>Ga0209226_10000268_pt1 | contig 31870 bp, 28 predicted proteins | sample BarGraNGADG00212_2_FD_184497 | JGI IMG/M metagenome (GOLD analysis project Ga0209226, IMG submission 184497) | Arctic peat soil microbial communities from Barrow, Alaska, USA - Barrow Graham LP Ref core NGADG0011-212 (SPAdes) (version 2) | ecosystem: Environmental > Terrestrial > Soil >...
AAAACAATGATTATTGTTTCACGTGAAACAAGTGACAAAACTGACGTGTAATCGGTGGTAAAGGGGGCAAAAGAAATGTGTGGTCGACTGACAAGCCGGGAGGCCCGCAGCGTGATTATGGCAACCACTGGAAGGTAATGTAAAATTTGACGCAGGGAGCAAAAGTAGTGGAAAAAAAGCGGGCTTCAGCATGGACGCGGCGCATGAGACTGGTAAGATTCAGGCGGTGGGGAGGTTGACGTGGAAGCCGGAGACGCTACGGACTTTACAGATGTCATCGAATGGTACGGGATCGAGAACTCCGAACCAAAAGTCGGTTCGATCCTGAGATACCTCGACCTCCTTGCTCTCAGGAGGGATTGGGCCGGGCTTGCCTCCCGCTCCTGCGCCAGGGATCCTGCACGTGTGGCCCTGGACTCCCTCGGGGTGCTCGACGTGCTGCCATTTGCGCACGAATGCGCCGTCGCCGACATCGGGAGCGGCGGCGGGCTGCTCGGGTTGGTGCTCGCGATAGTGTGCAAGAGTTGGAAGATGACCCTCGTCGAGACGTCATCGAAGAAATGCGCGTTTCTGGCGGAGGCCGCGGGAAAGCTCGATCTCGATAATGTGCGTGTCGAGAACGCCAGGGGGGAAAGCCTTGAGGGGACACTGGCCTTCGACGCCGTGCTATCGCGCGCGGCCGGGGCCCTGGATCGCGTCGCGCCTGTCGCGCTCGGCCTTCTCGAAAGGGCCGGGAAGTACGTGGCGCTGAAAGGGAGCGAACCGGGCGACGAGGTCGCGAAAGCGGTTCCGGCGATAGAGATGGCGGGCGGAAAGCTGTTGGGGGTAAGGGTTCCGCTGCACATGGAAGCGCTGAAAATGCCGGTAAGGGCCACGCTTGTGGTGATTGAGAAGATGTAAGAGTATATTGGTCGGCGGGCGGCGATTGGAGTCATTGTTTTGTCCGGTGGACCAGGAGAGAGTATCGTGCGGCGCGGTCCTGAGCGTGACGGCACTGCCAGGATCATGGCGATCACCAATCAGAAGGGCGGGGTGGGAAAGACCACCACCGCGATAAACCTGAGCGCTTGCCTTGCCTCGAGCGGCCTCAGGGTGCTGATGGTCGACATGGACCCGCAGGGCAACGCCACGAGCGGGGTAGGCATCGAGAGATCCACGATCTCCGAGTGCGTCTACAAAGTGCTCGTGGACGGCATAGACGCCAAGAGCGCGATAAGGCCGGGGCCGTTGGAAGGCATGGAAGTGCTTCCCTCGACGCTGGACCTGGCCGCGGCGGAGATAGAGCTGGCGGCGGAGCTGTCCAGGGAGAGCAGGCTGAGGAGCGCGCTCGCGCCGCTGCTCGGGAACTACGACTTCATAATAATAGACTGCCCCCCGGCGCTCGGCCTGCTCACGATAAACAGCCTGGCGGCCGCGGGCGAGACGCTCATCCCTATACAGTGCGAGTACTATGCACTGGAGGGCCTTGTCTCCCTTCTCAGGACGATACAGAGGGTGAAGCTGCACGTTAACCCGGCTCTCGAGATCTCCGGCATACTCCTCACCATGTTCGATGGGAGGACCAACCTGGCCAGGGACGTACAGGAAGAGGCGCGGCGCGAGTACCCGGACCTCACGCTGCAGACCGTCATACCGAGGACGGTAAGGCTCTCCGAAGCCCCCGGTTTCGGTAAACCGATAATCCAGTATGAGCCTTCATCGAAGGGCGCCCTGGCGTATGTCGAGCTTGCGAAGGAAGTGGTGCAAAGTGGCCAGAAGGGGTCTCGGGAAGGGACTTGATGCGCTGATCAGCTCTGCAGCGGTGGGAGAGAAGGACAGGCTCGAGGAAATACCGCTGGCGGATATCCGGCCGAATCCCAGACAGCCGCGCCAAAGCTTCGACCTCGAGTCGATAGAGCAGATGGCCAGGTCCATCGAGACCTTCGGCGTCGTCCAGCCGGTCGTGGTCCGGCCGACGGGCGGGCATTACGAGCTGATAGCCGGAGAGCGCAGACTGCGGGCCGCGAAGGAAGCCGGACTAGAGCGTATTCCAGCCCTGGTCAAGGAGTCGACCGACATCGACTCGCTCGAGATGGCGCTGATCGAGAACCTGCACCGCTCCGACCTGAACGGGATCGAGGAGGCGACCGCTTACCAGCAACTGCTCGACGATTTCGGGATAACCCACGAGGAGCTCTCGACGCGTGTCGGCAAGAGCAGGGTCACCATAACGAACACCATCAGGCTGCTGCAACTGCCGGCCCCGATCCAGAAGGCTGTCGTCGAAGAGGCTATCAGCACGGGGCACGCCAGGGCGCTCCTGGCGCTACAGGAGACCCCCGAGCGGCAGGACAAGGTCTTCGAGAGAGTCGTCGAAGAAGGCCTGTCCGTCAGGCAGGTCGAGGAAATCGCGCGCGGCGCGGGCGGCCCGACCCCGGTGCGTTCCCGCGAGAAGCCGGGACTGCCCGAGGAGGCTATCGGGATCTTCAGGAAGCTGGAAGAGCTCCTTGAAGCCAGGGTCAAGGGCGCAATCGGCATCAGGAAAGGGCGCCTGGTGATCGAGTTCAGGGGCGTTGACGACCTCAAACGCATATTCGCGCTCATCGCCGGAGAGGACTCCGACGAGGTGTCACGTGATAGCGGCCTTCCGGGACAGGACGCCCTGGATGCATAATCATTCGTATCAATGAATAATTACCCTTGGACGCGCTCACCGGGGCCAGGCGCTTTCACCGGAGCGCCAGGCCGACCAGCCTCTCGATAAGGTCCTCGAATGACATGCCCGCGGCCTCGGCCGAGAGCGGCAGGAGGCTGGTCTCTGTCATCCCAGGGCTGATGTTCACCTCGAGCACGTACGGCGACCCGTCTTCTCCGACGATGATGTCGACGCGGGAAAGGTCTTTGCACCTGAGCAGATCGTGGGCCTGAAGAGCGATTTCGGTGACCTTGCTCGACACATCCTCCGTGAGCCTCGCGGGCACGAAGTAGTCGGCCTTTCCGGGCGTGTAGCGGGTCTCGAAGTCGAAAAAGCCGCTGAACGGGACGATCTCCACCGCGGGGAGAGCCTGAGCGGGCGCGTCGCCCAGGATGCTGACTGCGACCTCCGTCCCCGCGATGTATTCCTCGAGCAGGACCCTGTCGTCGTAGCCGAGGGCCGCGATGATGGCCCCGGCAAGGTCCTCGTACCGCTCCACCACCTTTACCCCGAGGGCAGAGCCCTGGGCGGCCGGCTTTACGACCACCGGGCTGCCCAGCTTGTCCCAGGCCGTTGGAAGTAGTGCAGAAGCGCCCATCTCGTTAAGCGTGGTGGAGCTGATGGTGTAGTAGCGCGGCGTCGGGATCCCGTGGTCGAGCATGAGTTCCTTGGAGAGGACTTTGTTGAAACCTACCATGCTCGGCAGCGGGCCGGGCCCGGTGTAAGGGACGCCTATTATCTCGAGGAGCTCCTGTATCGTGCCGTCCTCGCCGTACTTGCCGTGGAGCGCGATGTAGACGAGGTCGGGCTTTTCCGTCAGGAGGACGGGCACCATCGTCTCGTCGACGTCGTGAGTGACCACCTCGTAGCCCCTGTCTTTGAGCGCCCGCTCGACACGTCTGCCCGATCTCAGCGATACGCTCCTCTCGAGGGAGCGGCCCCCCATGAGGACGAGAACCCTGGGCTTCATTTCAACCATCACCTCCCGGCGGCCGCTCGGAGGAGCGGTCCAGCCCCAGCGAATGATAGAGTTCCATTTCTTTCTTGACGACCTTCCCGAGCCGCTTGATCCCCTCGCGGATGCTGTCTTCCGAGGGAAAACTGAAGTTAAGCCGCATGTGGTTCGCTCCGCTCGCGTCGGCGTAGAAGGCGCTGCCGGGCACGAATGCGACCTTCTGGTCTATCGCCAGCGGCAGCATCTTGGACGTGTCGAGGTAGCCGGGAAGCGTCGCCCATATGAAGAGCCCACCCTGCGGGCGCGTCCAGCGCGCCTCCGTCGGAAAGTGCTTTTCGAGCGCCCTCAGCATGGTGTCGCGCCTGGACAGGTAGATGGGTTTCAGCGCCTCGACGTTGCGCTTCCAGAGCCCCCTTCCAAGGTAGCCTTCGGCGAACATCTGGTTCAGCGTGCTCGAGCAGAGATCGGCGCCCTGCTTGAGCTTGATCAGCTTGTCCAGTATCGGCGGCGGCGCCAGCACCCAACCCACGCGGATGCCCGGGAATACTATCTTGGAGAGCGTCCCCAGGTAGATCACGCGGCCGCTGTCCCTGGCGGCGAGGGGCTCCACCGACGACCCTTCGAACCGGAGGAGCCCGTAGGGATTGTCCTCGACCACAAGGAGGTCGTACCGCTCGGCGAGGTCGAGCAGCCTCTCTCGCCGCGCCGCGGACATCGTCACGCCCGAAGGGTTCTGAAACGTCGGGACCACGTAGAGGAACTTGGGCCTTGCGGACCCCGGCGAGGCGAGCCGCTCCTCCAGGGGCTCGATCAACATGCCGTCTTCGTCGAGCGGGACAGTCCATATGTCGGGGCCGTTCGGCCTGAAAGCGGCCAGCGCTCCGACGTAAGTCGGGCCCTCGAGGGCGAGGACGTCCCCCGGGTCCACGAAAACGCGCGCCAGCAGGTCGAGCCCCTGCTGGCTGCCGGTGGTGACCAGTAAGTGCTCCGGCTCCGCCCTTATCCCTTCCTCGGCCATGAGCTCGACAAGCCTGACCTTGAGGTCTTCCCTGCCCTCGGTCTCCCCGTACTGAAGCGCCTCGTCGAAGCCCTCGGTGAGCACTTCCTCCATCACCGCGGAGACATCCGCGACCGGGACACCTCCGACGTATGGCAGGCCCCCCGCGAAGGAGATGACGTCGGCCCTGCCGGTGACGCTCATCAGGTCCCTGACCTCTGACGACCTGGCAAGGAAGGCGGCCTCTGAGTAAAGCTTTGTGTAAGGGTCGAAGATGATCTCGGGCGACATGGTTGCTCCCCGGGCGGCCACAAGCGCGGCCACGAAAAGTTCTAATGAAGGTAACGCAGGGTAGGGGGTATGTCAAACAGCGACAATTGGGCGCCGAAGCGCCTCGGTCCTGCAGGTCAGCGGTGCGACTCTTAGAATTATTATCTGGAGGTCCGACCGCTCGCCGGCGCTCAGCGCCCTCGATCCGCAGGCGGCGCCGGGCTCCCACCACCGGATCGCAAGGGGAACACAAAACTCACGGGACACGCATTTGCTGAACGAAGACCAGGCTTTTTCATTCTTGAAGCGGCGCATACTGCTGGATCGCGGCCTGGACTGTGAGCAGTACAAGGAAAACTACCTCAAGCGCAGGATCGGGGTCAGGCTCAGGGCGACCGGCGCGAAAGACTACCTCGATTACGTCCGAGTGTTGAGGACCGACCCCGAGGAGTACTCCAGGCTCCTCGACGAGATGACCATCAACGTCACACAGTTCTTCAGGGACGAGGACGTATTCCAGCAGCTCTCCGCCTCGGTCATCCCGGAGCTGATCGACGAGAAGCGGGTCCGGGGTGGGCGGTCCCTCCGGGTGTGGTGTGCGGGATGCGCAAGCGGCGAAGAGCCCTATTCCGTGGCGATTCTCATACATAGGGCGCTTAATGACGAGATAAGTAGATGGAACGTGCGGGTGCTGGGGTCTGACCTCGATCAGAAGAGCCTTGCCACCGCCAGGCGGGCGGTGTATGCAGAGGCCTCGCCTTCGGGCGTTGTGGACGTCCCGCGCTATTTCGAAGAGGTCCGCGAGGACGGCAAGACGCGGTTCAGGGTCAGGGACGAGGTGAAGAGGCTTGTGAAATTCGAGCGCCAGAACCTGCTCGAGGAACACACGAGGCGCCATTTCGATATAGTGCTGTGCCGCAACGTCCTGATCTATTTCGCCAGGGACATGCAGGCGACCATGGTCAGGTCGCTCGCGGCGAGCCTCAGGGGTCATGGGTATCTCGTGCTGGGGAAGTCCGAGACGCTGGGCCCGCACGTGGTGGGGATGTTCCGGCCGGTGTTCCCACGCGAGAGGATATATAGGCTGGTCGCCGGCGGGGGTGCGGATACGGCCATGGAGGGCAAGGATGGAGCATAGCCTTTTCGGCAGGGCTGCGAGGGCGCTGAGGGTGCCGACCTTCAGGATGCGGATGGCCCAGGCCTTCGCGGTCGTGCTGGTGATCGTGATCGCGACCATAGCCATCGGCCTGGCGGTCGTGGCGAAGAGCGCGGACGCGCTCAAGCAGTCCGAGAGGGCGGGCAAGATACTGACCGCCGCGCAGGGGCTCGAGGACGCGGTGGCGTCCGAGAAGGAAGGGATGGCCGCGCTGTTCGCGGGAGACGTCGCGAACGCCGACAAGCTCTTCAGCGCGGGCAGGGATTCTGCGACTGCGTTCAACGGCCGCCTGAAGGCGCTCGAGCAAAGGCTGGCGAACAGCACGGCCAACATGGACCTGTTCATCTCCGAGGCGGCGGGCCTTTACGCCAGGGCCGGGCTGATCGAGGCGGGCGGGACGACACCCGACGAGAAACCCTTACTGGAAGCGGCCGCCGCCAGGTCGTTCGAGAACGCCGAGGCGGCGATACAGAGCATGCGGGCCTTCGCGAACGGCATCCTGAAAGACTCGGTCGAGCAGAGCCGGAGCGCGGTCCGTCTCGGGATAATCGGCTTCTCGGCCTGCTTTGTCGCGACGATCGTATTCGGACTGCTCGCGATGTCCGTGGCCTACAGGGGCCTTTCGCGCGTGATCAGGAAGGTCATAGCCGAGGTCGACTCGATCGCGGAGGGCAAAGGCGACCTCACGCCGCGTGTGAACATCCCCACCAGGGACGTGATGGGCGAGCTCGCGGACTCTATCAACAGGATGGTGTCTTCGCTGAGGGACACTACCCTCGAGATGCGCGGGATTGCGGCCGAACTGGCGGAGGCTGCCGAGAAGCTGGCCCGCTCGATCGAGGGGATGTCGGCATCTCTCGAGGAGGTCGCCGCCTCGGCCGACCAGATCGCCTCTGGCAGCGTCGAGCAGGCGAGCAAGGTCGAGGACGCCTCGCACGCGACGGGAGGGGTCAGCAGGTCGATCGATGACATAGCCGAAAAGGCCCGCACCTCTTCGCAGCAGAGCGTTTACACGGCGGACCTCGCCGTGGAGGGAGGGCGTGCCGCCGACGAGGTCGTGGGCTCCATGCTCGAGATATACGACTCGGTGCGCAACTCGGAGAAGCTGATGCAGGGCCTGGGGGAGAGATTCACGCAGATCGGCATTATAATCGAAGTCATAACCGACATAGCCGACCAGACCAACCTGCTCGCGCTCAACGCGGCCATCGAGGCCGCGCGCGCAGGTGAGCACGGGAAGGGGTTCGCTGTCGTGGCCGGCGAGGTGCGAAAGCTGGCGGAGAACTCAAAGAGGTCCGCGGAGCAGATATCCCATCTCATCAGAGAGATCACCAGGGAGACCAACAAGGTTGCGTCGTCCATGCGCAGCGGCACGGACTTCGTCGAATCAGGGAGGCGTGTTGCCGAGAACACGGGCGAATCGCTCGGCAAGATGCTCGACTCCTCGCGTGAGGCGGCCATCGCGGCCCAGGAGATATCGGCGGCCATACAGTTGATAGCCTCCAACATGGACTCGGTGTTCGAAGCGACGAATGACATAGCGGCGATCGCGCAGGAGACCGCCGGAAGCGTGGAGGAGGTCGCCGCGACCCTGAGTGACCAGCGGGTGTCGATCGACGACGTGTCTTACGCCGCGGTCAGGCTCTCGATGCTGGCTTCGAAGCTCAACGAGCTGACCGACGGCTTCAAGCTCGCCTGACGGCCGGCGCCTGCGGCCCGGGCGACAATCGGCGAGCAGGCGATTTTGAGAGGTGTTGTCTACAGGATGGACTCGGATCGAACTAGCTGGCCGGTCGGGCCAGGCTCCTGGCAGAAGATGTCGATGTCGCGCAGGTTCGTGGTGCGGACGTCGGTCCTGGTGTTGCCCGTGTCGACCCTGGGGGGGCTACTGCTGGTGCTGATACTGGTCCCCAGCCCAGCGGCGTGGAAATGGGTCGTCGGCGCGGTCATCGGTCTCGCTTCTGGCGTCCTCGGAATAGCGCTGGCCGGTTCAGCAACCCTCGTGATGTACGTGCACCCGCTGGAAAAGCTCGAGAAGTCCTCTGCGAGGCTGGTCACACACGACTTCAGCCAGGACGTGGACCTGGGCGAGCGCTCAGAGCTCGAGCCGATACGCGTCGCTCTCAACAGGATGCTCGACTCGATGCGCAGACTCGTCGACGAGATGAAGGCGGTCTCCGAGGAGGCGGCCGCTTCGAGCGGCCTGATGGCGTCGATCGCGCGGGAGACCAGCGAGGCCGTGCAAACGACTGCGATCACTATCACCGGCCTGGCGCTCGGTGCCGAAGAGCAGGTCAATTCAATGATGGTCGCTTCTTCGACGATAAACCAGATGGCGAACGACATAGAGCGAGTTGCCCAGGTCGCGAGGGCCGTGGCGAGTTACGGACTGGAGGCCAGGGATACCGTGGAGGCCGGTGCCGACGCTGTCGGCCGAGCCACCAGCCAGATGGGCCGCCTGGTCAAGACGACCGGCTCGAGCGCCCGGTCCGTCAGGGAACTGGGGGAGCGCTCAGAGCAGATCGGCCTGATAGTGGACGTCATAACGGACATCGCGGACCAGACCAACCTGCTCGCGTTGAACGCCGCCATAGAGGCCGCGCGCGCCGGGGAGCACGGCAGGGGGTTCTCCGTGGTGGCCGGGGAGGTCCGCAAGCTCGCGGAGGGATCCGCCAGGGCGGGCAACCAGATAGCCGGGATAGTCAGGGAGATCCAGCGCGACATCAACGACACCGTGGTGGGCATGGAGGCGAGCGCGCACGAGGCGGACGAGGTGGCAACGGTCGTAGGGGAGGCCGGGGTTGCGCTCGACCGGATAAAGGAGGCCGCCGACACCATCGGCGAGGAGACCAGGGCCATATCCGAGTCGACCGACAGCATAGCGCACGGTGCCAACAGGGTGGTCGAGATAATAGACTCCGTCGCGAGCATATCGGAAGAGACGGCCGCCAGCACCCAGGAGGTGTCGTCCACCATCGAGGAGCAGACGGCTTCGATGCAGGAGATATCCGCGGCCGCCGCGGAGCTCGCGGAAACGGCCGACAGGCTCAAGATCATGATCGAGGGGATAAAGACCAGGTAGGGCCGCCGGAGGAGAGCATGGCAGAGAGGTTCACAATAGAGAGCGAGAAGCAGCTCGTCGCTTTCAAGGTCGGCCGCGAGGAGTTCGGGGTCGACGTCTTGAGGGTCGAGGGAGTCATCGCGATGGTCGAGATCACCAGGATGCCCCGCGCCCCCGAGTTCGTCGAGGGGATCATCAACCTGCGCGGGCAGATAATCTCGGTCGTCGACCTGGCCAGGAGGCTCGGGATCGAAGGATCTCCGGAGGGCCCGACGACGCGAATCGTGGTCGTCGAGTCTGAGGACGTGAAAGTCGGCCTGATAGTCGACTCCCCGCAGGTCATACACATCGACCCGGAAGAAATAGAACCCGCTCCGGCGCTGGCGGGCGGCGAGCTGGAGACGACTTTCATACGCGGCGTGGTCAAGCTCGGCGACAGGCTGTTGATACTGCTGGATGTCGACAGGGTGCTGACCGACGAGGAGCGGATCGACGTCGAAGCCATCGAGAGGCTCCGCGCGGAGACCGCCGAAGAATGAAGCCGGCAACGCGCATGCGCGGGGCCACGGACGGATGGTTGCTACGGTCGGTGCGAAGCACGTAGAGAGGGAGGAATAAGCGGATGGTTCCAACCGTGCTGGTTGTGGATGACGCCCTTTTCATGAGGATGATGATAAAAGACATCCTCACCAAGGACGGCTTCGAGATCGTCGGAGAGGCTGAGAACGGTATCCAGGCCGTCAAGAAATTCGCAGAGCTCCAGCCGGACCTGGTGACCATGGACATCGTCATGCCCGAGATGGACGGCATCGAGGCGGTGCGCAACATCATGAAGATGGACCCGGACGCAAGGATCCTGATGTGCAGCGCCATGGGGCAGCAGCCGCTGGTGGTGGAGGCGCTCGAGGCCGGGGCCATGGACTTCATCATAAAGCCGTTCCACCCCGCCAAGGTCGTGGAGGCCGTTCGGAAAGCCCTCCGCGGCGGTGGATGACCCGCTTGGCCAAGGACATTCCATTGGACAGGAAGATCACAGTTCTCATAGTGGACGACTCCGCTCTCGCGAGACAGGTGCTGGTGGACATGATCTCGCAGGACCCTGAGCTCGAGGTGGCCGGCATCGCGCGCGACGGGGTCGAGGCGATAAAGATGACCAAGGAGCTCAACCCCGACGTCATCACAATGGACATCCACATGCCGGAGATGGACGGCCTGTCCGCGCTCGAGTACATCATGAAATCCTGCCCCAGGCCGGTAGTGATGGTGTCGGCGCTGGTCAAGAAGGGGGCGGTGCCGACCCTCAAGTCGTTGGAGCTCGGCGCCGTGGACTTCATCGCGAAGCCGTCGCAGTTCCCGACCTCACTGTCCGAGGTGCAGGAGGACATCATCAGGAAGATCAAGTCCGCGGCCGGCTCCCGGGCGCGCGAGATGTGGTACAGGACGCGAGGCCTCAAGCCGCCGAGACGGGTGAACATCGACAGGGGTTCGGTGAAGGGCGGACGCGTGGTGGTCTTCGGCGCATCGGCGGGCGGGCCCCGGGCGCTCAACGAGATAATACCCGCCCTCCCCGGGGAGCTGCCGGCGTCGGTCATCATAGTCCAGCACATGCCTGGCCCGTTCACGTCCTCGTTCGCGGAGCGTCTGGACACGCGGTCGAGGCTCGCGGTCCAGGAGGCGGCGCAGGGACAGGAGATCGTCGATGGCCGGGCGCTCGTCGTGCCGGGTGGCAAAGACATGGCATTCGAAAAGGACGGTTCGGTCTTCAAGGCAAGGCTGATGCCGACCGTCGCGCGGCATGGGGCCAGCCCGGTGATAGATGTGACCATGGAGAGCGCCGCGCACGTCTTCCGGGAGCATGTGGTCGGGGTCCTGCTGTCGGGGATGGGCTCTGACGGGGCGATGGGGCTGGGGATGATAAGAGACGCCGGTGGCGAGACCCTGGCGCAGAACGAGGAGACCTCCCTGGTGTTCGGGATGCCCAGGGCGGCGATAGAAAGGGACCTGGTCGACGAGGTTCTGCCACTCGAGAAGATAGCGGCTGCCCTCGTCCGCAGGCTTTAGATAAACGGAGGAATGACCGGCTTGGAGATGGACGTCTCCCAGTACAAGGACCTTTTCATAACCGAGGCGCTGGAACACCTGGACGCCCTGAACAGGTCGCTGCTGGAGCTCGAGAAGGACCCCGGCAACACGGCGGTCGTCGCCGAGATATTCCGCTCGGCTCACACCCTCAAGGGCATGTCTGCGACGATGGGTTACGATCAGCTGACCGAGCTCGCGCACGAGATGGAGAACCTGCTCGAGCACCTGCGCTCGGGGGACATGCAGGTCACCGACAGGGTGGTGGACATCCTCTTCTCCTGCTTCGATACGCTCGGGTCGATAGTCGAAGCCATTCAGGCGGACAGCCCGGATCGGGTCGACTACAGCTCGCTGGTCTCCAGGATCGGGGACGCGATCGAGAGCGTCGAGGAGCAGGCCGGAGTCGTCGAGGAGCACCGCGTGCCGGAGCCGGAGCCAGAGGCACAGGTAGAGCAGCCCGCGACCACGGCGGAAGAGCCGGGGGCCGAAGCCGGCCCGCCGGGCGAGGTGGCAGGTGCGGCCGGCCGGGCCGGAGAGATGACCCGTGACGTAGCCGCCGAAGCGGTTCCGGTCGAGCCGGCCGCGAGGGAAGAGCCCTCGCCCGCGCCGGCAGTCGACCTCGAGGTCAAAGAGACGGATTTCCGCAAGTACACGGCGATACCGGGCATGCGCCTTCTCCGGCTGATAGTGGAGCTTGACGCCGACTGCCTGCTGAAGTCCGTCCGCGTCTTCATGGTCTTCAAGAAGATGGCCCAGCTCGGCGAGGTGCTCGGCGCGTCGCCACCGGTCGAAGCCCTGGAGGACGAGAAGTTCGACAGGATCTTCCAGGTGGCCGTGGCGACCCAGAGGGTCCCCGAGGCGCTTCGAGAGGCCCTGCTGGGGATTGCCGAGGTCGCCGCCGTGACCGCCGAGACGCTCTACGAGCCGCCGCCGCAGGAAAGGGGAGCGGTCGCTTCCCAGGCGGTCGGGCCCGGGGCCGAGGGGGATGCGCTCGCGCTTGCCCGCAGGACCCAGAGCGTGCGGGTCAACATCGGGCGCCTCGACACGCTGATGAATCTCGTCGGTGAGCTCGTCATCAACAGGACCAGGCTCTCGGAGATAGCCTCGACGTTCGACCTGCCAGAGCTTCGCGAGGCGCTGGACCAGACGACGCGCCTGACCGCGGACCTTCAGGACGAGGTCATGAAGACGCGCATGGTGCCCGTCGAACACGTGTTCAACCGGTTCCCGCGCATGGTCAGGGACCTCGCCCGGCAGCAGGGCAAGGAGATCGAGCTCGTGGTCGAGGGCAAGGAGATAGAGCTGGACCGCACCATCCTCGACGAGATAAGCGACCCGCTCATCCACATGATACGGAACGCCGTGGATCACGGCATCGCAAGGCCAAAGGCCCGCCTGGAACAGGGCAAGGAGATCACTGGCACCATCCGCCTCTCAGCCTACCGCGACCGCAACTACGTGGCTATAGAGGTCGAGGACGACGGCGAAGGGATCAGCCGCGACCAGGTGTTCGACAGCGCCCTGCAAAATGGCCTGATAACCCCCGAGGAGCGGGCGCAACTGACCGACGAAGACATCCTGCGCGTGATCTCGATGCCGGGATTCTCGACCTCCGCGAAGGTCGACGGAGTGTCGGGCCGCGGTGTGGGCATGGACGCGGTCAAGTACAAGGCGGAATCGCTGGGTGGGTTTGTGATGCTCGACACCGCCCCGGGCAGGGGCACCCGGCTGACCCTGAAGCTGCCCCTGACACTCGCGATCATCCAGGCCCTGATGGTCGAGGTCGGCGGGGAGGCCTACGCCATACCGCTCGGGATCGTGAGGGAGACTCAGGTGGTGGAGCCCGACGACGTGAGGACCGTCCAGAACCAGGAGACCATATTCCTGAGGGACGAGACGGTCCCGCTGTTGAGGCTCGACAGGATGCTCGAATCAACCGCCACCGGCAACGGCGCCGAACCGTTCCCCGCGGTCATAGCGGAGGTGGGGCCCAGCCTGATCGCCATAGCGGTGCACTCGCTGATAGGGCAGCGCGAGATCGTGATAAACACCCTCGACAGGTTCCTCAAGAGAATAGACGGCTTCGCCGGCGCGACCATCCTGGGGACAGGGAGGGTGGCGCTCATACTCGACATACCCAGCCTGGTGGCGGGGCAGAGGGCCGCGCGGGCCACCGGCCCGATCTGGAAACACGCCTGAAAGGACATGCTGATGAGCGACAAGGAAGGTCGATCGTTCTCGGAGCTGCAGCTCGATGCCCTCAGGGAGGTCTGCAACATCTGTGCCGGCAACGCCTCGATCGCGCTGTCGCAGCTGCTTCTGAAGAAGATAGACCTGTCCGTTCCGCGGGCTACCCTGCTTCCGCTCACCGGGGTCAACGACCTGGTAGGGGGTGCCGAGAAGCAGGTGGCGGGGATATACCTGCACATGGAGGGAGACTGCGGCGGCAGCATACTCCTGCTCATAGAGAAGGAGAGCGCCATGACGCTGGCGGGCCTGCTCATCAAGCAGGGAGAGACCCCGTCGGGTGACCAGGTCGTCTGCGCCTCTGCCCTCCAGGAGACGGGAAGCATCCTGCTGGGTGCTTACCTCAACGCGCTGGGGCACCTGACGGGGCTGTACTTCAAGCCCGCGGTCCCCGCGTTCGCCCTCGACATGGCCGGAGCAATCATGAGTTACGCGCTCGCCGACCTCGCGGCCGCCGAGGATTTCGTCCTGGCCATTGAGACGGACTTCCAGGTCTCGGGCCAGTGGATAGGTGGTCACATGATAATGTTCCCCGACTTTGGGACGATGGACATCATCACCGAGCGGCTGGGGGTCCCGATTGAGTGACGTCGTCACCGTAGGGCTCGCGGAGCTCAAGGTAACCGACAACACGCACGTTCTCGCGAGCTTCGGGCTGGGCTCATGCGTGGCCGTCGCCCTGTTCGACCCGATAAGGAAACTCGGCGGGCTGGCGCACGTGATGCTGCCCGAGAGCAGGGGGAGGGAGAGCGACCTGACACCCGGCAAGTTCGCCGACAAGGCGGTGGAGCGGCTCGCTGAGGAGCTCGTCGAGAAGGGCGCAAGGCGGAGGAGCCTGCAGTGCAAGATAGTCGGCGGTTCCGAGATGTTCCAGATCATTTCGGCGGGCCTCAGGGCACAGAAGGCGCCGGCCGCCGCGTCCGGCAACATAGGAGCCCGGATCGTCGAAGCGGTGAAGCGGGCCCTGGAGCAGCTGGGCATTCCCCTGGCGGGGGAGGACACCGGGGGGAACTACGGGAGGACCGTGAGGTTCGAGGTCAGCACCGGCCGCGTAGAGGTGTCGTCGATCAACCACGGAAAGATAGTCCTTTAGGCGGGCCCGACCCCTACACTTTGAACTGTGAGACCATCCCTTTCAACTCAGCGGCCATTTCCGAGAGCCTCCTGGCGGAGGCGGCGACATCCCTGACGACGGCCCGCTGGTCCTGCGTCGCAGACGCTATGTCCACCGCCTTCGAGGCCCCTACCTCGGCGAGTATCTCGCTCTCCTCGACCAGCTTCTTTATCTCCGCGACGCTTGGAGCGCCCATGGATTCGGGGGGCAGGGCCGAACAGTGTTCCAGGATCTTCTGTATCTTCTGCGTCTGCGTTTCCATGTTCCTGGAGAGCGCCACGACCGAGTCGACTATCTCCTCGATGTTCGAGAAGACGTCGTGCGTCGCAGCGGATTGCTCTTCGGCCAGCGCCGACATCGCCTCGGAGCTGTAACGCGCCTTGCCCAGGACCCCCCGCAGGTGGTCCCGCATCCGCAGAAGCGCGGCGGCCAGGGTGCCGATCTGGTCTCGAGTCCTGATGGCCACCTCGCCCGTCAGGTCGCCCGAGCCCATCTTCTCGGCGGTAGCGGCCAGCTCGTCGATGGGGCGTATGATGCTCCTTCCAAGCGGTATCGAGACAAGAACGGCGGCGATGAGCAGGAACCCGGCGAGGGCCAGAAGTGCCCATGCGACTTTTCGGGCCGGGGCGTATGCCTCGCCTTCCGGCACGGCGACCCCGACGGACCAGTCTATCTCCGGGTGCTCGCCCCGGGCCTGCACGACCGGTGTATAGGTCAACAGGTACTGTTGGCCCCTGTAGCCGAGATCGGTTCGACCGCTCCTGCCGCTTGTGATCTCGGCCTTCGCCCTGGCCAGCTCCTGAGCCTCCCTCCTGGTCGGCTTTATGTTGGGCCCGATGATGCTGCCCGCGACCTCGGCTCCGGCGCCGTCGAGCAGGAACGCGTACCCCGTGTGGCCGATGCGGACCCCAACGATGGCGTCGCGGACGTCGGCAAGTGTCGTGAACGCGACCGCATACGCGTATATCTGGTCCTTGTCGTCCCTTATGGGAGCCGAAACGGCGAGCACCGGAGTGCTGTACCCGAGGGCGGTGAGCTCCTGGGGGCTGTCGACATAGGTAAACGCGATGTGCGCGGTCTCGGCGTTCTGGAACCAGGATGTGTCCGAGACGTTGCCCACCGAGGACAGGCCGCCGGTGCTCGTGATGACGTTGCCGTTGGTGTCGAGCAGGACCGCGCCCGAGCCTATCGGCCAGGTGCTGATGAAGAGGTCGAGCGCCGCGCGCTTGTCCTGGACCGAGGCGTTGCGGTCCCTCAGCACCGGGTAGTCGGAGAGAAGGCGCATCCGGGTCTCGCGCCTCTCCAGAGCCACGCCCAGGAGGTTGGTGGTGACGCGAGCCGAGTCGAGCATGGAGGCCTCGATGTTGTTGCGCACTATGCTTTCGATCAGCGTGTAGGAGATGACCAGCGCCGCGATAGAGCCAATCAGCACGAGGATTATGAAAGAAGCGGTAATCTTTATACGGAGGTCTTTTTCGAAGAACCTCATGCTTTGCCTTCCAGGGAGCGCCGCTGTCTTCCCTGTGATGGGTGCCGGTTATCAACCGTAGGACCCAATGATATATCAGGCCCGAATGGCCTTCAATAAAGAGAACGATGCCGGCCGGCGACGGGACCCGGGAACCGGAGCGACTCGCGCACAGGTCTAGCGGGACTCCTCAGCCCCGGACGCCACCCCGGAAAAGTAGAGGTCGGCCGCCGCGGCGATCGCGTCGCGTATCACGACCAGGGATTCCTGTCGCCCCAGGAGGGTCTCTTCCTCGAGGTTCGTGATAAAAACCGGCTCGACGATCACCACCGGCATCCTCGTCTCTCGCAGCAGAGGGTACGCCCTGCCGTGGGCGCGGCAGTCCTGGACCCCCAGCCTCGAGACGATCTCATCCTGGAAGTGGTGCGCGAACCGGTACCCGTACGGGGAGTGGTAGTTGCCGCGCGCGAAGTAAAAGGACGACGCTCCGCTGGCCTTGGGGTCTACGGAGCCGTTGAGGTGGATCGATATCACCAGGTCCACGCCCTGCTCGTTGGCAAGGGTCGCGCGCTCGGTCTCGGAGAGATACTCGCCTGACCTGCGCGAGTAGAGGACGATGGCGCCTGCTTCCACCAGCCGGCCTCCGAGGAGCTCCACTATCTGCTCGGCGACCACGCTCTCCATCAGGCCGGTCGGCCCGACCTCCCCGGGGTTAGGGGGATAGCCGTGCCCGGCGTCGATCAAGATGCGCCGTCCGGCGATGCCGCCTGACGGAAGGCCCCGCTCTCGCTCGCGCACCGACGCTACGCTGGTCGGCTTGGTCACGCGAGAGAGCTTGAGGAGGGCATCGACGGTCTTGGCGCCGAGGATGCCGTCCGCCGGAAGGCCGCTGTTGCGCTGGAAGTGCTCGACGGCGAGGGCCGCGTCGTGGCCGAATATCCCGTCCTCCTTGCCGCTGTAGAACCCGAGCGCGTTCAGCCTGCGCTGGAGGTCGGCGACGTCGTCGCCGCGGAGCGGCGGCTCGCGGAGGTAGAGGAAACGGCTCCCGAGAGTACGGCTGGCCTCGACCAGCGAGCGCCAGGTATCGGGGCCGACGATGCCGTCCGCGATCAGGCCGCGCTCTTGCTGGAACGCACGCACCGCCGAATCGGTCACGTCCCCGAACTCCACAAGTGCCGACTCCCCGGTGCTCTGTTCCAGGAAACCGGCAGCAACGAGCCGGCCCTGTATGTCTGCGACCTCGCGGCCGCTGCTCCCTTTTCTGAACAGCTTCACGCAGCCTCCGAAGCGGTTGGAAACGCGAAAATATCTCACAATTATAGCGGACGGCGCCTGCGCGGGGGGCCGCGCCGGCGGGGTTGACCGGCGTCTTTGACTTATCCAAAGGCGTCTCCTTATACTACACATGACTGTGCTAGGTGGGGAGCCAGCGGTGCCCTGTAACCCGCAATCCGCTACAGCGGGGCCGAACTCCCACCGGAGGTCTTTTGGGGGCCGGGGCTTCCGCTCCGGTAAGCGGTGTTGAAGGCTGGGTCCCACGCAACGGAAATTTGTGAACCCCGTCAGGTCCGGGAGGAAGCAGCGGTAAGCAAAACCTTCCGTGTGCCGTGGAGCAACCTGGTTGGAGCTGGCTGCCGTAGTGGGGACCGGTTCCGGAGATCGATGGTGGGTGCACAGTCACTTTTTTATGTGACCAACGAGCTCGAACGATGAAGATGGAGCACATGGACCATATCTCCCTGTACCGCAAGTGGCGCCCCCAGACGTTCCAGGAGCTGGTCGGACAGCCACACGTCACCAACACGCTGGCCAACGCGCTCAACTCGCAGCGCACTGTGCACGCTTACTTGTTCTGCGGGCCGCGCGGTACTGGCAAGACCAGCACCGCGCGGATCCTCGCCAAGGCGATTAACTGCGAAGAGGGGCCGACCTCGGTGCCCTGCAACGTGTGCGACGCCTGCGTGTCGATCTCGCAGGGCTCAGCGCTCGATGTCATAGAGATCGACGCCGCCAGCAACCGAAAGATCGACGAGATAAGGGACCTGCTGGAGAAGATCCCCTATACGCCGACATCGCTGCGGTCCAAGGTGTACATAGTCGACGAGGTCCACCAGCTCACGCCCGAAGCGTCGAGCGCTCTGCTCAAGACGCTCGAGGAGCCGCCGGGCCACGTCGTGTTCGTGCTCGCGACCACCGAGCCCCACAAGATACTTCCGACCATCGTCTCGCGCTGCCAGCGGTTCGATTTCGCGCTTGTGCCGACGCAGGAGATCGCGAGCCTCCTGTCAAGGATCGCGACCCACGAGGGCATCGAGATCGAGCCCGACGCTGTGGGGATGATAGCCGAGCACGCGCACGGATCTGTCCGGGACGCCATCGGCGTCATGGACCAGATCTCCAACCTGACGGGCGAGACGGTGGTGCTCGGCCAGGTGGCCGAGCTACTCGGCGAGGTGGAGTCGGACCTGGTGCTCGAGATCGTGGAGCTCATCTCCGACAGGGACACGGCGGGTGCGCTTGCGCTCGTCGGGAGGATGGTCGACAGCGGGAAAGAGCCGAGGAGGTTCGTCGAATCGCTGATCGCGCACCTGCGCTCGCTCTTCCTCATACAGAACGCCGCCAAACCGCGCGAGATCGTCGATGCTACGGACGACCACTACTCTCGGCTCGACTTGCAGTCCAAGCGGCTCAAGCGGTACGAGGTAGTCAGGCTCATCGAGCGGCTGGGCGAGACCCACAGGCAGATGCGGTGGAGCGAAAACGAGCGCATGGTCCTCGAGTGCGCGCTGGTCAAGGCGACCAGCCTGGACACCGACATGTCGCTCGAGGGGATCCTGTTCCGGCTGGAGGAGCTCGAGAGGAAGCTGGAGGGCGTCACCGCGGCGAACGGGGGCGACGGTACCGCTGCGCCGCGGCTTGCGGGCGATTCCGGCGCGACGGGGGGAAGAGGCCCGGCGCGGTCCAGGCGGGCAGACGATTCCGGGACCACAGGCGGCGCCAGGAAGACGACGGGCGCCGTTGCACCGCCTGCGCAGGATGAAGCCAGAGCGGGCCAGAAGAGCGGCGCCGCGACCGGGGCGCAGGCAAGAGCGGCCGCATCGGACGGCGAAGGCGAGCTGCCTGCGGCTGCCGGGGGCGATTCCCTGAACGCGGCGGAAGGACAGGCCGGCCAGGGACCGGCGGCCCCATCGGGTACGCCGCAAGACAGGGAGAAAGCGCGGGGGGCCTGGAAGGCGGTGCTGGGCGAGCTGAAGAGCCAGGGTCAGATGAGGCTGTACGCGCTGCTCACCAAGGCGAAGATAGTCGACGCCTCCGACCGGGAGGTGGTGCTCGGCTTCCCCGAGGACTCCTCGTTCCAGCTCGAGATACTCAACGAGGCCGGCCAGATGGCGAAGGTCGAGAAGGCCTGGGAGCACTTCTTCGGCGCACCGGTCAAGCTGACGCTCGCCATGGTCCAGGGCGGGAGCACCGGGAACCGTGGTTCGAGGCGGAGCGACCCACCCGAGTTCGTCGCCCCCGGACGGGACGCGGCGCCGGGAGCGGTGCCTCAGCCGGTTGAGGCCGCTGAGAACGAAGAGCCGCAGGTTCCCGCGGAGAGCGAGCGCCGGAAAAGCGACGCGAGGAAAGTGGCCGAGAGGCTTAAGGATACTTTCGACGGCGAGATAATCGAGTAGGCAAGCCACGGGAGGGAAAGAGTGTCCAAGGGCAGGTACTATCCAAAAGGCCCTAAGGCGCCGAAGGCGGGCGGGGCCCCTCAGGACATGATGAAACAGCTCCAGCAGGTGCAGGAGCAGATGGAAGAGGCTCAGGCCGCGCTCGCCAATGAGACCGTCGAGTACGCCGCGGGCGGCGGGGTGGTCAAGGTGGTCGCCGACGGGCACCAGAAGATCCGGAGCATCACCATCGACCCGCAGGTGATCGACCCGGAAGACGCGGGCATGCTCGAGGACCTCATCCTTGTCGCCATCAATGGCGCGCTCGAGGAGGCCGGCAACCTCGCCAGCGAGCGGATGGGCGGCCTCACCGACGGCCTGGAGCTTGGCGGGCTCGGCATCCCCGGCCTCTGAGGAGCCCGTCCCTTGTTCAAAAGCTTGCGAGAATCACCGGAGTAAGATGGCGTTTTACGCTGCATCGCTGGAGAACCTGATAGAGCAGCTCTGCCGGCTGCCGGGCATAGGGCCTAAATCGGCACAACGCCTGGCGTTCCACATCCTCTCTCTACCGAGGAGCGAGGCGGAGGAGCTCGCCTCCGCCATCATCGAGCTCAAAGACCGCATCGGCTTCTGCCGGACCTGCTTCAACATCGCGGAGGGGGAGAGCTGCGCCATCTGCCTGGATGCCCGCAGGGACGAATCGGTCCTGTGCGTTGTCGAAGAGCCGAGGGACGTGCTGGCCATAGAGCGGACCGGCGCGTTCCGGGGAAGGTACCACGTGCTCGGTGGGGCGATATCGCCCATCGACGGGGTCGGGCCCGACGAGCTGAGGATCCAGGAGCTGGTCAGCCGCCTCGGCCCCGGGGCGATCAGTGAGGTCATCGTCGCGACGAACCCGAACGCCGAAGGCGAGGCGACCGCGCTGTACCTCGCGCGACTGCTGCGGCCTCGCGGGGTCAGGGTCACCAGGATAGCGAGCGGGCTGCCGGTCGGCGGGGACCTCGAATACGCCGACGAGGTCACGCTCGGGCGCGCCATGTCCGGCCGCACCGACCTCTGAAGCGCACACCAGTGGGGTGCTGGAGCGAGGGAGGGAGTCCCCCGAGGAGTAATCCGCAGCTTCGTATCGGCTTATGGAGCGTTGTCAGCGAGGCGAGGACATCGACGAGGGGGACCCGTTCCGAGCAACATCCCGAGCAGCCCCGGGAGACTGGACGAACGCACGAAAAGAGATCTGACCCCAGAGATGTGCGTCACTCGTATCTGAGCGACTCGATCGGGTCGAGGCGCGACGCCTTGCGCGCAGGGTAGACGCCGAAGAACACCCCGACCATCATCGAGAAGATGAACGCGAGCAGGATGATCCAGAGCGTCACGTTTGCCTTGAAGTGGATCAGCGCCTCATAGAGGCGCGCTCCTCCAAACGCCAGTATCACCCCTATCGTCCCGCCGATAAGGCTCAATATTATTGCCTCGACCATGAACTGGAGCAGGATGTCGCTGGTCTTCGCGCCGACCGCTTTCCTGATCCCGATCTCTCTCGTCCGCTCTGTGACCGACACCAGCATGATGTTCATGATCCCTATGCCGCCCACCAGCAGCGATATCCCCGCCAGCCCTCCGAGCATGTAGGTCAGAATCCTGGTTATGCTCTGGGCGAACGTCAGGATGTCGCTCTGGGTGATGACGGAGTACTCGTCCGTTGTAAACGTCTTGCCCAGGAAGGCCTTTATCTTGGCGGACTCCGCGGCGACGGTCTTGGTGCTGGTGCCCTTTACGACTATGATGTTCGGAGTCGCTACCCCGAATATCCTGATCGCGGACGTGATCGGGATCCACGTCATCGCGTCCTGGTCGATGGTCAGCGAACTGCCCTTCTTCTCCTGCACTCCTATCACCTTGAGCTTCCAGCCCTTGACGTTTATGTACTGCCCTATCGGGTCCTGGACCCCGAACAGGCTCGTCGCCACCGTCTGGCCTATCACCGCGACAAGTCGTCCCGCGTCGTCCTCGGCCTTGGTGAAGAACCTGCCCTCGCTGGTCGCGAGGGCCCTCACCTCGAACTCGTTGTAACCGACGCCGTTGACCAGCCCGAAGAAGCGCTTACGCCCGTTGGTGATGAAGATCGAGCGCTGTATGTTGGCGCTGACACTGGCCGGGTCGCCGATCAGCTTGCCGATATCGTCGGCCGTCTTGAGGGTGAACTTGTTCAGGGCGAACTGCGGCGCGCCCTGCTGGGAGAAGCCGCCGCTGAGCTGCAGCTTGAACGGGACCACGATTATGAGGTTGGAGCCGAGGCCCTGTATGCTCTTGGTGACCTCCTCGCGCGCCCCGGACCCGAGGGCGACCAGAAGGATGACCGACCCCACCCCGATGACCACGCCCAGCATGGTCAGGGCGGACCGGAGCTTGTTGGCGCGCAACGCCCGCAGGGCCGTCAGGATGCTCTCGAATATCTTCAGCTCAACACACCAGCCTCTTCGCCCGCGTCCTCCGGCCCGGGGGCGGCTTTCAGTTCCTCGGCTGCGGACTTCTTGTTGATAACCGCCTCGTCGCCCTGCATCAATCCGTCCCGCAGGAGCATGACCCGGTCGCCGTGCTCCGCGAGGTTGCTGTCGTGGGTGACCATCACCAGCGTCTTGCCCGCCTCGTTGAGCTCCTGGAGTATCGCCAGTATCTCGATGCCCGACCTCGAGTCGAGGTTGCCGGTCGGCTCGTCGGCCATGATTATGGGCGGGTCGTTCACAAGCGCCCTGGCGATGGCGACCCGCTGTTGCTCGCCTCCCGAGAGCTGGCTCGGGAAATGCCGGGTCCTCTTGCCCAGGCCTACCTTCTCGAGGGACTCGCGCGCCTTCCGCCTCCGCTCGCCCGCACCGACGCCGGAGTAGAGGAGCGGGAGTTCGACGTTGTTGGCGGCGGTCGTCCTGGGGAGGAGGTTGAACTGCTGGAACACAAAGCCGATCTTGTTGTTGCGAAGCTCCGCGAGGCGGTTTGCGTGGACCTTGCTTATGTCTTCACCGTCGATCCAGAGGTTGCCCGACGTCGGGTGGTCGAGGCATCCGAGTATGTGCATCAGGGTCGATTTGCCCGAGCCGGAAGCGCCCATTATCACGAGGAACTGGCCGCGCTCGACAGCGAGCGAGACGCCGCACAGGGCGTTCACCACCTGGTCGCCCATCATGTATTTCTTTGCGAGGTCCTCTGCCCTGATTATCTCGTCCATGTCTTCCCTCGGCCGGATGTCGGGACGTGGGAGGCGGGCTGGCAGCCAGCCAGGGTTTTCAAGAAGATCGACGTGGTTCCTTCACCGTGAAGGAGGGATAGGCCGCGCAAGGACCTTTGGCCACGAGACACGGGGGAGCGTCGGCGGGGTGCAGGCATGCTACTGCTGCTTGACCGATTGGCCGTCCTTCACCTTGTCGGCGCCCTTCACCACCACCTGGTCGCCGGTCTTGACCCCGGAGGTGATCTCGACGTCCGTGTCGGTGAGCAGTCCCTCGGTGACAGGCGTGAGACTCGCCTTGCCGTCGACAACGAGATAGACGAACTTCTTGCCGTTCTTCTCGACGATGGCGTCGATGGGTACCACGACCGCGTCCTTCTTCTCGGCGACCACGACGCTCGCGGTACCCGTCATGCCGATCTTGAGGTTCATCTCGGCGGGGTTCATCTGTATCGTGACGTCGAAGGCGGTGGCCCCCGCCTCGTTGGTCGTCGAGGTGTTGGACACCCTCACGACCGAGCCCTGGAGCTTCGTATCGGGGTAGGCCTCGAGGCCGACCGAGGCGCTCTGGCCGACCTGTATCTTGGCTATGTCGGACTCATCGACCTTGGCGGTCATGGACATGCTCTTGAGGTCGACTATGGTGAAGATGGGAGACCCGGGCATGATGAAGGAGCCCGGGACCAGCGCGCCGCCCGATGGAAAACCGACGGACGCGAGGTTCCCGGAGACGCCGGTGAGCGCCGACAGGTTCAGGCCCGACGGTATCATGCCGCTGAAGCTGGACATCAGCGTGCCGAGCAGGCTCTGCATGGAAGGGGTGCCGCCGGACGCGGCGACCAGAGTCCCGGTCGCGGGAGCCGTGATCGTCGCGGCCTGCAGGTTCGTCTCGGCATTCTTGATGGCCTGGTCCGCGGCGGCATGCTGCGCGCCGGTGTCCGCGCCACCACCACCGACCGATATCTGCGGGATGCTGTTCTGTGTGTTCTGGAGCCGCTGCTCGCAGCGGTCGATCGCCTGAAGCGCTTGCAGTCTGAGGTTCTCGGGAAGCGATGGCACCAGGCTCTTCTCGAAATCGATCAGGTTGGTGACGCTGGAATCGATCCCGTCCACTATCGAGTTGAACGCTCCCCCTATGCTCGAGGCCGTGTCGGAGACGCTCGAGAAAAGTCCCGAGAGCATCTGCGTGGACTCCAGGCTCGCCTCGGCGGAGAGCAGGGACTGTTCGAGATTGGCTGTGTCAAGCTGGACCAGTGGCTGCCCGGCGGTCACGAGCTGTCCGTCCTGGGCGTAGACCTGCGCCACCGAACCCGAGACCATCGGCATGACCTGCGCGGGGTTCGTGGCCTCGAGGCTGCCGGCGACCATCACGTTCTCGGCGATGGCCCTCGGCCCCACGGTCTCCACCGAAACGCCGGCGACCGAGCCGTTGCACCCACCGGCTACCGCCGCGATAAGGACGATCACCAGACCAGCTTTGATTGCTATCGAGATGTACTTCCTGGATTTCACCTTGCCTCCCAGAAGCGTAGCGTTCCGCCTTGGGGTACCGGCCGCCCGCCTGGACGGCGGGAGTCTCCTGAGACGGGTCGGGCCCGCCAGAATCATATCACAGGGCCGGCCACATCAAGGGCTTCGAACATCTTTCTTCGAACGCGCGCGGGTGCCTTTCTCAAAGGATTTACCACCGGTAAGCATCGCGAAGGCGGGCCTGTCCTCGCCCCGGCACGGGACGCACTTCGACACCGGGGCGGGACGCCTCAGAACAGGTTGAACACTCCGAACAGCACTATCAGGAGGGCGTTGTACAGCGCGTGCCCGAGCATCGAAGCGGCAAGGTTGCGGTTCCGGTCGTACATGTAGCAGAGGCCGTACCCGAGCAGCATCCTGGGCAGGAATCCCACCAGCTCGAAGTGGGCCGCGGCGAAGAGGATCCCGTTCAGTATCATCGCGGGCTGCATGTCCATCCTGTTTCGCAGGGCGGGGTACAGGTAACCCCTGAAGAAGATCTCCTCGCAGACGGGCGCCAGCACGACCAGCGTGAAAACGAGCAGGAAGACAAAACCGGTGCTCACCCCGGCCGTGGCGACCTGGTTCATCGATCTGCTGATGGGGCTGTTGCTCGTCGTCGGGCCTGTTATCAACTGGGATATATACGCGAGGCCCAGCGCGCCGATAAAGAGCGGCACGCCCAGCCCCACCCCCCATGTCAGGCTCTTGCCTATCCCCTCGAGCTTGATCCCGATAGCCGACAGGGTGCTCTTGTGCCTGACGACCACCGAGTAGAACGTCCCGGCCAGCAGGAACGAATAGAGGACGATGCTCGAGATGAAGATATAGACGATGCGCGAGGACAGGCTCGCCGTAGATATGTTGAGCGCCTGGGAAAGGACCAGGCCCACCGTCGCCGCGATCGCCATCGAGGCGAAGAATATGACGAACGCCTCGCCGACCCCCCATGGAGCGTTGGGGAATACGGCCGGGCGCGCGGGCCTTCTCGCGTAATGGGCCGGCGGGGCGACGGGATACGGGGGCGGCGGGGGAGGGTAAGGCGGCGGATAATGCGCGGGGGCGGCCACTCCGGGCGTTTCCGGTGCGCCGTACTGCCCGCCCTGCGGGGCCGAGGCGCCTTGCGACCCGCCATGAGCCGAGACGGCGCAGGCCCTGCAGTAGTTCCTGTTCCAGACCATGACGCGGCAGAGCGCGCAGAGAAGCCGGCCACAGCCGACGCACCTGGCGACGACCGGCTGGCCCGCGTGTTCGTTGCACCCCGGGCTGGTGTCACCCGGCGGGCAGGCTCTCTCCATAAGGGTCGGCTCCCGTCACGAGGACCCGGGCGCAGGCGCGGTCGCGCGCGACTGTGGTCAGGTCAGGAGAAGCTCCGCTATCTGCACCGCGTTGAGCGCGGCGCCTTTCCTCAGGTTGTCGCTCACTATCCACATGTTGAGCGCGTTGGCCGTCGAGAAGTCCTTCCTGATGCGGCCGACGTACGAGGGGTCCTTGCCCTCGCAGTCGATGGCCATCGGGTACTCGGCGCGCGCGGGGTCATCGACGACCTCGACGCCGGGAGCTCCGCCCAGGAGGTGCCTCGCGTCCACGGGCTCGACCGGGTTTACGAACTCGACGTTGACCGACTCGCCGTGCCCGACGAACACCGGAACCCGCACGGTCGTGGCGGTCAGGGCGAGGTCGGGCACCCCCATTATCTTCCTGGTCTCGTCCAGCATCTTCGTCTCTTCCCGGCAGTAGCCGTTCTCCATGAAGACGTCGATGTGGGGCAGGCAGTTGTACGCTATCTGGTGGGGGTAGACCTCGGCGGTGACCTCTCGCCCTTCTTCCACCTGGCGTACCTGTCGCTTGAGCTCTTCCACCGCGTCCTTCCCGGTGCCTGACACCGACTGGAAAGTGGTGACCACCACGCGTTTTATCACGTATCGCCGGTGCAGCGGATGCAACACCACGACCATCTGGATGGTCGAGCAGTTTGGGTTGGCGATTATCCCTTTGTGCTCGAGCGCCTTCGAGGCGTTGACCTCGGGGACGACCAGCGGCACGTCAGGGTCCATCCTGAACGCGTTCGAGTTGTCGATGACGATGGCCCCTGCACCGGCGGCGATGGGCGCGAACTCGCGCGATATCGATGTGCCGGCTGAGAACAGGGCGATGTCGACGCCCTCGAAAGAACTCTCGTCGAGCACCTGGACGGGGAGCGTCTCACCCCGGAAATCGAACGACCTTCCTCTCGAGCGCTCGCTCGCGAGCAGGGTCAGGCCAGCGGTCGGGAACTCCCGTTGCTCGAGCACTCTCTTCATCTCCTGCCCGACCATGCCGGTCGCGCCGACAATGGCCACCCGTGCCTCATCCATCCGACTCCTCCTCGATCGGAACGCAGCCGCGAGGGCGCGTGCCACCCACCGGCCCCGGGGCGTACCGTGCCTGGCATACGCCAGGGAACGCAAAAGCGCCCCTGGTCAGGGCGCTCCGCATGTCCGACATCTGCTTCCGCGCCGCGCGGACCCCTCACAGTTTGAAAAACTGGTGAAGAGCCCTGACAGCCCTCTCGCCGTCCTCCTGCCTGACCACGCAGGATATCTTGATAGGCGACGTACTGATCATCTCGATATTGATGTTATTTTCTGCAAGGGTCTTGAACATACCTGCAGCGATGCCCGGATGCGTCCGCATGCCCGCCCCTATCAGGCTCACCTTGGCGATGCTCTCGTCGAATTGGGCTTCCTCGGCCCCGAGCGACTCGACCACGCTGCCGGCCACCTGCTTGACCTTCTCCAGGTCGTCCTCTCCGACGGTGAAGGAGATGTCGGTGCGCGCGTGATCGCTCACGTTCTGGATGATCATGTCGACGTTGATATTGGCGTCGGCGAGCTCTCCGAACAGTTGCGCCGCCGCACCGGGCTTGTCGGGCACCCCGACGACGGTGACCTTGGCCTCGCTGAAGTCGTGCGTGACAGCGCTGACGATTGCTCTCTCCATGATATCTTCCTCGCTCTTCACCCATGTCCCCTCGCCGGCGTGGAAGCTCGACCTGACGTGCACGGGGACGTCGTAGTTGCGGGCGTACTCGACAGACCTCGATTGGAGTACCCTGGCCCCGGTCGCGGCCATCTCCAGCATCTCCATATAGGATACCTCGTCAAGCTTGTGCGCCGAGGGCTCAAGCCTGGGGTCGGCGGTGAAAACCCCGTCGACGTCAGTGTAAATCTCGCAGTAGTCCGCGTGGAGGGCAGCCGCCAGGGCCACCGCGGTGGTGTCCGAGCCTCCGCGCCCCAGCGTGGTTATCTCGCCATCGCTGGTCACGCCCTGGAACCCCGCGACCACGACGACGCGGCCCTTGCGGAGCTCCTGGACGACCCGGACCGCTCCAACGCGCCTTATCTTGGCCTTGGTGTGCCCGGTATCCGTGAGGATCTCCACCTGCTGGCCGGTCATGCTGATGGCCTCCTGCCCCAGTTCTTCGAGTGCCATCGCGAGCAGCGCCATCGATACCTGTTCTCCCGTGGACAGAAGCATGTCCATCTCGCGCTCCGGCGGGACGGCCGATATCTCCCTGGCCATCGAGACGAGCTCGTCGGTGGTGTCGCCGAGCGCGCTGACGACCACCACGACGTGGTCTATCCGCTTCTTGGTCTCCGCGACCCTGCGGGCGACGTTCTTTATCTTTTCGACGTCGGCTACCGACGAACCACCGAACTTCTGTACGACCAGCGGCATTATTATCACCTACCGAAGAATAAACCCGGGAAGGCCCGGGCTCTTGAGGATTCAGTATAGCGACGAGCGAGTACGCGCACAACATCGAGGAACGCCCGTAACCCGCAGGTTTGCACCGGTGGGGCCGCCGCGGCGCCCCGGCGACCAGGTGCTAGACGGGCCTGAGCCGGGGAAGGTTCAACTGCTCGACCATATCGCTATAGGAGCCCTCGACGAGTCTCGCGCTGTCGATCCGCAGCACCGAGAGCAGCTCGTTGACGAGTTCCTCGCCGGCCTGTGGGAACTGCCCGGCGGGCACCACCGCCTCGAGCTCGAGGAAGGAACCCAGACCGTCGACCTGGTCGAGGTGGATCCGCACGTTGCGGTAGAAGTAGAGCTCCCGGACCTTCCTGACAACGGATACGACGCCGAGTGATTGTGAGAGGTCGCAAATCATCGCCTCGGAGTCGTTGACCGGGAAGATGTCGTATCTCGAAATGCACGGATGCGGCGTGTCGGGCCTTTCGTAGACTATCAGCTCGCAAACGGGGCTCGACCCACGGGTCTCCCGGAGTTTCATCCTGCCACGGTCGTATTTGAAATAGGTGTCTGTCTGCATCGTTATCTGTGGAGCGGCGCCCGAGACCAGCTCGCGGACGGCCTTCCTCGTATTGTCCAGGTCGTCTATTCGGGCTTTAATCTCGACGTTCCTCTCGGACATACGGAGCCCCTTTCCGGGTCACGAGGACGCGCCAGCGATTCGTCCAGACGCGGCGGCAGGCGACCGTGCATGATGTTGTTTCGGTCTCCTGGTTGCCGCACAGTCGACCACTTGGTTATTCTATCCGGCCAGAGAACACGGGGCAACAGGCAACCCCCTGACTGCCGGCATCGAACCCGGGCAATTCATCGCGGAGAGCGATGTTGATGACACGGTTGTATAATGATTGCGACTTGCCTGCGGCAACAGGGGGTTTCCAATGCAGAGGTTAGTGTCGGCGTTGCCCGCGCGCTACCAGAACGGTTTCATCCTGTCGGTCGGCGATACGGCCAGCGCCGAGGACATCGCCTGGATCGAGAGCACGGGGTACGAGCTCGTCGAGGCCGGCGTGCGGGGTTGGGGCGACTACAACGCCATCATCGATGTCAGGGTAGATCTCGAGACCTGCACATACCTCGTGGTGTTCTCCGAGGAAGGGGTGAAGAGGGTAGAGCTCGTGATGCCCTCCGAACTCGGGAACAAACTCGAGGAGAGGGCCGTCTCAGACAACCTGAGCATATCGCAGGTCATAAGCCTTGCCCTCGAAGAATACTTCTTAAGGGAGACAGGCTCTCTGCCCATGGTCTAGGCGGTTTGCCGGATGCCCGACCGACTCAGACGGGCGAGCGCTCGGACTCCTTGTAGCGCAGCGGGACCTTGTCCAGCGGGCCGAGCTGCTTGACCTTCTCTACGATGTCCTTCACGGCCTGCGCCCATTTCTCACCCTCGGCCGCCGAGATCCACGCGAGCTGCAATCTCTCGTGGTCGACCCCCAGCGCCTCCAGGTAATCCTTGAGGGCGAAGAAGCGTTTCTCGGTCATCAGGTTCGCGCTGATGTAGTGGCAATCGCCGATGTGGCAGCCGGACATCAGCACCCCGTCGGCGTTGTGGCGGAAAGCCTCCAGCACGTAGAGCGGGTCGATGCGGGCCGAGCACATCAGTCGGATGATGCGGACGTTGGGAGGGTACTGGAAGCGGCTCACGCCCGCGAGGTCCGCGCCGGCGTAGGAGCACCAGTTGCACGTGAAGGCCAGGATCTGAGGCTCGAAATCGGGACCGGGCCGGCTGGGCTCGGGGAACGCCGCCTCGATCTGGGCCATGGTCTGGTCCTCGGTGAAGTGCTGCGTGGTGATGGCCAGCGTCGGGCAGCCGGCGGCGCACGCGCCGCAACCCTTGCACAGAGCCTCGTTGATGCTCGATACCCAGCGGTTCTGCTCGTCCGCAACCATGGAGACCGCACCGAACGGGCACACCCACGCGCAGAAGCCGCACCCGATGCACGAGTCCTGGTCGACGGAAGAGGTGATGGCCTCGGTGTTGACCGTGACCTGCCGCATCGGGTTTACCGCGTGCGATGCCGCGGCGTGCGCCTGGGCCACGCTCTCGGCGACGTCCTTCGGACCCTGCGCGGTGCCGCACACGAAGATGCCGTCGGTCGCGAAGTCGACGGGGCGCAGCTTTACGTGGGCCTCGAAGAAGAACTTGTCCTGGCCGACCGGGACCCGCAGCATCTTGGCCAGGTCCAGCCCGCTCTGCGTCTGCACCAGCGGCGAAGAGAGGACGACCAGGTCCGCCGGTATGTCCACCTCGCGCTGCATGAGTTCCATGTAGGTGCTGACCTTCAGGCGGCCGTCGTCTCTCGACACCTCGGGCCGCCGCTCGGGGCTGTACTTGCGGAAGCGGATGCCCATGGATCGGGCCCGCTTGTACCACTCTTCCTGGATGACACCATACACCTCGATGTCGTTGTGGAGGACGCTGATGTTCGCGTCGGGGAACTGCTCTTTGAGCGCGATGGCGTTCTTGATGGCGACCATGCAACATATACGGTTGCAGTAGGACACGCGCTGTCCCCTGCTGCCGACGCACTGGATCATCACCACGTCATCGACGTCCTCCAGGCGGCCTTCGTTGAGCATGACCTCGAGCTGCCCCTGGGTGACCACCCCGTCCAGCTCGCCGTATCCGTAGAGGCCTTCGGGCTTCATCTCCTCGGCGCCGGTCGCGACGACGACCGTGCCGACCTTGAAGGTCTCATCGCGGTCGCCCTGCGAGACGGTCACGTCGAAGTTGCCGAAGTAGCCGTCGATGGACTTGACGGTGGCGGCCGTGTACAGGTGGATCCTGGGGTTCGCCTTGATGCGCTCCAGGTACCGCGCCGTCACCTGCCCCGGGCTCGCGCCCGTCGGGGTGAGGTTGTGGAGGTTGCGCAACATCCCGCCGACCTCCGGCTCCTTCTCTACGAGGTAGACCTCGAAGCCCTGCGAGGCGATGGAATCGGCCGCGGTCATCCCACTCACCCCCGCCCCGATCACCAGCGACGCGGGCTCGATGTCTATCGAGATCTCCTCGAGGGGGTCCAGCAGGGCCGCCCTCATGACGCTCATACGCACAAGATCCCTGGCTTTGGCTGTAGCGCGCTCCCAGTCGTGCATGTGGACCCAGGAGCACTGGTCGCGTATGTTTGCGAACTCGAACAGGTACTTGTTGAGCCCGGCCTCCTCGCAGGCGGCGCGGAACAGCGGCTCGTGGGTGCGCGGCGTGCATGACGCCACGACGACCCTGTTGAGGTCGTGCTCCTTGATCGCCTGTTTGATGGCCTGTATCCCGTCCTCTGCGCACGTGTAGAGGTTGCGCGTGGCGAAAACAACGTTGGGGAGCGCGGACGCGTATTCGGTCACGTCAGCCACGTCGAGGAAGCCCGCGATGTTAGTGCCGCAATGGCACACGAAAACGCCAATACGCGGCTCCTCACGCGCGGGCTCCGCGCCGGTCTCACCGGCGGCCTTCCCCGCGGTCTTCTCTTTTTCAGCGTGCGCTTTTCGCGCGGCCGTACTGCTGGCGACCGCCTTCTTCTCAGCCAAAGCCATTCCTTTCAATACTGCTGTCCGGCGCAGCCGCTACCTCTTGCGTGCCGCGGCCTTCTTCCTGGCCGGCTTCTTCGCCGCGGCCTTCTTCCTGGCCGGAGCCTTCTTCTTTGCCGCGGCCTTCTTCCTGGCCGG
>Ga0209226_10000270_pt1 | contig 31787 bp, 22 predicted proteins | sample BarGraNGADG00212_2_FD_184497 | JGI IMG/M metagenome (GOLD analysis project Ga0209226, IMG submission 184497) | Arctic peat soil microbial communities from Barrow, Alaska, USA - Barrow Graham LP Ref core NGADG0011-212 (SPAdes) (version 2) | ecosystem: Environmental > Terrestrial > Soil >...
TCATCTGTGATAACGATGAATCCTCCGCAAACTCATAACCAAGCATCCTCTCAGACCGCATTTACTCACCCCTCCGGTGAGTACCACTTCGACAAATCCTGCCGGATTCCCGCACGAATCAGCACATCGAAATAAACTTAGTGGAGGATCGCGGGGTGCGGGTAGGCAATAGGGGGGGCAGCGCGTTGACCCGGTGAAGGCTGCTTGATATAATGCCCCTGAGGTGAACGGCTTTGGGCAAGAACCTGAACGGGAAACCGAAGGGAAGGCGTTCGTGGCTAACGGGGGCAGGTTTCTCAGCGGCATCCGCTGTGCTCCTGCTCATATCGGGCGTATTCGTCGACCCGGTCAAGGACGTTATCAGGCCATACATGGAGCGCTACACCGCTTGTGTGGTTATTGGCTTCATCGCGGTTGTCTTCCTCGTGGGGGTCGCTGGATACTTCTCTGCACGGACTCCAGACTCCGATCCTTATCCGTCGGCAGGTACAGTCCTCCAGGAAAGCCCCGTCGAGTACTTCGCACAGGGTGATATGCATATTCATCAAGCGATGCCCGCGCAATCATCCGCAACCAGCCTTCATCAACTACCACCGCCACCGGGAGACTTCACCGGGCGCGAGGCGGAATTGAAGGACCTGCTGGAGAATGTAAAGCAGGGCGGCGTTGCTATCTCCGGACTGCAAGGGACAGGCGGGGTCGGAAAGACTGCGCTGGCTCTGAAGCTGGCAGAGCAGTTGACCTCGCGCTATCCCGACGCCCAGATATATCTGGACCTCAAGGGAGTCAGCCCCAGGCCCGTAACACGAGCAGAGGCTATGGCCCACGTGATCCGCGCGTGGGATAGGACGGCGAACGTACCCGAGGACGAAGCGGGCTTGAGCGCGCTTTACATGTCGGTGCTGCACGGCAAACGGGCGCTGCTGCTGTTGGACAATGCGGCCAGTGCCGAACAGGTGCAGCCGCTGCTGCCGTCTGAGGGTTGCCTGGCGCTGATAACCTCGCGCCAGCACTTCGATCTGCCGGATTATTACGCCAAAAACCTGGACATGCTGTTGGAAGATGATGCGCGCGAGTTGGTGCTGAGAATCGCTCGCAGAGTTGGTGACCAGGCGGATGCTCTTGCCAAGCTCTGCGGATATCTGCCGTTGGCGTTACGGCTGGCTGCGGGAACACTGAAGAACCGCTCGGACTTGACCGTGGCAGGTTACATGGAACGGTTGGGAGATGCAAAGGAAAGGCTCAACCTGATCGATGCATCGTTGAGCTTGAGCTACGATCTGCTGAGCGGCGAACAGCAGGAGCGATGGCGGATGCTCGGCGTGTTCCCCGGTTCGTTCGATGCGGCAGCCGCAGGCGCGGTGTGGGAACTGGAGCAGATGCAGGCTGAGGACGAGTTGGGCGAGTTGTTCCTACGCAGCATGGTGGAGTCCGAAACGGAGGGCCGGTACAAGCTGCACGACTTGTCTAGGGTCTACGCGGACTCAAAGCTGAGCAAGATCGAGCTCGCCACAAGTCAGTGCCGCCACGCAGGACATTACGTGAACGTGATCCACACCGCCGATGATCTCTATATGAAAGGTGGAGAATCAGTGCTCGCAGGATTGAGGATGTTCGATCTGGAGCGCGGGAGCATTGAGGCCGGTCAGAGCTGGGCGTCAAAGCACTGGCAGCACAGAGACGAAGCAGCCAAGTCCTGTGTCGGCTATGCCCTAGGTTGCACCTATGTCCTCGATCTTCGTCTGCAGCCGGAAGAGCAGATACAGTGGCTGAATCCGGCTTTGCAGGCTGCGCGGCGATTGAAGCATCAGCAGACAGAAGCTGCTGTACTGGGCAACCTGGGCAATATCTACAGCTTATTGGGCGAGCATAGCCGGGCAATCGAGTTTCAACAACAGGCCCTTGCCATCGCGCGCGCGACAGGTGAACGCCTGGGGGAGGCCGTCGCACTTGACAACCTAGGCAGTGATCACGACCGTATGGGTGATCAACGCCGAGCAATCGAGTTTCATGAACAGAGTCTGGCCATAGCGCGCGAGATAGGCGACCGCCGGGAAGAAGCCCATTCACTGGGCAACCTGGGCAATGCGCACGTAAACCTGGAAGATTACCGCAAAGCCATCGACCTTTACGAGCAAAGCCTGGACATCTCGCACGAGATGGGCAACCGCTTAGAGGAAGCCAATGCGCTTTGGAACATGAGTCTGGCGCTGGACCTGCTTGGCGAGCGCGCGCATGCCATCGAAAACGCTCAAACAGCGCTCGCCATCTACGAGCAGATCGGAGCCCCCATCGCCGCCGAATCGCGCCGGGCACTCGCCGAATGGCAGGGGAAGGGCTGATCGGTCCCCGGCCCCAGCCGGATCGGAGAAGGACCCCACCCCAACCCCCTTCTAGAGGTTAGAGGTTGGACGTTAGAGGTTAGAAGGGAAGGACCCTCCCCGGCGCGGGTGAAGACGGCATTTCTAACGGGGGAACTTGACCGTGGAGCGCGTGCGGCCGCTGTCGGTGGAAATGGTGAACTCGCCCATGAGGTTGTCTCGCACGAGGCTTTCGACTATCTTCAGGCCCAGATTGCGGTTGCCTTTCAGGTCGAAGTCAGCGGGCAGCGGGTCGCCGTCGTTGGTCACGGCGATCTCCACCGAGTCCTCGTCGCGCGATATGTTGACTATCAGCTCCGTGCCGATGTTACCCTTGAGACCGTGTTCGACGGCGTTCTGGATGAGTTCATTGAGGATGAGCGCAACGTAAGTCGCCTGGCCGCTGGGCAGCAGGAAGTCCTCGCCCGTGACGGCGGTCGTCACCTGCCTTGCGTCGGGCAAGAGGCCTCGCGCGGTAGCTGAGAGGATATTCTCGGCGAGCTTGCGCAGGTTCACGTTGTCCAGGTTCTCGCTGGAGAGCATTTCGTGGACCGCCGCGATGCTCTGGATGCGGTTGATGCTCTGGTTCAGGGCCTCGCGCGGCGAGTCGAACTTGCCCACCCGAAGCTGCAGCCTCAGCAGGCTCGCGATGGTCTGGAGGCTGTTTTTCACCCGATGGTGCATCTCCTGCAGCACGGCGGCCTGCACCACCAGCTTCGCGTTCTGGATCGAGATAGCGGCCTGGTTTGAAAGCGCCGTGAGCAGGCTGATCTCCTCGTCGCTGAACGTGTGCGGGGTTGCCGTGTAGCAGTTCAGGACCCCGATCACTTCCTTCTTGACCGAAAGCGGCAGAGCGATCAGCGAGCACAGGCCTTCTTGTTTGGCGATGTCCGGATACTGGTAGCCGGGGGTCTTGCGCACGTCGAGGATCGTGATCGGCTTGCCCTCCGTTATCGCCCGGCCCGCCACGCTCTCGGATAGCTTCACGTTCGGCTTCTTGACATACGCGCGGCTCTGGGACTGAGTGGCCTTGATCGCCAGCTCCTCGCGTTTCTCGTCAAGCAGCATGATCGAGCAGATCCTGAAGTTCATGCTCTCGGCGGTCATTGCCACGATGAGCTGCAGGATCTCCTCGAGGTAGAGGTCCGAGGTGATGGTGCGGCTGATCTCGGAAAGGGTGCTGAGCTGCGATGCGCGCTGCTCCATCCGGCGATACTGGTTGTAGTTCTCCACCGCCCCGCCCACCTGCCTCGCGATGCTGTCGAGCAGGCCGACCTGCAGTTCGGTATACACGTGCGGGGGGTTGGTGCGGACATTGATGACGCCGGTGAGGTCGTTGCGGCCCCTCAGCGGCACTGAAAGCATCGACTGGTAACTGTCCTGCGCCAAGCCGGGAACCGCTTTGAAACGCGTGTCCCGCCAGGCCTCGCTGCTGATAACTGCCGGTGTGCGCTTCTGCGCCACCCACCCCGTGACGCCCTCGCCGAGCTTCATGCGGACCTTGCCGACCACGTCTTTCGTGTCTCCGCTCGCCCCGCGCAGCACCAGTTCCTTGCCGGTGTCGTTGAGCAGGTAGATCAGGCAGAGGTCGGTGCCGGTGACCTTGACGACGATGTCGGCCACTTTCTTGAGCATCTCGTCGATATTGAGCATCGACCCGATGGCCTGGCCGATCTCGCGCAGCGCATCGGCTTCGAGCTGCTTCTCGGTCAGGCGCGTTTCGAGCTCGGCCACACGCGCCTGAAGGGGATTTTCGATTTGAGATTTACGATTTGAGATTGAAACTGCTCCTAGATCTCATTGGCGATGATGATGGCATCGGCGATCTCTTTCATCGTCCGGCGCTGGTTCATGCTCTGCTGCTGGATTCGACGAAATGCTTCGGTCTCGTTCATCTGATACTTGTCCATCAGAATCCCCTTGGCGCGGTCCACCAGCTTGCGGGTCTCCAGCTTTTGCTCGAGGTCCCCGAGCGCGGTCTCCAAATCCTGCTGTTCCAGATAGCGCGATATCGCGATCTCTATGGCCGGAAGCAGGTCGGACTCCTGGAAAGGCTTCACGAGATACGCATAGACCCCGGCTTCCTTGGCGCGCTCGACCAGGTCCTTCTGGCTGTAGGCCGTCAGCAGCACCACAGGCGCGATCTTCTCCTCGGCGATGATCTTTGCGGCATCAAGCCCATCCATTACCGGCATCTTGATGTCCATAATGACCACGTCCGGCTTCATGCTGCGGGTAAGCTCCAGCGCCCGCTGGCCGTCCGCGGCTTCGCCCACCACGATATGCCCCATCTCTTCGAGGAGCGTCTTGAGATCGAGCCGTATGATCGACTCGTCGTCTGCTATGACTACCTTTATCTGGCTCATTATCGTCTGTCTCCGCACCGGGCTTTACTTCGTTCATTGTACCCTGTGCTATAATGCTTGTCAAAGATCGAGGAGCATTGGGTTGACTCGGAAATCCCCTGTCTGGTATCTTGCGGCTAGCTTGCTGGCCTACTTCGCGCTGTGGATCGGCATCCCCAAGGCTCGGTTCCTGCCCGCGATTCTGCACTGGATCGATGCGGCCCTGCGCCACTCGCGCGAGCCGCTATCGACTGTCTTATCTATCTGCGGGATCATCATCCTCTCCATTCCCACGATCGCTTTCATGGCGGCGCAGATATCGGTGGTCTACTACTTCGCCAAGATGCGGCTGGGGTTTAGGGGAAGCCTGCTGTGGCTGGTGGGGTGTCTGGCGGGGTTGGCTGTTGTGGTGGCGGTGATGGTGTGGCGGGTGGATGCCGTAGCCAAGCTGCACCGCCTGCCGAACCTGCGAGAGATCGGGTTCATAATGGGGATGTATCGGCCCGGGCTGCTCAAGATGGTGATGTATGCGATCATCCTGCTAACGGCGTCGAGCATAGGGTATATGGTCTCGCTGCGGATCAAGGACAGGAATCTGCTGCTGCCGGTGGTGATGTTCGCGGCGTCAATCGACTTCTGGACCGTGACCGCCGGGCCGGTGTCGTCGATGATGAGCCACGCGCCGGAGATCGTAACGGCGATCAGCGCGCCGATTCCCCAGGCTGGAACGGGTTCGTTTGTGCCGGCGATCATGATGGGGATGGGCGATCCGCTGTTCATGGCGGTGGTGTTCGCGGCGGTGCACAGGCTTGGGCTGAACGCGCGCCGCAACTTTGTGTTCGTGTTGGTGGCGATGACGCTTGCGATGCTCGCGGTGCTTATGGGTCTGGCGCCGTTTCTGCCGGCGCTGGTCGCGCTGGCCGTGGCCGTGGTTGCGGCGAACTGGCGTGAGTTCAAGCTGAGCCGTCAGGAGAAGATATCGACCGCGATTGTCGGGGTTGTGCTGTTGGCCACGCTGCCGCTGGTCTGGCACATTCTGAAACCGAAGACGGAGATCAAGGCGAAGCCCGCGACGCCGATTGCCGCGCCCAGATCGCGCCCGTAGCCACCATCGCAATCCCCGCCAGTCCCGCCATCAAAACGAACGGGGCTGTCGGGCCGATCTTCTGAGCCGCAATCCCCCCGATCAGACAGGCGGACACGCCCGCCGCCGCGACCAGCGATTCGTGTATTCCCGTGTTGGTCCCCTTGCCCTTGCGACTTGAGAGGCCGTAGTAGAGCGCGCCGGTGTAGGCGACGCTCTGGGCCATTCCGTAGCCGAAGAAGAGCGCCCCGATCACGAAGGGCGACCGCGCGAAGGCAAGCATCGGCACGGTATACACCATCCGCGAACAGGCCAGCGCCAGGCCCAACGCGCAGATCAACATCAGGCACTGCGATGCGATCTGAGGCCAGAGCTTGCCCCGCCACCACGGGGAGACGTTGGCGATCAGAATGCCGATCCCCAGCCCCCACAGGAAGCTCGCGACCACCTTGGCGACCAGTTCCTCGCTCCAGCCGAAAGAGGTGAGCCCAACCTTGGGGAAGAGAATTCTACAGACCGCGAACCCGAAGAACCCGACAAAGTGGCCCATACGCGATATGAACAGCAGCGGGCCGAAGTCCTCGCCAACCGGGGTCGGATTCTCTTCGTCAATGGTAACATGCGAGACCGGCCTGCCGCGCCAGGTGAGCACGAGTATCGCCGCCATCAAACAACATCCCGCGCCGGCGTAAAAGAGCACGCTCAGCCCGGCGCCGACCAGTTGCGCCGCGATCCCCGCAGCCACTGCTCCGCCCACGCACCAGCCCACGTTGAACATGCCCAGGTTCTTGCGGAGTTGGCCGCGCTCGGAGACGTCGCCGATTTTGGCCTGCAGCGGAGGGTAGAATGCGCCGATCGAGGCCAGGGCGATTGCGTAGAGGATGATCACCGTCCTGTTGGACCCGGCATGGCCCAGCGCCGCGATCATCGCCGCGCAGACGATTGCCGCCGGCACGATGATCTTTGCCCTGCCCACGCGTTCACTCAGATGCCCCGAGGTGAAGCAGATCGGCGTCCGAATCGCCTGCGCGACCCAACCGATCGTGCCCAGCATTATCCAGCTCGCGCCGAGCCGCACCGCCAGCAGCGGCACTGCGGTCTGCATCATCACCAGACCGCTTTCCATAAACCACGGAACCAATAGTGAGTAACTTCGAGCCTTGATGGTAACGCCAAGCCCCCGATGAGGTGATATATTCAGTTTACCAGAAAACAGGGGGCAAGAGGAACTGATCTCACGCGCAACTACCGGAGACGTAGGGGCGAAGCATTTGCTCGCCAGCATGTCGGTATTCATCAGCCTGATGTGCAAATGCTTCGCCCCTACAGCTTGCCTGCCTGCTTGGACGTCGCGTATAATGTGGAAAACCTTGTTCGATACTTGCCACCTCAGGAGAGTGATATGCCCGATATGACTAAGGTCGCTTGGGATCTGAGTGACCTGTTTAGCGGAGTTGACGACCCGGCCATCGATAAGTCCCTGGACGATGACCTCGCGCGCGCGAAAAAGTTCGCCGGGCGCTACAGGGGCAAGATAGACAGCGACGATCTGACCGCCGAGACGCTCGTGGCGGCGATTCTAGAGCTTGAGCAGATCGCGGTCGCGCAGACCAAGGTCGGGTGCTATGCGGCGCTGGTTTTCTCCGCCGATACCGGCAAGGCCAAGCACGGCGCGTTGATGCAGCACGTGCAGGAGCGCGGGACCGAGATCGCCCTCGAACTGCTCTTCTTCGAACTGGAGTTGATGGTGGCCAAGCCGGAGATCATCGACAAGTTGCTTGCCGACGAATGCCTAGCCAACTATCGGCATTTCGTCCACGCCTCGCGGCTTTTCCGGGACCACAAGCTGCCGGAAGCCGAGGAGCGAATACTCGAAGAGAAGGCCAACACGGGCTGGCGAGCGTTCGAGCGGCTTTTCGAGGAATCGGTCTCCGATATCGAGTTTTCGATCACCATCGACGGCGAGCAGAAATCGCTTACGGAGCCCGAGGTACTTGCGCTTCTAAAGGAGCCGGATCGAGAGGTGCGAAAGGCGGCGGCGGAATCGCTGACGCACGGCCTGGTCGCGCACGGCAGGCTGCTCACGTTCATCTTCAACACGCTCGTCTACGACAAGGCGGTCGATGATCGCCTGCGACGATACGACCACCCCGAGCAGGCCCGGAACCTCTCGAACGAACTGGACAAAGAGACCGTGGAAACGGTGATTTCGACCTGCGTGGAAGGCTATCCGCTGGTCGCTCAGTACTATCGAGTCAAGCGCGAAGCTCTTGGCTATGACAAGCTCTATCATTACGACCGCTACGCGCCGCTGTTCGAGTCGAAAGAGCAGTATACCTACGGCCAGGCGCGCGAGATCGTGCTGGAATCGTTCGGGAGGTTCTCCGGCGAGATTCGGGACATGGCGGCGGAGTTCTTCGAGAAGGAGTGGATCGACGCGGAGCCGAGAAAGGCCAAGAGTGGGGGCGCGTTCTGCATGTATGTGACGCCGGACCTGCACCCGTATGTGTTGATGAGCTATCTGAACCGAAAGGATGACATCACCACTCTGAGCCACGAGCTCGGGCACGGGGTTCACGCCAGCCTGTCGCGATGCCAGACTCTGCTGAATTTCTCCAGCACTCTGCCGGTGGCTGAGCTTGCGAGCACGTTCGCCGAGATGCTGGTATTCGAGAGCCTGGTATCGAAGTCGAATCTTGAGGAAAAGTTGGCGCTGTATGCGGCGAAGATCGAGGGGGTGTTCGCGACGATCTTCCGTCAGGCGGCGATGTATCGCTTCGAGCAGGAACTGCACAAGGGACGCAGAGAGCTTGGGGAGCTGACCACCGAGCAGATCGGCGACATGTGGCAGCGCGGCATCCAGGCGATGTTCGGCGATTCCGTGGAGCTTGGCGATGAGCACGCGAACTGGTGGATGTATGTGAACCACTTCATCGGCTCGCCGTTTTATGTGTATGCGTATTCGTTCGGCGAACTGCTGGTGATGGCGCTGTATTCGATGTATCGGCGGGAGGGGGCCTCGTTCGTGTCGAAGTATCTTGAGCTACTGAAGACGGGGGGCGCGTGCTCGCCGGAGGAGCTGCTGGGTCGGGTCGGCATCGACATTCGCGACCCCGAGTTCTGGCGCGGGGGCATGAAAGTGGTGAACGGGCTGGTGGCGGATTTCGAGAAGCTGTATGCGGAGTGGAAGGGGCATTGATTATTGCATATTGATTATTGAGTATTGAAGGCGGGCGACGTAGTGCTCCAGCCAATACTCAATATGCAATACTCAATACTCAATTGCCTCAGCGCCTCAGCGATTCCGGATAGAAAAGGATGTGTCATGACCAACAGAGACAGATTCCGAAGAGCATTCAACTTCGAGCCGGTGGATCGGCTGCCGGTGCTCGAATGGGCGGGATGGTGGGATAAGACCATCGCGCGGTGGAGGACCGAGGGGCTGCCCGACGATCTCCAGGACGCGGGGGATATTCGCGATTACTTCGGCCAGGACTGCCATCGGCAATACTGGATCGGGCCTGCCGGGCGAACGAGGGTCACGAACAGGGACGATTACCTCGCCGCGAAGCCGACCCTCTACCCCGAGGTCGCGTTCGACAAGGACCTCGTTAGAAGCTGGGCCCCCAGGCAGAAGACCGGCGAGATGGTGGTGTGGCTTACGCTGGAAGGGCCTTTCTGGTATCCGAGGACGCTGCTTGGCATCGAGCCGCATCTCTACGCGTTCTACGATCAACCGGACCTGATGAAGGAGATAAACGAGGACCTGCTCGCGTTCAATTTCCGCATCTACGACGAGTTCTGCGAGATATGCGTGCCGGATTTCATGACCTTCGCGGAGGATATGTCCTACAACCACGGCCCGATGCTCTCGAAAGCTCAGTTCGACGAGTTCATGGCCCCGTTCTACCGCGACATCACTCCGACCATACGGGAGCGGGGGACGGTGGTTATCGTGGATACCGATGGAGACATAACCGAGCCCGCGGCGTGGTTCCTGGAGGTCGGCTGCCAGGGCCTGCTGCCGCTGGAGCGGATGGCGGGCGTGGACGTGTCCGAGCTAAGACGGCGTCACCCGCGCATTCGGCTGCTTGGGGCGTATGATAAGACCGTGATGCACCTTGGCGAGACGAGAATGCGCCAGGAGTTCGAGCGCCTGCTGCCGGTGATGAAACAGGGCGGATACATCCCCTCGGTCGATCATCAGACGCCTCCGGGGGTTTCGCTTGAAGACTATCGGCTGTTCATGCGGCTGCTAAGGGAGTACTGCGAGGTGGCGGCAAGCTAAGCCGCTTTGCGGCGCCGGCGCAGGAGAGCAACCGCGCATAGGCCGGCACCTAACCCCAGGAACGGCCCTGGCTCAGGAACTGCCTGCACACTGAACGAGAATGTGTAGACAGAGGAGCCGTAGCCAGGGTATCCCATAGGAAGGCTCGTGATTCCCGATTGCCCTCCGCTCAGATTCCAGGATGCCGGCCCTGAATATGAACTTCCGGACGGCATATCAGTCAGCGTGAGCGAAATGTTCCAGTTGCCCGGAGGCCCCTCCGTAGGCGAACCAGCCGCCCCGGAAGAACAAATGAACATGTAGTTGCGCGGTGTCGGCAGCGTCACGCGAGGAGCGACTTCAAACGTCCAGGTCTGCGTCTGACTGAACGCAAGCGGAGCCCGGTAGTCGCCGTTGAGGCGGGTACTACCATAGTCGGTCCATACTAGTATGGCGGGCGGGAAGCCCCATGAGCTCGGCATAACAGTGTCATATGCGTCGAGCGCGTCTGTTGCGCCCGCACAGGTGCCAGCGTGCAGCGTGCTCATGCAGGAGAAGCTGTAAGACCAGTCAGAAGCGCTGGCGGCTGCGGAACCGGCCGCGCAAGAGAGCAACACCACCGCGGCAAGCACAAGAACACTGCGCATGCGACACATTCCCATCCCCTCACTTCCACGTTAGACTCAGCTCAACCATAAGACAATGCACAAACCGTACCATTCGGCACTGAGAACTACCGCGAGTAAGCCTCAAACACATCAACGGGAACGCTGCCCTTGATAACCTTCAGCTTGACGCCGTACTGCCCATTTGGGAGCCCGCGCTTCTGGTAAAGCACGTGTGACGCGACACTCTGGGGCGAGCCGAAGTCGATCTCAGCCAGACGCTTACCGTCCAGCAGCAATTCACCTTTGCCGTAGCAGGGACCGGTCGGCGCCCAAAGGGCAAAACCGTTGCCGGTGAAATTCCATTTGGCTTCCACCGCGTCTGATTTGGACACCGCGCCCACGCCATATCGGAATGACTGATCCTTGACTTCTGTCCAGTCCGCCAGGTTTTGCGCCGCGCATACCAGCCCTTCGACAAAGAGAAACGGCATCGCGGTCTCCGTAACATCACCGTCCACTATGAATTTATCGGCTTCGATGCTGCTCCGCGGCTCCACCCACAACCCGACTCTTCCCTTGGCCGTATCGAATGGGCCATTCCAGCAGGCGTTGCCGTCCAGCGCCACGGTCATGTCCGCGCCGTCGAACTTCAAATCGACGGTCCGCTCATGCGAGCCAGCCAGCGTTCCGCGCGCAGTCTCGGTCCGATTGCCGCTCTTGTCGTAGCGAACCAAGACCCACCCAGTCTCGGAAAGCTCCAGCGCATCGTACTGCGCGCGCATCAGCGGATGCAGACCGCAGCCGGCGGTTGGCTGGTTGGGAGCAAATGGGCCGTGGTGATTCCACATTATCTGCGCCGTGCCGTATACTTTCAGCTTGGCGCTAAGATGCTTGAGTAGTGTATCGTGTCTCAACACTGCCATACTCGGATTGACGTGCCCGCTGATCACAAAGCCTCGCTTGCGAAATGGCTGGTTCCAAGGACGGCGGGCAAGGTTTATCGTGCCCTTGTTGCCTGAATCCCGCGAGGGAAACATCACGTTGAACGTCCCGTCTTTATCGATGAACCCTGAGAATGTCTGGCCCCAGATGCCTTCATACTCCGACTCGACAGGTTCGGAATGCCACACCGAGCCGTCCTGATACAGGCTCCACGCGTCGGAATCCATCGCCTTCTCAATCGGCGCCCTGAAGATGGCCTGATAGTTCCTGTTGCCCGCCACCGACGTGCCGGGCGCATAGATGTATCCGTCGTGCACGAACTGCGGGAAGAACTCGATCAACTGCGGGTAGTACCGGTCGAGCTGGGGGTGCAGCAACAGCTTAGGGCTCGACCAGGGGCCTTCCGGCTTTGGCGCGGTTTGACCCAGAAGGCTCCATCCGAAGTAGGCTCCAGAATCGGACAGTGTCAGCGCAATCCAATCGCTGCCGCGCGGGATGATTGTCGAGGCATAAACGCGCTTATATCGACCAAGCAAGGGAGACATTGCGCGCGTCTTCAGATACGATGTAATGGGCTGAAACGGCCCTTCGGGGGAGTCTGAGACCGCACACGCGGCGCCGCTGTTCACCTTTGGATCGGTTGTCATCACGTTCGCCCAGGTCGTGTCTTTGGTATGCCAGTCAAAGCTCATATAGTAATGCCCGTCTTTGTAACAGACGGCCACATCCGGCGCGCCCCACAGTGGGGATGTCTCTCCATCAAAAAGATATGACCCGACCCCGGCGAGCGGCTTGCCGCAGTCTTTCCACGTGCGCCCCTTGTCCCGCGAACGATACACGCGGCAATGAGACGGGCTGCTTTCGATGGTGGCATAGCCTTCCGCATACCATCCAACATACAGGAACCAGTTGCCGCTGATGGGGTCTTTGAACAACGACCCATTCACGGGCCAGGCGAACTCGGCGGTTCCTCGACAGACCGGATTGCCAGGCAGACGTTCAAAACTATCAAACGACACATCGCCAAATACCGGATGATGTGTCCATTCGGCGCAGTTCTTTGAGTCGGCGTAGTCCACCGCCCCACCACAAACGCCGGAAATGGGGTTCGCAACGATTAGCACCGCAAGGGCCATCGGCCAGCAATGCGCTAGAATCATGTGAGGTCCTCCTGATGCCTCCGCCCTTCGAATGAATTCGAGGCAACGGGGTACGAAGTCCACCTGCGTGGACTGGGAATAGCATAGCGCAATTTCGCGTCGAAGGAAAGCTAGGCTTCCGCCGGCTCGTCTTCGTCTGCTTCTCGTCTCGGGGTGATCTCGATCTGGCGGTTGATGGCGTCGAGGACGGCGGCGGCGGCGGCGCGGAACTGATCTCCGCGCTTGATGACCGCGCTGCCCGCGGTGCGGGTGCTGTAGCGAGGGGTGACAAACGCCGCAACCACAGTCACGATCTCCTCGCCCTTTGCCCCGCTCTGCAGAAGAACCTCGTCCACTACTACTCCATGACCGGGCGCGAGGGCCTTGGACGCGGCTCCGGCGGCGGCTTCCGCGACCAGCCTGAGCATGTTGCTGCCCTCCACCAGATATCCGCTGGCATCACGTGAATACTCGCGGTCCTGCTGGGTGAGGGTCACGCCCACAGTGGCCTCGGTTCCGCTCGAGGTGAAGTTGATGGTGTGAATCTTAAGGCGCGTACCTCCGGCTGCCGCCATGGGCTGACCAAGTGCGACTTCGCGCTCGATTGGCTCTGCCTCAATGGCTTCGGCGGCCACCTCCGGCTTGGCTTGTTCGGCAAGCTTGGGCTTTGCGAGGGTGCAGTTCTTGGATGCGCGGGTGACCAGGTCGTCGATGGTGGCGGCGTAGTGCATCTCCCTGCGCTCGTTGGTGCGCCTGCCGCCCGCGATGCCGTAGGTGCCTGAGACGCCGCTGGGCAGGTCCGGGATTCGTATTCCCGATATGCCCCCTTTGATGAAATCCGCCAGCGCGATCGCGTCGTCGGCGTTGCGGATGCTGACCACGACGAACTCGTCGCCTCCGTAGCGGCAGGCGAATTCGCGTTCCCAGTCGATGCTGTTCTTGAAGACCTCGGCGACTTCCTTGAGGACGGTGTCACCGACCACGTGGCCATAGTTCTTGTTGAATGCCCCGAACGCGTCGAGGTCGAAGAATATGATGCTGATCTCCTGGCCGCGCTTGAGGGCCGATATCGCCCAGATGCGGAACTGGTCCGACCACGCGAGACCCGTCAGCGGATCGAACGTCTTGCCGAGCTCGGGCAGAAGATCGCCGTGCGAGACGATTCCCTTGAGTCTATTATCTTCGATGACCAGAAGATACTCGACCTGCTCGCGACTCATCATCTCGGCGGCGTCGATGACGGTCATCTGAGGGTCGATGGCGGTGAACTCGGCGGTCATCACGTCGGCGAGGACTGCATCGGGAGGCTGGCCGAGGACGTTCTGATACGTCACCACGCCCGCCACCTCGTCGTTCGCATGAACAACAGGCAGCGCGCCGATACTGTGCCCTTTCATTAGAATGACGGCGGTCTTGACTCGCGCGGAGGGGCTCACCCACACGACATCCGTCGCCATTACCTCGCCAACGGTTTTCATAGCTTCCTCTAAGGAGGATATCGGCAAACTTCGTGCCTGGCATGCCGGTGTGATTGCCGGTTTTCGAGATCCGTCTCAGATAAAGCCGTTCCGTCGGCTCGGAATAGTCATTCTAGCGTGCGAGCGGGGATTTGTCAATCTTTTTGGGGAGTTGTCAGTTGTCAGTTGACAGTTTTCAGTTCCAGCGCCTCCGGCGGGAAAAGAGGGTTAGCCCGCCTAGACCGCAGAGAAGGGCGAGGACGGTGGAGGGTTCGGGAACGGGGTTGAAAGAGAGCGCAAAGCCGGGGCTGCCGATGAATGTGAGCGGCACGTCCATGTCAACGTGCCCTTGGTGATACCCGGCGCCGGGGGTAACGCGCCACGCGACATCCCAACCGGAACCAGTCCCCGCCCACAGTTCCCATGTCAGGTACTGCGCCGCGGGGGAGTCGGACCAGGAGGTAGACCAATCGAAGCTGACGTGGTACCACATCTCGTCACCGACGCACGAAGCCGGGCTGGCCGTCACCCGATCCAAGACAGTGTCCACCCAGCCATCGTGCATGTGTATGGAAACGCCGCTCGTCGTGTTAAGCCAGGGATCGTGAGGCAAGTAGACCGGTTCAAGGACGCTGGTGGTTGTACTCAGGCAGTATTGCGGACTTATCATGAATCCCTCGTAAGTGAGATACGTCCATTGGAACTCCCCGGTCTCGGGGTTGTAACCGGGTTCATAGTCATAGGAAGTGCAGTTTGAAATCGTCGCGAACCAACCCTCACTCACGTGTACGGATTCGGCTTGTGCTGCCGGGAGCAACCAAGCCAGCAGACCCAATAAGCATAAGACGCAGACAACCGTTGAGAGCAGTTTCATCATCTTCCCCTCGGCCTCAATATACCCCCGAAATGGCTGCCTGTCAAGCGGAGATCGTCCAGCGTGTGGACTGACGACTGAGGACTGATGGCTGAAAGCTGCTATAATAAAACCGTTATGCGAACCTATGACGTCATAGTCGTCGGAGCGGGGCATGCGGGGTGCGAGGCCGCGCTTGCGTCCGCGAGGATGGGATTCGATACTCTTCTTCTGACGATCAATATCGAGACAATCGGCCACATGCCCTGCAACTGCAGCGTCGGCGGCCCGGCGAAAGGCCACCTCGTGCGCGAGATCGACGCGCTCGGCGGCGAACAGGCCCTTGCGACCGACGCCACCTACACCCATATCCGTATGCTCAACACCGGCAAAGGCCCCGCCGTGAGAGCGCTCCGCGCGCAAGTCGATAAACGGCTATATGAGGCTTACATGCGGCGCGTGCTGATGAACCAGCCTGGGCTGGAGATCAAGCAGGCGATGGTGGAGGAGATAGCGGTGTCGGGTGTCGGGTGTCAGGTGTCAGGCGTTCGCACGCAGACGGGGATGGAGTATGGGGCGCGGTGCGTGATCGTCACTACCGGCACGTTCCTCAAGGGGCTGATCCACATCGGCGAGACGCAGTTTGCGGCGGGCAGGGCCGGTGAGTTCTCGGCGGAGAAGCTCTCGGACAGCCTGCGGGGCCTCGGTTTCGAGCTTGGCAGACTCAAGACCGGCACCACCCCTCGGATCGACAAGCGAAGCATCGATCTGACGAACTGCGAGCGGCAGGAGTCGGAGCCGGGGGTCGGGCCGTTCTCGTTTATGACGGACCACAGCTTGCGGCCGGAGTTGCTGCCGTGCTGGCTCACGTATACGAACGACCTCACGGCGGATGTGATCCGACGCAACCTCGAGCGCTCGGCGATGTATGGCGGGCGAATCAAGGGCGTGGGGCCGAGATACTGCCCGTCGATTGAGGACAAGATCGTCAAGTTCCCCGATAAGCGGCGGCACCAGGTCTTTCTCGAACAAGAAGGCTGGGACACGGACGAGATCTACGTCCAGGGCATGTCCACCAGCCTGCCGGAGGAGGTGCAGATCGAGTTTCTGCGCACGATTCCCGGCCTTGAGGACGCAAAAATGATTCGCCCCGGCTACGCGATTGAGTATGACTTCGCGCCGCCGACCCAGCTCAAGAGTTCGCTCGAAACCAAGCTCGTAGACGGCCTTTTCTTCGCCGGTCAGATCAACGGCACCTCGGGCTACGAGGAAGCCGCCGCGCAGGGATTGATGGCGGCGATCAACGCGGGCCGGCTGCTCAAGGGCGAGGAACCCGTGGTCGTGCGGCGGGACCAGGGCTATATAGGCGTGATGATCGACGACCTGGTGACCAAGGGCGTCAGCGACCCGTATCGACTGCTGACCTCGCGCGCGGAGTATCGGTTGCTGCTGCGGCACGATAACGCGGACCAGCGCATGACCCCAATCGGCAGGGAAGTGGGCCTCGTGACCGATGACCGCTGGTCGCGGTTTCAGACGAAGCAAAAGTTGATAGAAGATGAGCGCGAGAGGCTTGCGAGCACATTCGTGAGGCCCTCCGATGCCCAGGCCGCCGAAGCGCTGGGCATGGAGATATCCGGCCGAAGCTTCTCTCTGGAGGAGATCCTGCGCAGGCCGGAGATCGGTCATGCAGACATCGCTCGCCTGGGTGGAAACGGTCATTCGACAGGCTCAGGACTCCCGCCGGACGTTGCGGAGCAGGTGGAGATCGCGGTCAAATACAGCGGCTACATCGAGCGGCAGGAGATTCAGGTGAGGCAGGCGCGAAAGATGGAGGGGAGGCCGATACCGGCGTCGGTGGACTACGCGACCATACGCGCGCTCTCGCGGGAGGCCGCGGAGAAGCTCGCCCGTATCCGGCCCGCCACTCTCGGCCAAGCCTCGCGCGTGCCGGGCGTCACGCCGGCGGATGTGGCGATACTCGCGGTCAGCATAGAACGCGCCAATGGAACGCCCGCGCGTGATTAGGCGTCAAACGAAATGGATAAACTAAACAACGAAGAAGTGAATAGCGAGACAACTGAATATGGCTTGACAGGACACGGCGAGAAGCTATGCAAACCGCCTTCGGAGGGTTCCGAGGACGGTTTGCTTTGCGTTGGGGAAGTTGAAAGTCAAAAGTTGAAAGTTGAAAGACGGGAAGGGACGTTTCTGCCCGTCGATCTTCTGCGAGATGGCGCGCGCGAGCTTGGTGTCGAGCTGAAGGATGATCAGATCGAACTGCTCGACAGGTTCGCATGGCTCGTTGTGGAAACCAATCGCACACTGAACCTCACGCGGATCACCGAGCCGCGGGAGATCGTCACGGGCCACTATCTGGACTCTTTCACCTGCCTGGCCGCCACCAAGATCAAGCCCGGCTCGCGCGTTATCGACGTCGGCGCGGGGGCGGGTTTTCCCGGTATCCCGATCAAGATCGCGCGGCCCGACCTCAGCATGACGCTGCTGGATTCCTCGGCCAAGAAGCTCAAGTTCATCGAGGATGCGGTTGCATTACTTAGCGATTGTAGGGGCGAAGCATTCGCAAAGAGGTCTGATGATACCACAGGCTACGTTGCGAATGCTTCGCCCCTACAGGTCACGCTCGTCCACGCGCGAGCCGAAGAGGCAGGCCGGGACCCGGCGCACAGGGAAGCATACGACGTTGCGTTCGCCCGCGCGCTTGCGGATATGAAGACGCTTGCGGAGCTTTGCCTTCCGCTGGTGAAGGTGGGCGGGGCGCTCATCGCGCAGAAGAGCGAGGGAGCCGACGAGGAGATCGAGGCCGCGCGCGCGATAGTCGGCCAGCTCGGCGGCAGGATCGACAAGATCGCGCGCATAAAGATACCCAATACGGACATCACCCGGTGGCTGGTGGTTGTCTCGAAGGTCAAGCCGACCCCGCCGGAGTTTCCGAGGCCGTATTCGAGGATCGCGAAGAAGAGGGGAAAGACGTGAGCAACATCATTTGGCGACTCCTATTGATTCTGATCACTATGACAATGGTTACGGCTATGATCTGCAATGCAGGAGAGAACATGGATAGCACAAACAAAGGCGATGACATTCGTTCATGGGCGGAACTGACGGGCAAGCCGGTGGATATTGCACCGTGGGCATATACGTGGCGTGCCGATCTGGCAGTTCAGAAGCAACCGGAAGCATATTTCATCCCACGGCGCCTCGATCGGATAGACAAAGTGTATCGGACAGCCTTCGATGCGCTGCCGGAGCCGGAGCTCAAGAGCATATATTACGATATGCCGGATCTGCTGAAACCGTTACTCCCAAAACCGAAAGGCCGGCTGCAGGCGGGGCTGCTCTGGACGGGAGGGCTGGTAGACTATCGAGTGGAACTGCATTGGCCGGCGACGATCCCAACGCTTGAGGAGGTGGAGGTCAGGGTCTATCCTACTTCGTTCGGCTGGTTTGGGTGGACCGTTGACAAAGCTCTCGGCAATCCGGAAATATCGGCAGATCGGCGTACGTGGACGTACAAGAGCGATCCTACCGCGAAAATGGATTCCTCCTATAGCAATCGCGTCGCTGCGGCTACGGAAATGGTCGCGGTATTCTGTGAGGAGGACAAGTCCGGCGCTAAGCCGGCTGTGCCTGATATTCGGGTGGTCGGCCCGAGCATAGGGGCGTGGAAGCGGATGGATGTGGAAATCGAATGGGGCTTCCAGCCGGGAACGGAAACCCAAGACTTCGATGGCCGGCTGGAGCCCTCTGTGGCAATAGTGGGTCCGATAGTGCCCCTGGCCAAGGACACGGGGACGACGCTGACGGGGGAGCTCAGTTGGCGATCGCGGGCAGCGGGTGATACGAGACGAGGCATCGTCGTACCACTGCTGTATGCTCCCGGCAGTCGCCCAGGTTTGGATAGCCGGATTACCGTTTGGAGTAAGAATGCTGGTTTTACGTTTCGCGTTAGCGATCTGGAGCACGGGTCGATTCTGATACCCCAACAGGGCGTCTTCATCACGAGAGTCGGCAGCGGCCAGACCGCACAGACATTTGTCAAAGAACTGGCGGCCAAGAAACCCGAGAGCATCCGCCAGATGACCCGCGAACATCGTGAGGCTGCCTCGTGGGATGAGCTTATGCAGGAGGTCAGGCTGTGGACATGCCCGACGGGGACGGCTGTGCCGCCGTTTCCGAAGGTTGAAAACCCCGCCATGCAGGTGCAACTGCCGGATGAGCGCTGGACGGACGCCTGGCGCGCGGCCTCGTTTCAGTTGCGAGGCAAGCACATGTGGGGAGGGCTGGCGTTCGAGGTGGGGCGCGTGGCCCACGAAATGGACATGGTCGGTCTGCACGAAGAGGCGGACAAGGTATATGAGCATTTCTTGGCGGCTCCGGGCGCGAAGTCGGACGGTGATTACTCGGATGGTGCTGGGGCGCTGGAGTGGGCAACATCCATGAGACACGACATGGGCTACAGCCATGATGGGACGCACGCCTCGACGGGCAGACTCCTGTTTGCCATGTCGGAGCGCTATTTCCTGACGGGTGATAGGGAATGGTTCCAGCGGAACCGTGTTCGGCTGCAGGCGGCGGCGGATTGGATCATTCGTCAGCGGACACTCTACATGAAGGACATCCCCAACCGGAAAGACCTCTTCGTGGCCGGTCTGATGCCGCCGCAGATGCTGGGCGATTATGCTCTTCCAACCTGTGACTGGCATTGGTATTATGTAGATAATGCCTTATCCCTGCAGGGACTCCAGCGTTTCGCTGACGCGTTGATGGAGTTCGATCCGAAAGCAGGGGGAAAATACAAAGATGAGGCGGAGGCGTTTCGCAAAGACCTTCGGCGGGCGGTGGAACGGGATGCGGCGCTGGCGCCGGTGCGGCTCGGGCGTGACGGCATGTATCACAGTTATATCCCAAGAATGGCGTATGCCCGGGGCCTGACCGGCCCGGAGTTGGGCGCTCCCCAGTTCCCGGACTGCGATCGTTTTATCGGGGCGCTGCCACTGGCTGAACCATTCGCCGCGCTGGATGCCAACGATTTCCGCATGGTCGATACTCTGAATGTGATGGAGGAGTTGGGAACGTCCGTGGGCGCCGTGCGGGAAAAAGAGGAAGCGCGGAAGCAAAAGGGCCTTCCCACGGACGATGCCTGGTTCTGGAATCCTTTCGTGATCCTGCCTAAGGCCTCGCACAATGCCAATATCTACCTGCTGCAGGACGATGTGCCGAATTTCCTGCGGTTCTGGATGAACTCATACGCGTCGGTGGTGGGCGCGGATGGAAAGCTGTGGGAGCATTGGCATTTGGGCGGCTATGCGGACTGCAGCGATCCTGACAACGGGACGGCGGGCTGGTTCATGGAGAACTTCCGCGACCTATTGGTGATGGAGGAGGACCAGTCCCTGTGGGTGGCGCGGGCCACGCCTCGGGCTTGGCTGGAGCAGGGCAAGAAGATTGCCGTCAAGAACGCGCCAACCTGCTTTGGAACTCTGGCGTATGAGATCGTCTCGGACGTGGATAACGGTAAGATCACTGCCACCATCGAGATACCGAATCGCAATCCAGCCAAGAGCGTGATTTTGCGATTCCGCCATCCCCAGGCGGCGCCGATCAAGGGCGTGACGGTCAACGGCCGGCCGTGGAAAAGATTCAACCCGGACAAAGAGGTTATCACGCTAACGGGACTGACTGGGAAGGCGGTTGTTGTCGCCGGCTATCGCTAAGAATAGGAGTAATACATGAGCAACACCATCATCGGCCCATCGCTGCCGAATATCCCGTGGGAGGACAAGCCCGAGGGCTGCCGTAACGTCGTCTGGCGATACAGCCGGAACCCGATCATACCGAGGGACCTGCTGCCGACCTCCAACAGCATATTCAACAGCGCGGTGGTTCCGTTCGAGGGCGGTTTTGCGGGAGTCTTCCGCTGCGACGACACCTGCCGGCTAATGCAGCTTCACGCAGGCCGCAGCAAGGACGGGATCAACTGGCAGATCCAGCCCGAGCGCATTCATTTCAAGTGCGATGATCCCGAGATCGGCGCGTGGAACCAGGGCTATGACCCGAGGGTCTGCTGGATCGAGGATCGCTACTACGTCGCCTGGTGCAATAAGTATCACGGGCCGACCATCGGCCTGGCCTGGACGCGCGACTTTGAGACCTTCCACCAGCTCGAAAACGCATTCCTGCCGTTCAACCGCAATGGCGTGCCGTTCCCGCGCAAGATCAACGGCAACTACGCGATGCTCAGCCGCCCATCCGATAACGGCCACACGCCGTTCGGCGACATATTCGTGAGCCAGAGTCCTGATCTGACTCATTGGGGACATCACAGGTGGGTGATGGGCGCGCGGGGATCGTGGGAGCGCACCAAGATCGGCGCGGGTCCGACGCCGATAGAGACGACCGAGGGCTGGCTGGTGATCTACCACGGCGTGCTGAAGTCGTGCAGCGGGTTTGTCTACCACGCGGGCGCGGCGATCCTGGACCTCGATGAGCCGTGGAAGGTGATCTACCGCGCTGCGCCTTACATTTTGTCGCCGCAAACGCTCTATGAGTGCGTGGGGGACGTGCCAAACGTGGTGTTCCCTTGCGCGGCGCTGGCCGATGCCGACACGGGGCGAATCGCGATCTACTACGGCGCGGCGGATACGGTGACGGCGCTTGCGTTCGCGCAGGTCGATGAGCTGATCGAGTGGGTGAAGGCGAACTCGAAGGTGTAGAACTATTTCCTGGCTGATTGCGAGGTAAACCTATAGATGCCATTCAAGCGATTTGGCGCCGTGCTGCTGGTCTTGGGGGCCGCGCTGCTCAGAACTGCCGGCGCGGACGAGATCGCAGTCATCCCAAAGCCCGCGAACATGGTCGTTCTGCCTGGCGTGTTCGTCGTGACACCCAGTGTGATAGTGATCACTGACGGGTCGGCCGGCGCTGCCGCCGCGGGCAAGGCCCTGGCGGGTTTGTTCACAAGATCTGGCGGTTTCACGCTCCCGCTTCGTCCACTTGCGTCCCGCGCGGCACGGCGGATTTTGATCACCTCGCGCGGCTCCGACAAGTCGCTCGGACCAGAAGGATATGAGCTCAGAGTGACCGTGGACGCGGTCGAGCTTCGAGCGCCGGGCTCAGCGGGGATGTTCTACGGAGTACAAACCATCCGGCAGCTCCTGCCCGCGGCCATCGACAGCGACCAGAGGGTCCCGAACGCGAAGTGGACCATCCCATGCGTGCGCATCACGGACAAACCCCGCTTCGCCTGGCGCGGGCTGCTGATCGACTCCAGCCGTACCTTCGAGCCGATGTCCTACCTCAAGCGCTGCATAGATATGCTGGCGCTCTACAAGATGAATGTGTTCCACTGGCATTTGACCGATGACCAGGGCTGGCGGATGGAGGTGAGCAGTCTCCCGCGCCTGACCAGTGTCGGCTCCAGGTTCGACGAGCGCTACAATGAGTTCGGCGGATACTACACCCAGGCGGAGATTCGGGACTTTGTCGCCTACGCCGCCGCCAGGCACGTCACTGTCGTGCCCGAGATCGAGATGCCGGGCCATGCCGCCGCCGCCCTCGCAGCCTACCCGGAACTCTCGTGCGCGGGTGAAGCGCCGGTGATCTTTCCTTTCCAGGCGGCGTTGGTGCCGGGCCTGCAGCCGTTCAACTTCTGCCCCGGAAACGAGCAGACGTTCCGCGTTCTTGGGAGTGTGTTGGGCGAGCTGGTGAAACTGTTTCCCTCTCGCTACGTTCACATCGGCGGCGATGAGGTGGTCAAGGACAGATGGAAATCATGCCCGAAGTGTCAGGCGCGAATGAAGTCGGAACACCTCGCCAACGAGGGCGAGCTGCAGAGCTACTTCGTCAAGCGGATCGAGAAGATTCTCGCAAGCAAAGGCCGCAGGTTGATCGGCTGGGACGAAATACTCGAGGGCGGCCTGCCTCCGAAAGCGGCGGTGATGTCCTGGCGGGGGACCAGCGGTGGACTGGCGGCAATCCGCGCGGGCCATGATGTGGTCTTCTCCCCATACAGCCACCTCTACTTCGATTATCCGAACGAGTCCTATACGACCGCCAATGTCTACTCATTCGAGCCGATGCCGGACGGTCTTTCGGGCGACGAGGCCAAGCACGTGCTTGGAGCGCAGGGCAACATGTGGACCCATATAGCCAGAAGCGAGGATGCCATCGACAGGCAGGTCTTTCCCAGGCTGATCGCCCTGTCCGAGGTCGTATGGTCTCCGCGGGAGGCGCGCAGTTTCGCTGACTTCAGGAACCGTGCGCAGGCCCATCTGGCCAGGCTGGATGTTCTCCACGTGAAGCACGCGGCGCTGTAGCTCATGGACGATCATCACGTGGCTGAAACTCCTCTGCCTTGACACAAGCTCAGCAGGCTCCTAAAATTGGGGATGGTGCGCGGTTCACTGTTGAGCCGCGCGCGAAATCGGAAGAGGTAATTCATTTGAAGGAACTAGCAGCACTAGCCAAGCCGCAATTCGTGCCGACACTGCATCCGAGCTTTGCCCCGGCCTCACTCGCCAATCGAGCGTTTCTTGCGATGGTTGACGAAGTGGAGGACAACGAGCCGCTCGTGATTGCACTGGAGCGCGGAGGCGGACAGATATCGGTCTACAGCACCAGGTGCTTCCCGGAGGGCTCCGAACACGCGCACCTGAACCTGCCGTTTGCGGAGAGAGTCGTTAAAATGCTTCTCTGGCAGCGCGGCGGGTGGAAAGTGATGGTCGGAGGGCCGCGCAGCGTCGGCGAGCACATCAAGAAGGTCTACTCGGCCAAGGGGCCTAGAGTATTCGACTTCGATTTCATGGCCAACGTCTTCGAGAACCCGTTCACCGTCGAGATCACCGAAGCGTCGAAGATCCCCGGGCCGTTCGAGGGCACGATGACCCTCGGCGGGCACCTGGATGGGTGCCGGATCGGCTTCGACCTCGGCGCGAGCGACAGGAAAGTTTCCGCCGTTATCGACGGCGAGGCGGTCTATACCGAAGAGGTCAACTGGGACCCCAGAGGCCACAGCGACCCGACCTATCACTACAACGAGATCAACGCCGCGCTCAAGTCCGCCGCCAAGCACATGCCGCGCGTGGATGCGATCGGCGGAAGCGCGGCAGGAATCTACCTCAACAACCGCGTGAGAATGGCGTCGCTGTTCCGCGGCGTGCCCAAGGAGCTGTATGACACCAAGCTCGCGACCCTGTTTTCCGATCTGCAGAAGGAATGGGGCGGGGTTCCGTTCGACGTGGTGAACGACGGCGAGGTCACGGCTCTCGCGGCGGCCCTGGGGCTCAACGACAACGCGGTGCTGGGCATCGCGCTGGGTTCCAGTGAGGCGGGCGGCTACGTCACCCTCGATGGCGAGATCACGACCTGGCTTAACGAGCTTGCTTTCTGTCCGGTGGACTACGATCCGAACGGCGGAGTTGACGAGTGGTCGGGCGATGTGGGGACCGGCGCGCAGTATTTCTCACAGCAGGCGGTGTTCCGGCTTGCCCCGGCGGCGGGGATTGGGATCGACGAGTCTCTGGGGCTTGCCGAGAGGCTGAAATCGGTTCATGACCTGCTGCAGGCTGGTGACGAGCGCGCGCTGGCGATATGGGAATCGATCGGCATCTACATGGGCTATGGGGTCGCTTACTACGCGGACTTCTACTCCATCAAGCACGTGCTGATTCTCGGCCGCGTGACCAGCGGCGACGGCGGCAACATCATACTAAACAAGGCCAACGAGGTGCTCAAGGGCGAGTTCCCCGATCTTGCCGAGCGCATCTCGCTGCACCTGCCGGACGAGAAAACCCGCCGCATTGGCCAGGCGGTCGCAGCGGCAAGCTTACCGATTATCAAGAAGTAGGGAACCAATCGCGATTCAAGAGGGGATTATGATGAACTTCCACATAGATACAGCAACAATCTACGTGCCGGATGGAACGCCGGTGGATGCGGCGGTGGCAAAGACCACTCACATGGCCATCGGCGCGCATCAGGACGACCTCGAGATAATGGCCTACCACGGCGTTGTCGAGTGCTTCGGCAAGGACACCCAGCACTTCATGGGCGTGATCGTCACCAACGGCAGCGGGAGCCCGCGCGATGACCTCTACGCGAGCTACACCGACGATCAGATGCAAAAGGTGCGGCGCGTGGAGCAGATGAAGGCGGCGTTCGTGGGCGAATACTGCGCGCAGGCGCTTCTGGACTTCTCCAGCAGCGCGGTTAAGGACCCCAATAACGCCGACGTGGTCGATGACATCAAGAAGGTGCTGCTTGCCGCGAAGCCACAGGTGGTCTACACCCACAATCTGGCGGACAAGCACGACACGCACGTATCGGTCGCGCTCAGGACCATCTCTGCAATACGCGCGCTGCCGGCGGATGCGCGGCCCACTACGCTCTACGGCTGCGAGGTCTGGAAGAACCTCGACTGGCTCAACGACGAGGACAAGGTGGTCTTAGACGTGGGCACGCACGAGAATCTGGCGGCTGCTCTGCTGGGGGTGTTCGATTCCCAGATATGCGGCGGGAAGAGATATGACCTCGCTACGATGGGCCGCAGGCGCGCAAACGCGACATTCTTCGCCTCGCATGGGGTGGATGATTCGCTGGGCCTTACGTTCGGCATCGACCTGACCCCGCTCATCAAAGACGACTCGATCTGCCCAATCGACTACATCAACGGCTACATCGACCGGTTTGCCGCTGAAGTGACGGACAGGGTGAAGAAGTTCGCCTGAGCAACTCATGGAAAGAGACGTGTACCCGCAGCCCTGAGTAGCGGCGCCGCGCTAGCCTGTGTTTAGAACACCAAGTGCCGGTGCGCCGCGTATCGAAGGGCGGTGGCGCGTAGGCCGTCCTTCGATACGCTCGTTCCTCGCTACTCAGGACTAGCGGTGTTTCATGCAAGTTGCTGAGCGTGAATCACATTGAAAAGACAAGCAGGCAACGCTGCCTGCGAGGTGATGATATGAGGACAATAATGGCGCCCGCCGCGCTCTCTGTGATGCTGCTGCTTGCGGCGTGCCTGACCTGCCACGCCGCTGGCTCCATCGCTAAGACCTGCCGGACCACCATCACGGACGAAGAGATCGCCATCGCCCATGAGAATATAGCCAAGTACGACTGGGCCAAAGACTCCGTGCCGAAGTTGAGGAGCGGGTCGATGGCCGGCTCTCTGGGCGACCCGCAGACGACCGCCGATGATCTGCTGGCGCTGCCGGACGATCAGCTCTGGGAGATCATGGCGGACACAAGCATCCACCGGACATACTACGTCAACCAGCACAAAGGATGCCCTGTCCACGGAATCGCGATCAAGAAGTTCGCGGTCTTCCACCCCTGGAAATACGACCCGATCCACAAGCCCTTCAAGATACAGTGCCCGGTGGGCGGCGAGTGGTATCCCTCCAACGATTTCGCCAAGGGCGACTTGACCTCGGGGGATTTCCCGGACGATGGCACGGGCTACAAGAAAGGCGGCGACACCTACTGGTTCATCGGCGAGTATTCGCACATGGTCTACCTCACCGCGGTACGCAGCGGGCTGGATCGGCTCAGCCAGCTCTACGCGCTCACCGGAGAGAAGAAATATGCGCACAAGGCCGCGGTGCTGCTTCTGAGGATCGCGCAGCAGTTCCCCAACTCCACCGACAAGGCCAACCGCTGCCACTGGGGTTCCTACCGCTTTCACGCTGGACTGGTGACCGACTACATCTGGTCGTGTGGGGATGTTTCCGGGATCGCGACAGCCTACGACCTGATCTTTGACGCGCTGGCCGATCCCGAGATCGTTGCCTTTGCCTCGCGAAAGATACCAAGTATCAAGACCGGCGACGACCTGCGCGCCTACGTTGACACCAACATCATCCGCGTGGGAGCCCAGGCGCTCATCGACAACGTGATCGAGGGCAACCTGGGTATGCACCAGCGCACCGCCTCGATCCTCGCGCTGGTGATGGATGATGTCCAGGGCAAAAACCACCCGGACTCCCGCGATGTCATGGACTGGCTCTACTATAAGGCGAGAGGCCCGGCGCGCACGTTCGCGCGCAATTCGCTGCTAAAGGACGGCGGCGCGGCGGAGAGCACCGGCTATAACACCAGCCGGCTTCAGATGCTGTCCGTGGCCCAGAGTGTTGATAAGCTCCGCGCGCGGCGCCCGGATGCGTTCCCGGTCTCCCGCTACCCCGATATGCTCGCGGAGCCTAAGATGAAGGCGATGGCGAACTATTTCACGGATATGGTACTGCTGGACCGGTTCTTCCCCTCGATTGGGGATGCGACCGGGGAGCCGTTCAAGCCGTCCGATGTGGCCCGGACGCGCAAGACCGTACTCGGAAATGCGGACCAGTTCTACCGGCGCTTTGGCGAGGATCGATTCGCGCAGATGCTGATGGCAACTGACGGCTCCATCACCCACCCGTCCGTCTACGAACGCCCCGTTGACGACAAGGTGAGCGCGGTCGTGAAGCGCATTGGGCAGTTCCCCAAGCGCTCGACGTCGATGCTGGACGGCTACGGCATTGCCTTTGCCCGCTCCGGTGAGGAGGAGGACCAGCGCGTCGCCTGGGTGTATTATGGTGGCTCCGTTGCGCATTGGCATCAGGATTATCTGAACCTCGGCTACGAAGCCAAGGGGCTCGTGCTGATCCCGGAGCTGGGATACCCCAAGTCGTGGGACTTTGCATCGACCTGGGAAACCAATATCATGGCCCACAACACGGTCATGGTGGATCGCAAAACCGGCCAGACCCGCGGCTACGGCAGGCTGCTCGCGCTGCAATCGGTCCCCGGCGTTCAGATGATGGACGTAGCGCAGGATCCCTACCGCACGGATGATCTTCCGTTCGGGCAGCCGGAGCGCCTCTATCGGCGAACTTCGCTGCTGATCGACCTTTCGCCCGAGGACAGCTATGTGGCGGACATCTTCCGGGTGAAGGGCGGTTCCGAGCACTGGCAGAGCTGGCACGGCGCGCCCGTGAAATCGATCTTCGAGGGTCCGAAGCTGACCGCCCAGCCGAAGGGTACCCTTGCGGGCGAGGCTGTGGAGTACAACACTGCCAGGCCCGTGCCTGATGGCAAGCCGGTGCTGGACGCGTTTTGCATGTTCACCAACGTGGAGCGCGGCGAGGCCTCGTCGCCGTGGTCACTGGACTACGATATGGGTGTGAAGCAGGTCCATGCTCGCATTACCGGGCTGCCCGAGCCGGGCACGGAACTGATCACCGCCGACGGCCGCCCGCCGTCGGACCCCAACGACTATACGATCCGCTACGCCTTCGCGTGCCGCAAAGGAGAAGCGCCGCTGGCAAGCCAGTTTGTGACCGTGGTGGAGCCATACACGGCCAAGCGGATCGTGGACCACATCGAACGTCTGGAACCGACGGGCAAGGCGCTACCGGGCTTGAGCCCCGTGGGGATTCGTGTTACCGCCGGGGCAATCGAGGATACCATTCTGTCCACCGGAACCATCGCCGGGAGCGCGCGACTGGGTAAGACGCTTCTTAACGGAGATACCGGGCTGGTGCGCCGGCGCGACGGCAAGATGGAGCTGCTGTTCCTGTCCGGCGGGACGTATCTTGCGTGCGGCGATGCAGCCATCGGCCTGAGGTACGCTGAGATAGATGGGAAGGTAGTCGCCGTCGATCGCGCGGCGAATGAGATTACGGTCTCAATGGGCATCGACATCGGATACCCCGAGGCGCTGGTCGGCAGGAGTATGCGAATCCACAACAACATGCGCGGGGTTGCGTATACGATCCTCGAAGCCCACCAGGCCGGCAAGGGCAAAGTGCGGCTCAAACTCAACACCACGAGCCTGCTGGGCGAGGGCATCTCCAGCGGGACCGAGGATGGCGCTGTCAAGAACGAGGTGATGCTCGACTACGCTGGTCTGAGGCTGGTCGACGGCAAGTGGCACAGCGGTGTCTCCGTGTATGTGGGTTCGAGGCTTGAGGACGAATCGGGCAAGGTCTCGCTTCTCGTGAAAGGGGTTCGCAGCGACGGCAAGCCCGAGGATGTGCAATATGATGTCGTGCTCGACCCGAACACCAAGCCCGAGGCCGATAAGCTCGCGAAGATGCTTCCCTCTGGGACCGTGTTCAACCTCTATGACTACGGCGTGGGAGACCAGGTGACGGTCCCGTGCGTGATGTCGCTGAGGGCAAACGCAGATGGGACATACAGCCTTGCGGCGACCGACGATGTCACGGTGACGCTTCCCGGAAGGCAGACGCTGGTACGCTCGGTCGGCAGCGAGAAATGGGAGCCTGTCGTCGATTGTCTCATTCCGCTGGCGGTGTCGCACGGGAATGCGGAGATTCGGGTCGAACGGTAGCTGCTACGCCTCCGGGTTCGGCGTCTTGATGACCAGAAACGCCGTGTTGACCGCGCTGGGGTTCATTATGTGCATCGGCGTGCCGATTGAGGCGTCTGCCATCTCGTGCGCGCCGAGCTTGACGATCTCCCCAGCCAGGTCCACCGTTAGCTCTCCTTGCAGCACCAAGAGGCGAACGTTCGAGTTGGCGTTGTGAGCCGGAAGCGATTGCCCCGAGGCAAGCGTCACCAGGTTCATCTGCAGCTCGGGTATGTCGGCCAGGTTCTTTCTGACGAACGTATCCCCGAACTCTGTCTGAGAGTCGATGCTGATCTTTGGCATGTGAAGGCCCTCCTGATGTGTTCATGCTACCCCGTTTTAGCGGCTGATTCCTTGACCTGCGTCAACTCGCAGGAATGTTAGCCTCGCGCGGGGCATATATCATGTGAAGCTCGCGGTATTGGAGGCGCATCGGATGGCGGATAAGAAGGGCATCGGGATAATCGGCTACGGCGGATTTGGGGAGTTCATCCACAAAGCGTGGAACCGGATGGACAACGCGCACGTGGTGGCGGTATGTGACGCCGACCCCAGGCGCGCGCCGGGCGGCGACGCGGCGTTCTACCCGGATGTCGCCGGGCTTCTGGCGGATGCGAACGTGGACATAGTGTCGGTCGCCACTCCTCCGAACACGCACAAGGACCTCGCGATACAGGCCATGCGCGCCGGCAAGCACGTGCTCGTGGAAAAACCGATTGCCTTGAGCGAGGCCGATGCGCTTGCGATCAAGCAGGTTGCCAAAGAGACGGGCCGGGTCGCGACCGTGAACTTCGTTCTGAGGTTCAACCCGATTGTGGAGATGCTGCGGGAGATCGTGGGCAGCGAGGTTCTGGGCAAGCCTCGACGCTGCGACCTGCGCAATTACGCCATGCAGGACACCGTGCCGGAGGGGCACTGGTTCTGGAACCCCGAAATCAGCGGCGGGATTCTGATCGAGCATGGGGTGCATTTCTTCGATCTCGCGAGCTGGGCGCTGGACACGAAGGCGGTCGATACGTGCTCGATGGGCGTCGAGCGCAAGCCGGGGATGGAGGATCGCGTGTTCGCCGCGGTGCGCTACGAAAACGATGTGATCGGCACCTACTGGCACTCGTTTTCCCGCCCACGCGAGCTTGAGACCACCACTTTCCACTTCGCCTTCGACCTCGGCGAGATCGAAATGATCGGCTGGATTCCGCTGGAGCTGCGCATCTGGGGCTGGACGGACAAGCGCGGCCTCGACAAGCTCAAGAGCCTGCGCGAGGGGATCGAGATCGACGCCAAACGCATGGACCCGACCCGCGCGCACTCCTCGGAGTTCTTCTACGATGTCGAATACGAACTGCACACTACGATCAAGCTCGACGAGCCGAAACTCGAAGTCTACGCCGAGAACCTGCGCGGCATAATGGCCGACCTGATAGCCGCAATCGACGACCCCGCCCACAAGATGCGCGTCACGCTCGACGACGCGATAGAGGCGGTGCGAGTGGGGGAGATGGCGACGAAGGGGATGTGCGTGGGTTTTAGCTGATAGACTGCGAGGTCAACTAGCTGTCCTTCCGACTGTCTAGTTCATCCATCAACTCCCGGGCAATATCGACACACTCTTTCGCCTTGTTCCTCAGGTCGTATCTAATCTCGCGGTCGTAATCGCAGTCTTCACGTGCAAGCAATAGGACGTTGGCATCCCGCCCCCAATCCGAGTCAACTGTCCGCAACCACGTCACCAGATAGCGGTGTCCTGGGACGTCGTCGATACCTCTGACTAGTCTTATGTGCAGGTGCACTGCGTAGTACGCTCTGCTGATGGCGGAGCGCAGCTTGGCCTGGTGTAGTCCGTCATCAGATGGGCAGTTTGCAAGCTCTGCGGCCAGAGCGAGATATGATCTGTAGTCAAAGCGTGGCGTCAGCATAGCCTGGCTCCACATCAACGACAACTCTGGCGTCCACGCTGTCGCTCACCTTGGGTCCCCACCAGTCTGCTCGGAACATCTTCAGCCTTCGGCGTGTTTCAGGATGGCGAAGCCCCGTTCCAATGCGTAGTGCTAGAAGCTCAAACCCTGTGTCGTTGTGGTCGCGATATACATCCAGGAAGAGTCGGGCATCTGGGTAGTATCTTCGTATGGCATCCGATGCCAGTGCCAAGGCACTGATGATCTCGGAATCGCCCCGTATGAAGTCGCGAATGGCGCGCGGTTTCCGGAATGTGTAGAACGCCTCAAGCATCTCAACTGGTGGTGACATATAGTCATCATTCCACGGTAGCGGCGGGCATGTCAGCGTCTGATCGCTGGACGGGCACAGCGCGGTGCAGTCGGCGGGAATCGGCCACAATGGCCCAGTCGGCAGAATCGTTGCGGCCCC
>Ga0209226_10000272_pt1 | contig 31774 bp, 29 predicted proteins | sample BarGraNGADG00212_2_FD_184497 | JGI IMG/M metagenome (GOLD analysis project Ga0209226, IMG submission 184497) | Arctic peat soil microbial communities from Barrow, Alaska, USA - Barrow Graham LP Ref core NGADG0011-212 (SPAdes) (version 2) | ecosystem: Environmental > Terrestrial > Soil >...
ATCTCGCCGAGATACAGCGTGGCGCCGACGTCTCCCAGCAGGCACGACTCCGCTGCCGCGACGGCAAGCCCGCCTTCGCTCAAGTCGTGGGCAGAGCTGAGCAGGCCCGAGCCGGCCGCCTCCACCAGCAGCTCTATCAACGCCTTCTCCGCCTTCCAGTCGAGCCGTGGCGGCCGTCCGGCCACCTTTTCGTGGAACACCTTGAGGTATTCGCTGCCGCCGAGCTCGGCCAGGGTGTCTCCGAGGAGCACCACCGCGTCGCCCCCGGCGGTAAAACCGGCGCCGACCCTTTTGTCGACGTCGTCGAGCAGGCCCAGCATGCCGATGACCGGGGTCGGGTATATGGCCTCGCCGAAAGACTCGTTGTAGAAGCTCACGTTGCCCCCGACGACGGGAGTGTCGAGCTCGTTGCACGCGTCGGCCAGCCCGTCCACGGCCTGGCAGAACTGCCAGAAGATGCCCGCCTTTTCCGGGTTCCCGAAGTTCAGGCAGTTGGTCACCGCCACCGGCCTCGCCCCCGAGCAGGCGACGTTCCTGCCGCTCTCGGCAAGCGCTATCTGCGTCCCCACGTACGGGTCGAGGTAGCAGTACCGTCCGTTGCAGTCGCACGACAGGGCGAGAGCGGTCTTGAGCCCCTTCACCCTGATGACCGCCGCGTCGCTCCCCGGCAGCAGCACCGTGTTAACCCGCACCATATGGTCGTACTGGTGGTAGACCCACTGGCGGCTGCACACGTTGGGCGAGCCCAGCATCTCCATCATCGCGGAGCCCAGATCCTCCGGCGGGGCGAGCGACCCCGGGTCGAACGCCTGCACCTCGTCCAGGTAGCCCGGCCTCTCCGCGGCCCTGTGGTACTCCGGCCCCTGGGCCAGCGCGCTCGCCGGGACGTCCGCGACCACCTCGCCGTCAAGGAACAGCCTCATCGAGTCCCCCGCCGTTACGGTCGCGATCGGTGTCGCGTCCAGCCCCCACTTCTCGCATATGTCGAGCACCTCGCGGAGCTTGTCCGGCTCGCATATCGCGAACATGCGCTCCTGCGACTCGGACATCATGATCTCGATCGGCTCCATCCCTTTCTCGCGCAGCGGGACCTCGGAGACGTCGACGTCCATGCCGCACCCGCCACGCTCCGCGGTCTCGCAGGTCGCGCAGGTCAGCCCGGCGCCCCCGAGGTCCTGCAGGCCCAGCAGGAGGTTCTTGTCCAGCATCTCCAGGCACGCCTCGATCTCGAGCTTCTCGGTGAACGGGTCCCCCACCTGGACGCTCGGCCGTTTCTCGGCCGAGTGCTCGTCGAATTCCTGGGATGCGAGCACACTTACCCCGCCGATGCCGTCCCTGCCGGTGCTCGAGCCTATCAGCACGCCCACGCTGCCCGGCTTGGAGGCGGTCCCCAGGATGAGCCTCTCCAGTGGCATTATCCCAAGGCACATCACGTTTATGAGCGGGTTCTCCTGGTAGGCATCCTCGAAGTAGACATCGCCCGCGACGGTGGGGATGCCGAGGCAGTTGCCGTATGAGGCGATACCGGCCACGACGCCCTCGAACAGGTACCTGGTCCTCGGCTCGTCCAGCGAGCCGAACCTCAGCGGGTCGAGCCCCGCGATCGGCCTCGCGCCCATGGTGTAGATGTCACGGACTATCCCGCCCACCCCGGTGGCCGCCCCCTGGAACGGCTCCACGGCGCTCGGGTGGTTGTGGCTCTCCATCTTGAACACCACCGCCATGCCGTCGCCTATGTCGACGACGCCGGCGTTCTCTCCCGGCCCCACCACGATGCGCGGCCCCTCGGTCGGCAGCTTGCCGAGCTGCTCCTTCGAGCTCTTATAGCTGCAGTGCTCGGACCACATCACGGAGAACATCCCGAGCTCCACCTTGTTGGGCTCGCGCCCGAGAATACCGGTGATGCGGTCGTACTCCTCTCGAGTCAGTCCGAGTTCGTCGTAGAGCTCCGCCATGTCACTCCTCCCTGTTGCGCGGCCCGTGCGCCGGCCCTATCCGCCCCCGAGCGGTGGGAATATCGAGACGACGTCGTCGGGCTTGAGGCGCGTCCTCTTGCCCTTGATGTGTATCACGTTGGTGCCGTTCACCAGCACCGTGCTTATCTTGATGTAGCGCTCGATCCTGTCACCGTAGATGCCGGGGAGCTTGTCGAGCAGGTCCTGGACCGTGTCTGCTTCGATGCTGTCTTCCCTTTTTCCAGTGACGTTGCGCAGGGTCGCGTAGAACTTCACCGTCGGCAACTGGACATCCCCCCGCCGGCACCCGGCCCGCCCGGATCCTGCGCGCGGCCCGGGTCACGGTGGCGGTCCTCGGATAGCGCGGATGGTCGGGCGTTCGCGGTCTCCATGCGGTTAAGCAGAGCAGGTGTCATCTATACCTGGACCTTCATGCGCGCGAGGGTCCTGGAGGTCGGCACGCCGCCGCTGTCCATCCCCCTTACGCGGTAGTAGACGGGAAGCATCTCTCTCAAAGGGACCACCGACGCCGGGTTGCCGTCCTGGGCCTCCTCGGTCGCCCGCCTCGGGAGCGAATCGTCCGCCCCGGTGAAGCCCTCCCTCATGTTGAACATTCGTTCGATGAGGTACGTGCGCAGACCTATGGAGACATATCGCCCGAACGTCATCTTGCTCCCGGTGAGGTCCGTCAGGGCCTTAGGGTGCTGCATGAGCGCCATCGGTGGTATCACGGGCAGCGCCCCGGGGTGCCTCAGCGTGAAGCCCAGGGCGGGGCCCATCGCCTCCATCGCCTTGGCGGCGACCCGGTAGAGCGTGCCATAAGGCTTCATCTTGACGGCCCGCGCCGGGATCGCCGTGAAAGCCGTGAACTGGCAACTGCCCGAATCGGAGATCGCGTCAAGCAGCGTCTGCATGAGCGCCGTGAGCTGTGGCTTGGCCCTCGGGGTCAGCGGGTCCATGGTGAGAGGCCCGTTCGCCTCGAGGTAGATCATGTAACCGCCGCCAATGTGACAGCCGCCCCTGTTCGACACGGCGTAGCCGAGACCGTGCCCGACCGCTCCGCGCGGCTCGTAGCTCGCGAACTCCATCCCCTTGGCGTGCATCGCGAAATCGCTCCCGCCGTATTTCTCCGAGAGCCTCTTGACGCCCTCGGCGAGCTCGCCGCCGATGCCGCGGCGGTATGCGATGTCCTCTATCAGCAGAGATATCCCGTCGGTCCGGCCGAACTCGAGGCCGGAATCCCATATCCCGCGCTCGTTCAGCTCCATGGCGAAACCCAGCGTGTTGCCCAGCGAGATCGTGTCCAGCCCCATCAGGTCGGCGCGGTAGTTCCACTCGCAGATGAGGCCGAGGTCGGCGTTCTCGAGGTTGGGCCCGAGCAACCCCAGGGTCTCGAACTCAGGTCCCTTCACGTCCTTGCCGTCGACCTCCACCCGGCGCCCGCACTTGATGACGCACGACACGCAGCCGAAGTTGCGGGTGAGCCTGGTCGCCGCCAGTGCCTCTCCGCTCACGTCTTCCGCGTGCTCGAAGCTCCCGTGCTTGAAGTTGCGCGTCGGCAGGGTGTTGGTGGCGTTGCAGCGGTTTATGAACTGGGCGGTCCCGAACATCGGCATGCTGCTGCCTGTCGAGGGGTGTTCCTTGAGTATGTTTATCCAGGCCTTGACGTCGGTTGTGAAAGCCTCCGGGTCCGCGACGGGCGCTTTTCTCTTGCCCGAGGCGGTTATGGCCTTGACTTTCTTGGAGCCCATCACGGCCCCGGCACCGCCGCGCCCCGCGGCCCGCTCCTGGGAGATGATGTTCGCGTAGACGACGCCGTTCTCGCCGGCCGGGCCTATGACTATCTTGCCGTCCTTGCGGGGGAGTCTCTCCTGGGTCTCCTCGGTGTCGAGGCCCCAGAGGTCGCTCGCGTCCCGGAACTCGACCTGCCCGTCCTCGATGTGGATCCAGGTGGGCGCGTCGGCCCTGCCCTTGATTACCAGTCCGTCGACACCGGCCTTCTTGAGGTGGATGCCGAAGTTGCCTCCGCAATTGCTGGACAGGATCGCCCCGGTCAGCGGTGACTTTGTGGTCACGTTGAACCTGCTCGAGCACGGGGCCCCCGAACCGGTAAGCGGGCCGGTGTTGACGATGAGCACGCTGTCCGGGCTCAGCGGGTCGACCCCAGCGGGTGTTGCGTCGTAAAGGATCCTCGCCGCGAGGCCCTTGCCGCCCAGGTACAGCTCCTTGAGCCGGTCCGACACCTCGTACTCCCTGACGGTCCGGGCCGTCAGGTCGATATACAGGTACAGGCCCATGTAACCGCCGTATCTGCTGCTCATTCGCGCTCCCTCTCCTCGGTTTCGCGAGGTGATTATACCCCGTACGGGTCCCGTTCAGAGCGCGGCAGGGCGGTTATCTCCCAGTATCAGAAACAGCCGAGCTGGCACTTCGTGATCTTTATGCCCTGGAGGTCCAGGGCCCTGCCCACGTCCTCGAGCGGCACGCCGAGCTCGCGCGCCAGCTCGTGCGCGCGCTCGCATGTCATCCTGCCGCCGGCGGCCTCCCGCTTGACGGCCTCGATGACCCTGGACTCGATATCGTCAGGCATCTCGTTCCCTCCAAGTCTCGAGCACGCCACGTCGAGCACCTTCCGGAAGACTCGCTCGCGCTCCGGCCTGTCGCCGAAGATCAGCACCTTGCTCGCGCCGGTCCACTCCTTAGTGGACCTCTCCAGGCCGGCCTCGTCCGGGGTACCCGGTCCGCGCACGACCTCGAGCAGCACCATGTCCACGTTGCACGCCGAGTCGCGCATTTCCCGGGGAAGGCCCTCGAGCGCCCCGTCCGCATAAAAGAGCGAAAGCGCGGGCTCGAGCCCCACGAATATCGAGTTTGACTCGAGCAGCACCGTGCCATCTTCCGGTATCAGGTCCGACTCCTCGATGGTCTTCTCCAGCTCTGACCCGAGCAGCATCACGCTGTGCGGGCCGGCCTGCCCCTGCGTCCCCGGCGTGTCCTCGAGCGCGAGCAGGCAGGACCCCGGCAGCCATTCCTGCAAAAACGCCGACAGCTCTCTTTTGCCTTCCGTTCCGCCAATCGTTATTATCTTCAGCTTCCTCATCCGCCCCGCTCTCTAAGAATCCATCGCCGCGGCCTGCTCTGTGGCCTTTTTCATATCATCGGGGGAGTTGATGTTGAGCAGCATCCTCCCCGTCGGGTCGAATCTCTCCAGCTCCGATGGCTCGATGTACCTGACCGACGCCAGCGCGAAGAAATCGGTGACCTTGAGGTCCCCCTGCTCGAGCTGGCGCTCTGCCACCACCAGGCAGTCGCGCCTGTATGCGGCGTGCAGCGGTTCGAGCCCCTGTGGCGTCGTGGGAACCGCCACCTGGTAGCCGGCCAGGCTGTCGAGGATGTACCGGACCGCCTGGCGCTTCACAAAAGGCATGTCGCACGCCAGGACGAAGTTCTCCTCCGAGTCGGAAAGCATCAGCCCGCTGATTATCCCCCCCAACGGTCCCTTCCCGCCGACCGGCTCCTCGACCACCCGGACCCCGTCACCGCCGAAGACTGACAGGGCCTCGAGCCTCCGCCTGTTGCCTACCACGAGGACTTCCTCGAACAGACCCGAAAGCTCCTCGAGCTGTATGTCTATGACGCGCCTTCCCGCGATGCTCATGAAGGCCTTGTCCCCCGGCATCCGCCTGCTCTCCCCGCCGGCGAGTATTATCCCCGTTGCCATCAGGCGCCGCCGATGCGCCGGGGGTGGCAGTAGACGTTGAAGCTCCCGTCCCTCAGGAAGCCGACCAGCGTGACCCCCGTCCTCACGCCCACCTCTACGCCCAGGGCCGTCGGCGCCGATACCGAGCAGACCAGGGGTATCCCGGCCCTCGCGGCCTTCAGTACCATCTCGTAGCTGAGACGCCCCGAGAGTATCAGTCCCTTGTCGGAGAACTCTTCACCCGCGAGCAGCAGGTGCCCGAGGACCTTGTCCACCGCGTTGTGGCGGCCAACGTCTTCCTTCACCACCATGACGGCACCGTCGGCATCGAACGCTCCCGCTCCGTGGGTCCCGCCGGTGGACTTGAAGACGTCCTGCCGCGCAAGGAGCCGGTCGGGAACGCTCGATATCACGGACGGCGAGAACATCGTGTCGCCGGCAACCTCGATCCCGTCGAGGTCCACCTCGCGGTCGAGGTCCGCCCCTCCGCAGCCTGTCCTTATGACGCGGGCGGTGGTGAAACGCTCGGCGTCGATAGCCATACTTGCCTCGATCTCCACCAGGTTGCCGGGAGAGCCGCCTGTTTCACCGGCTACGCGTGCCTCTCCCTCGCCGCTCCCGGTCGCCGGACCCTGTGCGGCCGCCTGCCGCTCGAGCGATTCGGCGTCCCCCTCCAGGCAGTGGCTTATCAGCTCGAACTGGCCCCTCTCTTTTACAAGGCCCTCGCTCAGGCAGAAGCCCGCGGCCAGCACCACGTCGTCGCCGGGCAACCGCATCAGGTAGACGAGCGGCCTGCCGTTGAGCCTGACCTCGAGCGGCTCCTCGCGCGCGACGAGGTCGGGCACCGTGGTGGCGCCATCCCGTCCGTACCGGACTATCTCTACCCTGGTGGTGGCCTCTCCGATGTCTTCCAAGTGTGCCTGCCCTCCGAATCCCTGATACTACGTGCGCTCTCGATGGCCTGCAGCCATCGGTCGTTTTGAATATATAACAGCCGAGGGTGTTGTCCAACGAGAAAGCACGTCCGACGGAACGGGTCGCGCGTAGCTTGACTGAGGACCGCATGGGAGCCGGGGCGGGCAACCGCCCCTTCGACGCGGGGTCAGGCCGTATCGGCGGGACGCTCGAGCGCCCTGCCAGCGACCTCGATTATCTTGTCGAGCAGGGCGGCAGGCTCGAACGGCTTTGTGATGTACCCCTCGGCGCCGAGCGAGAGTCCCTGCTGGACGTGCTCCTGGCCGGCCCGGGCTGAGATGAAGATGATCGGTATCGTACGCGTCTCGGGGTCGAGCTTGAGCCTCCTGCAGACCTCGAAGCCGTCGATGTCCGGCATCATGATGTCCAGGAGGATTATGTCGGGGCTCTCATTCTTGACGAGCGCCAGGCCCTGCATCCCGTTGATGGCCTCCTTGACCTCCAGGCCTCTCGTCCAGAGGAATATCCTGAGCATCTTGCAGAGGTCGGCGTCGTCGTCTACCACGACGACCTTCAGCGGTTTGTCGGGGTCGGAGGGTGAGCGGGGGATCTCCGGTTTGTAGTCGTAGTAGCCCGGCAGCTCGTCGTGCGTTTTCTTCTTCCGGTGCCTTCGCTTGCGCTGTAGGTCCGGCGCGTCTTCGGTCTCTGGTACAGTCATTTCCTCATGGACTCCGCCATCTCGCGTTCGATTCACTCGGGAAAGCTCCGCCGAAGTGAGAGGAACTGCTTGCGACGGGCGTCATCGCCACCGGGTCACCTCATTGACTGTCGGTGACCTCCTTTATCTTGGCGATCAGGACCGCCGGTGCGAACGGCTTGATGATGTATCCGGCCGCGCCGAGCTCCTCTCCCTTTTCCACGTGTTCCAATCCCGTTTTTGCCGAAACGAATATCACGGGGATGTCCCGGGTGGACGAGTCGGCTTTCAACTGCCGGCAGACCTCGAAGCCATCGATGTCCGGCATCATTATGTCGAGCAGAACCACGTCAGGCTTCTCTTCCTTCACGAGAGTGACCGCCTTCGACCCGTTCAACGCGTCGATCACCTCGAAGCCGTTGGTCCTGAGGATGACGCCTATTACCTTGACTATCCCCGGGTCATCGTCGACGACGGCCACCCGCACGACCTTGCCGTCACCCTGGTTCTGATTCTCGTGTGGCTCTTCCATCTTAAAGCTCAAACCTCCGAAGTAGCCGGTCCAGCGGTGTTTCTTCGGGGTCGCCGCCAAAACCGCCCTCAATGGCCTGCTTTGGGATACCGAAGCTGAAGACCGCCCCGCCCCCGTCTCTCTCGGTGACGGTTATCCAGCCGCCGTGGGCGAGCACGTAGGTCTTGGCTATATACAGGCCCAGCCCGATCCCGGGCTTGGAATTGTGAACCTCGTCCTCGACCCTGTAGAACCTGCCGAAGACGTTCTCCCTGTCGTTCTCCGGGACGCCTGGCCCCCTGTCCCCGACGTTGAATATGACCGCGTCGTCCCGCTCGTCGAACCAGAGGTCGACCTCCCCGCCCTCAGACGTGAACTTTATCGCGTTGTCCACGAGTATAGACAGAGCGTCCTTTATCTTCTCCGGGTCCAGCCTGACACGCATGTCCTCCCGCCCGACCAGCACGTTGAACTCGACCTCCGTCGCCTTCGCCCTCATCTCCTCGGCGGCCCTTACCATTAGCACGTAGGGGTCGACCTCCTTGTAGGCCAGGTTCAGTTTCTTTCGCTCGATGCGCGACGTGTCGAGCAGGTTGTTGATGAGGTGGGTGAGCCTGTTCGACGCCTGTTCGATGCTGTCCAGCGCGTCCCGTATCGTTTCCGGGTCCAGGTCATCGCCGTACTCCCTGAGGAGAGTCGCGTAGCCCTTGAATATCGTCGCCGGGTGTCTCAGCTCGTGTGCCGCCATCTCTATCATATTTGTCAGGTCCTCGGCCCCTCCCTCGATTATCTCGCCGGTGGCCTTCCTTGAATGCTCCTCCATCAGCCGCTCCCCGGCCTGCTTCCTCTCGATCGCGTAGGTGATCGCCCTGCCCAGCATCGAGCCGTCCAGGCGCTCCTTCAGCAGGTAGTCCTGGGCGCCGATCCGGAGCGCGCCCGCCGCCGCCTCCGAGCCGTCATCGAACCCCGATATAACCACGATGGGGACGTCCGGGGATGCCGAGATGACCGCATTGAGAGCATCCTGGCCGAGGCTGTCAGGAAGGTTGAGGTCGAGGAGGACCGCGTCAAACTCAGAATTCTGGAGCCGCTCGAGTCCCGAGGACAGCCTGTCCTCGTACTCCAGCCCGAACGGTGTACCGTCGTACTCGTCCAGCATCTGCCTGATCAGTCGGTCGTCACGACGGTCATTGTCGATCAAAAGAACCTTTACTGGGGCTTCAGACATCTCTCAAGCACACATCCTTAGTCCGCGTTCCTGTTACTTTATCGGACTCGGCTCCCCGTTCCTTGACTCGTATCGGGCTACCGAGTTGTGGGTCGCAACAGGTTTAAGGTAATGCCCGCCAACATGTGTATCGGACGCCGGGCCGCGTTCCTTGATGCCTCCTTGACCGGCGTCCGCCGCAAAACTAGCATAGGCACAGAGCCGGGATGATGATCGAACGCGGATGGAGGCGAAGTGGACGACAACATCACTGTTCTGCTGGACAGGGTGTCGAAGATATACAGGATGGGCGAGGTGCAGGTCAACGCTCTCAAGGAAGTGAGCCTGCAGGCCCACAGCGGTGAGTTCATCGTGGTGCTCGGCCCCAGCGGGTCGGGGAAGACGACCATGCTCAACTGCGTCGGGGGGATCGACTCGCCGACCAGCGGAACCATCATCGTCGGCGGCAACGACATCTCACGCCTGAACGAGAAAGAGCTGACCAAGTTCAGGCGAGAGACGGTGGGCTTCATCTTCCAGTTCTTCAACCTTATCCCGACACTGACTGCTCGAGAGAACGTGGAGTTCGCACTGGACCTGGTGCCGAAGGAAAACAGGGGCTCGGCGATCAAGGTGCTGGAACAGGTCGGCCTGGGAGACCGGACCGACCACTTTCCCAGCCAGTTGTCCGGCGGAGAGCAGCAGCGGGTGGCCGTCGCCCGCGCCCTGGCCAAGCGGCCCCCGGTCGTGCTGTGCGACGAACCCACGGGCGAGCTGGACTACGAGACGGGCAAGATGATCCTCAGGCTGATGCGCGACATCTCGACCCAGGAGAGGTGCAATTTCCTGGTGGTCACCCATAACTCGTCCATCGCGCTGATGGCGGACACCGTCGTCAAGCTGCACAGCGGCGAGATATCGGAGATCACGCACAACGATAGCCCCGAGGACCCCGAGAACCTGGTCTGGTAGCGGCCGGGTGAACGGGTCACAGGCCCGCGTCTCATAACCTCAACGGCTCGGCGGAACCCTTTTTTTTTGCGCCATCGCACGAGTGGACCTCTAAGATGTCGCCGCCGAGGGTGCCGCTCTCCCGGAGCATCCCTTCGGGGAGTTCTATCGCGACCCTGGCCGGCCACGCCACCGGAGATAGCCTGCCCGGTCCCAGCCCCGGGCAGAGGCGCACCGTCACACCACGCGCGTCGACGAACACCACGTCGATCGAGAACCGCATCCCGATGGTGTGGACCTGTCTGCACCCCGGGATGACGAGCGCCTCACCGGCGCCCAGGAGCGATCGCCCGAGAAGGCCGCGTCGCCGCTCCCTGCGGGTCGACGCGAGCTCGGCCTTGTCGGCGATGACGATGTCGCGGGTACGGTTGAGAATGGTGAACAAAATGACTCCGGGCGGTCGAGAGGGATCAACGCTCGCGGATGACCATTGCGGGAACTCCAGCGGCTATCGTGTACTCGGGGATGTCGCTGGTAACGACCGCGCCGGCGCCGATGACCGCCCCGTCGCCGATCCTGACTCCCTTGAGTACGACCACCATCGCCCCCAGCCAGCAGTCGCGTCCGATCGATACCGGTTCGTAGGTGCCGCGCTGCTCCCTCATCGGCCTGTCCCGCTCGATACCGTGGTCCGCGCAGTTGATGAGGACGAAGGGAGCCAGCATGGTGTCGTCGCCGATTGTCAGGTCATCGAAGGCGTTGAGGAAGTTGTACGGCCCCACGCCGACCCTGTCGCCGATGCTCAAGGTGGCGTCGTTCGCCACCTGGAGCCTGGCACCGGCGTCGATCGAGACGCTGCTGCCTATTGATATGCGCCCGCGGTCGCTGCCCCTTACCTCGATCGTCCTGGGGACGAAAACGCACGGACCGATCTGGACGGACGCTTCCCCGGCCAGGGCGAGGTCGACCCAGCCGGATATCCACGCCCCGGCGCCCAGCTCGACGCCCTTGCGCTTCAGGTTCCAGGCGTTGAAAACGACCCTCGGGTTCATGCACGCGAGGCCGAAGCCCCTGCACGTCTGAACGAAGGAGTTGTCATTGACGCTCAACGGACCTCCCCGGCGATAAGCCCTCACTGCTCCTGAGCACCATCCCACGGTACCCGTTCGACGCCTGCGGCTCCAGCACCCCCGCGTCGGCGAAGCTGTAGAAAGTGCCGTCCGCCCCAATTATCACATGGTCCAGCAAGGGAATGCCCAGTATGCGGCCCACCTCGTCGAGCCTCGAGGTGATGCGCCGGTCCTCGTCGGAGGGTACCGGGTCGCCGCTCGGGTGGTTGTGCGCGAATATCACGCCCGACGCGGCGTTCCTGACGGCGGGCCTGAACGCCTCGCGCGGGTGCACGATGCTGGCGGTCAGGGTCCCCCTCGATATCAGCTCGGTGCGGATGAGCCTGAGCTTGGCGTCCAGCAGTGCGCACGAGAACATCTCGGTGCGCTCGTTCGCCATCATCGGCCAGAACGTCTCGTAGACGTGAGAGCTCGAGCCGAGCCTCTGCCCGTGCGTTGCGCCCGAGAGGGCGCGGCGGCCGAGCTCGAGCGCCGCGATGATGGCCGAAGCCCTGGCGGGGCCGAGGCCCTTTATGGAGCTCAGCTCGCTGAAGGTGACCTGGGCGATGCCCCCGACGCCACCGGCCATGTCTATTACCTCGCCGGCGAGACGGCACGCGTGTTTGCCAGCGCAGCCTGTCTGCAACAGCAGGCCCAGCAACTGAAGGTCGTCGAGAGCGCGGGCCTCGCCTGCCGCAAGCCTGGCGCGCGGGCCGTCGCCGTTGCCTGAATCGGTCGCCGGTGAACCCAATAATCTCACCTTTCGAACATGGCCCCGGCGCTGGAGACCTGGGCGCGAGGCTTCAAAGCAATACAACCAAACATGATTTTACAGCCGGAGTGCGACAAAGAAAAGGGGGTTGGACAGCGGAACTCTCCCGACAGGGTTCTTCATTTGAGGGCCTGGGCGCGCCTTCAGCCGTTCAGCGACTTGTAAACCGGCGACAGTTTCTTGTGCAGGCGCTTGAACGCGCCGTACATCCCGTCGTAGATCGACCTGTTGCCCGGGTCCGGTTCGAAGGTCGCGCGCACCTTCACGACCTGCTTGATGTCGCGGTAGCTGTCGTACATGCCCAGCGCGAGGGGGACGGCCAGTGCGGCGCCGACCGCGCCGGCCTGCTGCGGGTCCTCGACCGACTCCATGCGCCTGCCGGTGACGTCGGCGAATACCTGCATCCACTGGTCGCTGCGAGCCCCGCCACCAATGGCTCGGACGGTCCTGCACGGAAGGCCCTTGGTCTCGGCGGCCTCGAAGACCCACCGGAAGTTCATGGCCACCCCTTCGTAGACCGCCCTCAGCATGTCCTCCCGCGTGCTGTCGATGCTCACGTTCACGAACGCGCCCCGGAGCGTGGTGTCGGTGACCGGCGCCCGTTCACCGTACATCCATGGAGTGAAGATAAGGCCGTCGGCCCCGACTGCCGTCCCGCCGACGACCTCGTCCAGCACCTCGAAGATCCCGGTCTCGCTGGAGGGCGCGCGCCCGCGCTCCGACTCCGTGGCCAACTGCTTCGCGAACCAGCCGAGGCAAGCGCCCGCGGTGTTCATCTCCGCAACCAGTAGCCATTTGTCCGGGTCTGCCGAGGCGATCGACGCCATGCCGAAGCGGCCGAGGTTGACCGGCTTGTCGATCGTTATCATCAACAGCCCCGAGGTGCCGATGCTGATCACGCTGTCACCGTGGTCGAGCGCCCCTCCGCCGAGCGGCGCTGCCGGCGCGTCCCCCATCCCGCTGATCACGGGCGTCCCCTCGGACAGTCCCATGTCCCGTGCCGCTTCACGAGTCAGCCCGCCGGCTATGTCGATGCTCCTGCGCACCGTCGGCATCTTGGCGAGGTCGAGGCCCAGCATCCTGCCCAGCAGCGGCGACCAGTCCCTGGTCTTCTTGTCCATCACCCCGGTGACCGAGGCCGCCGTCTGGTCGGTCTCGAACTTGCCCGTCGCCCTGAAGACCAGGTAACCCTTGACGTCGAGGAAGGCGTGGGTCCGGCGGTAGATCTCGGGCTCTTTCTCCTTGATCCACTTGATCTTGCACAGGACGTCTTTGCCCGAGGGCACAGCACCCACGAGGCTCATCAGCACCCGGGGACCGCCCATGCGCCTGACCATCCGGTCGGCCTGCTCCTGGGCCCTGCAGTCCATCCAGATGATCCCCGGGCAGAGGGGCTCGCCGGTCTCGGTAACGGGGACCACGCCGAGCATCTGGGTCGCGAAGGAGACGCCGGCGATGTCGGCGGGGTCGGTGCCCGAGTTCTCCATGAGCCTGCGGGTCGCGGCCGCGACGGCGTTCCACCAGTCGGCCGGCTCCTGCTCGGCGCAGTGTTCACGCGGGTAGCTTATGGCGTAAGGCTCCATGTCGACAGCCACGACCTCCCCGGCCGTTGTGCAGAGTATGCCCTTCGTGCCGCCGGTCCCGACGTCGTGGGCAACAACGTATTTCTGGCCCATAGCCCCTCCCAGGTCTCAGGTCGCGAACTTGAAGTGGATCACGTCACCGTCCTGGACTATGTAGTCCCGTCCCTCGACGCGCAGCTGACCCATGTCCCGCGCGTCGGCGAAACAGCCGCAGGATACGAAGTCATCGTAATGGACGACCTCCGCCTTGACGAAGCCCCGCTCGAAGTCCGAGTGTATCCTGCCGGCCGCGAACGCCGCTGACGAACCTTTCGGGATGGGCCACGCGCGGCACTCGCCGGAGTCTATCGAGAAGAAGGTCTCAAGGCCCAGCATCTCGTAGCTGGCCCTCACAATGCGGGACAGGCTCTCCTCGTCTATCCCCATCTCCATCTCGAACTCCGCGGCCTCGTCGGGCTCGAGCTCGGCCAGTTCGGCCTCTACCTCGGCGTTGACCACCAGCATCGGAAAACCCTGCGTCTCGGACCAGGCGCGGATCTCCGCCTCAAAGCGGGCGGATTCGGTGGCGTCCTCTCCGACGTTGAGGACGACAAGGGTCGGCTTGAGACTCAACAGGCCCTGCTCGGGTGTCAACTCCTCCATGCGCGAGGCGGCCAGTTCGCGGTTGGTGATGCACTCGCCGCCGATCATGTCATCGAGTTCACACAGGCCTTCGAGCCTGGCGCGGCACGCCCGGTCCCCGCTCTTGGCGTCCCTGCGGGCTTTGCCGATCATCCTCCCCAGCGCGTCGATGTCGGCCAGCCGGAGCTCTGTATCGATCAGCTCCGTATCGCGCTCCGGGTCCACCGAGCCGCCTACGTGGGCTACGCTGCCGGACTCGAACCCGCGGACCACGTGCACGACCGCGTCGACCTCGCGGATGTTCGCAAGGAACCTGTTGCCCAACCCCTCGCCCTTGCTGGCCCCCTCGACGAGTCCGGCGATGTCGATGAACCGCACCGTCGCGGGCACGCGCCTGTCGCAGCCCGCAAGGTCGGCGACCGCCTCGAGCCTGGGGTCGGGGACGGAAACGACGCCGACGTTCGGCTCGACGGTGGTGAAAGGGTACGGGGCGATGAGTGCGCCGGCCCTGGACAGTGCGTTGAAAAGGGTCGTCTTGCCCGCGTTGGGAAGCCCCACGATGCCGACTCGCAATGAACTCACATAAGACCTCTCGCCGGGAGAAGCAGGCTACCCGGATAGCCTACACCAGGTCAGGGTCTCAGCCAACGGATGGGAACGATGAGGCGGGAAAGCCAGCGCACAAGAAAGTGGACGCCGGTCCGGGGGAAAGAGCTTCGCCAGGAGCCCTTGACCGCGCTATATTTAATTTGCCCCTTCCCCCGGAGCGACGCCCACGGCCTTCTTACGCCTTAGACGTTACGTTCTTCAGTCTTGTGCCGCAAAGCCCGCCAGGCGCCGGGCCTCACCGCGTGGCTGCCTTATATAACTCTTACCGGCTGCTCTCGGGGCCGCCCGGCTCCGCCTTGACGAGCGAAGCGACCGCTTCCGCGAGCTCGTCGGCCGAGTTCACCGGCAGGCAGCGGCCCGGCGAGCAGACCGTCGCGGGCGGGACCGCGGCCTCTTCTCCAGACGGCACGTAGTCCTCCACGGTCTCCGGCCTCACGACCTTTCTGTGGTTGAACAGCGAGATCGCGGCGCGCAGCGTCTCTCTCCTGGTCTCCGCTTCGACCGTAGGAGAAACCCTTATCTCGATGCTTCCCTTCAGGAACATCTCCACGCCCAGCGCGTAGGCTGCCGCGAAGTAGGCGTGACCCTCGTAGATGCCGGAAAGCGACTCCAGTATCCTCCCCGCGGCTTCGCGGAAACCTCTCCCTGGAGCCATCGCGTCGAGAGCCGTCAGCGCCCTTGCCCCGTTGCCGTTGGCGATGATGTCAGGGACATCCGGCGGTATATCCGAGAGCACTCCGGTGACCGCCCGGGCCTCGATGCTCTCACCCATGGTCTCGGCCGCGGGCGACTGCTCGCCGTCCATCTCGCCGAGCCAACCCTGTCCGAGCTGGTACCTCTCCAGTATCACTTCGCCCAGTTCCACCGCCCGCTCGAGGTACGTCGGGTTCTCGGTGGCCTGGTACAGGTCGAGCAGCGCCCTCAGGAACAACGCCTGGTCGGGAGCCTGGCCCCACAGCCCCGGGACGGCGCCCGGAAGTTCGAAGTAGTGGCACACGCCCCTGCCGTGAAGAAAGCCCTCACGCCAGATGAAGTCCGCCGACCTCTGGGCGATTTGCAGGAGACCGGGGTCGTCGAAAGCTGCGGACGCGACGACCAGGGCCGAGATCATCTGTGCCGTGGAGTCCGTGTATATCGTCCTGTCGACCGCTGGCGCTTCCAGAAGCGCCCTGCCGTCGGCGTCCCGATGGTAGTAGGTCTCGTCGGCGTCCTGGCTGCCGTAGAAGCCGCGGTCCTCCTCGTCGAGCAGGCGACGTATCGCGTAGTCCAGAGTCCCGCGAGCCGTCTCTGCGTAATCCTCGCGCCCCAGGACGCTCGACGCCGCCATGTATATGCTCGCCAGCTCGGCGTTGTCGCCGAGCATCTTCTCGTAGTGCGGCGTGCTCCAGTCCCTCGCCGTCGCGTACCGGAAGAAGCCTCCCTCGACCCTGTCGAATATCTCGCCGGTGCTCATGCCGTCCAGGGTGGACACGACGAAAGACCTCGCCTCGGCGTTCCCGGACTCGGCAAACAGTGAAAGCGCCAGCTCCAGGGCTCCTACGGTGGGGAATTTCGGCTCCTCCCCGAGGCCGCCGTACCCCTTGTCCCAGGCCGAGAGTATCGAGGCCAGCACCTTGTCGCCGGCCTCCGCGTCGATGCCTCGCACCGCGGGCTCGAGGGACCTTGTGAGCTCTCGCTCCTCGGCCACGGCGGCGGCGGCCTGGACCTCGATGTCGCTCTTACGGTGCTTGTACATGGCGCTGAGCTTGTCCAGCAGCTCGGCGAACCTGTCGGGGGGGGCGAATGTCAAGCCGGCGACGGCCTGCCCCGTCGCGATGAGGAACGCCGTCGTGGGCCAGCCGCCCTGGTTGTACCTTCGGTTGATGTCGGGTCTTTTGTCGCTGTCGACCCTTACGGGGATGAAGGAGCGGTTGATCCGCTCGATGACGCCGGGGTCCGAGTAGGTGGTCTCGTCCATGACGTGGCACCAGTGGCACCATACCGCCGATACCGACAGCAGCACGAGCTTGCCATCGCGCTCGGCTTCCCTGAACGCGTCCTCACCCCACTCCCGCCATTCGATCTCGCCGGCCCTGTTGGGCCTCGGGCTGAAGCGGAACCCGCTCGGCCGGACTCCACGTGCGCCCCTCTCTCCCTGCCTCTCCCCGCTCGACTCTTCAGGTCCCATCGTGATCGCTCCTGGCCTGTAATGGTTCCCGGCGGTCAATGCGCAGCTGCTCGTCTTGCGTCGTGGCTGCCTTCAGGCCACGGTGGACCGCCGGGTTAAAAGGGGAACTCCTCCCAGGCGCCTGGCAGCAGGAGATGGCACTGGGGGCTGCTTGTGGCTTTTTAGACCGTACCGGGGCGCACCCCGGAAATCCAGCACCCGGGAGGAGTGGCATAAAACTATGATCGCCTTTGACTCGGCTCTTTTCTTTTCTTTTCGCCGCCTGGTCTTGCCATCCGCAACACCCTCTTGGCTTTCTATTTCTCCTGCAATGGAGATGATACGCCGTTGCCGGCCGCGCCGCATTGACATCAGTCAACGAGACAGAGACTATGGTTGCCCCAGGTCTCCGGCCCGCTCCCACGACTCCGTCTGCCGCGCGTGCAAGCAGCCGGCGCAACACCTTTTTACGGCTCTTCTCATTGATTTATGATTTCCAATTGACGATATCGGTAGAGAACATCTCTGGAAGGTTGGATCGAGTTGGCCCTCTTCAGGCACAGTCAAGCGCAGGCTGGAAAGATCGTCGCCATATCGGATACGCACTTCGGCGACCAGACGCAGATGCTCGATGACCCCGAGCTCGCTGACAGGTTCGTCTCCGTGCTGGCCGGCAGGGGCGAGATATGCGAGCTCATCCTGCTGGGAGACCTGCTCGACCTGTGGATGAAGACGGAGGTGCCGGCCCTCCGGGACGCCAGGCATTTCATCGACCGGCTCTCGATGCTGGACAACGTCAAGCGGGTGACCTACGTCCCGGGAAACCACGACCACGAGATATTCATGAACGCTTTTCGCATGGAGGTGGACGTAAGGATCATGCAGGGGGACCTGACCATCCCCAAGTTCATGCCGGCGCGCGAGTACGGACACTCGATAATAAGCGGGGTCGCGAACCACAAGAGCCGGATACCCTTCGCCATGACCTATCCTTTCGTGGTACGTCAGGTCAACGGCAACGAGGTCATATTCACGCACGGACATCACCTCGACTTTTACGCCGCGTCTTACGCCTGGGCCAGGACGTTCTGGCTCGGCCGTCACATCATAAGGTCTCGCAAGCAGCGGGCCACCCTGCACGACATCGAGATGGCGAACATCCCGTTCTGCGGAGCGATGTCGGTCTGGCCGTGGGTCCCGGAGCTCGTCGTCGAGGGACTGCGTTTCTACCACCTGATCAACTTCTTCGGCAAGCTTTTCAACACGAAGACGATACGCCAATCACCTTTGAGGGATTCTCTCATCAGGGAGAACTACAAGGAGATCGAGGGCCTGCTGCCTCTCCTTGGCCACCCGGAGCCGTCGTGCTTCGTTTTCGGGCACACCCACCGACCGGGCATAGGCGCCATCCCGGGGACGCCGACGGTCGTTGCGAACACCGGCGCGTGGACCCACAGCGAGGACAAGACGATGCCGACCCAGACCTGGGTCGAGCTGGACGGGGACGTCAGCCTCTACAGGCTTGCCGGAGACGACGCGGAGCTGATGGACGGTGCGAGCCTGCCCGCGACCGCGGCTCAGGCCCCGTAGACGGCCCCGGAGCGATAAGAGGAGGAGATGGAAAAGTGGATTGCCCCAACGTCGAGGAGAACCTGTCCTCCTGCAACTGCACCTACGAGCCATGCAGCCGGAAGGGCAGGTGCTGCGAGTGCGTGAGGTTTCACGTGCAGATGCGGGAGCTGCCTGCTTGCGCCTTCAGTCCCGAGGCCGAGAGGACATACGACCGCTCGTTCAGGAAGTTCGCCGAGACCCAGCGCTGATCAATTCCTGGTGCGACAGCGGGGTCTGACCCCGATGCGCCGATGCGACACAGACGGCACAAAATGAAGCGCCGCGCCCAGGCCCATCGGGCAGGCGCGACGCCCTCTCCCTATTCAGGTTGCCCCGCAATCTTGGCATCGAGCGGAGCAAGCAACTGCGATATTAGCAGAGCAAGCAGTCGCCGTCAATCCCCTTTGCCCAGGAAGAACGAGTGCGGGTCGAACAGCCTCACGCTCCTGAGCTCCCCGACGGTCGGCGCATGGATGCGCACGAGGTTGTCCGCCACCTCGAGGTCCCAGCCGCACTCTTCCCTTATCGTCGCGACCGCCGTCTGCTCGTCGGCGTCCACTTCCGCGTAGTATCCGGTCAGCACCAGCTCGCCTTCCCGCTTTTCCAGTACGCCCCTGGTGGTGACGACCGTCGACACCTTCTGGCCGGGACAGGTCACGTAGGGCACCTTTTCGACCAGCCTGAACGGCGAGTGGTTCACCAGTATCACTACCTCCTTCGCGCCGGCGGCTACGTCCGCCGCGCCCCCGGAGCCGACCAGGAACAGCTTGAACTCCGGCACCCGGGTCGAGTTGATGTTCCCCATCCGGTCGACCTGGCCGGCGCCCAGCGAGCCGATGCAGCGGTTGCTCTCTGCCCCCACTATGGAACCGAGGACGTCGTTGATGTCGGTGAGCATCCTGCACTGCGGAACGTTGCGAAGGTTGAATATGTACGGATCGGCCGGCTGCGGGCTGTAACCGTAGAATCCGACCTCGGCTATCAGGGCGACGTCGAACCCCTGCTCCATCAGGTCGTAATAAGCGAGCCAGGCCGCCAGGTTGGAGGCGCCCACCCCTGCCAGTATGGTCCGGTACCCGCTCGCGCGCGCCTTCTGGGCGAGCACCCTGGACGCCACGCAGACCATGGCCTCCACAGGGTTGTGGTCAGGCCCCGAGTTCATCGCCGGAAGCGCGTCCTTGAGTTCCCACTTCCAGGCGTCCTCGGCCGACTTTCCCTTGAGGCACCAGATCCGCTCGTGGCCGAGCTTCTCCAGGTATTCCTCGTGGTCGGCGCAGCCCAGTATCCATTCGTCGACCCACGCCTTCAGCTCACCTTCGTCCTTTGCCTTCGCCCTGAGGTCGATGAGGAAGTCCCGGTCTATCTCGTACCCGGTCACCTCCCGCTCGAGGCCGTAGTTGGACATCCCCGCCGGGTGCGAGCCCAGGGGCGCGGGGCAAACAGCACTCACCAGGTAAGCGGGCACCTTCACCAGGTGGCTGTAGCGCCTGACGAAGTCGGCGTCGACGATCTTCTCGACCGTGGCGATGACCCCATGCCTGGCGGCACGGGCCGAGGTCGGCCCCTCGGCGTAAGGCGGAGCGCATACGATGTTGCCGGCCGGGTCTGAAGCCCAACCGTGCACTATCGCGACGTCCGGGCGCAGCGCCCTGGCGAACCCGCTCCTCGTGCCGTCGGGCATCTCCATGGCGAAGTAATCGGCGGCGTTGTCCTCTTCCATGCTCGTGCCGAGCAGCGACGAGGACGGGAACCATTCTGTGTTAAGAGCGCCGGCAAGCAGCCTCAGCGAGAACGAGAGGATGGTCCAGTTCTCCATCTCGACCGAGCCCTCGCGGAAGCACTTCTGATAGACCGGGTTGGGCCCGGGCATAGGGTAAGAATCCCCGTAGAAGGTGGCGATCGCCTTCTTGATGATGCCGCCAGCGAACAGCGCCACCATGTCGCCCGTGAAGCCCAGGGTGCTGATGGTGAACCCGGGGTCTTTCCCCCAGTACTGCCGGACCAGCTCCCGATAGGCCGCGCAGGGCCTGGCGTAGGTATGTGAAACGTGCAGGTGCATCCCGGGGCGAACGAACTTCTTCATCGCCTCCGCGAGCGTCATGACCTTGTCGGCGCGGTCCCCGGACCGCGATACCGCAAGCTTGGCCTCGATGACCTCGTCGAAATCACCGAACATCCGCCACCCCCTGTGCCTTGCCTCCCGTGCCATTCGGCTGTTCGAAGTGCCGGCGCGCCGGCGCTCGCCCCGCCAGCTCGAAACAGGCCTCGATCTTTAGGAGCCCGGAGCCCGCGGATCGGCGCCACGGGGACGCCGCGTCCGCGAACGATGTGGAGAGTTCTCCCGTGCCGTCAGCCGGTGCTCTTCGGCCTGACCGTGACTTCCCGGATAACGTCGCCCTGGGTAATGGCGTTCACCACTTCCATGCCGGAGACAACGTGTCCGAACACGGTGTACTGCCCGTCCAGGCTGGGCTGTGGCGCGAGGCAGATGTAGAACTGGCTGCCGCCCGAGTTCGGGTCCTGGGACCTGGCCATCGCGAGCGTGCCCGTCTCGTGCTTCAGGCTGTTGAATTCGGCCGGGAGGTTGTACCCCGGACCCCCCGTGCCAACGTCTTTCGCGTTCGGGTCTTTGCTCTTCGGGTCTCCGCCCTGGGCGACGAACCCCGGAACGACCCTGTGGAAAGTGGTCCCATTGTAGAAGCCGGTTCGCGCGAGGTGCAGGAAGCTCGCCACCGTGACAGGGGCCGCCTCCGGATAGAACTGGAGCACGACATCACCTTTGTCTGTCTTTATGACCGCCTCGACGTTCCCGCCATCCTGGCCGTCGGGAAAATCGGCAAGCGTTTTGAGCGGTTTTCCGTCGGGGCCGATATTCTCCCTGCTGGCTGACGCAGATGATGACACTGTAGTACTCCCCTCTTCGGTAGTTCCCCCCGAACTGCCACAGCCCACCACTACGGCGAGCAGCGCCAGGAACAGGAGAACGCACATGAATGCTGCCGCCTTTTTTCGCATAACTCCTACCCCTTTGACATCCGTAATCCTGCCGTGACATTACCACTTGTCACCGGCTCAGAGTATAGCAGGAGTCAACCTCCACGCACCGAACCGTGCAACCATTTATCGACGCTACTTACCGCGCGGGAAAGGAGCCCGAGATGGGAGCGAAACTGGTGCATTTCGAGATCACGGCCGACGACCCGGACAAGCTGGCGGAATTCTACACCGCCGTTCTTGGCTGGAAGATCGACCCGCCGGTCGAGGAGATGGGCGGCCAGGTCGTCATGGAAAAGATGGCGGTACCGAAGATGGGATACATGTCCGTCCTGCTGGACCCCGAGGGCCATCCGTTCGGCCTCTGGATAGCGGACATGAACGCCGCCTGAGGGAAGTGGGGTGCCACCCTGCCGTCTTCCATCACGATAGCGATCTTCAAGTCTCCTCCTTGGGTCTCGGACAGCACGCGCGTGGTCTCCTCGAGCAGGCACGCCGTACCGTCATCTTCCCGCACTCGGGGCAGGCCGTCTCGCAGGCTCTCGCGCCCCCGAAAGTCTCCTCCCAACGATGCTCGCACGACAGGCACTCCAGTTTCCTGCCCTCACCTCCTACGATGTAATTGCCGCCCTCGATCCCCAGCGCCTTGCCTTCGACGAGGCACCTTGCCACCTTGCCGCGCGCGCTTTTGAGCACCCGCTGGAACGTCGGTCGCGAGACCTCCATGCGCTCCGCGGCTTCTTCCTGGTAGAGTCCCTCGATGTCGACCAGCTTCAGGGCCTCGAGCTCCTCAACGGAGAGGCGCTCTTCTTCGAGCTCCCGAAGAGGTATGCCTCTCGGCTTGAAGAAATTGACACACGGCTCACTGGTCACGAACCGGGGCTTTGCCGGCCTTGCCATATCTACCTCCTGTTGATAGATTATGTGCATATGACCATAATGTACTATAGAGCATATGCTCGTAACTGTCAAACCGGACATCTGGTCGTCAGCAAGGAGATCAAAGGAGGAGTCGGATGAAAAACTCAGACGAGTTCATAAAGAAGTACCACGTGGCGGTGGCGAGGGCCAACAAGGGACAGCTCGACAAGATCAAGCCGAAGATTGCTTCCGAGTGGGTGAACGAATGGATGGAAGAGGTCGGTGGGTCCATCACCGACGAGGAGGAGTTCCGCTCGAAGTTCGAGCAGTTCCTCACGGAGGGGCTCGGCTTTGCGGACGACAGCAAGGTGTCCATCGAAGGCGACGAGATGATCATAGATGTCGGAGGGTGTATCATCTGCCCCGGCAACGACATCCTCAAGAAAGCTGGAGAGGAAGCCCTCTGCCCCATCACGCCAACGGGCCTGATGGCCATCTCGAGGGTGATGGGCAAGAAAGCTACACTCGAGGGCGTCGACAAAGAGGGAAAGCCTGTCGGCTACTGCCAGATAAAGTACAAGCTCGCCGAGAAGGGTTCCTGATCGTCTTCAAGAGTCTGATCCGATCCACGTGAAGCGCGTCCGCGTGGCCGAGCTTCACGACCGACGTTCAGGGCAACGTAACGTGTTAGGCCGGCCGCTCGGAAGCGCACTTATGCCAAGAACCGCGACCTCAAGGGGTGAAGTTCGATGCTCATAGACGCATACGAGATATGCGTATCCACGCCGGCGTGCGACCTCGAGTCCCCGGTGCACATGGCCAGGGTGACTTTGAAGATAGGCATCGGCAAGGTCCTTCCCTACATCAACGCGACCGTCGACAGGGGTGAGTTCGTGCCTGGCATCCCCGTGCTGGTCTGGAAGGAGGGCGGCCGGAAGTACGCCATGAGAGACCGCGAGATCGCGATTAGCAATATCGCCGACAGGGACGAAGCCGGCGAACTGGCGAGGGAGATAGTCGACAGGGTCAACGCGACCTGGGAGGAAAGGGACAAGATAAAGCCGAGCTACTCGTCATTCGAGCGGCCGAAAGTGCTGGACATATTCAGACTCCTGCCTCGCACCAACTGCAAGGAATGTGGGGCCATGTCGTGCATGGCCTTCGCGGCTATGCTGTCCAAGGGGCAAGCGGAGCCGCAGGGCTGCCCGCCCCTCAACACCGCGGATTGCGCCGACAAGCTGGCTTCGCTCCGCGAGATCGGCCTGTGACGGCTGCGCCGCCGTCCCGCCGGAGTTCGTTGGCGACCTGGTGCCGGGTCCGTTCGAGGGGCGGCTGTTCGATGGGATGACCATCCTGAAGGGCGGGGATCTCTTCTTCGGCGCGGGGTGGGGGCACCTCGGCGGCGAGCCGCCCGTGCTCTTCAGATGCTGGATTCGTATATGCCCGTAACTTCCTCGGGTTGATGACCATTATATGGTACACATTCTGACCTGTTTACATCATGGATGAGATGTTGGAGTCTTGTGCTAACAGCCTCGGGTGTGTCCGAAAGGAGTGACTTGCGATGTCCGACCCACGAGACAAAGAAGAGATGCTGCAACGCCAGATCGACGAACTGGAGAAGCAGCAGTCCGACCTCGCCCAGAAGATGGAGCAGATAGCCGGCATCGACTGCACGTTCGGTTCCTGCATGTTCGACACGGAAATCGATAGCGTCGAGCTGAAGCTCGACGACGTCCAGCGGCGCAGGAAGGCGGTCGAGAGCATGATGAGGTCGCTCAAGGAGTGCGAGACCGAGTAACGCAGCGGTCCGGTCGACCTCGCTACCCTTCAGAAACCCTCATGGGGAGTTCTCCCGCGTATCATGGTCTGGCTCCGGTTCGATTATGCTCGGGAAGTCGACCGGGACAAGCTCCTTGAGAAGGTCGCTGATGCTCTGGTATCGGTTGTCGGGGTCTTTCTGCAGACATTTCTGCACTATTTCATCTAACACCCGCGGTATAGTCAAATTCAGGGAAGAAGGTGGATCCTGCTCTGTCGAGAGCACTTGGAACATGGTGTTCGGGTCGGATTCATAGTCACTGTCCGGCCCGAAAGGCCTCTTGCCGGTGAGCATCTCGTAGAGTACCACTCCGAACGAGAAGATATCCGTCCGGGCATCCGCCGTTTTCCCCTCGAAGACTTCGGGTGCTATATAGCCGGGGCTTCCAACCATTGTGCCGGTCGAACTCTGTGCGCTCACCGACTGGATTATTGCGAGACCGAAATCCATGAGTTTAACGCTTCCATCGGGAAGCACGAATATGTTTCCGGGTTTCACGTCGCGATGTATTACGCCGTGCTCGTGGGCGTATCCAAGAGCCCAGAGCACCTGCCTCGAGATCATCAAGATCTGATCTATCAGCAGTGGCCCCGGAATAACTTCGGAAAGCGGTACCCCTTCAACGAATTCCATCGAGATGAAGTGCTTGTCCTGTGTTCTCGAGATGTCGTAAACGATGACTATATTCGGGTGGGAGAGGCTTGCCGCCGCGCGGGCTTCCCTCTGGAACATATCGATATGGCGCTTCGTCTCAGCGTCATCGCTTCCCTCCGGGATGTCCAACACCTTAAGCGCGATGTCCCGGCCAAGGATGTTATCGTGCGCGAGGAAGACAACGCCGAACGCACCTCTTCCGAGAGGTCTCAATATCTTGTACCGCGGGCTTCCCTGGTCCAACCCTCAGTTCCTCATTGCCTGTATCGCATTGTGCCTGTGTCGCGCCTTCAGGTAGTAACCGCGCGCGTCGAGTCCATTCCCGTCCCGTCAGTGTCCGAGACAATCAGACATCATCTGACATTCCCCATCTTCAGCCACTGAAGCCATCATTATACCGTTTGAAGCGGATTTCCGAGGCGCAATCTAGCCGCGGCCCATTCTCTTAGAGCTGCCGGCGAACGCCTGGACGCCCTGGTCTTCTCCGACAATGTGGTGGCTTTTCCGACCAGAAATACCAGCAAGGCAGGGCCGGAAGAGGATCCCGGGATCGAGCCGGTAGAGAACAGGTAGACAGAAGTCTATCGAATCGATACGTACTGTCAAAGCCGGGGCATCCTTTCGACGTTTGGAGCTCTACGGGTCGACGACCAGAGGCTCGCCACCCGAAAATGCCGAATGAAAGCCATCCCTGAGACTCAAGGCTGTCCGGTAATCACTGGGCGGCGAGCAACTATCTTCTTGAGGATCTTCGGGCACTTGCTTTCGACCGAGACAACCGCGAGACCTGCCGCCTCAACATTCGCTATGGAATAAACAGGAACATACTGGTCGGAAAGGAATCCAGGGAACACGAACCGGGTTTCAAGTATGGGAGGCGCTGTTATGCTGGGGTTCTTACTGCTGGCACGAGTCGGCGGTCGGATCAGGCTTCTTCAAGAAGAAAAAAGTCTACAGAACAATACACCACGCTTTCGCTTTCACCCTGCTCGGTGTGGCCATACTCCACGGGATTCTCGCGCTCACGCTCTAAACTTAGAATGGACACTACTCGGCAAGGAGTGACTCGTGATGGGGAAAGAAAAAACGCGAGACGCGGTCGCCATCGTCGGTGTGGGCGCCGTGGGGGCTACGACGGCCTATGCCTTGATGAACGCGGGAGCCGCATCCGAGTTGATCCTCATCGGCCGCAACATGGACAAGGTTACTGGTGAGGTCATGGACTTGAACCACGGCAGCAGCTTCGTCCCACCGGTAAGAATTCGCGCCGGCGGTTATGAAGACTGTAGCGAGGCCCGCGTTGTCATCATCACCGCCGGAGTCCGGCAGAAGCCGGGCGAGAGCCGCATCGAACTCCTTGGAAGGAACCTCGAGGTCATCGACGAGGTCATTCCGAGCGTCATCGCGAACAACGACGACTGCATCATCCTGATGGTCACCAACCCGGTCGACGCGCTTACGTATGCGGCGCTGAAAAAGTCGGGGTTTCCGCCCGGGCGGGTCATAGGCTCGGGCACCTTGCTGGATACTTCGCGCTTCCGCTACCTCCTGAGCGAACACTGCCGCGTGGCCACCCAGAACGTGCACGCCTACATAATCGGCGAGCACGGGGATACCGAGGTCGCGGCCTGGAGCGCCACGAACGTCGCCGGCATGCCGTTCGAGATATTCTGCCAGGGTTGCCCATGCGGGTGTACGCTGGGCGACAAGGACGAGATCTTCCAGAGCGTCAAGAACGCCGCCTACGAGATCATCGAGAAGAAGGGCGCCACCTTCTACGCGATAGGTCTGGCGGTTCGGAGCATCGTGCAGGCCATCCTTCGAAACGAGAACGTCGTGTTGTCCGTCTCATCGCTGATGGAAGGGCAATACGGGGTTTCCGACGTCTGCGTAAGCCTGCCATCGGTCGTCGACGAGAACGGCGTGGCGAGGGTCCTCGAGATGCCCTTGAGCGAGGACGAGAGCAGCCGGTTCCGAGCGTCGGCGGAGGGCCTCAGGGCGAACCTGGAGAAGGTTGGCCTATGACGGCCGATCATGCTCATGAGATGGGTCACGAGGCCGCTGGCGAGCACGGCGCGATGTCGCGTCATCCGGCGAAAGGCGGCGGCCACGCGGAGCATTCACAGCACCAGCACATGGTCGCAGATTTCCGGAAGCGCTTCTGGGTCTCGCTCGCCATCACCGTACCGGTGCTATTACTGTCTCCCAGCCTGCGTAGCTTCTTCGGCTTCAAGAACGCAGTCCTTTTCACAGGAGACAAGTACATCGTCTTCGGCCTGTGCACGATACTATTCTTCTACGGCGGGTGGCCGTTCCTTAAAGGCATCTTCGCAGAGCTGCGCAAGCGGGCACCTGGGATGATGACACTCATCGCGCTGGCCATCACCGTCGCGTACGTCTACAGTACGGCGGTGACTTTCGGCCTTGAGGGGATGCCGCTCTTCTGGGAGCTCTCGACCCTCATCGACATCATGCTTCTGGGGCACTGGCTCGAGATGCGCTCGGTGATGGGAGCATCGAGCGCACTAGAGAAGCTGGTTGAGCTTCTCCCCAGCCAGGCGCACCTGCTGGAGCAAGGTGGCACAACCCGGGATGTGCCCGTCGAAGAGATCAAACCTGGAGACCGAGTGCTGGTGAGGCCCGGCGAGAAGGTGCCGGTCGACGGACGCATAGACACGGGCGAGACCAGCCTGGACGAGTCCATGCTCACCGGTGAGTCGACACCCGTATCAAGGGGGCCGGGCGAGGAAGTCATCGGTGGCGCGGTCAACGGCGAGGGCGCCATCGAGGTCGTCATCGAGAAGACCGGCCGGGACACCTACCTCTCCCAGGTCGTCGAGCTGGTGCGAGCGGCACAGGAGAGCCGCTCGCGCACCCAGGACCTCGCGAACAAGGCAGCTTTGTGGCTCACCATCATAGCCATAACCGCCGGCTCAGTGACCCTGGTCATCTGGCTCGCGATAGGGAAGAGCTTCACGTTCGCCATCACGAGGACCGTCTCGGTTATGGTCATCGCCTGCCCGCATGCGCTGGGGCTGGCGGTCCCACTTGTCGTTGCGGTCTCGACCGCGCTGGCGGCACGCTCCGGCCTGCTGATACGGGACCGCTCGGCGTTCGAAACGGCCAGGTCGCTCCAGGCCGTAGTCTTCGACAAGACCGGTACCCTGACCGAGGGCAGGTTTGGCGTATCAGACATCGTGTTGCTGTCCTCTGACATCAACGAGGAGTACTTGCTCGTGATGGCAGCGGCGGTCGAGTCCCGCTCGGAGCACCCCATTGCGCGCGCTGTCGTCGACGAAGCGAGCAGGCGCGGTCTCGAACTCGCCGAGACCGAGGAGTTCAAGGCGCTTCCCGGCAAGGGTGCACAGGCTAAAGTAAACGGGACACAGGTACTTGCGGTGAGCCCGGGATACATTGCTGAGCAAGGTATCACCATTAACGACCCCACGGTCGAAGAGCTTGCGGGGCAGGGCAAGACCGTCATCTTCGTACTTATCGACGGGAAGCCTGCCGGAGCCATAGCCATGGCGGACGTGGTCAGGAGCGAGTCCCGCGAAGCTGTGAGCCGCCTGAAAGAGATGGGCGTGGAATGCATGATGTTGACCGGTGATAATCGACACGTCGCCGCGTGGGTCGCCAGGGAACTGGGGCTCGATGACTACTTTGCCGAGGTGCTCCCCCACCAGAAATCGGAGAAGATCAAAGAGATCAAGGCGAGGGGCCTAATAGTTGCCATGGTCGGCGACGGGGTCAACGACGCTCCTGCCCTCGCTGAGGCAGATGTTGGCATTGCGATCGGGGCCGGAACTGACGTCGCCGTCGAGTCAGCCGATATCGTGCTTGTGCGCAACGACCCCCGTGACATCGTCTCCATCATCGGTCTCGCCCGCGCGACCTACAGGAAGATGGCACAGAACCTCGTCTGGGCAACAGGCTACAACGCTCTCGCGATACCGGCGGCAGCCGGGGTGCTTTACCCTGTCGGCATCCTTCTTACCCCTGCAATCGGCGCGGTGTTTATGTCTCTGAGCACGATAATCGTGGCGATAAACGCGAGGCGGCTCAAGGCTCCACAGGAATCCTCTGTCTGAAGCGACTCTCGGCTCTTCGCAAGTTTGTTATAATGGAGCATTAGATCTCCAAATTCTTCCATGAAAGCGCCTGTCAATCGCTCCCGACAAAACACTTCCGGGACTCTGCGGTCATTCTTCCATTCGTGCCCGGTATGACGCTGGCACACACTATAAGGGTGGGACCCTGGCTCCCTAATCTAGTGAAGGGGCCTTAAAGCCAAGAACTTTAGAGGGCAGCCGGGTCCCGAAAACGATTTTAGCGTACTTCATAGAACCGTTGTTCCGTCCAAACGTGCCAGACGATCTCGGCGAGCTTCCTGGCGGTGGCAACCCTTGCGGCCTTCTTGCAGTTCTTTCTGGCAATCCGCTCGTGGAAGGCGCGCAGCCCAGGGGACACCCTGGCAGCGGGCGTGACCGCCTCGATGAACGCCCAGCGAAGATACCTGTTTCCCTGCTTGGTGATCTTCCCGTGGTAGAGCCTTTCTCCTGACGCATAGGTGGAGGGGACGAGTCCAGTGTAGGCCGCGAACTTCCCGGCGGAGCGGAATCTTGCCATGTCGCCAACCTCGTACCGTATGAGGACGCTGAAGAAGTCCCCGATGCCCGGGATGCTCTTGAGCCATCTCACCGCCTGGTCTCCCGTGGACAACTCCTTGATCAATCCCTCCGTGGAGGCAATCCGCTCGCTTACCTCGCCGAGCAGCAACAGGTCCTCCTCCAGGATCGAGGCGTCCGGGTCGGGAAGGGCAAGGCTTCTCAGCCATATCGTTCCTGCAGCCCCGAAGATATCCGTAACGTTCGGCTTCTTCAGGTCATACTGGTGGATCAGGGCGTGCATGCGGTTCTTGAGCATGGTCTGTATCCTGACCAGGAACATCCTCTGCCTCAGGACCCTCTTGGTGGCGCGGATGTCTGCCGGGCATGCATAGGCCTCGGGGATGAGGTCAGCTCTCAACAGGTGCGCGAGGGTCATCGAGTCGATCTTGTCGTTCTTTATCCTGGCCTCGGCTATCGCCCTTACCTTCTTGGGATGGGCGAGGACGACTTCGTCGGCCACCTCGTCCAGCCAGTCGTACATCTTCCCCCAGTTGTAGCCCGCCTCGAGTACCGCCTTGATTGGCTCGTTGAAGTCTTGGAGTGCCTTCCTTACATCATCGCCGTTACTCGAAATGCCTTTCCGCCTGACGACCTCTCCACTCTCGTCTACAACGGTCATGTGGGATGTCTTGGTGTGGTGGTCGACCCCTACGTACAGCATCCTGCGCACCTCCTGTCTGCTCTGTTACGCTTACTTCGCAAGCGTAACCGGTGGCACAGGCGCTTTCATCTTATCTAGTGAGTTCTTGTTATCCCGTCCGTCTGGTGTTGTCCAGTGCTGTCCTGTCCAGGGTTTTGGGGACTCGAGAGCGGCCAACTGCCTATTCGTCGATGTAGCCCCTGAGAGGGCCGCTGACCGAGGGGTTTCTGAGCTTCATGAGAGTCTTCGCCTCGATCTGCCTGATGCGCTCGCGGGTCACACCGAACACGTTGCCCACTTCCTCGAGAGTCCTTGGCCTTCCGTCCAGGAGCCCGAACCGCAACTGAACGATCCGCTTCTCCCGGTACGTCAGGTCATCGAGGACGTTTTCCAGTTGTTCCCGCAGGAGCTCGTGGGCTACCGCATCCATCGGCACCACGGCGGTCGTGTCCGGGATGAACTCCGCCAGCGTGGTGTCCTCTTCCTTTCCGATCGGCGCCTCGAGTGACACCGGGACCTGTCTTACTTTGAATATCGCCCTCACTTTGTCGGGGGTGATGTCCATCTCGCTCGCAATCTCCTCGGGCGTCGGCTCGGAACCCTGCTCCTGCAGCAGTCGCAGTTGGACCTTCGCGAGCCTGTTCATGTTCTCGACCATGTGGACGGGCACCCGGATGGTCCTCGCCTGGTCGGCGATCGCACGCGTGACGGCCTGGCGTATCCACCACGTGGCATACGTGCTGAACTTGAAGCCCTTGGTGTAATCGTACTTCTCGGCGCCGCGTATCAGGCCGAGGTTGCCTTCCTGGATCAGGTCCAGAAAATGCATGCCGCGCCCCACGTACCGCTTCGCGATGCTGACCACCAGCCGGAGGTTGGCCTCCACGAGCTTCTTCTTGGCCTCGAGGCCGTCTGCCTCGAGCTCCTTGAGGGCCTCCACCTGGTCTTCGGTCAACTCGCAGTTCTGCTCGAGCTCGGCCGACGCATCGCAGCCGCTCTCTATCCGGCGCGCCAGCGATACCTCCTGCACAGCCGTCAGCAGCCTGACCTTGCCGATCTCCTTGAGGTACATCCGGACGGGGTCGTTGAGCGCGCCCCCGTAAGCCTCGTCGCCCCCGGGCGCCGACTTTGGCCTTCCCTTCTTCCTGGGCGTAGGCGTCTCTCTGCCATCCAGCTCGTCCAGGTCGTCCTCCGCCTCGTCCGTTATCTCGATGCCGGATTCGGTCAGGAAGACGAAGATGTTATCCATCTGGTCGGGGGAGAGCTCGATGCCCTTGAGGCCTTCGACGATTTCGTCCGTGGTAAGGAAACCCTGCTCTTTTCCGGAGGTGGCAAGTTCGCGTACCTCGTCGAGGTCTGTGGTTCTCAAAGGCTCTGGCATGGGGAAATCCTCGTTGGGGTATGTTTTTCTTCACTGTGTGCGAGAGGACCGGCGGCAACGAGCGTCACCGCCGGACCAATACACATTTTCGGTCTAGTACCTGTTCATTGAACGGGGGCGGTCTGTCCTGGGCCTCGCCTCGTTCACGTTCAGGTTGCGGCCATCCAGATCTTTGCCGTTCAATCCTTCGATCGCCGCTTTCGCCTCCGTGGCATCACCCATCTCGACGAAGCCGAATCCCTTCGACCTGCCGGTTGAGCGATCCATGATCACGTCCGCCGAATCTACTGTACCGAACTGAGCAAAAGCCGCCCTGAGGTCTTCATCGCTAACATTGTAGCTAAGATTTCCTGCGTAGATTTTCA
>Ga0209226_10000276_pt1 | contig 31461 bp, 27 predicted proteins | sample BarGraNGADG00212_2_FD_184497 | JGI IMG/M metagenome (GOLD analysis project Ga0209226, IMG submission 184497) | Arctic peat soil microbial communities from Barrow, Alaska, USA - Barrow Graham LP Ref core NGADG0011-212 (SPAdes) (version 2) | ecosystem: Environmental > Terrestrial > Soil >...
CCCGCCGGCGGCGCTGCGCCGGACCCTGGCAGGTTGGCAGCGGCCGTCGCCGCTACGACCTCGGGCTGCGTCACCTGGATAAGTGTTGTCTCTTGCATTTCCATTGCCATACCTCCCGCGCAAGAGGTTGCATCGCCACGCGGTCGTCGTCCCAGGCTGATGCAGTGTATCGCCGGGCAGCGGCAGCCGGCGCGCTCGGACGCGCGGCAAACTCTGCCTGGCAACCGGCCGGATGGCAATGGAGCGTGAAGGTTAGCTAACCGATGAGAGAGGGAGAAGGGGGAATTCTGGAGGCCAGTGCTGTCGAACCTTTAGCCGCGCCTCCAGGGGAAGTGCGCGCGACGGATCCGGCTTTCCCGATCCCGCCCGGTCCCGGCGCGTCCTTGCCTGGGCCGGCCATGTGCAGTGCGACTACTCGCACTATGACTATCGTCCACGCAATCACCCCCCTTCGTACACCCGTGAAGTTCCAATTTGGCCTTAGTCTCGACTAAGTCGCCGGCAGCACGGGGGCAAAAAAGAAGCCTCCCCGTCAAGAACCAGGGAGGCCGCGAAGCAGTCACGCTAAGCCGTTCCATTGCCTGCCACGGCAGTGGAACACCCCCACTGGTTGAGCTTTGGCACTGCGCAGCGTAGGGGACTCTTTTCCCAGCCACGTTGAGCGAAGCCTTACTCCGGCCTCGCCTGGTCTACCCCTTGGCGTCTCTCGACGTTTCGGGGCAATGGCTTATTTCTCGCGCAGACGCCTCGCCTAACGAGGTCTTCTTATTGCAGGCGGCACTTTACTACTGTGTTCCCGTTTTGTCAAGTAAGGAACATAACGATACTGTTCATATAGCAACTTGCCAACCGGTCGGCTCCACCCTATAATCGCATCATGCTACACTTGGGAATGCGCGAAGACATCTTCACAACGCAGGGTGACCAGTCGAGAAGCGCCGGTGGGTAATGAAATCCTGCCCTCCACGAGCGGGCGGTCTGGCAAGGCCCTGAATCAAGTCGGCAATCTCCTAAGCGCCAACATCTCCTCACTCTGCTGGATCGCGTCTGCAGGCTGGGCCGTGGCCTTTTTGATCTGGGCGCAGGCTCATGCCGAGCTGTTGGCTCCGCTGATCCTGACCAACGAGCTTGTCGCGCCGGCGCGAGCCGATCTCCTCTGGCGCCTGGTTGCCGGTGTGGTGATCGCGCTCTTCTTGTGGGGCCTGCTGAAGGCAGTTGACCACTTCTCTGACCACGGGCGTCGCCGTCTCAGTGAATGGGCAGTGGTCCTGGCTACGCTCTCAGTCCTTCTGGCGTTCGTCCCGGCGCTTGCCCTGCCGGGTCTCCCGAGCGACCATCCTTTCTTGACCTTCGCTCTCGTGGTGGCGATGGCTGCCATCACTTTTGCAGGCGCCCACCGCGCGACCGGGCTGTTGAATCATCGCTATCCCTTCCCTCTGACGGTCAAGGGGGGCCTGCTGGTCACGACTGTGCTCGCCAGCGGCTACGCGTTCTTCATGTCCCTACTCACCGTAGCGCGGCATAACGCCTTTATGACCCATGCGTTTGATCTCGGCGTCTACGATCAGCAAATCTACACCATCCTGCAAGACGGCTACGTGCGGTGCACTTTGATTGGGTCGACAGCCATGAATGCCATGGGAGACCATTTCTCGCCTATCCTCTACATGATGGCCGCCGCCTTTGCTGTCTCGCATGATGTGCGCACGTTGCTGATACTGCAGAGCCTCATGTTGGCGGCCGGCGCCATTCCCGTGTATTTGATCGCGCGTCGCCATATCCGCCATATCGGACTGGCAGTGGCTTTCGCTGCCAGCTATCTACTTTTCCCCGCGCTTCATGGCGTCAATACCTTTGATTTCCATCAGATCGCGCCGGCCACTCCGCTTCTGTTGTGGGCTCTGTATTTCCTGGAAATCGAACGCGATGCACCGTTTCTGGTGTGCCTGGTCCTGGCCCTGATTACCAAGGAGGAGGTCGCGCTGACGGTAGCAGCCTTTGGTGCCTACGTCTTTCTGGTTCGGCGTCGTTATGTGCTCGGCGCGGCCTTGGCGACGTGCGGCTTGGCGTATTTCGTCATCATCGTGGGCTATGTCATACCGATCCTGGGCGGCGATGCGCACCCTGAGCGTTTTGCCGGTCTAATGGCAGCCGGCTCGAGCGGCCTGCCAGCGGTGCTGCAGAGTGTGCTGACGAGCCCGGCCTATGCCGTGGCTTGGGTATTCGGCAGCTTCCCCAAGCTGCGCTTCCTAGGCCAATTGCTTGTACCGCTGATGTTCCTTCCACTACTGGGCGGCTTGCCCTGGATCCTGGCTGTACCTGCCCTTTCCATCCCCCTGCTTGCCTCGATGGAGAGTACTTTCACCCTGGGCACGCAGTACCCGGCCACTATCATTCCTTTCTTGTTTTACCTGGCAATTCTGGGCGCGCAAAGGTTAGCTGAGCGGAAACTGTCTGCGACGGCGCTGGCCTCGGCGCTCATTGTTGCCAGCCTGGCCATGAATTATGAGTATGGCTGGTTGTTCGGGCGGCAATTCACTGGCATTCCACAGCCCACCATGCACCAGCAAGTGCTCGAGTCTTTTCTGGCGCAGATCCCTTCTACAGCCTCCATCAGCACGATCAGCGACGTAGTCCCGCATCTCTCTGGCCGCGAAGACATCTATCTGTTCCCCGTAGTGAATGATGCGAACTACATTCTGTTCGATGCTGGAGCGGGCGCGAACTACTGGCCTTTCACGTCACGTGATCCGAAGTTCGAAGCAGCTAGCGCCCTCGCGCCCCACCTGACATCGGGTGAATTCGGATTGGCCCGCTCCGAAGACGGCATTGTGCTGCTGAAGCGTGGCGCCGCGGTTGCTCAGAACGCCCAGGTCCTCGGAACGATCTTCAGCTCGCGTGTCGAGGCTGAAAACCAGCCCAGCAACTACACCCTATCGGCCACTGCAGACGGCCGCGCCAGCGGCGGCGCGGCGCGCGTCGTTGATACGTCGCTCCCCGACGCCTCGAACAAGAACGCGCTGACTTATGGTCCCTACCTGAGCCTGCTTGCTGGGCGCTACAGGGTCACCTTTGTGCTGAAAGTGGCAGACACACGGGGATCTCAGCCCGTTGCCACGATCGACGTGTTCTCCACGGCTCGCGGTGGCCCCATCGCGGCCCGCGACATCGCGCCCTCAGATTTCCAGGCGCCGGACCGGTATCAAAGTTTCTCGCTTGACGTAGACGTTCCAGCGCCATTTGAGGACGTCGAGTACCGTGTGATGTACAGAGGACCTGGCAGGCTGTGGGCAGATTACGAGACGGTCGTACCGCTGCGTGTGACGATTGGCGGAACCGAATTCGAAGTTGCGAGGCCGGACGAGCCCTCGGGGTGAAGCGCGCTGACGACTGCTGATGTTTACGAATGGAGGGCCAAAGCCCTCTGGGCTGTTCTTGGCGTGCGCTGAGCACGCTTAGGCCAGAGACAGCCTGTGTAGGCGCTTCAGATTGAAGGCCAGACAGACCAAATCCCATTCGCATCTGGCCGGGTTCAAGCCGCGTAGGGAGAACTGGCGAAAGCCCAGCACGGCCTTAATGATGCCGATGACTGGTTCAATAGTGCATTTACGCAAGCGACAAATTGCCTGCCCGATTTGCGTACGCAGCTTGTAAGCCATCCTGACCTGCGGGCTGGCCGAGTGCTGGCGGCAGGGCCGCCAGCACTCGGCTCAGCTTCGGCCTTGTCGTTCGGGTGGTTGGACAAGGCGCAGGCTACGATGAAAAGGCTGTCCTGGTCGACGGCGACTTGCGCAAGGTGAAGGTGAGCAGAAAGTAGGGGGCAGGCAGAAACAGCGCTTGCTGCTGTGTTAGTGATAATTTAAAACCCCCGGATAGATACGATCCGCAAACTGCCAGGTTCTCAACATAACGTTGTGGAGAAAGCCGGGCGACTGGAAGTCCGGTGACTGGAAGTCGCTGCAACCGGCTGGCGCTCTCGTGCGAAGCCGACCCTCGCCGGCTGGGGAGTTGGCGAAGTGTAGCTACCGGACGGCGCTTACTTGCCTGCAACCTGCCTGAGAACGGCCGCGAGCTGGGCGACCGACCAGGGCGCGGGAGAGCCGGCGGGGCTTTCGAAGGTCACTGTCTGGCCGTCCACGCTGAAGGTCTGCGTGCCGTTGACGAAGATGACCAGCCCCGCCTCGCGGCTGATGCCCTTAGCGCGCGCGAAGCTCTCGCCCGCCGCGGTCGTCGGGTCGTAGCGCACCACGCGCAAACGCCCATCGTAGGCGGCGAGCAAGGCCTCCACCTCGGCCAGGGCCGGGCGCAGGCTGGGGTCGTCCAACGCCAGGATCTCCACGCTGGCCGCGCCGGCTGTGAGCGGCGCGGGCGGAACGGGCGCATATGAAGACAGGTGGAATAGAACGAGGGCCAGGACCAGGGTCCCGCCAAGCGCGATGAAAATGTCAGTCCGGTGATTGCCCGGCATCGCGTAAATCTCGCCAGCCATGCCACTACCTCCCCAACACTGACCCAGCCCAGATCACTGCTCAATTCTATGGAGAACCAACCGGAGCCGCTCCGCGGCATCCTCGTCGCGAGCCTATATTATGTATATCACAATCTCCGCACCAAATATGTAGGGTTACTTACGAGAAGAGGCAGGCGCGCACGCTGCATATTCGCCCGCTCCGTGCGATTCGTGATAAGATGAATTTGTATGCCAATGAATTCTGCAGCCTCAAGCCGGGCGGGCTCCGAGCCAACGAGCTCCGATCGGGCGGGCTCCGACCGCCCGATCTTCGATCGCCGGCGTTATTTGCGTGCCGTCTGGTTCTTCGCGCGCGTGTTTGCCTCCTTCATCTGGTGGGACCTGGTGCTGCGGCGCGTACCCCTCTTGAGCGGCGTGTCGCGGCGCAGCGCGCTGCCGCGCTGGCGGCGCACCGCGCGCCGCTTCCGCCGCCTGGCGCTCCAGATGGGCGGGGTGATGATCAAGCTAGGCCAGTTCCTCAGCATCCGGGTCGATGTGCTGCCGCCCGAGGTGACCGGCGAATTGGCGGGGTTGCAGGATGAGGTGCCGGCCGAGAGCCTGGCCGACATGCTGAAGGTCATCGAGGCCGAATTCGGGCGCCCGGCCGGCCAGGTCTTTGCCTGGTTCTCGCCGCTCCCCGAAGCGGCAGCCTCGCTGGCCCAGGTGCACCGCGCCCGCCTGCCTGACAACCAGGAGGTGGTGGTCAAGGTGCAGCGGCCGCGCATCGGCATGCTGGTGGAGACCGACCTGGCTGCGCTGCGCCTGGCGGCGCGCTGGCTCAAGTGGTACCGCCCGATCGCGCGGCGCGCCGACCTGGACCGGATGTTCGCCGAGTTCGCCTCGACCACGCGCGCCGAGCTCGATTTCGTGGCCGAAGGCAAGAATGCCGAGCACTTCGCGGCCGATTTCGCCGATAACCCAGATATCTATATCGCCCGCGTGTACTGGCAGTACAGCACCCGCTGCGTGCTGACCCTGGAGAACGTCGCCAGTATCAAGATTACGGATTATGCGGCGATCGAGGCTGCGGGCATCAGCCGGGCCGAGGTCGCGCGGCGCGTCTACGACACCTATCTCACGCAGATCTTCGTCAACAACTTCGTGCACGCCGATCCGCACCCCGGCAACCTGTTCGTGCGCCCACTGCCCTGGCTGGAGGCAAGCGGCCAGCAATTGGGCGGAACGCAATCGGGCGGAACGCCCGCCGCGGCCCGGACGGGGCGGCCGTTCGAGCTGATTTTCGTCGATTTCGGCATGGTGGCCGCCATCCCACAGCGGCTGCGCGCCGCCCTGCGTGAGTACATCATCGGCCTGGGGCTGCAGGATGGCCACCGCATCGTGCAGGCTTACGTCGACGCCGGGATCTTGCTGCCGGGCGCCGATCTGAAGGCGCTCGAGGAGGTGCACGACGTTCTGTTCCGCGGGCTGGCCGGAGTGCATATGGGGCAACTGGCGGAGGTGGCCTTTGCGCAGGCCGAGATCATGATTCGCCAGTACCGCGACTTGATCTACGAGATGCCGGTGCAGTTCCCGACCGACGTGCTGTTCGTGGGGCGGGCGGTGGCCATTCTCTCGGGGCTGGCGACCAGCCTCGACCCCGAGTTCGACCCCTGGTCGGCGACCATTCCCTTTGCCGAGAAGCTGGCGGCCAGCGAGGCCGCGTTTGATTGGCGCAGCGGGCTGGGCGAGCTGGGCAACTTGGCCCGCCTGGCGCTGCAACTGCCCGAGCGCGTCGACCGGGTGATCCGCAAGGCGGAGCGCGGCGAGCTGAGCACGCAGACCGTGCTGACGCCTGAGGTGGCGCGCACTCTGCGGCGGTTGGAACGGGGCGTGGATCGGCTGGGCTGGTCAGTGGTGGCGGTGGGGCTGTTGCTGGCCGGCGCGCTGCTGCGCGCGCATGAGGGGCCGGGCGGGGTGGCTGATTGGCTGCTGGCCGGCGCGGGCGTGAGCTTCGTGTGGAGCCTGACGCGGCGCTAGGCCGCCTTTCGCATAGCCTTGATCAACACCACACTCAACCTACCTGCGCGAGATTGAAGGAGGAAGCGCATGAAGACTGTTCTCTGCTACGGTGACTCGAACACCTGGGGCTACAATCCGCAATCGCAAGACCGCTACCCGCTGGAGGCGCGCTGGGTCAGCGTATTAGCACGCGCTCTTGGGCCCGAGTACCTGGTGATCCCCGAAGGTCTCAACGGGCGCACGACCGTCTGGCCTGACCCGGTGGAAGGAGAGCACAAGAGCGGCAAGACCTATCTGATCCCTTGCCTGGAGTCGCACTATCCGCTTGACCTGGTGGTGCTGATGCTGGGGACCAACGACCTGAAACACCGCTTTGGCCTCTCCGCCGGCGACATCGCCTACGCTGCGGCCACCCTGGTGGGGATGATCCAAAGCAGCGCTTTCGGCCCGGCAGGCGCGGCGCCCAAAGTGCTGCTGATCGCGCCGCCGCCCACTTACGTGGACGGCACGATGTTCGCCGACATGTTCGCGGGTGCGGACGAAAAATCGGCTGACCTGGGGAAGCGCTACAGCCTCGTGGCCCAAGAGAACGGCTGCGCCTTTCTGGATGCCGGTCAGGTGATCCAGTCCGGCCGCCTGGACGGCATTCACTTCGCCGCGGACGCCCTGCCCAGGCTGGGCGCGGCGGTTGCTGCGGCGGTCAAGCAGGTTCTGCCGGGCGCCAGAGGGTGAATCAGGATCGGCCCATCCCCGTCACCCCCTTTTGGTGCGTGGCCTCGACGGAGATGGCGATCCCGCCGCGCACGCGGAAGTCCCCCACCACCTGGCAGTAGTGCGGGTCCAGGGCGGCCACCAGGTCTTCGAGGATCTGGTTGGTGACGTGCTCGTGGAAGGTGCCCTCGTTGCGGAACGACCACAGGTACAGCTTGAGCGACTTCGACTCGACGATGCGCTGATCGGGGATGTACCGGATCGTGATCGTCGCGAAGTCGGGCTGGCCGGTCATCGGGCAGACACAGGTGAACTCCTCGCAGACGAGCGTCACCGTGTAGCGGCGGCCGGGATGCTGATTGGGGAACGTTTCGAGCTTGCGGACGGGCAGGCGCACGTCGCGCCCGAGCAGGGTCAGGCCCTGGGTGATTTCGTCGCCGTTTTCGGTCATTTTTCGCCTTTATTCGCTGAGTTTGAACGGGCTGAAGTCCGTGTGATAATCGTAGTGGTCCTCGTTCTCGACCCGCTTCAGGAAGTTCACCACCGCATAGGTGAGCGGCGTGGCGGCCACCTCGTAGCCTGACTTGAACAGCCATTGGGTCACGATCAGGCGCAACATCTGGTCTTGCGGCACGTTGCCCAGGAAGGCCAGGCTGATGAAAACCAGCGAGTCCGCGCCTTCGCCAATGAGGGTCGAGCCGATGGTGCGCAGCCAGAGCCAGCGCCCGCGCGTGGCGATCTTCAGCTTGGCCAGCACGAGAGAGTTGAGGAACTCGCCCACCAGGTAGGCCGCGAACGAGGCCGCCAGCAGGCGCCAGGTGTAGCCGAGGATCTGCTCGTAGGCGGCCTGGCCGTTCCAGAAGCCCGCTGCCGGCAGCAAGCCGGCGACCCAGATGGCGACGACCGCGAGCAGGTTGCAGCTGAAGCCGACCCAGATCACCTGGCGGGCGCGCGCATAGCCGTACACCTCGGTGAGAACGTCGCCGAAGATGTAGCTGATGGGAAAGATCACCACTGCCGCGGGCACGATCAGGCCAAAAATGTCGACCAGCTTGACGGCGATGATGTTCGCGATCACCAGGCAGGTGGTGAAGATGGCGGTGACGAGGTTCAGATAACGGTAGTTGCTGCGCATCCACAAAGTATACACACGACACGCGCCAAGCTGCAAAAGAGGAAGGTTTCGATCCTGTTGTATAATCCCTGCGCGGACCACGTTTCTCAAGCTACGATTAAGGAGACCGGTTATGAAGGCATACTATGACGGCGACGCCGACCTCGGGGCGCTGGCGGGCAAGACGGTGGCGATCATCGGCTACGGCAACCAGGGGCGCGCGCAGGGGCTGAACATGCGCGACAGCGGGCTGCAGGTGATCGTCGGCAACCTCAAGGACGACAGTTACGCGCGCGCCCTGGCGGACGGCTTCGAGGCCATGAGCATCGCCGAGGCGGCAGCGCGCGCCGACGTATTGTGCCTGTTCCTGCCCGATGAGGCGCAGCCGGGGGTGTACCGCCGCGACATCGAGCCGCACCTGGCGGGCGGCAAGACGCTCAACTTCGCGCACGGCTACAGCATCCACTACGGGTTGATCGTGCCGCCGCTCGACGTCGACGTGATCATGGTCGCGCCGCGCATGATCGGGGTGGGCGTGCGCGAGCGCTTCCTGTCGGGCAAGGGCGCGCCGGCCTTTGTGGCGGTCCGCCAGGACGCGACGGGTCGGGCCTGGGCGACCGCGCTGGCGATAGGCCGAGCGATCGGCGCGACGCACGCCGGCCTGCTGGATTCGTCGTTTGCCGAAGAGACCGAGCTCGACCATTTTGCCGAGCAGGCGCTCTGGCCGGTGATCACGCGCCTGTTCCGCCTGGCCTTCGAGGTGCTGACCGAGCGCGGCTACCAGCCCGAAGCGGTGTTGATGGACATGTACCAGTCCGGCGAGCCGGCGCAGATCCTCCAGGAAGCGGCCGAGGTGGGCTTCTTCCGCCAGATGGCTTTTCACTCGCGCACCAGCCAGTACGGCACGCTGTCACGCGGGCCGCGCATGCTGCCCGACAACTTCAAGGCCCTGCTCAACCGGGCGTTGGACGACATCCAACAGGGCGTGTTCTCGCGCGAGTGGGAAGCCGAGCGCGAGGCCGGTTACCCGCTGTTCGACCGTCTGAAGGCGGAGGCCCTGGCGCACCCGATGAACCGGGTCGAGGACGAGCTGCGGGCGTTGGTGGCAGCCGGGCAGACCGCCGGCGAGGATAAATGACGTTGACGTTGGATGCCATCCCGTCGCCCTTTAAGCCCACGCCGGAGCAGCTCGCCGCCGCGGCCGGCCGGGGCGTCCCGGATGTCATCGCGGCCGGGCTGCGCGTGCTGTTCTGCGGCATCAACCCGTCGCTCTATTCGGCGGCGGTGGGGCACCATTTCGGCCGGCCGGGCAACCGCTTCTGGCCGGTGCTCTACCGGGCGGGCTTCACCGAGCGGCTGCTCTCGCCGTTCAAGGACCGGTCACTGCTCGCGCAGGGCTGCGGGATCACCAATCTTGTCGAGCGGGCCACGGCCGCGGCCGCCGAGCTTGCGCCGCGCGAGCTCGGCGAAGGCCGGCAGCGACTGCAGGCGCGCGTGCTGGAATATAGCCCACGCGTGCTGGCGGTGCTGGGCGCCGGCGCCTATCGCAGCGCCTTCGCCCGCCCGCAAGCCGCGTTAGGGCGCCAGGGCGAGACGATAGGGCAGACGGTAGTGTGGCTGCTGCCCAATCCCAGCGGCCTGAATGCGCATTATCGACTGGACGACCTGGCCCGGCTGTTCCGGGAGCTGCTGATTTTCTGTTCTGGCAGGAGTGAGGAGGTTTCAGCATGAAGGACCCCCGCCGCGGCAGCATCGAGCATAGCATCCACGTCCACCTTAGGCCGTTCCCGATACGGATCCGGCTCCAGGATCGAGGGTGGCAATAAGGGCAACGACTGGCAGTTGCTGCTCGAGCTGACGTGCTCCCAGGGTGTGACGGTTTTCATGTCGAGCCATATCCTGGCGGAAGTGGCGCGCCTGGCCCAGCGTATCGGGATCATCCACGCCGGCTGTCTGCTGCAGGAGCTGGATGTTGAAGAGCTGGAGCGAAACCGCACGCGGCGGCTGCTGGTGCGGGCGCGGGATATGGAGGCTGCACGCCGGGCTTTGGCGGCGGCAGGGCAACCGGCCGAGCTCTTAGCGGACGGCACCCTCGAGCTGACGGACCCGGCTGCCCTCGCAGCCCCGGACGATATGGCCCGCTTGCTGGTCGAGTCCGGGGTCCCGCCGACCCAGTTGACGGTGGAGGAAGAGGAGCTGGAGCAGTATTTCCTCAGGCTCGTGGGAGCGACCGGTGGTGCCAAATGACAGATCTTTCAAGCATGGTCTGGGTCGAGACGCGCAAAACCTTGCGCTCCAGGATGCTTTTGTTCACGGCCCTGGGGTCGCTGTTCATGCCCCTGGGCATCGCCTTCTTGATCTTCGCTGCAACCAATCCCGAGGTTGTCGGGAAGCTTGGCCTCGTCAGTGCCAAAGCCAACCTGGTGGCCCATGCGAAGACGGGCTGGCCATCCTACCTCGCACTGATGGCCGAGACGATTGCGGCCGGCGGTTTTGTGGTTTTCTGCTTGATCATCGCCTGGGTGTTTGGCCGGGAATTCGCCGATGGCACCCTGAAAGACATGCTGGCCGTGCCGGTTCAGCGCTCAACCATCCTCCAGGCCAAATTCATCGTGACCGGCGTCTGGTCAGCCGCGCTCGCCACGGAGATTCTGATCGCCGGCCTCCTCACGGGTGCACTCATGCAGCTTCCGCAGGGATCGCCCGGCGCACTGTTGCAAGGCGGCGCCCTGGTGGCGGCGACGGCTTGCCTGGTGATCGTGGTGGTCATGCCCTTTGCGCTTTTTGCCAGCGTGGGCCGGGGCTACCTGCTGCCCATCGGCGTGGCGATCCTTGTCCTGGTCATGGCCAACATCCTCGGGCTGGCAGGCTGGGGTGAATACTTCCCCTGGGCCGTGCCGGGCCAGCTTTCCCAGGGCAACCTGGCGCCGGTCAGCTATGCGATTGCCATGCTGACCGGACTGGCCGGGATGATCGGGATGTACCTTTGGTGGAAGTACGCCGATCAGAGCGGCTGACCTGGTGCATGTAGCTAGACGCCCAGCAGGCGGGCCAGTTTCTTGCCGTTGAAGCGGCTGCGGTAGAAGTGCGCGCAGTTCACGCCGGTACGGTAGGCCTCCTCAGTGATCCCCAGTTCGGCCGCGTTGACCGGCCCGCCCACCTGATGCAGCCAGGCCTCCACTTGCGCCGACGCCGGGACGGTCGCCGCAATGCGCTGCACCTCGTCCCAGTGCTGGCCGGCCCGCCGCCGAATCTCATCGAGTTGCGCCTGGGTCATGTCGAGGATGGCGGCGTGGTTGGCGGCGACCGCTGGCCCGAGCGGCCCGTAGCAGCGATAGATCTCTGCCACATCAGCCTCCCGGTCGGGCAGCCGGGCCTGCAACGCCCGCCTGCGCGCATCTTCGAGCGACAGCGCGCGCAGCGAGTCGTACACCCGCGCGCTGGCGATGACGCCCACGCCCACCTTCGCGCCGTGCAGGATCGAGTGTTTGCCCTCCCGCAGCAGCGTCATTTCCCAGAAGTGCGACATCTGATGCTCGTAGCCCGAGGCCGGCCGGGTCTCGCCGAAATCGAGCATGCAGAATCCGGATTCGATCAGCCCCGCCATCAGCGCCTCAATGCCGTCGCATTCGCCGCGGGCAACCGCAGCGATCCGATTGACGCAGCCCCAGGCGGCCAGGCGGGCCCGGCTGGCGATCTCGGCGTCGAAGGGTTCGTCCCATAGCAGCGCGCCCAACTCCCAATCCGCCACGGATGTGAGCTTGGCAATCAAGTCGCCGAACCCGGCGGCGATCAGCGGGCGCGGCGCGGCACACAGCGTGGGCAGGTCGGCGAACACGGCGAGGGGACCCTGCGTGGTCAGCGTGACCTTGGCTCCGTCCACGATCATCGGCGCGCCAATAGAGGTGAAGCCGTCTACCGAGGCGGCCGTGGGCAACGAGACAAAGCCGGCGCCGGTGCGATGACTCACGAAGCGGGCCACGTCGGTGATGGTGCCGGAACCCACAGGGAGAAAGGTGCGCGGCGCTCCATCCAGTGCGACGAGTACCTGGTAGACGGAGCTCGCGTCGGCGCCGATGTCGTCGCCTCGCAGCAGGACCGTCTGCACGTCCCAGCCGTGCGCCCGCACGGTTGTCTCGACGCGCTCGCCCAACGCCCGATAGGTGTTGTCGTCGGCGATCAGGGCGAAGCGAGATAAGCCATTGGCCTCGCAGAAGGCCGCGAACTGAGGGATGGCATTGGGTCCGATAACGACCGGCGAATGTGTTGGCATGATCTGCTCCGAAAGGGTTGGAGTGGCACGCAGATGGCACGATTGACTCGATTGACACAGTTGGGCTGGTCCACTCAATCATCCGATTCTCTCACGTTTTTCGCCAAAGCCCCAATCTTCACTGCTCTGCATTGCTTCTTGACACGCGACCACTCTGCACAATAATGACGTACGACTATAGCGCGCACACGGTGTGACGGTTTTCATGATGAGCCATTCCCATGGAGGAGCACATGGCGGAGCAAGCTTTGGACAGTGTCGAGGTGTACGTGGAGCTGGGACAGAAGTTGGCTTTCGCAGGCGCGCTGGACTGGCCGGGCTGGACGCGCAGCGGGAGGGGCGAGGCGGCGGCGCTGCAAGCGCTCTGCGCGTACGGGCCGCGCTACGGCCGCGTGCTGGGCGCGGCCGGGATCGATTTCCGTGCCCCGGCGAACGTGTCTGAGTTGGCTGTGAGTGAGCGTTTGGAGGGCAATGCGTCCACAGACTTCGGCGCGCCCGCCATTGCCCCGTCCGGCGACGCCTGGCCGGTCGACGCTGCGGAGCTCCGGCGCCTGCAGAACATCCTGATGGCGTGCTGCCAGGCGTTCGACCGGGCGGTGGAAGCGGCCCGCGCGAAGGAATTGCGCAAGGGACCGCGGGGCGGCGGCAGGGAGCTGGCGGCGATCGTCCGGCACGTGCTGGGGGCTGACGCAGCCTATCTCAACCGGATCGGCTGGAAGGATAAGCCTGGTGAAGACGAGGAAACGGGCGCGGAGCTAGGCCGGATCCGTGAGGTTATGCTGGAAGCGCTGGCCGCTGCGGCGCGCGCCGAACTGCCGGCACGCGGTCCACGCGGCGGCGCGCGCTGGACGCCGCGCTACTTCGCGCGCCGCGTCGCCTGGCACATGCTCGATCATGCCTGGGAAATCGAGGACCGGGCCGCCTGATCCCGGCGTGCAGCCTGGCTAAATGCCAAGACATTTCCTGACGCAACCGGCCGGCGTCGTTGTCGACATCGGCTACCGTGTGGACGCTGTACGCCACCTGGATCTTGCCCAGCCTGATCCCGGCCATCTGAGCCTCGGGCAACACACTGTCGCCAATGGCCTGGAATTTGGCCCAGCCGCCCGATTCCCGGATGCGCTTATTGAACTCGCTCAAGCTGAGGCTGCTTTTGCTCCTATGAGTTGAGCACTATATGAGCACTGTGCAGTTGTGCAAGCGTGTCGACGGGATGGCAATTCCAAATAGAGAACCGTGGCACGTGTTGAGGTTCCCGGAAGCTCGGCGTCTGGCTCCTTAGCGACGAGACTTACACAGGTATCCGACCAGGCTCCGTCCGAAAATCGCCGCGCTTATAAGCCCCAGCACAACCCACGGAAGTTGCCCTAGCAAGTCCAGCAAAGTCCCGATTCGGTCGCTCAATAGCTCGCCCAACAGCACGTATTCTATCGTCCACAATACCTCCCCTGAGACGTCAAAGAGCAAAAAGTGAAGATACGGGTAGGCGGCCATGCCACTGGCGAGATTAAGGGACGAGCCCAAAGGTGTAAGGAGCCAGCGACTAAAGAAAATACCGAGACCGCCCCACTTCCTCGCCAGCGCTTCAGCGTCACGTAAGTGACTTTCAGCACCCAACCGCCTGCTGACCCGGCGTGCCAGGCGGCGTCCTCCAGATAAGCCGATCGCGTAGCCAAGATTGTCACCCAGAATCGCGGCACTACAGGTCAGGCCGAGCACCCACCACAGATTCATTTCGCCCTGTTGGACCAAAGCACCCGCCGCAATCACCAGAACAACGCCGGGGACCGGGATGCCAGCTGAACCAATCAGAACGACGCCGAAAAGCACGGGCAAACCGTACAAAGCAAAAGCCGCAAGCAATTGACCACTGAGGCTCACGGCGCACTCCCAGGGGTATCTGGCGGCGACGGTGGAGATGAAGCGCGAGCTTGGATGATTGCTCTCTGCAAGTCGGCGATCACGTCCTGCACAGAGCGATGTTGCGCACGCGCGATGGCGGAAAGTGGGCGTCGATCATTTGGTCTGGACGGCGATCCCAGCGCTTGATAAAGGATCGACGGCGATACGTGATACGAGTGCGCAACGTATGGTACGGTCATCCACGGGCGAATGGGCTCATCCTGGTGTAACCTGGAAACAACGAGGAAGGAGCGAACGACAAATACTCCGGCAAGTGCGACGGATAGCACAAATCCCAGTACTATGAGCCACTCTCGCCAATCAACCCGCCTGGTTTTCTTCACTGTTTCCGCCATTGCGCTAACCCGCTTCCGTTCGTCGTCTGGTGGTCATTATAACACTCTGTAGTGACAGTTTGCGCTTTACGGTGACGAGGTTTTGAGGGCAAGGAGGAACAGGATCGGCCATAAGCGAGGCTGCTAGAGCGCAAAACCAAACGCCAGCCGAGGCCTGTCGCCTATCGGCTGGCGTTTGGTTTTCCAAGAGTCCGAGGCACTGTCTCAGTCGGCCACGTGAAGTACGATGCGGCCCCGCCCATGCCCGGACTGGCTCAGCGCATGCGCCTGACCGGCTTCAGCCAATGGGAAGACATTCGTGATCTGCACCTTGATCTGGCCGGAGTCGATGAGATCCCCGATCTGCCGCAGCAGCTCGCCGGTGCGTGCGGGATCCGACGGACCGACGCCCGCCGCCCTGACGCCGCGCGCCTGCGCCTTCTCTTCGGACGGCTGCCCGGCGATGGTCACGAGGATCCCGCCTGGGCGGAGGACCTGCAACGAGCGCTCCCCGACGTCGCCCCCCACCGTGTCCAAAACGACATCCACATCGCGGACGGCTCTCTCAACGGGGGTAGCCTGGTAGTCAATCACCTCTTCCGCACCCAATGAGCGCACGAAGTCGAGGTTCTTGGCGGAGGCCGTACCGATCACATGCGCTCCCCGCCAGCGCGCCAACTGGACCCCGAACGAGCCGACGCCGCCGGCCGCACCCTGGATCAGGAGGCGCTGCCCGGCCTGCAGGCCCGCCGCATCAAAGAGCGCTCGCCAGGCAGTTGTCGCACCGACCGGCACTGCGGCGGCCTGGTCGAACGTTAGCGCCGCGGGTTTGGGGGCCAGGCTGCTCGCCGGTGCGACGGCATACTCGGCATTGGTGCCGCTCGCGCTGCCGTAGACGGCCTGTCCTCGCCCGAAGCCACTCACCTCGGGCCCGATCTCTTCGATGACGCCGGCCAGCTCAATACCGGGCGTATAGAGGAAATCTATCGGCATGAATTGCCGGTACGCTCCCGTGCGTAACTTCCAGTCCCAGGGGTTGACCCCGGCTGCCTTGACACGCACCAGGACAGTGCCAGGTTTTAGTTCCGGCCGCGGGACGCGCTCGAGCACGAGTTGCTCGGGGCCCCCATATGCGTGATAACGGATCGCTTGCATGGTATTGCTTTCGTTCATCATGACCATCCTACCCTTTCGGCGATTGAGCAACCATACGGTTGTTGACTAAACAACTGCTATCGTGTAGGATGGTAAGGGCATATTTCTTCCACGTCAATCAGCAAAAAGTCGCCCATGTGGCTTAGACGACACAGGAGCCAAAATGTTGCCGAACTCACGTTCAGGGAATGCCGCCGATCCCCGGGTGAAGCGGACCCGCCAGTTGATCGAGCGAGCCTTTGAGGAGTTGCTGAACGAGAAGGGCTTTCAGGCGCTGACGGTGCAGGACATCGCCGACCGAGCAACCATTAACCGGGCGACCTTCTATGCCCATTTCGAAGACAAGTATGCGCTGCTGGATAGCTTTATCCGCGAGGGCTTTCGGCAGTGCCTGTCAGCGACAGTACCGGCGTCCGCGGCCCTGAGTCCGGCCAATCTGCGCCAGCTGGCTGTCGCCGTGTTTGGCTACTTTGAGCTGCTGTATGCTCAGCATTGCACAACCTCCAACAAACAGGCCATTGAGCCGTTGGTGGTGACGACGGTGCAGGAGGAGTTGTACCGCTTCGTCTTGGATTGGCTGCAATCCGATTGGCTGCAATCCCGCTCATTGTCTGGCCACGGCCCAGCCGGCGCGAGAACGCCCGAAACCATGGCAACGGTCATCAGTTGGGCGATTTTCGGCGCCGGTGTCCAGTGGGCGCGCGGAGATAGAGGTCAACCTGTAGAGGAAGTCACCGGCCAGGTCGTAGAAGCGCTTGTCTCTGGGCTTTCGGGGGTTGTCGTTGCACCCGCTGTGGACCGGCACGTCCCAAAGCGTGAGGTAATGGCTCTGGCAGGCAGGCGCTAGCCAGCCCTTATCACGCGGGTTCGTTCGCGCCTGCTTGACTCGATCCCTCATTAGGCGTTCTTGCTCTCTCCATGTCGGGCACCCTCGATCAGGAAACACACGATGGCCGTGCTTTTTTCCCTTGACATCGCCTCTGAGAAAGCGTAGAATCCGGATGGTACGATACCACAGCATAGGTGCCCGGGCGCGCCAACCTTGTGGTCCGGTGTTTTGTCAGCCGTCCGGTGACGCAGGCTCTTGAGGGGTGACCCTTGCTGAGACACCACAGTGATGTTGCGCCAGTCAGTACCTCCACTCGCAATCCCAGTGAGCTTCGCACTGCGGCCCCCCGCCGCTGCGCACAGGGTTTGCCTGCGCCGGGTTGCCCGCAGCATGCGCCCATCTCAGGCGCACCGTTAGCCCCTGTTCGGTTCATGATCGGCGTTGTCGAAGCTGCTGCCGGCCAACGCCTGGCGGCAGCCGGCGCCGGTCCGGCGCGCCTTTCGCCGGTGCGGCTGCGGCCCGTGCAACGGGTAGAAAGGGGGTGAGAGCAGTCGACTGCACAATGCGAGGGGGCGAGGGAGAAAGCCGTCCGTCTTGCCGGCGGGCATTCTGGTCGAAGTAGTCCTACGGCCGGCCTTCCTCAGCGCGAGGGAGGCACATGTAGCATGATCGACTCAAGGAGAAGATAGCATGAAGGCAAGGTTCGTTACGCTCCTTACACTACTGGTCATCCTCGGCACATTGGCGGCCTGCGTGCCCGCGGCTCCAGCCGCGCCCTCAGCCACTCAGCCGGTGGCTCCAGCCGCGCCCTCAGCCACTCAGCCGGCGCAACCGGCTCAGCCCGCGGCCACCAACGCTCCCCCGGCGCCGGCGACCGGACAGACCCAGATCACCGTCATCACGGTAAACAACCCCGACATGAAGGTGATGCAGGGCTTCACAGGGGAGTTCGAGAAAGCGTACCCGAACATCAAGCTCAACTGGGTCGTGCTGCCCGAGAATGAGCTGCGCGCGCGCGTGACCACCGATGTGGCTACCAAGGCCGGCTCCTTCGACGTGGTCACCGTGGGCACGTACGAAGTGCCGATCTGGGCCAAGAACGGCTGGCTAGCCTCGCCTGAGGACCTGATGAAGGCCAACCCGAACAACGCGCAACCGAACTATGACGAGCAGGATCTGCTGGGCTCGATCCGCGCCGCCCTGTCGTACAAGGACAAGCTGTACGCCCTGCCGTTCTACGGCGAATCCAGCATGACCTACTATAACAAGGCCCTGTTCGACGCGGCCGGCTTGAAGATGCCGGAGCAGCCCACCTGGGACCAGATCAAGGAATTCGCCTGCAAGCTGCACAAGCCCGACCAGGGTCAGTACGGCATCGTGCTGCGCGGCTTGCCCGGCTGGGGCGAGATCTTTGCCCCGCTTACGACCGTCGTCAACACCTACGGCGGGCGCTGGTTCGACGAGAACTGGCAGCCGCAGCTCACTTCCAAGGAGTGGAACGACGCGGTCAGCTTCTATGTGGACCTGATCCAGAAGTGCGGCGAGCCGGGCGCCACCGGTGTCGGCTTTACCGAGGCCCTGACCCTTATGGCGCAGGGTAAGGCCGCCATGTGGGTGGACGCTACCGTCGCGGCCGGCTTCCTGATGGACCCCAAGCAGTCCAAGGTTGTAGACCAGATCGGCTTCGCCAACGCACCGGTCGGTCCGGTGCCCAAGGGCAACCACTGGCTGTGGGCCTGGTCGCTGGCCATCCCCCTCACGAGCAAGCACCAGGCTGAGGCGCTGCAGTTCATCACCTGGGCCACCAGCAAGGATTATATCAAGCTGGTCGGCCAGACCAATGGCTGGGCCGGAGTGCCGCCCGGCACGCGCAAGTCGACCTATGACCAGGCCGAGTACACCAAGGCCGCGCCCTTCGCGCCCCTGGTGCTGAATGCCATCCAGACCGCCGATCCGCTGCATCCGACCCGCGACCCGGTGCCCTACACCGGCGTGCAGTTCGTGGGCATTCCTGAATTTCAGGGCCTCGGCACCGACGTCTCGCAGTACATTGCCGACGCGCTGGCCGGCAAGACTACCGTGAAGGACGCCCTGGACAAGGGTCAGGCCAAGGCCACGCAGGTCATGAAGGACGCCGGCTACATCAAGTAGGGCCTACATCGAGTAGGGCCTACATCGAGTAGGGCCGCCAACAGTAGTTGCGGCCTCGCAGGTCCCGGGCAGGCCCTTCCAAGAAGAGCACCCGTGGGCCCCCAGATGGTAGCAGGGGCAGGGCGACGGCTTTGCCCCTGCTACCGTTGTGCGGAGTGTGTGCATGACTGCCATCGATCGCCCGGCCCTTCCAACGCGCGTGGCCGGCGCCCCGCGGCAACCATCCGTCCAGCGCCCCTGGATGCTGCGCCCTGCCCTTCTCTTCCTGATCCTCGTGACGCAGGTGCCGTTCCTGTTGACGCTGTACTACAGCACCTCCAGTTGGAACCTGCTGCGACCCGAGCGCACGCGTTTCGTCGGGCTGGACAACTATGCTGCGCCGTTTCGCAACCCAGATTTCCTGGCCATCCTCGGCAACACGTTGGTGCTCTCCGTGGCGGTCGTCGTCCTGACGCTGGTCTTCGGCATGCTGTTCGCGATGTTGCTGAACCGTACCTTCCCCGGCCGTAACGTCGTGCGCACCCTGTTGATCACGCCGTTTCTGATCATGCCGGTCGTGACCGCCGTGATCTGGAAGGACGTGCTGCTTAACCCCTCCTTTGGCCTGATCCCGCAGGCGCTTAATGTGCTCGGCCTGCACGGCGCAGACCCGCTGGCGCACAATTCCATGGCCGCGCTGATCGCTATCGTGTGTTGGGAGTGGACGCCCTTCATGATGCTGATCTTGCTGGCGGGCCTGCAGTCGGTGCCCAGGGAACCGCTCGAGGCCGCCCAAATGGACGGCGCCGGGACCGCCGGCACATTCCGCTACGTCATCCTGCCCTTCCTGATGCGCTACATCGAGATCGCCGTGCTGCTGGAAGTTCTGTTTGTGCTGAGCATCTTCGGCGAGATCTTCGTGGTCACCTCAGGCGGACCCGGGATCTCGACCACTACCCTGGCCTATGACATTTTCCAGGAAGCGTTCCAGCGCTGGAACATCGGCCGGGCCAGCGCCCTGGGCGTGTTTGCCGTCGTCCTGGCCAATATCGTGGTCATATCCTTCCTGCGCGTGGTCCGCCACGAGAGCCGGGAAAGGGAGGCGAGATGAGCATCAGCCGGCGCCGCATCTTCAACGGTTTACTCTCGGCCTTCACCTGGCTGTTGGGCCTGGCCATGTTCTTCCCGATCCTGTGGATGGCGCTGACCTCGTTCAAGACCGAGCAGATGGCCTTCAGTTGGCCGCCGCTGATCGTTTTCCGGCCGACGCTCGCGAACTGGATCAACGCCCTGCTGACCTCGCCCTATCTCAAGCATTTCCAGAACACCCTGGTCGTCACGGCTTCTGCGACCCTGCTGGCCATCGCGCTCGGCGTGCCGGCCGCCTACAAGCTGGCCTTCCACCCCACCCGGCGCAGCGATTTCACGCTGCTCTGGGTCATGTCGACGCGCATGATGCCTGCCGTCGGCGTGATCATCCCGCTCTACATCATCTACCGCGATTTGGGCCTATTCGACACCTATGCCGCGTTGACCATCCTCTACGCCGGCATGAACCTCCCGCTGGTCATCTGGATGATGCGCTCGTTCTTCCTTGACCTGCCTTTCGAGATCGTCGAATCGGCGCGCATGGACGGCGTGAACCTGGCGCAGGAGTTGCGCCACATCATCCTGCCCCTCACCTGGCCGGGCCTGGCCGCGTCGATCCTGCTGTGCATGATCTTTGCCTGGAACGAGTTTTTCTTTGCCTTCAACCTCACAATCGTGCAGGCCGCGCCGCTCTCGGTCTACGTTTCGCAGTTCAAAACATCCGAGGGCCTGTATTGGGCCAGCATGTCGGCCGCCGCGACCGCTACCGTCCTGCCGGTGGTGATCGCCGGCTGGTTCACGCAGCGCCAGTTGGTGACCGGTTTGACTATGGGCGCGCTGCGCGAGTGATCTCTATGTATCGATGGAACGGGGCGCACGATGTCTGATGTGGTTCTGGAAGGGAGGCCTGTGCTCGAACGGTTCGGCCTGGCGGGCCGCGTGGCCCTGGTGACCGGCGGCGCGCAGGGCATCGGGCGCGCCTACTGCTACGCCCTGGGTGAAGCGGGAGCGGCAGTCGCGGTGGTAGATATCAACCGGGAGTCAACACCGCCTCGATGTCGGGTCATATCGTCAACACGCCACAGCCGCAGAACTCCTACAACGCCTCCAAGGGGGGGTTATCCACCTGACCCGCAGCCTGGCAGCCGAATGGGCCGGGCGCGGCGTACGGGTTAACAGCATCAGCCCCGGCTACATGCGCACGCTGTTGCTCGAAAACCTGGCGCAAACGCCCGAAGGCAGGGTGATGGAGCCGCAATGGATCGAGCTCACGCCGATGAAGCGCCTGGGTGAGGTGACCGACTTGCAGGGCGCCGTGGTCTACCTGGCCGCCGAAGCGTCGGACTTCATGACGAGGCGCGACCTGGTGATCGACGGCGGCTACTGCGTCTGGTAACCTTGCCGACGTTGTACTGATCGCGGACGCGTTCGCTCACGCGACCTGCTCCAGGGCGTAGGCCACGGCCTGCTCTGAGCCCAGGGCCTGGCCGGCCGGCCAAGCGGCAGGCAGACCCATTTGCCGCTGGTCATCCGCTAACCAGCGTCGCCTGTGGCCCCGGCGCTGATTGCCACCCGCTCGGCGTCACAGCACCGCGGCCAGCACCTCCCACACGGCGACTCTGCTAGACTCTGGCCGGGCACTGATGGCCGGGGGCAACGGCCCAATCCAGGCCAGCGCCCAACTGTACGATTTAGCCAGCAACACCTGGTTGGCGGCAGGCAGTATGAGCCCAGCGCGCACTGAGCACACCGCCACGCTTCTGCCAACGGGCAATGTGCTGGTGACAGAAGGCGAGAGCAATAGCAGGCCTGTGCCCAGGCCAGCGCTGAGTTGTGCGATCCGGCCAGCAACACCTGGTTGCCGATGGGGAGCATGAGCGCCGGTCGCGTTTGGCACAGGGCTACCCTGCTGCCCTCGGGTAAGGTACTGGTGGTCGGGGGCTGGAGCGGCGACAGCCCTCTGTGTCTTTACTATGCAGTTTCAGTCTTGACATCCGAGCCCCATAGTCAGATGTACTGTTATGGGCTGGTTTATTTGGATACGCGATGGTCTGATTGTTTGGAGCCCTGCGCTCTTCACTTGCCACTGTTTAATGCGGACGAAAATGTCCGCATCGCGGCCAAACAAATCGGCTCGTAACAATATACCAGGCCCATTGTTTCGTTTTTTTTCTTTGATATCAAGGGGCAGATGTCAACACGAAAGTACCAGTTTACGGTTTACTGTGACGCGGTCGTGGGGTAAAGAGGGGCAGGATTAACCCTCTGGTTTGCTAACCGCACGGGTGTCCCTCCGAGGTATTTGGCGACCTTGAGTGTCGGCATTCCCAATTCAGATCACCCGGTTGCCCTCTCACGAACCCTTTACGTACTTGTCGAAAAAAGCAATGCTCCGCTGCATCGCGGTGACGAAGTTGGCGGAGATGTTGTGATCGTCCCCTGGGTACGTGTAGAGCTCCACCGTTTTGCCAAGGGCCTGAAGCCCCTGGTCGAGAAGCCTGGATGCCGCCACGGAGACTTCCGGGTCGGTCGTGCTATGGTCGAGCTGCAGTGGGCCGGAAATATCGGCCAGATAGCTATTGGGCGAGACCGAAGCCCAGAACTGGGGGTTCTGTGCCGGGGTGCCGTACCTGGCTGTCAACTGTTGGCGCCATCCTCGTTGGTCGTTCGGCACAGTCTCGCCAGGGGACCGGGCGGGATAGGGTGCCTTCCCCAGGGCGAAGATGTCCGGGTACGGTGCGACCGCACCCGCCCAGATGACGCCCGCCCGGATATCCTTTGACAACACCATCGCCCGCAGGGTGATACTTCCGCCCATGGAGTGACCCCACATGCCGATCCGTTTGGGGTCGCCATCCGGGTAAGCCTTGAGCGAGGCCAGGGCATTGAGCACATCATCCGTGTAACCCGGCGATCCGTAGCCACCCCCGGTCGTCGGCCCCTCCGAACGACCATGGCCCCGGTAATCGGACTTGAAGACGATGTAGCCGCTGCGGGCGATGGCGTCCACATAGGCCACGTAGCGTTCGGTGGTGACGTACTGGTCGGGCTGAATATAGCCGTGATTGAAGATGATCACCGGCCAGCCAGTGGCCGGCTTCGTGCCTTTGGGGATGGTCATCAGGGCGTAGATCTTGTAACCATCGGAGCGGTAGGAGACGATATACTGATTGCAATTGGCTCCCGGCGCCAGCGTTTGCTCGAAAGTGATCGCACTGCCCGGATAGCTCTTTTGGCGCATGACGGCGATCTGGAGCGGATTTGGGTCTTGCGAGGGCACGGTAGCCGGCGTGGGTGTGGGCTGCGTTGTCGCAGCCGGCGCCCCGGTGGGGGCCAGCAGCGGCTTCACCGTAGAGATGGCCACGAGCGCAGCAGTCGTCGTCGGGGCGAGATCGGACGTGGCAGCGGCAGATGGCTCGGCGGGAATTGCACTGCTCCGGTTCGTCACCACAGGGACAGGCACACCCGTGGGTGCCGCAGGATATGCGGCGCCAGCGGTGGCCGTCGCGCCAACAGTTGTGTTGGCCGGACCGGTCAACGCGGTGGAAGCGGCACTGCAGCCCGCCAGCAGGACGGTGGCGACGAGCAGCGCGATCCACGTGGGTGTTCCTTTTACCATCGAGATGGACATATCATGGCCGAAATCACTCCGCCAGGGGCAAAGCCAGATTATTTGCCCGGCTACTCGGGGGATCGCCCCGCGTGAACAGCGTGTTCGTCCAGGCCCTGTGGCCCTGGCCATCCTCAATCTCGATATAGGCGTACTCCCATTCTGGAGGCACAGTCAAGGTGGCGGCTGTGATCCGTTCGCTCCCGAAACTCCCGAGCCGCTTTCCTAGAGATCCCGGACCGACCAGGCGTACAAACTGCACGGGGGAGGTGGTGATTCTTACCGAAGTACCGTCAAACTCGATGTGCTGGAACTCGGGGCCGCACGATGAATAGTAGTTACCGCTGCGGATCGCGTCTATGATTGCGACGGCCGAGAGGGTTGGGGCATGAGCCATAATCCACCCTCCGTTCCAGCCGGGGTGTTCTGGCTTCAAGTGGGCATCGTCCGCAGCAAAGGCGAGAGTTTCGGGATTCTGGCGCAGCATTTCACTCCAGAAGACTCGACCGTCACCCTTGCCGTTCAGCCATTGACAGACATGATTGTAGATCTCTACTCCGTGAAAACTAAAATGCGTTGTGTCGTCGAATGAGTTGCCGGTCCAAAAAGGGTGCGCCAACACCAGGAGAGCGCCCTGAGCCTGCGCACTTTGGACCGCGTGGACGAATCCCATCTGCTTGGTGATACCTTCGATCTTGCCCAGGCAGACTATATGGTAATACCGCTTCGCATGATCGTGGCCGTCCAGTTCTACTCCGTCCAACCATAAAAGAGGTGCCGGCGTGGCATTTGAGACGTGCCAATGATCGGTGGCGAATAGAAAATGGTATCCCGCACCGGCATAGAGCGCCGCCACTTCCGAGCAGGTCTTACCCCCATCGGACGCCGTCGTATGGATATGAGTGTTGCCCTTGTACCATGGTCCTTGGTTGTTGTAACGAAATGGCATGAGTGGGATGCTCCTTAAGCAATATCATAATCGAAATCACCGCTTCAGGGAAGGCGTCGCTGATCGCCAGCGTGTCGATCATCCCTCCTGTCCATTACTGCGCGCAATATTCGGCTGGATCTGGCAGACGTATTCCAGTAGTAGGCGCCTCGCTGGGCCAGCAGTCCCTCGTGCCGCCCGCCCGCGACGATCTCGCTGTCGATCAGGACCAGGATCTGATCGGCGCGTCGGACGGTGCTCAGGCGATGGACAACGACGAAGCTGGAGGTCGCCTCGTCCAGTAAGGTGGACCGGTATAGTGGACGGGAGAGTCTGGATACGAAATGGCCTGAGCCAAGGTAGAATTTGACCGAACTGAGGCGATTCTGCCCAAGCATCGTGTCACCGACGCAATCAGCGATTGCAATGATTTCATGGATATCTATGGGTAGATGTCAACACAAAAGTGACAGTTTGCGGTTTACTGTGACCAGGTCGTGGGGTAAGGAGAGGAACGTTCACCCAATATCACGATACATGCGACAGGACGGCTAAACCCAGCCGTCCTGTCACTTCGGAGCACTCAATCGGCGGTCCTAGAGCAGTCCACTACCACTGCGCCCAGGACTGACAGGTCGTCGTGATCGGTTGCCCGTTTCTCAGGGCTTCATCGACCATTAGTGCCAGATAGTGATCTTGTGAGGCCTCTGCCAAGTCATAGAACCCTGGGCCACCTGCCGCGTACCGAGCCATTCTCTCCAAGCAGGTTGCCACGGCTATCTCATCATCGGAAAGTCTTGCCGGCACAAATGGGTTCTGATAGACCCACTCATCACCTGCCAGAAAGCCTTTATGGTAGTAACCTTCGAGATTCCCATTTGCCCCCGCATCGACGCGCTTCAGCGCCAATTCGACTGGAGTCTGGAAGTCCTTCAAGAACTTGCACGAGAAATCACTGATCTCCCCCCTCATGCCCCGCACCTGGACTCGCAGGCCACGGATCCAGGATAGGTATTGGTCACCGGTGAAGTCGTACACTGCGAGCTTGTCACCGAAATCCAGCCAGGCTATGGTTTGGCGTGAATCCTCGACGCGCTCAGACGTCGGAGGTCCGCTACGATCTGGCCCGGCGATGATTGGGGAGGCGAACTCACGTGCCCTTATGGTCGCGTTTTCGAAGCCGATCCCTAGGAACTTGCGAATCAAACTGATGCCATGATAGCCGTGAGCGACCGAGACTTGAGCTTGAGACACAGGGCCGATCCTACCAGAACGGGCTAGCGAAATGCGCGCGGCGTGGAGTGGCTGGAACTGGTACTGCTCGGCTACCTGGATCTTGGCTCCGGCCTGGGTCAGCCTGTTCATCTCGACCAGGCCCTGCAAGTCGGGAGCTGGTGGCGTCTCGGCGAGAGCCGCCATCCCACTGCGTGCCAAGTCGCGAAGTACACTCGGCGTGGCCTCCCTCGGGGTGGATACGACCACAAATTGCAGGTCTTGTGAAGCCAGCAGTGCACTCAGGTCGCCGTAAGTCTTCACACCCCACGTTTTCTCCATCAGCCGTGCTTTATCCTCACGGCGCACGACTATGCCGCCCACGCGAAAGCGATCTGGGAGGGCCTGTGCGATGCGCAGGTAGAACTCAGCCCTCCAACCACTGCCCACAACTCCAAAGCATGACGAAGTCATAGTGGCCCTCCAATGCGTCAACCTCTTTAGAGCTTGCGCCCATCACGCCCGCCGCCCACGCCCGTGTAAGCCTGGCCGGGATCCCAATCGCTCGGTTCAATCGGGGCGAACTTCTCGAGGGGGAACGTCACCTTGCAGCGGTGCCGGTTCGAGAGGTAAGCCGCTTCACAGATCTCGAGTGCAAACAGCGAACTCTCGGCTACACTGTGGTCGGTGGCCCCGTTATCGATCATATCAGCCATGTTCTCCAGGTGGCGCTGATGCCCGGAACGCGGCAGTTGTACGGGAGTCAGAACAGTTCCCATGGGAAACTTGGCGTTCTGAATATAGTAGCCGTTCTCCCAGCCCCAGAATTCGATCTGTCCCGCGGTGCCCACGATGCGGTACACAGTACCCTTTCCTGCACGGTTGGTTCGTACTTCATCGCCGGTGTTCAGCACGCACCGAACGCCGCTCTTTGTCTGGACGTACGTGACGCCCAGGGTTTCCACCTGCATGCTATCCCGATACGTCCGGGTACTCGCGTCGCAGATAGCCATCACATAGTCTATAGGTTCGAGGTCTGTAAGGTGCACGAAGTAGTTCAGCCAGTGGATGCCTGCGTTGATGATGTCCCAACCGGCGACCTGAATGTCAACGAGCTTGAGTGCGCCGATCTCGCCAGATCGCACCCTTGATAGGATCTCCATTGGCGTTTCCCCAACGAGCAGTCCGTGGGGCACGGCCAGATTGAGCTTTCTGGCCTTGCAGGCAGCCAGAATGCGCCGGCCCGAGGCGACCGTATCGGCCAGCGGCTTTTCAACCAGAACGCCTTTGAGAGGAAGCTTCAAGGCATGCATCGCGACGGCCTCGTGGGTCGGCGCGTATGTGCTGACGCACACGACGTCGGTGGGACACCTTGAGAACATTTCCTCATGATGCGTAAACGTCTGGATGCCATACTTGGCCGCGATCGCCGCCGATACGTCTGGCCTCAGGTCTGTTGCAGCCACAAGCTTGAAGCGGTCAGAAGCAGACAACGCCTCAAGACTTAGCGAGCCGCCGGAGCCGCACCCTACGACCGATGCTGTCAACTGATCATACATGGTACCGCCTTCAATCGCTATTGGAAGTGCATTTAGCCTCGGTAGTAATTCGGATAATCCTTGCACAACAGATACAGCGGCGTTTCGTCCTCCTCGATCTCCGGGAAGCGACCGACCGGCAGATAAAAACGATTATCGGTGTTGTCGTCGTTCGCCAGCGAGACTTCGCCCACCAGCACCCTCTTGCTCTCGCCCCAGAACTTATGGTAGAGGCCGTTAGGCAGCGTGATGCTCTCGCCGGGCCGCAGACGCACGCAATCGCCGGCTTTGACTACCCGTCGCACGCCATCCATATTGACCGTCACGTCGCTCTCCGCCAGACCCTCATCGGGCGTGGAGTTATGGAGCTGGATGACCAGCTCACCCCCGCCCCGATTGATGATGTCTTCCACTTTGCGCCAGTGAAAATGCATGGGCGTCACTTGGCCCGGATCGACGATCAGTATTTTCTCCGCGTAGACCTTGTTTGGAATGGTCCGGTTCGGCGATTGGTCGCTATTCCGGAGCACGAACATGAACAGGCCCGTTCGCTGGTAGTCACCCGAGCCGAAGTCGGTGATATCCCAGCCCAGTTCCCGGTCTACGATCTCCCGCACCTCGTCGCCCTTGGTTCGCCACTCGGCCGGCGTCCAATAGGCAAAGGGCGGCAGCAGAAAGTTGTGGCTCGCAAAGAACGAAGCCGCATCGCGCATGATTTGGTTGATCTCCGAACGTTTCACTTTAGCTCCCTCCCATCTGGTGATTTAACTCGCGCAGCGTGGGGTAAACTATCCTTCACCTCTTTCCATATTCTCGCACGCTCTCTATCATTGCATAAACATTCTCATCTGGCGTTTCGCCGCCCACCTGGTCGCCGGTCCCGACGATCAGGCGCGGTGAGTCCCTGAACGCCTCCAGGATCTCGGCCACCTCACGGCGCACATCGATCGGCGTACCACGGATCAAGGTCTCGACGGTATGCACATTACCGTTGAACGCACAGCGCTCGCCGAGCATCTGCCTGACTTTCCTCAGGTCGGTCACATCGCCGCCGGGCGGACGCTCGAACGGACAGACACAATCACAGCCCAGCGCTGCCAGCTCTTCCACGACCGACATGCAACGCCCGTGAAAATGGTGATGCAGCAGACCGCCCGCCTCGTGCGCCGCGCACGCGGCCGCCTCCAGCACTGGTTTCTCCCATTGCCGCCAAATTCTAGGGCTCAAGAGCGACAGGGTCGACCATGTCGAGCCGATGAAGACCGAGCGCGCCGTCGTGTGGGCGAAGGCGTAGCCAATCTTGGCCACCATGTTCTCGATGTAGCGCTCCTGCAGTGCCCGTAGCTCTCGTTCGTGGTCGGCCAGGTCCAGGATCACCTGCTCGAAGCCGCCCGCCCGGGGATTCCCGGCAAAATCGACGAAAGGCAGGCCCACGTAGACCTCAAGCAGGTACTCCTCGCCTACCGCATCCAGCGCACTCTGCACCGGATCCCAGTCCAGCGCCTCGGGCGGCGCCAGCGTCATCCGCTCGTAGACAGGCCAATCGGCGGCGAAGTCTTTGATCGGCCGCTCTATCACCCACGACGGCTCCTGCGCGTCCATCAGGCTGCGTGCTTCAAGGCGTCTCCCGCCCGATTCCAGCACCGAGTGCCGCTCCAGCCGCTCGGGCGACAGGCGCCGGATCTGGGTCTCACGCTTTCCTCCCCAATCATCCGGCGTTTCGGGGGCCACGATTCCCCAGCCCTCGCATCGGTAGTGCTTGAAGGTCTGCTGCAGCGCCTGCCAGTGTGGTACGTCCTCTTCCAGTTCGTACATAGGGATGCCCAGCAGCCTGGCGGGGACGTAACACCAGAACTCCGGCGCGACCGGCACCGCATCCGAGTACTGGCCGGTGTACGCCGCCAGCATTCGCTGGCGTGGCGTACAGGGATGGATAGCGAGGGTGCTCACTTGCCTTCCAGCTCCACCGTCAACAACCCCTTGCCGTGAACGCTGGCCGTCGCCCAGCCGGCCTCGTCCAGCGGCAGCTCTTCCTGCCGCTCCTCACGCAGGTTGGTCCGGTAGGCCCGGCTCACCCCGAAGCCCGGTGCCGCCGCTCGCACCCGGCAGCGCACGTCCTTCTCGCCCGGGTTGAACACCCGCACGACCAACGCTTCCCGCTCTTCGTGTTTCTTGACAGCGCTCACCAGCAGCGTATCCGGCTCCACCTGCAAGAACGAATGTGCCGGCGGCAGGCTGCGCTCGGCCGGCAGGGCCTGGAAGTCGGGCAAGACCTCTTCCTCCAGTGGCTGCTGCCGGGTGGCCTGCATGGGGAACCGGAACTCGTACGCATCGCGCAGCGCCGCGCTCCAGGTTCCCTCGTGCGGGATGATGCTGTACCGGAAGGTGGTCTGCCCCAGGCACTGCGCTTCATGAAGCTGCATCTCCTCACAGTCCCAGAATGGCCCAGGGTGTAGTTTCTGCACGCAGCGCAGTAGCGTCACACAGATGCTCCGGTCGGGCCGGTCGGTCACCTCGTATTCCATCAGCCCCTGGCTGGCGATCATCAGCCCCACTCGCCCGTCGTTCACGTCCACGAAGCCGCCCTGCGGGTTTACGGGCGATTGCTTCTCGCCCGGGTAAAGGTTCAGGTCCGGCAACTGCACCGGCCGCGCCACCACGTCGAATGGCTGCGCCGCGTGTGAGAAGTCGGCGGCGAGTCCCGTCGGGAAGGTGACGCGCAGCCGGTGATCTTTGGCCCGGTTGTCGACGGTCGTCTCGACGTCGACGCGCCGACTCCCGGCGGCCAGGCGGATCGTGCTGCTGATAGTACAAGGCACGGTCTTTTCCGTACGCGCCGTCCGGCTCAAAAGCAGACCCTCGGGCACCTCCAGGGTCATCTCAACCCGCAGCGCCGCTGCCCAGGGTGCCTGCTCGATCACGCTGATGCGCGCGGCAGTCCCCTTGCTGTACACGATCGTATCGTGCTGCGGCGCGTCATGGTGGAACCCATGGCCCGCCTCGCCCGAGTCTTCGAACAGGTGCAAGGCTGGGAACATCTGCCCCGTCTGCCTGTCCGTCAGGTCCAGCGTTCCATCGCCGTTCACCTGCACGCGCACGTACTCGTTCTCCAGGCAGCCTGGCGCTGTGATCAACCCGCCCGTCAGCGCCTCCTGGCGCGGCGCCCCGTCCAGCCGGTAGGCTCGGTAGCCGCACCCCGGCACGTCGTTCGCCATGAATGTCACCTCGTAGCGCTCGACCGGGATCGGGAAAGTAAAACCCATACGCGGGTTGAAGCGCACCAGGGTGTTATCACTCACCCGGTTAATCGCCAGTGGCACCGCCCTGTCGCCGTCATACAGTCGGGGCGATCCAAGACCTAGGGCCTTTGGGACGTCGAGCGTCGCCGTCACGACGCCCGAGCGGGCCCAATTGAGCGGGTTAAACACCAGCACCAGTTTCTCGTGCCCGACCTGGTTGGCGATAACCTGCAAGGCCTCGTTGACGACCTCGTGCCCAAGCTCCTCTGCCCATTCAAAGCGCGTCATCACCTGGTGATAGGTCGGATCGACGCTGGCGCAGGCCATGCTATCGTGAGCGTGGTTTTCGAGCAGATACTTCCACGCCTGCCAGATCTCGCCCTGCGGGTAGGGCTGCCCGAGCAGCCAGGCGTACGCCGCGAACGGTTCCAGCCACTTCTCGAACAGCCGCTCGATGCGGTCATTCGTGATCTTGACGGGCGCCCGCGTCGACTGCGAGTCCACCAGAACCCACGACTCGATCGATTCGTGCAGCTCGCCGCAAAGTTGCGGGTACGGCACCTGGTGTTGCTCGTGGTACGCCTTGACCGCTTCAATGTGCTGCGCGAACGTCGCGTGCTCGGCGCTCAAGCCCGGCAGCGTCTGGTTGATCTTGTCGATTACCGCCGGTAGGTCCGCCTGTGCAAAAGCATGGTCCACTCCGTTCATCAGCAGGAGATAGGGGCTGGTCGCGCGCGGCTCGAACGTCGCCACCAGGTCCTGGATGCGTTTCGCCAGCGGCGGCTGCTTGAAGGGCGTTCCGTCAAGCACCTCGACCGTCTCTTCGTCGGTCAGTGGTAACCCGCTGCCGTGCCCGTAGGTCTGGTAGAGGTAGAAGAACTTGCAGAGGCTGCCGTCGGCCCCGATCCAGTCGCTCGCCAGCTTCGT
>Ga0209226_10000277_pt1 | contig 31390 bp, 23 predicted proteins | sample BarGraNGADG00212_2_FD_184497 | JGI IMG/M metagenome (GOLD analysis project Ga0209226, IMG submission 184497) | Arctic peat soil microbial communities from Barrow, Alaska, USA - Barrow Graham LP Ref core NGADG0011-212 (SPAdes) (version 2) | ecosystem: Environmental > Terrestrial > Soil >...
CCCCCGCCATAGTTATGTACGCTCTCTCCTGCCGTATGGTATTATTTAGATGAGTACGGAACGTGTCGGAGATGGAGATGAGCAAGAGTCAGGACAAGCGTCAACTTTATCTGATCTGCGCGCTGCTGATACTGGCAACAGTGGCTGTCTATTGGCAGGTTGCCGGGTTCGAGTTCACCAACTTTGACGACCCCTATTATGTGAAGGACAACCCCTTCATTGCTAACGGTCTCACGCCCGCCGGCATTAAGTGGTCCCTGACTACGAATTACCAATCCATCCGGATGCCGCTTGTTTGGATGTCTTACATGGTGGATCATGACGTCAGTTCGCTGATCTCGGGTTTTTACTTGGGCGGCGCTGATCCGCGTGTGTGTCACGTCACGAACCTGTTGCTGCACATTGCCAACGTCGTATTGCTCTTCCTCATCCTTGCGTCGATGACCCGTCGTCCTTGGCTGAGCGCGTTTGTGGCCGCGCTGTTTGCACTTCACCCGCTTCACGTGGAGTCTGTCGCGTGGATCGCCGAGCGCAAGGACGTGTTGAGCACGCTGTTCTGGCTGCTCACGATGTTTGCGTATCTGCGCTATGTGCGCAAGCCAGACCTGCGGCGATACGCTCTTGTTCTCTTGGCGTTTGCCCTGGGCCTGATGTCCAAACCAATGCTAGTCACGCTGCCGATTGCGCTGCTGATTCTTGACTACTGGCCCTTGGACAGGTTAGGGACGGGCGAGAACAAGATCAGCTTTTGGGGCGCTCTGCGCGAGAAGACTTCGATGTTCGTGCTTGCGATTGTCTGCGGCATCATCACGACCGTGTCGTCCAATGCCTTCGCCGTTGCGCGCAGTGCCAAGACCATCGGAGAAGTACCATGGCCACTGGGCGCGCGCGTGGCCAACGCATTTGTATCGTATATCCAATATATCGTGATGATGTTCTGGCCGCGGAATCTGGCGGTGTTCTATCCGCACCCGGGCAATAGCCTGCCTGTGTGGGAGGTCGTGGGGTCAGCTCTTGGCTTCGGTGCCTTGTGCGTGTTTGCATTCAGGGCGGCGCGAACCCGGCCTTACATTACGGCGGGCTGGTTGTGGTATGTGATCACGCTTGTTCCTGTGATCGAGGTTGTCCCAATCGGCAAAGAGGCTCTTGCCGACCGCTACACCTATGTCCCATTTATCGGGCTGTTCATTGTGGCCGCGTGGGGCGCGTCCGAGTTGTTGGATCGTCTCGGTGGATTTGCGTCCGGGAAGGTTTTCAGAACCGGGCTGGCAATGGGTCTGATTGCTGCTCTGATGGCGTGCTCCTACGTCCAGTTGGGATATTGGCGAGATAGCTACGCCCTTTTCAGTCATGCCGTCCGCGTCACTGGTCCAAACGCCGTGGCGCGCTTCAACTTGGGCTTGGCGCTGCTGGATATGGGAAAGACGGACGAGGCAATTAAGCAGTACCGCGAGTCGCTGCGCATCAATCCCGACAATGCAGATGTCCTGTATACTCTTGCGCGAGTTCTGACGGACCGGGGAAGTCCCGCTGATCTCGATGAGGCGATACGACTGTTCTACGCGGCGCTTAAGGTGTGTCCAACAGGTGAGTTGACGCACAACTACCTGGGCGTAGCGCTCGCGAAGAGAGGCAGGATGGACGAGGCCATATCTCAATTTCGCGAAACGTTGAGACTGAACCCCAATATAACCGAGGCCCAAAGCAACCTTGACAACGCGCTGGCCCTCAAGAGACAGGGGCCGTGACCTGTATGGTATCATTTGCATTAGCCCGAAATGTACTGGAGGTCTCACATGGGCAAGAGTCCGGATGAGTTTGAGCGCGAGGTCAAGCGCGGGGACAGGCGACAGCTCTATCTGATCTGCGCGCTGCTGATACTGGCAACATTGGCTGTCTACTGGCAGGTTGCTGGGTTCGACTTCACGAACCTAGACGATAGCTATTTTGTGAGGGACAATCCCTTCATTGCCAACGGTCTCACACCTGCCGGCGTGCAGTGGTCTCTGACTACCACTTACCAAAACACGTGGGTGCCGCTTGTTTGGATGTCCTATATGGTCGACCATGACCTGAGTTCGCTGATCGGGGGCTTCTACTTAGGCAACGCTGATCCGCGAGTGTGCCACGTTACGAACCTGTTGCTGCACATCGCCAACGTGCTATTGCTCTTCCTCGTTCTTGCTTCGATGACGCGTCGTCCTTGGCAAAGCGCGTTTGTGGCTGCGCTGTTTGCGGTTCACCCGCTTCACGTGGAGTCCGTGGCGTGGATCACCGAGCGCAAGGACGTGTTGAGCACGCTGTTCTGGCTGCTCACTATGCTTGCTTATCTGCGATATGTGGGCAGACCAGACATTCGGCGATACGCTCTTGTTCTCTTGGTGTTTGCTGTGGGCCTGATGTCCAAACCAATGCTCGTGACACTGCCTATTGTGCTGCTTCTGGTTGACTACTGGCCGCTCCGTCGCTCCCAAAGCGAGCCCTGGCGGCGGCTGATATTGGAGAAAATCCCACTGTTCGTTTTGTCTGCGGCCGCTGCGGTCGTTACTTTGCTGGCTCAGGCTGTCACGTCGTTTGCGAAGATCGGTCTCACGGTCAGGCCTGCCAACGCAATAGTGAGCTACATGGCCTACATTCGTAAGATGATCTGGCCGACGGATTTGGCCTGTTTCTACCCTCATCCCGGGAGTCACTTGCCGATCTGGCAAGTTCTGGGTAGCTGCCTGTTTGTCGCCGGTTTCTCTGTTGCCGTGATTCGCTTGGCTCCTCGTCGGCCTTACCTATCCGTGGGTTGGTTCTGGTATATGATCACGCTATTGCCGGTTATCGGCATAGTGCAGGTTGGGGATCAGGCAATGGCCGATCGCTACACCTATGTGCCGTTGATAGGACTGTATGTGCTGATTGCTTGGGCAGTCCCGGAGTTACTCGCGCGCGTTCCGCATAAGAGCATTGTGCTTATGGTGGTCGCGGGAATCGCGATCACGGGCCTGATGATTCGCGCGCACAATCAGGTAGGCTGCTGGCGGGACAGCAAAACCCTGTTCCGGCACGCGATAGCCGTCACCAGTGCGAACTGGATGGCGGAGTTCCTGCTTGGGGCCGCGTTTGTCAATGAAGGGAACACCGCATCGGCGTACCGGCACATCCGGATCTCCCTCAGGTACAACCCCAGATACGCAAATGCGCACTATACACTTGGCCTCTTGCTAGAGGTGGATCGCAGGTTCAGCGAAGCGATCTACGAATACAGGCAGGCTATCAGGTGGGAGCGAACAGCTAGCCAGCCCCACATGGGTCTCGGCCGCGTGCTGCAGCAACGAGGCCGTCTCTCGGAGGCGTTGCGCCAGTTCGAGGAAGCCCAGCGACTGGATCCAGGCAACGAGCCTGCGCGTGAGAACGTGGAGACGTTGCGCAATGAGCTCGGCCTTGACAAGTAGGACGGGCTGCATTCCAGATGGGCACTGCCCCTCACTTCTCCACAACAACCGCGCCATATCCGACTACCTGGTCCGTGTCTCCCGTGACATCCCCCGAGGTATAGTAGGTCAGCTTCCGCGCCGATGTGGCTCCCAGCCTTTTGCACGCTTCGAGCATCACCGCCGTGCCGATCGCTCCGCACATGGTAATGTCCCTGGAGTAGACCACCTCGATCAGCCCTTTGGGGTCCAGATCGAGTATGCGCTCGATCGCAAGCGAATCTTTCGCCGTGGCGCTGGCCTTGGACTCGTAGTGGGTGAAATCGCTGCTCGCGACTACCACCGCGCTCTTGCCCGCTATCGCCTCCGCGATGGCCGCCCCCAGGTCCTCGACCAGCAACTTTGCGTCGGCTTGCGACAACGCCGCGATCGAAATCGGCACTATTCGCACCACATCGCCCCCCAGATATTGCACAAACGGCAGTTGCACCTCGACGGAATGCTCGCGCGCATGCGCGAGTTCATCTACTTCGACGTATCGGCAGAGTCTCAGCACGGCCTCTGCCGTCTGGGCATCGGATCTCAGGGTTCCCAGTGGGGTGGCCCAACTCTCGTCGGGGCTCAGCGCGGCCCCGGCCCCCAGGCCATAATGATTGGGGCCAAGCAGCACGGCAATTTCAGGCATACCATCGGCCGCGAGCGCGTCGTAGGCCCAGGCTGCGGCGCTGCCGGAATAGACGTATCCGGCGTGGGGACACACCAGCCCCAGCACATGTCCCAGCCTGTCCTGCCTCACCGTCGGCAGTTTCCCGGGTCCGAGCTTGCCCAGAAAGCTTTTCTCGATCGCTTGGATCAGGCTCTGCTCTGTTCCCTCATAGAACTGTCCCGCAACGGCCGGTGCGCGTGTCATATTGTTCCTCCTGGGTTATCTTATACGTTACCCCTGCTCTCCCCTGCAAAGCGGTCTCAAGCGCGCCGTTTCCCCGAAACTTTCAGCCCAAAAGCAAAAACAGGTATAATTACCGGGTTGACAGCCGCTCGGTTGGGTGCTATAGTGCAGACAGTGAACTCGCGTTGTAGTTGTCTTCCTTTTGCTTTCTGTAACTGTAGCGCAATCGAGGTGATCTTGCCGTATCCGTATGAGCTGCTTTTTCTTTCCGCGGTTTGCCCATGAGCTAGCCGCATTGGCACGAAATTTGCAGACTAGTAGATAGGCAAGATTCACCGACAGTAATGCAGAGGTTAAAAAGGGGGAACACTTCTTGAAGTTCACTAGGTTCGACTTACAATCATTTACACACAAAGGAGGAGGTGAAACAATGAAGAAGCTTATCGTTATCGGAATCGTTGCTATGATGGTGATGGGTCTGGCAGTGTCGGCTAGCGCTCAGATGGACGCCACCTGGGCAATCCAGTTGAGGGCCACGAACGGTGCAGGCGCTGCTGCGGGCAACATCACCCTCGGCACGAAGGTCGGGGCAATCGATGCCTACACCACCGTCGGCAATGAAGATGCGGCGCTGGGAGTCCTTACTGGAACTCCCGCCGAGATCAGCAGCACCGTAGCCCCCCGGGCCGCCAAGGACATGAAGGCTCCGGTTCTCACCACGACGACCTGGGACCTTACCATGTTCAACAACGCGGGTACTGGCACCATTACGCTCACGGGCTGGGTGGCCGCTGGAACGGGCGGGCAGATTAACGGTTCGGTCGGCATCGTTCAGCTCAAGCAGGGCGACACGGTTCTCTGGACAGTTCCGCATGACATCAGTGCCACGCAGTCTACCTTCCAGTTCTCGCAGACGTTTGCCTACACGGCTGGATCCCCGATCAGCCTGCAGCTCGTGGCGACGGCGGCAGCCGTTCCTGAGCCGGGCAGCATGGTTGCTCTGTTCAGTGGCCTCATCGGCCTCGTCGGCTTCGGCATTCGCCGACGCAAGTAAGAATAAAGAAAAGAGAACCAAGGATTGCTAGGCTAACGAACATTCTTGGTGCACCAACTATGAAGCCGCCGGTCAATCCGGCCGGCGGCTTCTTCTCTCTAGAATAGAGATTGATCGTAAGGGGGACTACAACTCCAAGCCGCTGCTCCACCGAGAGCAGGGCGACAAGAGAAACCCCGCGCCGGATGAGCTTGGGTTTCCCGAACCAACCGGCTGGGCAAAATGATAACAAACTCGCACTCATTCCAGCACGATACACAACTCAAGATGGAATCAGGTAATATTACCAGGTTGACAGTCCAGAGGTTGTGTGCTATATTCAGTTTGAGAGGTTCATTCCGAAGTATCAAGAAACATCCAAGGGGGAGGTGGATTCTGATGTTCAAGTTTAACTCGATTTCGAAACTACTGAAAGGAGGTGAAATGATGAAAACATTAGTTCTAGTGCTTGCTTTGATGATGGTGGTGGGGGGCACGTGCGTTGCGGCTACCGCGACGTACGACCTGTACCAAGGGCTCAGCATGATTTCGGCTCCGCTGGTGCCGTTCAATCCTGATCCGCTCAGCGTGTATGCCGGTGCTACGGATGGACTCGACTATCTGTTGTTCCGATATGACCCGAGCGGCGGATGGGTGAACTATGACGCGTTTGCTCCAGAGCTGTTTGGCGGCGTTCTTCTGGGAGACGGCGCCACGCTGACCGTCCTGTCGGCTGGGGTAACAATCAGCTACGAAGGTGTTCCGGACGGTGTTCCGGATATGGTAGCAGGCGTGCCGGTAGAAGGTACCATGACCGACATGTGGATCTCGCTTCCGGGTAGCACGACTGACGGCATAGATGCAGGTGGATGGCACCTTGTTGGCCAGCCGTTCAACCACAATACTATGGTTGATCCGCTCGGGGATGCATCAGGTAGCGGTATCCTCTTCACCGACGGAACGACCCTGAAGAACTGGTCCGAAGCCTGTGCAGCTAGCTGGGTTGATGGCAAGATGTCTACCACCGATCCCATTAACGGTGCCGTTGACGTTCAGTTCGATGGTTGGGGCGGCGATGACACGCTTCGTGCCGGTAAGTCTTACTGGCTTGCCACCTACAAGGACAACCTTGCTATGATCGTCCCGGCCTATGCGCCAGCGCCGTAACGGGACACGCAAGCAGAAACACAAGTAATTGATTCCGGCCACTAAAGTCTATTTGGGGGGTTCTTCCCCTTGGAAGGGGTGGCTGTACTGGGGCAAAACTCTAGGGCAGCCGCCCCTAATTTATGAACCGACCCAGGCGTCATAACGAGCTTTATCACGTTTTCAGTGATGAGCCACAGGGTATCTTCTGGTTGGACGGTCTGGCATGAACAAAAAGTTGCACTTGCCCCCTTGCCAAATCGAGCATGATGAGGTATATATCTATTAGGAGTGCATTCGGTCCCGGACTTGGTTGGGGCGATGAGGTGAAAGGTAATATGAGAACAGCATTCTTAGCCGCAGTTGTAGTCACGTGTATGCTTCTGGCGTGCGTTGCGCTGGCGGGCACCGCGCCACCGCCCATATATGTTTCCGCTAATGCCCTCGGCGGCGCCAACTGGTGCTACAATTCAGGCACCGGAGCGGGCCAGCAGGGCGTTGCCGGCGGGGTCGGGCTGAACAACATCGGATTGCTCATCCGTACCTACGGCAAAGTAACCTATGTTGACAGCAGCACCGATCACAAGTGGTTTTACATCGACGATGGCACGGGCCGATGGGACGGCACCCAGCGTCCGGATCAGACCCAGGTTTTGGGAATCAGGGTCAGCTATGGCGGCCTTGCTTCGGGTGTTCCCGCCATTACCCCGCCCGCGGTGGGCGACAAAGTGGTGGTGACCGGTATAATCAGCACCTGCCTGGTGCCGGAGACGACCGGATTGGTGCAGCCCAACGTCCGCGTCAGGTCCGCGGGGGATATCCTGACCGTGCCCTAGATATTGCTTCGGACTGCCGTTTGGCGCTCTGGTCCGCCTACAGGTGCGCACAGTGGCTCCAGGGGAACCCTGGGGAGGCCTGATGACGGATGGCTAAGACAAACCTCATCGTGTGCATGTGCGTCGCGCTCCTCGCAGCGACTATCTCGGCCTCGGCCCAGAACCCGATAGCCAACCCCAGCTTTGAGCAAGGGCTGGATTCTTGGACGGCGTACACCTACCAGCCCTCTCCCGATGCCAAGCCGGCCGAGCCGGTCGCCGGCTGCGTGGGAGACCCACCCTGCTGCTTCAACCTGCTGCACGCCCCGGCCGCCCCGGACGGTCAATACGTATGTGGCATACAATCCTACGGGACCAGCGGAAACGGCGGCGTCTACCAATCATTCACGTGCCCGCAAGGACCGGCGTCGATAATGGTCTCGGCAAGGGCCTATTCCCAAAAGTACGATGGGACGCCTCTCGACTCCGGTTGCCTGGTGCGAATGGGACTGGCCCCAGGGGTAGTTCAGGATCGGGACCTCGTCGCCACCTGGGTCACGTTCCCGTGGTCCGATAGCTGGCACAAACGCACTCTGGGAGTGCCGGAGGCGGGGACCTACACGCTGTTCATCGAGGCATACCAGCCCAATTCCTCCACCATCATGTCCACGCTGTGGGACAAGGTTGAGTTCTTCGGCGCGCCACCGGTGCCGGCCACCAGCGGACCTACCGTTGCCGCGGACCCGCTGAACCCGGACACCTCCGTAACGGTCACCTGGACGACGGACGTCGCATCCACTTCGGTGGTGGAGTATGGGCTTACTCCCGACTACGGCTGGAGCGCCGGCGACAGCGAGCTTGTGACAAACCACAGCGTCGTGCTCAGCGAACTGTCTCATTCCAGCCAATACTACTTCCGCGTGACGAGCGCGGCGGAGGGCTATCTCGACTGGGTTTCCGATAACCTCACATTCCAGACTCCGATATGGTTTTCAGACATAGTCGCGAAAATCGGCTCTGACGGCCAGGACATGATAATCGACTGGCACACGGACGTCCCGGCTACCTCTCAGGTGGAATACTGGTCCGAAACTGAGCCGCATACATTCACGCCCGAGATAGCCACTCTGACCACAACTCACGAGGTGTCGATCACATCGCTGACCGAGGGCAGGCAATACAGCTTCCGTGTCCTGAGCCGCAATCAACCGCAGTACTCCGACGCCGCATCGGCGGTATCCACGTTCTGGACACTTCCGCCCGTTAGCCCGGCGCTGGTCAACGGCGGTTTCGAGGACATTCACGAAGGGCAGGGGCACAGTATCTACCCGTGGGTCCAGTATGCCACTCAGGAGGGCGAGTCCGGATATCATCCCATCGACGGGCTCGTGGGACCTTATCCCGCGGGCGGATCGAGCGGCTGGCTCTCCTGGCAAGACCCTGAAGGGCCCTACTTCCCGGGGGTCCGGGCCTATGAAGGGTCCTACTTCCTGGGAGCCGGGGCTAACGCGGCCTTCAAGAACGGCGGGGTCTTCCAGCGCGTGAACGTGAATCCCGGGGACTTCTACACGCTCACCGTCAGATACCTAACCCACACCGTGGGCGGAGAGAACAACTACACCATAGTCCGCATAGGCGTCGATCCCAACGGCGGCGTCGATCGGCAGAGCGATGACGTGAAGTGGTGGAGCGGCTATTCCGATACAAACGACGATCAGTGGCACTTCGCGGCCGTGACGGTCACCGCGGGAGCCAGCGGCGTGGCGACCGTCTTTCTCGAGTTCCAGCAGACATTTAGTATCCAATGGCACGTCGCGGCGGTCGATGGCGTCATGTTCGGTCCGCCTCTGCCAATCAGCATCGGCGCACTGAAAGCCTCCAAAGGCAGCCTGGGCGCGATCTTCGAGGACAAGATCGTCACCCGCTCGACAGATATGCCCGTCTACTATCAGGGCAAGGCTTACGGCAAAGCTTATGTCGAGGAAGACAATCGCACGGCGGGTATTGCGGTGTTGTTCCCGACGAGCGGCACGGCGTATCCTGTCGCGGGCAACAAGTTGAGCGTCGTCGGCGCTCTCGGGGTATATGGCAAGGAAGCCGCGCTTCTGGCTGAGAGTTGGACGGTTGACGATTACGTCTACCCGCTGCCTAAGCCGGTCGGCATGTCACAGGCCTCCGCGGGTAAGTCGGGACCCAGCCAGCCCGCCATATTCCCGAAGTCGTTCGGGTTGTGCAACGTGGGGCTCCGCGTTCGGCTGTTTGGCCGGGTGACGTGGACGAGGCCAGGAGGTGCGACGGGTGATGTGACAGTCTACATCGACGACGGCGGCAAGATGCAGGATGGCACGATGACCGACGATGAACTACCCGTCCCTATCCACGGTATCCGAACCTACCTGTGGGACAAGGAAGCGACAACCGCCTCCGTAGGCGACTATATCGCGGTCACGGGGGTCCTAAGCGTGGAGTTGATCGATCTGAACGGGTGGCCTGACTCCTCGGACTACTACATCTACTCACTTCTGACGGCGTCGCCCGACGATTGGGCCGTTTTCTAGCCCCCGGCCGTCAGATCCGAGACCTTGACGATCTGGTAGCCGCGCTGCTGGAGTTTGGATATGAGGTCTCCAAGCTGCGCTGCCGTGGCGGCGCTGCCGCAGTGCATCAGCACAATGTCGCCGCCCTGTATGCGCTCCAGAATCCGATCCTCGATCTGCCGGCTCGTGATCCCCTTCTTGTAGGCGTCGAAGCTGTCCAGCGACCAGTAGACCGATCTGTAGCCCTGCTCGCCTGCTACTGCCAGCACCCGCTTGTCGCGGCCGCCAAACGGCGGCCTGAACAGCGGCTTGGCGCTCTTGCCCGTGAGGTTGGTGATGAGGTCGTCTGCCTTCCGAAGCTGCTCGACGATCGCGTCATCTCCGAGCTTCCGCAGGTCTGGGTGGGAATAGGTGTGGTTCCCGATCTCGTGCCCATCGGCTGCGATCTGTTTTACCAACTCGGGGTTCTTCTCGCACCATTTGCCCGTGAGAAAGAACGTCACGTGCAGCCCGGCGGACTTCAAGGTCTTGAGTATGCTCGGCGTCGGAGCGGGACTCGCGCCGGCATCGAAAGTGAGAGCGATTTTATTGGAGCTTAGGCAACGGACGACCTCGCCGGGATAGCCGCCATAGCGCCGCCAGTGATGGGCGGTTGGCTGCGCGGGTTTGGGTGCGGCAATCTCGGCAGTGGTCACCTTCGGCTTTTGCCTTTCGGCTGGAGCAGGCGCGGGCCTATCACGATGAACCGGCGGGCGCTGAGCGGTCGGGGCTATCTGCTTCGCGGGCGGCTGCACGGAACACGACGCCAGCAGAATCGCGGCGGCCACCGCGATCCCCGCCAGCGCGCATTTCAGCACATTACCTGGTCTTGGCCGTGTCATCGCTCTTGGTGTCCTTAGCGGTCTTCGCCGCCTTCTCATACTTGTCCAGCGCGCTTTTGGGCAGTAGTCCCATCTTGACCTTGACTACGTCTATCGCCGCGGCGAGCTGGTTGTCCGTCTTTGGGTCGGTGATGTCCATGTTATCCGCGGCCTCGACCGCGACATCGGGTGCGATACCCTTCTTGTGAATATCGGTGCCTTTGGGGGTGAGATACTTCGCTGTCGTGATCGCGACAGCGGAGCCGTCGGGCAGCGGCAGGATCGTCTGCACCCGGCCCTTGCCGAATGTGGTGACTCCCACGAGGGCCCCCACGCCATCGTCCTTGATCGCCCCGGAGACGATCTCCGACGCGCTCGCGGACGACTTGTCCACCAGCACCGCCAGCGGGTAGCGCCCGTGGTTGTGCTTATCCTCTTCGACATACATCGGGTTCTTCTGCCCGCCGCGCTCCTGGATGATGACCACCGGCCCGCTCTCGATAAACCGGCTCCCGATGTCCACCGCCACGGTCAGCAGGCCGCCGGGGTTGCCTCGCAGGTCCAATACGAGGCCCTTGATGTGCTGTTTTTCAAGCTCGGCCATGCCCTTGTCGAACTGAGGATCGCTCTGCTCGTTGAACATGTAGAGCCTGATATAGCCGATCTTGGCCTTCTCATCGGCCATTCGGGTCTTCACCATCTGGAACTGAACCACCTGGCGGACGATGACCTTATCGATGGGCTTCTTGATTCCGGCCCGCAGCAGGGTGAGCCTAACCTTGGAGCCTTCTTTGCCGCGGATCAGCTTCACCACGTCCAGAATATCCAGGTGCTTGATGGGTTTGTCGTCAACGGCGAGTATCACGTCATTGACCTTGACGCCCGCGCGCATTGCGGGGGTATCCGGCAGCGGCTCCTTGATGTAGACCTCGCCCTTCTTATTCGTCTCAAGCTGGGCGCCGATGCCAGTGAAGTTGCCCTCGTTCTCCTCGCGCATCTTCTTGTATGAATCGGGGTCCATGAACCGAGTAAACGGATCACCGAGCGCGTGCAGGGTTCCGCGGATCGCATCGTAGGTAAGCTCCCGCTCGTTGACGGTCTTCGTGCCGTAGTAGTCCGACTTCAGCCGCTCCATGACGTCCGAGTAGGTTTCGATCAGCGGAAGTGTGCGCGTGCTTGGATCGGGAGCCTCGCCACCAATGCCCTCGAACCTCTGCGGAAGCAGCTCGACACTCGCCCGCACCTGGAACCCGACCGCGAATGCCGCCGCCAAAAGCAATACTATGAGTAAGAATGACCGTGCTCTTTTCATGGTAACTAGCCCCCGCCGAGCAGTCTGATCGCTTCTTTAAGCTGCTGATCGTTCGAGCTCGCTTGCACATCCACCGGCAGGCCCTTGCCGTTGTAGTCCAATCCCTTGCCGGTGACATACTTGCCGGTTGCCATCACGACCGCCGATCCATCCGCGAGGTCGATCACTGTCGTGTCTACGAAGTCGCCGTAGGTCTTCTCGCCGACCAGCTTGGCGACGCCGCTATCCTTCAGGCCTGCCGCGAGCACTTCCGGTACCCGTGTGGTCGAACGATCGACAAGCAGCACAACGGGCTTCCTCCACGTTACACCTTCCGATCCCGATATGCGGACCGGGACCTTCCTGCCGCGGGACTTGATCAGGATCGCCAGCGTCCGGTCCGGCGCGAACCAACTCGCGACCTTCTCCGCAGACTCCACATCCCCGCCGGTTGCGCCGCGCAGATCGACGATCAGACCCTTTGCAGTCTTGGTATTCAGCTCTTTCATCGCATCGGCGAACTCGCCGGCCGTGCCGGCGCCAAAGTAGCTCACTCGAACGTAGCCCACATCACCGTTCTCCATCCGAACCTGGCTCACGGGGTCCACTGTCATCTCTTCGGACTGGACCGTTACCATAGATGCTTTCGCGGGCGGCTTGGCGGCCAGCTTCAGCTCGATCGGCTTCTTATCCTCGCTCATGAGTAGGCGCTCCGCCTCGATCATGCCGATACCGTCGTCGATTCGCTTCTGCTCTGCATCCAGCAGTTTCCTGACCTGTGCGGGCTCCATATTACGGATCTTGGTATCCTTCATCATATCGTTGGCCCGCTGATATGGGTCGAACGGCAGCACATCCTTGCCGTCGATCGCGACGATCTCATCGCCGGGCTTCAGGCCGGCCTTAGCCGCCGGACTCTCCGGCAGCAGCGTAAGCACGATAAGGTGCTCTTCACTGATCGGCTCTTTGAGCTTGTCGGGGTTTGTTTTCCAGGTTTGCTTGATCGTCAATATCGCGCCTATGCCGTGGAACGTGCCTTGTTCGGCATCTGTCAGCAGCTTTCTTTGAGCGGGTTCGATAAAGCGGGTGTTTGGATCGTCGAATGAGGCGAGCATGGCGCGAATCGCGTCGTAGGTCATCTTGCCTTCTTCTTCGACCGTGAGCTGCTCGACGTAGTGCTCGCGCAAGCTTTTGAGCACGCTGTAGAGGGTCTCGAGCGGCCGTATATCGACATTTGCAATGTCGGAGAGCCTGGTGGAGGCGACCCGCGTGCCCTCGGCTGAAGCGTCTACCTGCCTCAGAACCGCGGCACGCTGCCGATCAGTGCAGTGCGTTCGCGTGGCATAGCCAGACGCGAAAAACAGCCCCACAAGCACTCCGATACCGATCTTATGGATAGTGCGCATTGGGTCCCTCACAGTAAAATCGCCGGGCACGACGGCGCCGGCGCGTAGGATCGATCAACGATAAACAACGGCGGCCTCATCAACCGTCACTGCCAAGTAAAATTATACCACACCGAGGCGCAGTGTCAATTCACCCCCCTCGCCAGCCCGTCACAAGATATGACGATCCGCCCGCCCCGTTTGTTCTTGCATTTCGGCCTCGATTCGAGATAAAATGCCACGGAGGTGGTTACACCAATGCAAAACGCACTGCTCATCATCGCATTCTTAGCGGCAGCCACGCCGCTTATCGCCGCCGTCCCCAGTTCCAAGGAGACGCCGCCGCCGTATACATCTTTCCAGACTCCAACCGGCTATCGTCCCGATCACGATATTCAGACCGGCGCCGTGATCGTCTACTCCAACGATGCCGCCCGCATCAAGAGCTGGCAGGCCAACGGCTTCTTCGTGCAGACCATGTATGGCTTTCGCACGGGCGCTGACTACATCAAGGACCACGCCGATGAGGGCCAGACCGACAAGAACGGTACCATCCTCACCTGCGGACCCGGCAGCCACTACATGGTTCCCACCGAAAGCCGCATCCAAGCCGCTGTCCAATACTTCACCAACGCGATTAGCGGCGGTGCGCAGGCGGTCTGCCCCGAGGAGCCCGAGTTCTTCGAGCGGGCGGGGTATTCGGAGTCGTTCAAACGCGCCTGGCAAGCCTACTATGGCGAACCCTGGCAAGACCAGACCAGCTCCATCGAGGCGCGCTGGAAGTCCGAGCGCCTCAAAGCCCACATGGAATACTCAATGGTCAAGGCGATCGCCGACTCCGCCGCCAAGCAGAAGCCCAGCGTGCGCCGTATGGTCGCCTGCCACAGCGCGGTGAATTATTACTGCTGGAACATCATCTACCCGCATTACGAGTGCATGATGATCCCGAACCTCCAGGAGATCATCGGCCAGGTCTGGACAGGCACCGCCCGCAGCGCGTGCCGCTACGCAGGCAAGATGGAGGAGCGCACGTTCGAGACTGGATTCCTCGAATACTCCAGCCTCGCAAACCTCACCCGCGGCACGGGCAAGCGCATGTGGTTCTTGATGGACCCGCTCGAGGACAACCCCGACCGCTCGATGGAGGACTACCACATCAACTACGAGAAAACCCTCATCGCCTCGCTGCTGTTCCCGGAGGTCGATGCCTACGAGGTCATGCCCTGGCCGGATCGCATCTACGGCCGGGTGCCCGATGAGTTCGCGACCGAGATAAGCTCGATCATCAACGCGCTCGAGGACATGCACAACCAAAAGACCGTCAAGTACGACACCGGCACGCGCGGGATCGCCACATTCGTAGCCGATTCGATGGGCTGGCAGCGCGGCGCGCCGCACGCGGGCAACTACGACTGCTTCTGGGGCCTCACGCTGCCCCTGGTCTACAAGGGAATCCCGATCCAGGTCGCGCAGCTTGAGCGCGTGGTCGAAAAGGACTACCTCAAGCCGTACAAAGTGATCCTGCTCTCCTACGACATCATGAAGCCGATGAAACCGGAGTATAACCAGGCCATTGCCGATTGGGTGAAGCAGGGCGGGGTGCTGGTGTTCTTCGGCGGAGAAGATGCCTACAACGCGCTGCCGGAGTGGTGGACGAAGAAGGGCCTCTACTCTCCGCAGATCGATCTCTACTTCAGGCTCGCCCACGATGACGCCCATCCCACCGCCAAGGCGAGCATCGGTCTCTTTCGCTCGCTGGACGAAAGCTCCCCGCTGTTTGCTCGTGATCCCGGGACACCCGCAAATTACCCAATGACAGTCTGCCCAAGCACAGGCAAGCACTCTGAAGCGCTGATTGGTGAACGTAGAGTGGGCGTGGGGATGCTGATTCACGTGGGTGTCTCACCTTCCTATTTCGCTTCATCGGTGGGAGGTGGTCTGAAACTGCGCGACATCATCCGCTACGCCTGTGCACGGGCTGGCATTAACTATAAAGAACAACCCCGCCTCGGCATTCGGCGAGGAAACTACGTCGCGATGCGCACATTCGGCGCGTCGAAGACACTCAAAGGCTCTTACGTGAACATCCTCGATCCCAAACTCGCGGTTATCGCCGACCCCGTGATCGCCGCCGACAAGTGCGCGCTCTACCGCGACGTGACCAAGGACCTCACCGGCTCTCCGAAGCTTCTCTTCAGCTCATCGAAAGTCCGGGGGAAGGTCGAGAGCGCCCAATCGACGAAGCTGACCTTGAGCGGCCCCTTGAAAACCAAGGGTGTCGCGCGGATATATACGGGCGGCAAGTCGGTCGATTCCATCGAACCGGCAGACGTAAAGGTGGAGCAGTCCGGCGATACGCTGCTGCTCACCTACGACAACAAGCCCGAGTCGGTAAGCATAACGATCACGTACAAGCAGTAGTGGCGGCCTTCCGCCAATACTCAATAATCAGTAATCAATACTCAATGGGGTGTGCTATGTCGATCAGAGTCGGAGTCGTGGGCGCGGGGATATTCGGTGTCAATCACCTCAACGCGTTCAGGCAGCTATCATATCTTGGGGTCGCCGAGCTTGGCGCGGTCGCCGAGGTCAACGAGGAGCGCGCAAAGTGGGTCGAGGACAACTACGGCTGCAAGGTCTATCGGGACTATAACGAGATGTTCGCGAACGCCGGCATCGACGCCGTCACGGTCGTAACCCCCGATCACCTTCACAAACCCATCATGCTCGCGGCCGCCGCGGCGGGCAAGCACGTTTTGGTCGAGAAGCCGCTGGATGTGACCGTCGAGGGCTGCCGGGCGATGATCGATGCTGCGAAGAAGGCCAACGTGCTTCTCCAGGTCGATTTCCACAAGCGTTACGACCCCGACCACATCGCGCTGGAGCGCCGCGTCTCATCCGGCGAGTTCGGCAAAGTGCTCTACGGGTCCGTGTGCATGGAGGACCGGATCGAGGTCCCAAGCGAGTGGCTGAAGCGCTGGGCGCCGTCCTCCAGCCCCGCCTGGTTCCTGGGGGTTCACTTCTACGATCTCGTGCGCTGGGTTATCAAATCCAACGGCAAGTCGGTCTTTGCCAAGGGCCACAAGGGCCTATTGCGCGACGAATACGAGGTGGACACGTGGGACGCGATCAACGCCACGGTCGAGTTCGCCAACGGCGCGGTCTTCACATTCGACACGAGCTGGATTCTGCCCAAGTCATTTGAGGCTATCGTGAACCAGGAGATCAGGCTGGTCGGAACCAAAGGCGTTTGGGAGATCGACAGCCAGTATCGCGGCTCGCGCTCGTGCGTGAATGACGAGGGCATGCGCACGTGGAACAACAACTTCATGCGCGAGGCCACCGACAAGCAGGGCCGCGTGATCTTCCGCGGCTACGGCATCGAGTCCATAGAGGACTTCGCCTACAACGTGCAGGCGATCAAGAACGGCGCGACTATCGAGAGCCTCGCGGGCAAGTATCCCAGCGGCGCGGACGGCCTGGAAGTCACCAAGATCGGCGTCGCCGTGCACGAGAGTATTGAGACTGGCAAAGTGGTCGAGCTGGCGTGAGAGCAGAGGGCAGAGGGCAGAGAGCGCGTGATCGATGATCGTCCGGGACATGTTGTCCCGGATGCTTGTCCCGCGGGCATGTTGCCCGCTCTCCGGCGCCGCACAGGGCTGCCAGTTTGGGCAGGCAACGTTGCATCGGATTCATCCGAAGGAGGCCGCAGATGGACATCAAGGGCAAGGTAGTTCTTATCACGGGCGCATCGGAGGGCATCGGCCTTGCGACGGCAAGACGTTTCGCCGAGGCCGGAGCGAAGCTGGCGTTGGTGGCGCGGTCAGCGGCCAAACTGGAAGCGTTAGCAGATGAGCTAAAGGCGGCTGGCGCTGAGGCGATCTCCGTTCCCTCGGATGTAAGCGTTCCCGAACAGGTGAAAAACGCCGTGGCCGAAACCGTGAGGCACTATGGCCGCATCGACGTGCTCATCAACAACGCGGGCCAGTCGGCTGCCGGAACCGTTGCCGACGTGGATCCCGATCACTTGAGGCAGATCATCGACCTCAACATCTTCGGCCCGTTGATCGCGATGCAGGCCGCAATACCGATAATGCGCAAGCACGGCGGCGGGCTTATCATCAACGTCAGCTCGATGGTTTCGAAGATGCGCTTGCCCGGTCTGGGCGCGTATGCCGCCACCAAAGCCGCGCTGAACCTGCTTTCGGACACGGCCCGCGGCGAGCTGGCGCCAGACAATATCCGGGTGATAACGATCTTCCCTCGCATGACCGCGACCGACTTCGGAGCTCACTCGCTGGGCAGAACCTGGGAGCGCCAGAGCCGGCACGCGCACCCGTCCGTGCCGGTCGATTCGGCGGAGCACGTGGCGAACAGGATACTGGACGCCGCCATCAACGAGCCGGAAGAGCAGTATATGGACAGGTAGCTTGGCCTCGGCTACCTCACCACTCGTATCTCATCCACCTCAAACCTCACCCCCGCCACGTCCGCGGGGTCGAACCGCAGCCGATCCGTCATGCCCTTCCAGTTCGGGTTCGACTTGAGATCAAGCTCATACTCGTGCCACTTGCTGTCGAGCTGCACCTTGAACGTCACGGTCTGAGCCTCGCCCATGCCGTGCTCAGTCGTGGACCAGAAAAGCTGACCGGTGGCCTGGGTCGGCGGCTTGGAATCCGGCCCGCCGGGGGGAATCTTCTCCGCATATACGCTGGCTTGCATCCGAATTCGTGCCTTCGAGTATCGCTTGCAGTCGAGATAGGTCACCGGGCTCGTGAGGCTTGGATCAGACGTCGTCGAAGTCCCGACCAGCGCGCCCCAATCGTTGTGAAGATCACTGATCACACCCCCGGTCCACCCGTCCGTGTCGGAATCGAACCGCCACGTGTCGATTGCGGGTAGCTTCAGGTCGAACACAGGCTGCGGCAGTCCCAGCGACTTCGGATCGACGTCCTTGTGCGGCCCGGCCTTCGGGCAGAACACCTTCCGAACCGCGTCCAGATACCCAAACCCGTGCTCGACGCTCGGTTCGAGGATCGACCCCTCTCCCCACTCGTTCCACGCCTCGATCATCACGACCTTGTCTTTGCTGACATACTCGCGCGCCTTGGCAAGCGACTCGCGGAAAAGCTCCGGTGTCGAGCCGGTGATGATCACGTCCTCGTCCTTGCACCATGGCCGCCGGTCCCAACCCGGCATCACCGCGGGCCAATAGTCCCCGCCGGTAAGTTTCTGCCATTCCTGCCACATCTTCACGCCCTCGCTGGTCAGGTGCTGGTAGCTGAACTCCGCGTGCTTGCCCGGGCCGTTGAGGCCCGTTCCCGCGTAGGGGTAGTTGTATCGGCCAATCGCGCTGACTCCCACGGCCCTGCAGCCCTCCACCTCATTTGGCCCCATCGCATCCTGGCAGAACATGAGATATACCCCCGGCAGCCCCGCCTCCTTGCAGCGATCATCAAACCGCGCAAACGCCTTCTTCGCGCCGTCCACGCCCAGGTTTCGTATGAACGCGTGCCCCACGAGGAAGATCACCACCGGCTTGCCGTCGATGCGAAGATAGCTGGGGTGCGTGAGATACTTCTTGATCACGAGGTCGCCGAACTGATCCAACTGCTCGGCGGTCATAGTGGATTCCGCCGCGTGGTTGCACCAGTTCAGGCAGAACTTGAACCGGTCGATATACTTCGCCTTCAGAAACCCATCATCCAGCGCGGTCTCATACATCTGGCTCCCATTTGCGGTGTAGAAATCGAACGCAAAGAACGATACACCGTGCTCCAGCGCCCACTTGATGTGCCAATCGGCCGCGGCGGGGTCGCCTTCGCGATAGTAGCCCAGCAGTGGATGCTGCACGTCCTTGTTCGCGGCCATGCAATACCACTTCTCCACCTTGTTCCAACCGGGGAAGTAGTACGCGCCGACGAGCATATCCGCCTTTGCAGGTTTCGGCGGCGGAATCGTGGTCGCTGCCTCCCCGCGAACCTGCAGGACTGCCAATAGACCCAGTAACGCTATCATAACGCTGAGATACCTATCCATGACCGAGCTCACTCTTTGCCAAACGCCAATATCACCGCGCCTCGCGCGGGCACTGTTACCTTCTGAGCGCCTGCTGCGCCCTTTGCTCTAGACATTCGTCCTTCCGGCCCGAACTCCTGCACCCGATACGCCTTCCCGACCACCAGCGGCGCGCTGAACTCCACCTTCCGGTCCTCATCTGACATATTCGCCAGTGCCACGCCCACGCTGCCATCCTCCGCTTTCCACGCGCTCCCGCATACCGAGGGCAGATCGAGCGTGTATTCCCCGCCGAAGGGTCCCCCCGCGGTGAACTTGACGCGCGGGTTGTCCCCGCCGACGTCCACCAACCCCAGCAGCCGGCCCGTAAGCAGGAACTTGTGCCCGAACCCCCTGCACTTGGCCAGGTTCCGCACGAACTCCCGCTCCCTGGCCGCCTCAGGAGCCATCATCTGCTCGGCCAGCACCCACCCGATCTGCGCGCCATAGATGAACTCCCTCGCCATCTTCGCGCGAAACGGCGTGGACTGCGCTATGTCATCCTTGCCGATATACTGGAACCCGAACGTGATCGTTCTGCCCGAGTAGACCGCCGGGAACAATGGAATCACCGCTTTGTCGGTGGCCGCGGGCGTATTCACGAGAAGCAGCGCATCGAACTGGTCCAGCCAGCACTCGATGTTCTCCTCGGTGGTAAGCATCCCGCCGCTTGGCAGCTTCGCGCGCGCCTTGTCCAGCAGCTTTCTATATCCATCCACCCAGAAATGCCCGCCCCCGAGCGGATGACCGTGAGACTGTTCATAGCAGCGATACGCCCACGCGCAACCGATCTGGTCGATATACACCCCATCCACCCCGCACTCGTGCGTAAGCCGATCCACGATACTCGCCACTTTGTCCTGCCACGCGGTAGTATACGGGCACATCGAGTTGAGCGGCACCTTGGAGCCGTAGACCTCGGTGTAGGGCTCGCCGTTCTCCTGCCGGGCGGCTGACTTGCTGAGGCCCTCCTCGTTCCAGCCCTTGGAATTGGGATCGACAATCCGGCCGTTGATATACGGCATCACGTGAAACCCCTGCGCTTGCAGCGACTTGACTCCCTCGGCGAAACCGGGCTTGGTGGGAAAGTAGTCGGGATAGAGCGTATCGAACGGGATCTCGTGCCACTTATACCAATGCAGCGCGGTCGGGACATCGAAATACTCCCGCGCGCGCTTGCACAGATCAGCGTTGCCGGCGTAGTCGGACTCGATCCGCAGCCACAGGTCGGTATCTTTGAGCCATTGCGGTATGGGGCGCTTGGAGACCGGCCCGGCCTTGCTCCACGGAGCCTTCAAAGCGAACTCGCGATAGACCTGCGCGGCTTCATACCATCCGCCATCGACCACGCCTATGACGGACTCGTACGGCACTTTATACTCGCCCCCGCCCTTTTCGGGGAGCCCCGGCCAGTTGGCACAGGTGTAGGTCGCGCGGTGCTCGTCAGCCTTTGCGGAAAAGACCTTGTGGTTGGCCTGAGGATCGTGCGCGCCGACGTAGAGCGCCTTTCCGGTCCCATAGAACGCGAGAAACTGCATCGCGGCGATCATCGAGGGATAGGTTGCCTCATAGCTCATGCCGGGCTTGACGTCGTATTCCAGCCCCCACCCGAACGGCACGGCCATCTTCTTCGCCGCTTCAGGCGAAATGTCCGGGAGTATGGGGAAGTCACACCGAGTGATCTTCCAGCCGTCGGGCAGATCAGCTCTGAGGGACCAATAGGAGAGAGCCTGTCCCTTCTTTGCATGGATCTCCATCCCGACCTGAACGAACTGCTCGTCAACAATCCAGCCGAACTCCAGACGATCGCCCTTGCGCCCCCACTCCATCAGCTCTGCTTCGTCGCTGGCGATCTCCTGAGTCTTCCCATCCGGCCCCGCAAGGGCGATCCTCCATAGTGGACCTTCAGTCGGTTTACTGATCCAGTTGCGCCCATCAGCCCCGCTGATTTCGACAAGCGACAGCTCAGGATACGTTGCGTTGAAACTAATTGTCAGCTTTCCCGTCTTGAGCGAACAGGCATCGCCAGGCCCAGCGTCAACAGCGGCCGAAAAGAGCAGGCAAATGATCAAGACCAGCAGCAAAAGCGCCATCATCGAGCCCTCCCACAATCTTCATCCCGCCAGGTATCTTACCTGGAGGGCTTCCAGCAAATGATAGCACAGCAGGCAGGGGAAATGCACAGCCCGGCGTAACTATGTAGGGGCGAAGCATTCGCACGCGAGCTTGGCAAGTCTCGACGGGCCTGTGCGCGAATGCTTCGCCCGTGAGGAGCCGCATGAACCTGATCATAGACCTTAGCGAGATCGCCCGCCTGTCCGAGCTCAACTGGGACCGGAACATGGAATTCCGCACGTTCCTGAAATGCAGCTCGCGATGGGCGGACGGCAAGAAACTCGACGCCCTCGTGCACAAAATACTCGCGGAAGTGACTGCCGAGATCGACTGCACCACCTGCGGTAATTGCTGCCGCGAGATGGGTGTGGCTGTCGATGCCGACGACATCGAGCGCCTTGCGAAGCGCGTGGGGATCAGCGCCCAGGAGTTCGAGGAACGCCACGTCGCAGTGGACAACGACTACGGTGAGAAGTTCATGCCCGAAACCCCGTGCCCATTTCTCGGCGGCAATTTGTGCACGGTCTACGAGGATCGCCCCGCCGTCTGCCGCGAGTTCCCGCACCTGCACAAGGAGCACTTCCGGTCAAGGCTGTTCGGCGTCGTCGACAACTCGGCAATGTGCCCGATAGTGTTCAACGTCTATGAGGAGCTGAAGCACCGCACCAACTGGCGGCCGAGGCGGTGACAAACAGAATCAGCCGCCGGCAATGCACCGACGGCTGATAACTAATGACCAATAACTAATGACTATCCCTTCAGCTCCCTGATAATCGCATCCGCCACCTGGCTCGTGCCGACGGCTGTCGGGTCGTTTCGATCCGGCTTCATATCATACGTGACGTACTTGCCCTCGGCGATGATCTTTGCGACTGCCTTTTCGAGGCGATCCGCCGCGTCAGTCTCGTTGATGTGCCGAAGCATCAACATCCCCGAAAGGATCATTGCGATTGGGTTGACCTTGTTCTGGCCCTTATACTTCGGCGCGCTGCCGTGGGTGGGTTCAAACAACGCCGACTCGTCACCGATGTTCGCCCCCGGAGCGACGCCCAGCCCGCCGACAAGCCCCGCGCACAGGTCCGAAAGAATATCGCCGTAGAGGTTGGGCAGGCAGATTACGTCGTAAAGCTCCGGTTTCTGCACGAGCTGCATGCACATATTGTCCACCAGCCGCTCCTGGTAGAGAATTCCCGCTCCCCTACCCGCCTCGATGGTTAGGGTCTCGTCACCCGCATCCGGCTCCAGATTGCTCCACTCGAACTTCGCCCCGTAGGCCTTAGCGACCTCGCGAGCCACTTCGTAGAACAGGCCGTCGGTGAACTTCATGATGTTCGCCTTGGCGACCGCGGTTACGCTCTTGCGGCCGTTTGCGATTGCGTAGTCGAACGCGAGCTTGACGATCCTGCGCGTGCCCGTGACCGAGATCGGCTTGATCGAGATCGCCGAGTCCGGCCGAATCTTGCCGCCGCTCATCTCGATGATGGTCTTCGCCTCTTCGGAACCAAGGTCGAACTCGACCCCCGCGTAGAGGTCCTCCGTGTTCTCGCGCACGATCACGAGGTCAACGTCGGCATACTTCGACCGAATGCCGGGGTAGTATTTGCACGGCCGCACGCAGGCGAACAGATCGAGTTCCTTGCGCATCGCCACGTTCACGCTGCGGAACCCCTTGCCGATGGGGGTTGTGATCGGCCCCTTGAGCGCGACCTTGTTTCGCCGAATGCTTTCGAGCACTTCCTCGGGCAGCGGCGTGCCGTATTTGTCCATCACGTCCACGCCCGCCTCTTTGACTTCCCATTCTATCGCGACCCCGGTGGCCTCGATAACCCGTCGGGTAGCCTCGGTGATCTCCGGTCCCGTGCCATCTCCGGGGATGAGTGTGATCTTATGCGCCAAAATGCGAACCTCCGAGCTTCAGTATAACCTCGTGAGTGTACCACGGCGCAAAGGAGGGTGTCAAATCGCGATGAGTTCCCTTCGCTCACTTCTATGACGCTGTAGAGCCCGGGGTCTCGATTCCCTCCCACGTATCGACGATGTTGCCCAGCGACATTGGGAGCGCATCCTCGATGTTTCTGACAAGCACAACCTTGGTGCCGGTCGGGCCTGTGTCCAAAAGGACCTGGTCCGCCACTCCCAGCATGATCGAATAGCCGAGCCCCAGCGACGGTCTTGTGGAGAAACCCCGGCGCAGAACGGCCTCGGGCAGTATCAGGGAGTCGATTCCCGGGCCGTTGTCCGCGACACCGATCCAGACCGTGCCGTCCCTGGCTCCCGCATACGCCCGGGCGGAGGTTGCGTGCTTAATGGCATTCGTGATAGCCTCTCCGGCGGCAATCATGAAGTCGTCCAGCCTGCTTCCCGTCAGACCGGCATTGCTGCAGACTGTCTCGGTTGCCCTGCGGGCCTTAACCATGTCAATCGCCTGCGTCACGTCAATGCTCACCTGCGCCTCTAGGAGATAGGGATCAACATCATCGGCGTCGCATATCAGCAGCTTGCCGTCCGTGACGCTCATGATCGTCTGGCGGTAGAACGCTCTCTTCTCTGCCTCCGTCCGTTTGCGATCTGTTATGTCGCGCACTATTGCCTGCAGCATGATCCTGCCGTGCAGCTCGATTGCGTTAAGCCTGACCTCCGCATTGAACACAGTGCCGTCAAGGCGCGAGTGTACCCACTCAAATGCCTGTGGCGCGCCGGACACCGCCGCATTGATCTTCTCAAGTGCTTTCTCCGTCGAGTCCCTGCCGTCGGGCTGTCGCGGCGGAGAGAACTCATACGGCCTGGAGCCAACTATTTGGTCCTTCGCCTTGCAGCCAAACATCTCCAGTGTCCGCGCATTGCAGCCTGCAAAGCGGTCGTGCTCCATTATGAAGATCGCGTCGTTCGCGGACTCAAAAAGCATCCTGAATTGCTCTTCGCTCTCCCACAGGGCGGCTTCCGCGCGCCTGCGATCCGTTATATCCCTGCACAGACTCAGGATTCTTGGGCCTTGCCCGGCTTCTATCACCGTGGCATTGATCTCGATTGGAGTTATCTTCTTTCCGTCCGGCGATACATAGTCAATCTCCAGATTCCTGACCGCGCCTGTCTCCCCGCATTTCCTGACTTCCTCCGCGTTGCGCTCAAGGTCGTAGGGCGCGGTCCACTCCAGCACCGTTCGCCCGAGGATTTCCTCCAGTTTGCTGTAGCCCGTCAGCCTGACATATTCCGCGTTTGCATCCACGACGCGCCCTTGACCATCCACAATCAGATATCCGGTCTCCGTAGTCTCAACGAGGTTCTTGTATTTCTCCTCGCTCTCCTTCAGCGCTGCTTCGGCCCGTTTGCGCTCGGTGATGTCCCTGGTGATCGACTGTATGCAGTGTTCGCCGTGATCCATGTAGGATGTGAGGCTGACCTCGCAGTCCACAAGGGCGCATTTCTTATGCTGGTGCAGCCAGGGGAAGGTCATGGTGCCGGCTTCGACAAGACGATCGTCTACCGTTAACACGCTCGCCTTCGAGGACGAACCGTCCCGCTGAAACTCAGGGCTGATCTCCCACGGTGTGAGTCCCAGCACCTCCTCGACACTGTAGCCGAGAGTCCGGCTGATAGCCGGGTTCACCTTGACGAACCGACCACCATTGAGCACGCTCACGAAATCAGGGCTGCGTTCGAACAGTAACCTGTAGCGCTCCTCGCTCTCGCGCACGGCCGCCTCGGCTTTCTTGCGTTCGGTGATATCGCGCATGATGTGGACAATGCCGCCGAGCCCGCCGGTCTCGTCGAGGAGTGGGTCAACTGTCACGCTATACCAGCGCCCGTCAAACTCCATCTCAAGTGACTCGCGATGCAATGACCGTCTCAGTAGAGCGGCGGGACACAAACTGATCGGCCGATCCGCGCCGTGTACTACCTCCCAGCACAGTCGGCCAAGCACCTCGCTGGGTTCCTTGCCGAACAACTCGGCAGTCGCTTTGTTGCAGCGGGTAATCCGGCTGTCCGCGTCCAGAAGCCAGACCGCGTCGCTCATAGCGTCGAAAGTCGTCAGCCACTCCCGGGCTGCCATCTTCAGCGCTGCCTCCGCCCGCTTACGCCGCGCATACGCGACAGCCATCACGATGCCGAATGCGACAAAAGCCACAAACACGGCTCCGTGAGCATACATCGCAACCGGCGAGCCCAGGGCCAGCGCTTCCCAAATGCTTCCCTTTCCGCCGTGGATGGTGTTGTAGTCGGCTACACCCTCCGCAACCCAGGACAACACGCCGAGGACAATTGCGAGCAATATGATCTTAGCTTCGGTCTTCACCCAGAACCACTTTCCGCGCGCCTTCAATATGAAGCCGAACATGCAGTACTTCTCATGCAGGGGATTATACCCGAAAGCGAGGGGATGCTTTTGCGTATCACATAGCCTGCGCGGGTTGTCCCGCGCGCTCGTCGCCTCTGTGCAAGAGAGGAAGGCCGGGCGCGGCCGACGTATTCTCAGATAACGGGTGATGGACACCCGGCCTGGAGCAGATACATGATCGCGCCATTCGTCATACAGTCCCACCGAGGAGCCGGCAACCTCGCGCCGGAGAACACGATTCAGTCATTCGAGCTTGCATGGAAGATCGGCACCGTGCCCGAGGCCGACGTTAGAGCCACCAGCGATGGTGTCATCGTGGCCTTTCACGATAACGACCTCAAGCGGCTCGCCCCAGGCGCTAGCGCCGATATACAGCCAAAGAGCGTGAATGCTCTGAATTGGAGCGTCGTGTCCAAACTCGACGTTGGGTCCTACAAGGGCGAACAATACGGCAACGAGCGAATTCCTCGCATCAGTGAAGTCTTCGATGCCATGAAAGGCCGTCCCGAACGCCGGCTCTATCTGGACGTCAAGGAGGTGCCATTGGAGAAGATGGCCGATCTCGCTCGGGAGCGCGGGATCGAAAAGCAGCTCATTCTGGCGTCCACCAGATACGAGCATCTCCATCAGTGGAAGAAGCTGCTACCCAACTCCAAGACGCTGCTGTGGATGGGCGAGAAGGAACCCCGACTGCGAGAGCGCCTTGCCGAACTTCGAAAGACGGACTTCGCCGACATCACGCAGCTCCAGATTCACGTCAACGTTGCCGATGTTGTTGCCCCCGAGCAGTTCGCGCCGTCGTCGGCGTTTCTGCGCGACGTGGGAGCCGAGATTCGCCCCAGAGGCATACTGTTCCAGGTGCTGGTGAAGGGCTCCGATGACTCTCAAGCCTACCGCAATCTGATGGACCTTGGTGTAGAGTCATTTGCCACCGACGACCCTCTGGTGACCCTGGCCGTGATGCGCGAACACATCTCCCGCAGATTGCCTTCAATCCCCGGATAAAGGCGGTCTGCCTCCAATTGGTGTGAGGGCGAAGTGGACAAGATACTACTGCTCCACCTCGATTTCCTCGGATTCCAGCCATTCCAGGATGCGTTCCCTCACCTTCTGCTCGCTGAACTCGAACCACCGCTTCCGTGTATCGGGGTAGTCGGCCAGCACGTCCTTGAACCGTCGAAACGCCCCCTTGCCATTGAGCGCGACAGAGAGCAGTTCCTGCAAGTGCCGATCCCCGACGGCCTCCGCAAACTCCGCCATATCCCGGTATCCATCGCGGGACTCCTGCGTCGGCACCCGGATGAACCGCTCTCCGAACGTCTCCACCAGGAACGCCTCCCGAATCGAGTCTCTCTGCCAGTCGGGGCACTGATACTCTTTTAGCCATTCCTCGAACTTGGCAGTCGGGTCCTCACCTTCCTCGATATCCGCGTCCTCGAAGAACTCCTCCACTGCGCCGCTGTCCTCATCGGTGACCATCACCACACTGCCGGTCTCCAGGTCGAGAAAATGCGATGCCTCCGGGAAATCCGTCTCGAACGCCAGCGCCAGTTCGGACATATCCACCTTTACTTTTCTCATCAGTGATCCCTCACTTCCCACAGCACTTCTTATACTTCACGCCGCTGCCGCACGGGCAGGGCTCGTTTCTGCCGACCTTGCGCCAGCCCTCGACCGGCCTTGCGGCAGGCGCTGCCGGACGCTGCTTCTTTCCCATGAACACGTCAACCATCCGTTCCCAGTCGTCCTCACGATCGAGGTCGTAGCTTTCCAGGCAAAGCGTCAGGGGCGGGTCCGTGGCCCCCCCTTTTCTACTACGGGAAACGGCAGCGCCTCTACTTCGCCGTCGGTTCTTATGCTGATCTCGGCAAGCGCTTTCAGCGCATTCCGCACCAGGTCCCTCAAGCTCACTCCAACCAGCTCACGATGATCGCGCGCCAGGGTCAATACGCGTCGCAGATGCTCGGCCGCTCGCTTGTAATCTCTCTTTTCAAAGAGTATCTCTCCCATGCTGTGGTGCGACTCGATGTCATCGGGGTCGAGCTCCAGGGCTTTCGTGAAGGCCTTGGACGCCTTTGGGATCATATCGCAGCGGAGGTAGATATTGCCCAGCCGGCTCCACACCTGGGTGTTCTCCGGCTCCCGCTCGAGGATAGCGAGCAGGTGATCCTCCGCCTGCGCGGCTGAGCGGAAGCGAGTTCCGTCATACAGGCGCGCGCTTCCGAAGACCAACCTGTCGTCGTTCAGACCAGCGGTCTTTCCAATCATCAGGGCCGTCACAGCCATAAGCGCGTCCGGTGTAAACTCCCAAGGCCCCGCCGATTTGCATTTTCTGCATCGGAAATAGGAGCCGAAGCTAACGTACTCTCCCGGTCATTGCGACTTCTTGTGAATCTCGGGATCGACGAAGACGGTCTTAGTCCGATACCGGGCGATGTGGCCGCAATTGCCGCACTCCAACCGCATGCTGATGGTTTCGGGCAGATCGTCTTCACAGATATCGACCAAGTCATGAAGGCCCATTTGCTCTACTCCTATTCCAGCCACGCCGGCAAATCCGCCCCCCGCAGCAGGTGCGTGATCCGTTCGATCTCCTCTTTGGTGAACGTCGCGTTCTCGATCTGCTTCGTTGTCGCAATCGACTCCGGGTCGACCTCGGGAATCTTCCGATTGGACTCAAATGGCTGATCGGTCAGCGCATCCAGCACGCGCTGTCGCATCGCCGCGAAGTCCGGCGCCGCCGCAATCCCCTTCGGGTCGTCCACGATTGCGCTGAGCTGACGCTCGATTTTCTCCGTTTCGCGGATCACTCGCGGCGGCTTCTTGAGGCCCAGCGCCGCAGCCAACTCCGCATGCTTGAGTTTCATCACGCGCTTGGCCTGCCGGATCTGGTCCCGCAAATTGAGCGCATGTTGAACGACTTGCGCGTCCGCGAACGTCCCCGCGCCCTCGATTCGGACCACCGCCTCTTCTTTGGTCGGGATCGGCCGGGCCAGCCGGATCGTCGTCACCCGACTCTTGCCATCCCACCACCAACCTTCTCTAGCCAGATCGCCTCGCAGTTCCGGCAGCTTGCCGCCGTTGCGAGTGACGTCATCCGGCTTGAGCAGCCCGTGGACCTCGATAACATAGCCGCGCTTGCCGAGTTGCCCTTTGAACTTGCCTTCGCTGGGCCCAATCGCGAGAACGTAGTCCCCCGATTTCCCCACCTGCTTGAAGCTGATCGAGGTCCACGAGAACGCGCCTTTGCGGTAATCGAGCGAGTCGCCGTCATCTTCGTATAGCCGGGTCGCAGCCGGTCGGCGGCCCGCGTAGACATCGAGTTTCAGCGGGTCGAGTGGCTTCTGATCGCTGAAGTCCATATCCGGCGCCATTGGGATTATCGAACCCGCCCTCGCAAACAGCGGCATCCTGTCGATCGGGCACTCGACATCAACCACCTGCCCGCCTTTATATATATCGCCGGTGAAGTAGTCCACCCAATCATCGCCGGCGGGAAGCCACGCCTGCCTGCCGGCGGCCTTGCCCTTGGCCGGTTCGGTGATCGGCGCCACCAGCAGGTCACCGCCCAGCATATACTGCTCGTTGAACTTGTAAGCCGAATCCTGATCCGGGTAATCGAGATACATCCCTCGCGCGAGCGGCAGCCCCGTGTCGTGCGCAACCCGCGAGCAGGTATACAGATAGGGAATCAGCGCATATCGCAGCCCAACGAACTTCCGATACGTCTCCACGCCCTCCGCGCCATACTCCCACGGCAGCCGCAGCCCCCACAGGCCGTGGAACCAAATGATCGGGCTCATGGAGCTGAACTGCACCCACCGCTGATACAGCTCCTTTGGCAGTTCCACCGTGAACACGCCCCCGCAGAGGTTATTCATATACGGAACGAGCATGTTCCCGCCCCGCGTCGTCGCCGGCACGAGCACCGGCAGCGACTCCCAGACCCCGTGAAGATCGCCGGTGAAATACCCGCCGTAGCGATACGACCCCCATGCCGACCCAAGCCGGCAGAACGCGTAGGCTCGCTTGCCGGTGATGCGCTCGCTGCCCTCATACTCGATGTGGCGCGTCCACAGGTAGGCGTCGAGGCCCTCCATGTTCGCCGGAGCCGCCCCGTCCTGCCACCAGAACGCCATCCCCCAATCCAGCGAGGGCTTGTGCAGCAGGTTCATGAAAAGCTCGGCGTATTTCTTGTTGGCGAGGTCGTGCGCGATCTCTTTGGTGTCGGCGGGCAGGCCCATCGCTTTGCGGATCGCCTCGAAGTGGCTGTCGCTCTCTTTGGTAAGGGCCCCATAGTGCTCATTGCCCGTGACCTTGACCCCTCGCGCCCGCATCCACTGCATGAAGCCTTTCACGTCCGGTATCTGTTCGAGGTCCCAATCGTAGCCCGTCCAAACCATCTTCCCCCGAGAGTCGGAGTCGAGCACCACAATATCGAGCGGCAGCGACTCGTCGCGGAACTGCTTGACTATCATCTCCCACTGCTCCCCCGAATAGCTCGCGCGCGAACCGAACCACGAGCCGAATATATAGCGCGGGACCATGGGAATCGGGCCCAGCAGCTTTGCGAGTTCCCCGAGCGCGTGGGAGTAGTCATTTCCGTATACGAAGAAGTACCAGTCCTGGCTGGTCTTCTCGGGCCGAGGCTTGACCCAATCGGACGCCTTGTCGAAAAGCGCGGAGTGGCTGTCGTCGAGCAGGAAATATCCGTTGCGGCTGAGCGGGCCGGGGTCGGTGACCTCTTTTGTGGATCGATTATCCATGCTCGCCGGAACCCCGCCCAGGTTCTTATCGTCCACATCGCCCGGCTTCCATGAGTGAGACCCGCCCCAACTCACGCGCAGGTTTTCCGGCGAAAACGGCCCTGAGTCGGCCTTGTAGCGCACGACCATCTTCGCCGTGCTCATCACCAGCCAACCATCCTCGGTCTTGGATTGGAGCGCCACCTCCGGCCAGTCGTCACGATTAATAGCCGCGACGCTCGGCTCGTCAACGAAGTTCGCCGTGGGTGAATACTCCATCCGAACCAGTGTCTGTGTCAGCGCATGAAAGCGCACATTGCCCTGTGTAACCACGCTCGCCGATCCCGCCAAAACGCCACCCCCAGTGATAAAAACGCCAATACAACCGAGTATTACGCCGATCCTTACTCCCAATGTGTCGAACATCATCTACTCCCCGCCCAAGTTTCCTTGCGGACATATTCTAGCACACCCGCGCGGCTGCAGCGATAGCATTTTCCCCCTCCCAAATCTCCAGTCTCAGACAGGAACCCGGCCTCCCCCCGAGTAATCTCGGAAGTCGAGGACATGATTGAGGCGCTTGCGGGGGCGTCTACGAGAATGGGGGCGAAGGTGCCGATGGTCCAGCAAATCCGGGGGCTGTTCAAAAACCCCGAAGTTTTTTGTCTTACAGGCATGGATTACTGGAGGCGATGTCGAATTCCTCTTGTGGAGGTGATTGGCATTGCTTGGCAAGAGGAAAGCTCGACAGGAGAGCCTGTT
>Ga0209226_10000278_pt1 | contig 31379 bp, 24 predicted proteins | sample BarGraNGADG00212_2_FD_184497 | JGI IMG/M metagenome (GOLD analysis project Ga0209226, IMG submission 184497) | Arctic peat soil microbial communities from Barrow, Alaska, USA - Barrow Graham LP Ref core NGADG0011-212 (SPAdes) (version 2) | ecosystem: Environmental > Terrestrial > Soil >...
GAATCTTGTTTTCCATGGATTCATGGCTGCCCAGAAGGAAATATTTGAAGCAAGTTTTGGTGAGGCTTTAATCGCTGCTAATGGGATCAATCCACCTAAAATTGCCATCATTAAAATAAAGATCTCGTTTCCTTGAAAAGGCGTTTTCTGTGATTGATCTGATTTTACTGTATTCGGTATTGATACCCCTGTTTCATCAAAGAACTCATCCGGTATAATTCCATCTGTGTCCTTTTGCTTTAAAACAACATAAGAGTAACCGGATTCATTATATACTTTGTTTATTGGAAATAGTATATCTTCCTGTAAAGGACTAATGATAAGATCCTTTGGTTCATTAATTATTATTGCCGGATCCGGAAGTTTTCTCAATTCATAATGATATAGGTTAATCTCTGAACTTTTAAGTATCTGTTGAAGAAACAATAGTTCATTTGTTCCGGAATTAGTCAGTACATGGTAATTTTGTGTTTCTCCCAAACTATAAATAAACTTTTCCGGATTCTTATCCTTTCTGGTGATATTTTTAGATGAATAACTATTATGTGTGTTATTCCAGATCGCATGGTATGCATACCTGATATATTTGCTATTATTTGATTTTATTGCCAGGATTGGTTTGTTCTTGCCATAATCATACCTTGTTTTTGGCGTTTTGCAGGCAAGATCTTTTTTCTGGGCGACTTGGATTCTGTCTGTTGCACATGAGGAAATCAGTATGGCAGACAAAATGATAGTTGATATGCTTATTCCCCTGCTCATAACAAATAATTTTAAGTACGTAGATTTAATTCTTTATGCAAGTTACATGAGTTAAAAGTCAAAGTCAATTCTATTTATTCAAACAAGTGTCTATCTGTCCAAAATGAAAGGAAATTGGACTGGACAGATAAATGATTATTCTTGAGGGAGCATATCCGAACACCCATAATCCGAATATTTTGCAAAATGCTTTAGTCTCATTTATGTCAGGCTGCACTCTCAACCTTTTCCTTGTGGATAAGGATATAAATTATTGGCAAGATTCCTATTGTATTAAAGATAAAGATGCATATAAACCATACCAGATGATTGTTTCGTGCAGCTTTCCACATTGCAATTAATTTCCAAACAGTATCCCAGATTGCAACAATAGCAATTAACGGGATGAGCCACGGCAGCATTGAGTGAATTCCTTGTTCCATTTGAAATTAGTTTTAATTTTTAAAATAACATTAAGAAAACATACCCGGAAAGTGTCGCCTGGTATCTTAATTATAAATAATTTACACGTTCATTACAGCATATCAAATATATACCAATTGATTTGTATTTTATAATTTTATAAAAATAATTTAGGTTCTTTTGGATTTAAATGTTTATCAGGATGGGCAAACATATAAATCCAAATTTTACATATATGAAGACTGTAACAAATTTCCGAGTTCTGGTTACATTGTCATTTTTCCTTTTAATCCCGGTCTTCACTCAGGCTCAAGCTGATAAAAAGGCAGCTGAATTGAAGAACCTGGGGACGGTCATTTCTAAGGCTAAAACCAAGGTTGCTCTGAATGAACGGAAGATGGCTGTCGCAGATTCCCTGATTGAATCTGGGGATCAACTAATCGCTGAATCAAAAACTGAAACCAGGACTATTGAATCAGAGAGAAAAAAGCTTGATAAAGACAATGTTGCCAAACAAAAACCTCTGACTAAACTTTCTACTTCAAAAGATAGGGCAGAATCCACCGAAGCCAGAGCAGATCTTAAAGCACTCAATATGCAATACAGATCAGATGCCAAAGCTCTTAATACCCGTTTAAAAGATGCAACAAAAAAGTTGACGAAAGGCAATGCTAACCTCACAAAAGGGAAAGCAGCCAGGAAAAGTGTCCAGGATGCGCTTAAAGCTTCAAAGGCTACACTTAAAGATGCTCAGGCAAAATATGATGCTGCCTATTTCTCAGGAGGGAATACCAATCCAAACAATAATAAAATGAAATAAACAGGGATTGACTATTCACACTACTCAGGTACCTGCGACAATCAAATTAAATAGCTTAAATCATATAAATGTTTCAGTATAGTTTCAGTAATCACAAACAATAAAGCCTCAATATTGTTGTGTATTAAGGCTTTTTGCGTTTGTATTTGCTCCCCGGGTAATCCCGCTTTTTGACTCAAAAAGCGGGACAGGTGTCACGGTTTTTGCAAACCGCTCCTGCACTCAAGGAGCATCGGTATAAGGGGATTATACCGTGACTGCGCCGCTGCTCTCAACCAAACCTGTGTAAGGGGACAGGTGACCTGCTCACAAAAAGCATTGTACCGCGACACTCGTAAAACTCAAAAAACTTGCAACTTGACGGCAAAAACCGCGCCACCCCGCCGATGGCGGGGACGCTTACACCCTTTATTGCCGGGCCGTTATGGGCAATAGCGCTGATATCCAGCGACATGCTGCCAAGACAATTTCGTAAACAATAACACATTACATCTATCTAGACAAATTCGACAATCAGCGCAACTAGCCTATAACGGATAAAAGCATATAACTCAATAATAATCAGGACAAATGAAAAAATTAATAGTCTCAGTTTTAATAATTTTACTAGGTTTAAACATAAAAGCTGATATTGCACCTGATCCTATTCGTGCAAGGGGAATAACTGTTCTTCAACTAACAGATATAAGATTGACGTATGAAAAAGTCACTGTTGATTTGACACTTGACAGTTCATTTGTCCATTGCTATTTCAGACTACATAACGAAGGCAAGGCCAGGAAGATACAAATTGGCTACCCCAATATGAGCTATTATTCTAATAACGACCGACGTAATTTTAAGTCTAACCCAATTAATGTATCTGAGAATGGCAAAAAAATAGATAATATCAATTTCTATATACCCGATTCTATAAATCTGCGTAATAATGACAATAATAATAAACCCTGGTATTTGTGGGATACCAATTTTGATGAGAACGAAACAAGAGTAATAGTTGTAACATATTCATTACCTCAGGGAATAGTTAAAAATGATCTTTATTATAAGTTTGAGTATCTATTAAGCACAGGAGCAGGATGGAAAGGCGTAATTGATACAGCAGAGATAATCGTTAATTTGAAGAATTTTGACAAGGACCTTATATTAAAAACTTCTCCAGCCAATTTTACTTCAACAGGTAATCAGATAGTTTGGAAATTGCATAATATTGAACCGACTTCAATGGATGATATTACAATCAGTTATGAAAAGAAGAAAGGCCAATACGGAGAGCGACTGAAACTAGTTCGTTATCCTCCAGTTGTATTAGACAATAAGACTATCTTAAGTTATGATATCCGTGAAAGTAATAGAATAGAAAATCTAAATCCGAATGAAATAGCATCAATTTCTGTCTTAAAACCTGGTGATTCGATCAAGATAAAATTCCCTCACATTGATATTTCAAATGGACTTGTTTTAATCTACAGCAAAAGATTTGCTATTAACAAGTTATCAGAGATAATTAAACTAAAATTTCCTGATTTGGCTGATGATTTAGAATCCAATTCTGTTCCATATTTTGAAGATAACTATTCACTAGTCTTAAATGATAAGACTATAAAGAAAATTAATATGACTGGGGAGATTATGACCATAGATAAGAACTCTATTTTGGATATCTCATTGAAAAAAATGGGGAAGAACGTGAAAGAGATTGATATAAAACTAAAATAACTGCCCATAACACGGACAATAAAGGTCATTTGTTTGTCACGGTTTTTGAACTAACTGCTTTCTTATAACGTGACCCTTAAATCGCACCACCAGGACTCCGCACCAGTGCTCGCAATTTAGATTCTGTACCATGACTCACTGCTGGCTCCGTTATCAACTTGTACCGCGATACTGCACCAGTGCTGTTAATAAAATAACAATAAGGTGATAACCAACCTGTTTTCTATCGGCATTGTACCGCGACACTCGTATAGCTCACAAAAAATGTACCTGACGGCAAAAACCACGCCATACCTTCCTTGCACCGTGACAATTTTCTGGCTAAAGTACCGTGACTGCGCCGCTGCTCTCAACCAAACCAGTGTAAGGGGAATTGCCGGGCCGTTAGCATTAAGTAGGGGCTTCCAGCACATTAGAGAGTTTTAAAGTTTGAACATAGAACCAGCTTAATTGTTAAATTGAATAACATAAGATACCTTGTTTTTTTAACATAAAAACTATGTCAAACGTTGAAACAAAAAAGAAGTTGTCACCAGAACAACGTGAAGAACTACTCAGAGCATTAAAAGCCCGTTTTGAGAAAAACATGAACCGCCATAAAGGTCTTGAATGGGCTATAGTACAAGCAAAGCTGGACGATAATACTGAAAAACTGTGGTCACTCAATGAAATGGAGAGAACCGGTGGTGAACCGGATGTTGTTGGTTATGATAAAAAGACGGGCGAATACATTTTTTATGATTGTTCAGCGGAAAGTCCTAAAGGCCGCAGAAATGTTTGTTATGACCGTGAAGCGCTGGAGTCAAGGAAAGCATTTAAACCAGAAGATAACGCTATTGATATGGCAGCTGCCATGGGCATCGAGATTTTAACGGAAGAACAATATCGAGAGTTGCAGAAACTTGGAAATTTCGATACCAAAACGTCGAGCTGGTTGAAAACACCTTCTGAAATTAGAAAACTCGGCGGCGCCATCTTTGCCGATCGTCGCTACGACCATGTCTTCGTGTATCACAACGGTGCACCCTCTTACTATGGCGTCAGGGGGTTCCGTAGCTCGCTAAGGGTCTAAATTTGGACTTTGAATTTTAGCATTTCTTTGATTTTTGTTTTTGTTTTTTTACGAGAGACAGATCTCAGGTGATTTGATAAGAAACAGTGACATAAGAAGACGACTTATCAAGAAGATAGATTTAAACATACCTAATGCTAACACGGACAATAAAGGTCATCTGTTTATCACATTTTTTGCAATTTACTCCTGCGCCCAAGACAGATTTGTAATGCCGGTACCGCGATCCCGCTTTTGCTGTGCAAAAGCGGGACAGGCCCGCCAGTGCTCCCTATAAAACCTTGTATATCTTGACTTGTGCCCTGCTCTCAATAAAACTTGTACCCCCGTCACTCGATTCGCTCGCACGGGGCGCGGCGCGATACCATGACGTTCCAAGCTCGGTCATGATAACCGCCCTTTATTGCCGGGCCGTTAGGTGGCATAGCAAGTCGCAAAATGACAATGAGTCAACGTTAGATAATTAGTCATGATAAAAATTTCATTCACTTACCGGGACTCAACCTTCTACTAAATATTCCATGACGTGACTAGCTTGCCCCAAAGCTCCTTGCATATGATAATTCACGGTTTTGTATTTTTAAATTTACAAAACCGGTTTATGAGCATCATCTGCAAGTTTTCCGACGCTCTCAATCCTAATTCTCTGACGCTTACCGGGACTTTAAAAATGCTACGCTACCTAACGGCATAAAGAAATGTTTTTCAATACTTTGGAAGCACTTTGTTACCTATACAATATATTTTTTTCGTACTTTTACATAAATCATTTATCCAACAGTTTAATAACACCTAATTTTATTGAAACAGAAAATGGATAAAAGAACAAAATCCGATGAGTTAATAATGGCTAATAAAGAACTCGCTTTTCAAAACGAGGAGAAAGAAAAACGTGCAGCAGAGTTAATCATTGCTAATAAAGAACTTGTTTTTCAAAACAGGGAGAAAGAAAAACGTGCAGCAGAATTAATCATTGCTAATAAAGAACTTGCCTATCAAAACAGGGAGAAAGAAAAACGTGCAGATGAGCTAATCATTGCTAACAAAGAACTTAAGCAATTACTTCAACTCAATGCCGACAAAGACCTTTTTATATCAATTCTTGCACACGATTTAAGAAGCCCATTTCAAGCACTTCTTGGCTTATCTGGGTTATTAATAGAAAATATTCACCAATACGATATTGTCGAAATTGAAAATCTCATAAATCAAATTAATAAATCAGCACAAAACACTTATAAATTACTGGAAGATTTATTAAAGTGGGCAAGAACACAATCTGGCAAAATTCCTTTCGAACCACAAAAACTTAGTTTTGCAGATATTTGTAAGGAAATTCTTGAAATTCTTAACCCAAATGCAGATGCAAAAAACATCAAAATCAATTACTTTGCATCAGACGAGATAAATATTTTTGCAGATATTGATATGATAAAAACAGTATTGAGAAATCTTGTTTCGAATGCAATAAAATTTACAAACAACGGTGGACAAATTGATATTAATGCTGAAAAAAACCATACAAATGTAACAATTACTATATCAGACAATGGAATTGGAATAGAACCTAATAATTTAACAAAACTTTTTGATATTTCACAAATTCAAACAACAATAGGTACAGCAGAAGAGAAAGGAACAGGGTTAGGATTAGTACTTTGCAAACAATTTGTAGAAAAACATGGAGGTAAAATTTGGGCAGAGAGTGAACATGGTAAGGGTAGCGAATTTAAATTTACTATGCCAATATTTACCGACCAGGCAAATGATATGAATAATTGATAGAAAATCTGACTGCATGACGAGAGAAAAATTTCTACGACCACCTGACACGGACAATAAAATTAATAGGTTTGTCACATTTTTCGCATTTTGCTCCTGCTCCCATGACAGATCCGTTATGCCGGTACCGCGATCCCGCTTTTGCTGTGCAAAAGCGGGACAGGCCCGCCAGTGCTTCCTATAAAACTCTGTGCCCCATGACTTGTAACCTGCTCGCCATAAACTTTGTACCCCCGTCACTCGCTTCGCTCGCACGGGGCGTGGCATGCTTCACTCATTCAGGCCTCATGGCATTGTCTTTTCTATCGGGACACTTCTTTCCGGCCTTCAATCCTGCCTGTCGGCAGGTGCTCAGCAACGCTTACAACCTTCATTGCCGAGCCGTTGGCTTCCATTAGGGGCATCGAGATCCTCAAATAAATTCGCGAGCTAATAATTAATAATATACTAGTTTTATAAAAATGTATACCTTTGGTAATTAATTATTATCTATTGACAGATTTATCATCAGCAAAGATTACAGAGACACAATATTTAAGATATTACTATAAACTATAACAAAAACAATGAAAAAGCTTTATGGGTTTTTATCATTGATCATCATGATTTCGATGATTGCATTTTTAACTAACTGTACTAAGAATGATAGTTCTTCACAGAGCAAGATTCAAAATATAACCGGATATGCTCAAAAAGGTCCTTTTATTAACGGAAGTTCAGTTACAGTTTATGATTTACAATCAGATTTATCGCCTACTGGTAAATCATATAACTCTCAAATTACAGATAACAAAGGCACATTTCAGCTAAGTAATATTACTTTAAGCTCAAATTATATAAGTTTAAGAGCAGATGGATTCTATTATAACGAAATTTCAGGACGTCAATCTGCTGCACAAATTACATTATATGCACTTTCTGATATAACTGGGAAAAGCGATATAAATGTCAATATATTAACAGATCTGGAGAAGTTGCGAGTTGAATACTTAATGAATAATGGTAAGTCTTTTACTGATTCAAAAATACAAGCCCAAAAAGAAATATTGGCTATTTTTAATATCGAGAAAAGTGACATTAAAACTTCTGAAAATTTAGATATTTCAGAAAGTGGTGATGATAACGGAATATTATTGGCAATTTCTTCAATATTGCAAGGTTATCGTTCAGAAAGCGAAATGACAGAATTATTATCAAATATAAGCAATGATATAAAGGAAGATGGCATTTTAAATAATGGCTCTTTGGGTTCTGCTTTGATAAATCATGCAATAATTCTTGATACTACCTCAATCAAAAGCAATTTAATTAATCGGTATAGCCATATAGGAGCAGTAGTAAGCATTCCTGAATTTGGGAAATATATTGCCAACTTTATTTCCAAAACAAAGTTTGAGGTTATCCAGCCTGATATATCTTATCCTGGTACAGGTATAAATGGAGACAATATTCTTTCATTATCAAAAACAACCTATAATGGCGGCCTGGATATTCAACATAGTCTAGCTGCACAATTAGCAAACGGTACAACATTAAAAATCAAAATAACATCAGTAAGTTCCGGTAAAACTACAACCACTTTAACTGATACAATTACTCCGGTTGCTACGCCCGTGTGGTATTATTTATTTGGAACAAGTATTAACTGGTCAATTAACGACTTTGATCTTACAAATTATACTCAAACATTTACTGCAATGGGATCAGATAAATCATGTGATTTAAAGATGTACTTTGATAAGGGTTCGTTTTTAATAGAATACTTTGAAATGAATTCTACCGTTCCGACCAGGACAAAAACAATTATATGTAATTAAATATTAATGGCAACCAAGGAATTCAGTAGGTCTAAGCTGGCTAGTTACTATTTTTGAACATCAACCAATATAGAAATAGAGTAAAACTTACTTTGGGAGCCCCAAAATCTCATAATTTGGTCTTTGCAGGGACACTGAAACATACAAACTAAATAGCTTAAATCATGTAAATGTTTCAGTATAGTTTCAGTAATGACAAATAAAAAAGCCTCGATATGTTTGTGTATCAAGGCTTTTTGTGTTTGTGTTTGCTCCCCAGGTAAGACTCGAACTTACGACCCATGGATTAACAGTCCATTGCTCTAACCAACTGAGCTACTGAGGAATTTTATAAAAATGCTAATTTTAATTAGCGAGCCAAAAATAAGGGCTTTTAGTGAATTTAACAATATCTTTGGCTAAAATTTTTAAAATGAAGCAGATTCTTGGCATCGGGAATGCCCTTGTTGACGTAATTACCATCATGCCAGACGATTCAGTTCTAAAAAAATTCGGATTTCCGAGAGGAAGCATGCAGCTCGTCGATGATGTTAAATCTAAGATTATAAAAAACGGCACATCCTCTTATACCAGAACACTTGCTTCAGGCGGCTCAGCTGCAAACACGGTTCATGGCCTGGCTATGCTTAAAACAAATGCAGGGTTCATCGGCTCCGTTGGAAATGATGAAACAGGCGATTTTTTCGAGAAGGATATGAAAAATGCCGGCGTAAGAACAATTCTCTTGCGTCGCAGTTCAGTGACGGGCACTGCTGTTGCCCTGATCTCGCCTGATTCGGAACGCACATTTGCAACACATCTCGGAGCTGCCCTTGAGCTTGGTTCGGATGACCTGAAAATGGAATACTTTAAGCCTTACAATATCCTTTACCTTGAAGGATACCTGATCAACAACAGATCACTTGTCGAAAAAGCCTGCAAACTCGCTAAAGAGAATAACATGGAGATTGCTCTTGACCTTGCAAGCTTTAATGTGGTCGAGGCAAAACTTAATGATTTTAAAGACGTGATCGGAAAGTATGTAGATATAGTTTTTGCCAATGAAGAAGAAGCCAGAGCTTATACAGGGTTGAGTCCGGAGTTGGCATTAAAACAAATCGGTAATCAATGCCGGATTGCAGTGGTAAAAGCCGGGAAGGGGGGTTCAATGATAATGAGAGGAGAGGAAATTATAAAGGTCGGATCGTTTCCGGTAATAAGCAAAGACACTACCGGAGCAGGAGATCTATATGCAGCAGGATTTCTGTATGGTTATGCCAACGACCTGCCCCTTGAGAAATGCGGAGTCATTGGTTCCCTTCTTGCTGGTAAAGTTATTGAGATCATGGGCGCAAGGATTGGCTATACTAATTGGGATATTATCAGGAACCAGGTTTCTGAAATTGTTGAAGAATAGGCCATATTTAAAAAATGTATCAAAACAGATCTGCTATTTTAACACGAGACAATTTAAAATAATACTTATGAGATCAAAATCTTTATTTTTTATTCTTATTTCTATTATCCTCCTTTCAGGCGGATGTGCTCCTAAAGAATCCTTTGATCTCAAAATGACTATCGTACCTATGCCAGGTATCTATGCTGAAAGTTTCTTTAATTTCGGAGAAACCGGGAAAATTATATCTATGAACGAGATCACCGGAGGCAATACGGAGATTACCGGAAATTTTTCGTTAGCCGAAGCTCAATATCTTGCAGCCATATTAAGCACCGGTGGCAATGGGCTACCGTTAAAACTTCAGATTGCTGAGAAGCAGCTTGTAAAATTGAAATAGCACCAACTAAAAAGGAGCTCATTTCCCCTTTTATGTTTCTATTTGCTTTAATCAATACCTTGGCAATGTGTACCCGTTATTGTATTGCGGAACAATGAACTTATTGGCAGCTGATGAAGTAAACTGCTGCTTATCATTATTCCATGAAATCTTTTCGCCTGAGCGATAGGCAATATTACCCATCTGTGCAACAAGAGCAACATTTCGTCCGATATCAATCCCGGCATTAAGCTTCTGGGGAGTGTTGTTTTTAAGGCAGTCGAGGTAATTTCTTACATGAAGGTCAAGTCCGACACCTACGTTCTTCTGAACGGGGATAGCTTCAATCTTTTGTTTTTCAGGGATTACCTCCCAACCGTTCCTGTCAAGGACAAGGGTTCCGTTTTCACCGGTATATGCCATTCCGTGAGGTCTGCTCCAGTTACCAAGGCCGATACCGATAGTGTGTTCCCAGATCAATGTGAAATCCTTGAAGTCGTAAACTGCGGTCATAGTGTCGGGAGTCACCATGTCATCGTCAGGGAATGCATATTTGCCGCCAATGGCCATAACTGATTCCGGGATTGATTTATCCATTCCATACAGGATATAATCGATAAGGTGAACGCCCCAGTCAGTCATCAGCCCGTTGCCATATTCCCAATACCATCTCCAGGTAAAGTGGAACCGGTTTTTATTGAAGGGGCGTTTTGGTGCAGGTCCGAGCCACATGTTATAATCAACGCCATCGGGGACAGGTGAATCGGGTACTTTTGGAACAGATCCCTTCCAGTCAACGAACGACCATGCTTTGCAGACACGGATCCGTCCGAGCTTTCCTGATCTGATGTATTTAACAGCATCGACAAAATGAGGCTGGCTTCTTTGCCACTGGCCTACCTGCACAATTTTCCCATGCTTTTTAACAGCTTTGTGCATTATATTGATCTCAGCAATGGAATTGCCGATAGGTTTTTCGACATAGGCATGCTTACCGGCTTCGAGAGCATTGCATAGAATAAGACAATGCCAGTGATCGGGAGTTCCGATAATTACAGCATCGATATCCTTGTTCTCGAGCATCTTGCGATAATCGATATAAAGTTTTGGTTTCGGACGTCCCATTTTTACAATGTCGTCAGTGCGCCTGTTCAGAACATTGCGGTCGACATCACATAATGCAACACATTCCACTTCAGGATTTTTAAGGAATGATGAAAGGTCGCTCCATCCCATGCTGTTTCCCCCGACGAGAGCCACCTGTATTTTATCGGTAGGAGCGATGTTCATCCTGGCTTTTGAAAATGCATCAAGCGGAAGCACAGACCCTGCTGCTATTACGGATGCTGTCTTTATGAAATTTCTGCGGGTGGATGTCATAAGATTTTTATTAAAGCACCGAAAGGTAATATTTAAATGAATAACCTCCGGTGACTGAAATATTAAAAAATATTAAAAACCCCCTTCTCTCATACAAAGCAGAATAGAAGGGGGTAGAATAAGTTTTGTTGACTATAATGCTATTGAACCGGCTTGAAGATCAGGTCAACAACATCAGCCTTTTTGAACATTTTCCCTGCAATCTTTTTAATGTCATTAACAGTGAACGATTTTAGTATATCCTCATAGTTTTTAGGATCATTTGAATTGATACCGTAAGTATAATACCTGCTCAGAGTGCTGACCCAGTAAGAGTTATGCATTTTATTCTCCTCGCGGTTCTTTAGAAGGTTATTCACGGTCTTATCGAGGTTCACCTTGCTTGGCCCTACCTTGACAAGGCTGTCGATCTGCTGGTAAATAATTGCCTTGAGATCATTGGCACGGATAGGATTGCAATCGAAAGTAATGGTCCCATCTGCTTTCTGTTCAGGTCTTTTAACACCGCTAATACCTATCTGAACACCGTATGTACCGCCCTGATCCTCTCTTACTTTTTCAGTATAAACCAGATCCAATATCCCTTGTATGACTTGAAGTCCCAGATAGTTATAAGGTATGTATTTCATATCTGATGATAATGAAATATAAACAGTCGATTTAGGTATTGTGAGAGGCATGCTTATCTCTTTGGTTATTTTACCCTTTGGCTGGTTCACCTTTCTGTCTATCCAGGTCTCCTTTCTATTCGAAACCGGAAGTGATCCGATATATTTCTGAACCATTGGGAGGACAATCTCTTTATCTATATTCCCCACGATGAAAAAGGTAAACTCATCAGCTCCCCCAAACCGGTCATTGAATATTTTCTGCATCTGTTCCAGGGTAATCTTCGAGATATTATCTTTCGTCAGAATTACGGTTCTTGGATTGTATCCGGTAGTGATAAGCGAAACGCTGTCGCTCTTTATTTTATCAGGGTTCTTTTCCTGGCTTCCAATCATGGCAGCAAATCTTCCAACTATAGCATTGTGTGCCTGCTGATCGAACCTTGGTTTGGCAAGCTTAAGGTAAAGAAGTTGCATCATGGTCTCAAAATCTTTTGGAGTTGAAGAACCGCTTATATTTTCGGTTACTTCTCCAAGCGACAGGGACACTGATGCTTTCTTGCCAGAAAGCATTTTCTGAAGTGTGATGTTATCATAATCGCCAGCCCCGTACATACTTATGATTGTAGGCATTAGCATGGCGGGCAATACCAGGTCATTGTCAAGCCTTGACGTTCCGCCGAAGCTGAAAGCTGAAAGAATGATATTATCCTTTTCATAGTCAGCTTTCCTGTATACAACCTTTACATTATTTGCCAGCGTCCATTCAACAGCATCGAACTGGGGCAGTGCAATAGTTTTGATAACAGCAGATCCTTTGGGTTCTTCAGAAACAAGAGTAGTGCCTGATACTTTATCTTCATATAGAGTAAGTTTTGCAGTACTTACCTTATTAATGATTTCCTTTGCTTCAGTTTCAGAAAGATGCTTTGTGTCGTCTGCATCAAGACCCTGCACAACAATTGTCCTGTTTTCATCGGTCATCAGTTCCCTGAATTTTGCAGTAACCTCCTCTGCTGTGATCCCGTCCATAACCTGTTTGAAGAATTCAAGATCAAAATCAGCATTTGTCAATGGTTCTCCATTAAGAAAAGATTGAGATACCCATGAAGCATAAGTATCATTTGAGATTTTATCCTTTTGCTTGAAGGTGTTTTCAAGATTTGAAAGGTTCCTTGCCTTTGCCCTGTCCAGCTCGGCTTTGCCAAACCCGAAATTTTTTGCCCTCTGGGCTTCGGTAAAAATTGCCTCAAGCGCAACGGCTTCCTCATTCTTTCTTGCAGTGGCAGAAATTCTGAAAGCATCATATTTCCTTGGGATATAATTTCCTGCATATACCGAACCCGAAATAAAAGGAGGATTGGCTTTTTGGAGCAACTCATTGATCCTGACTCCCATCATTGAGTTCATCAGCAAGATTATAGTTTCATCCCGGAGAAACTCTAGATTCCTTCCCTCCGGTGGGACATTCTTATAAAGAGAAATGACTGAAACTGCATTCTGTGGAGCCTCTTTATCTGTAGCCAGTACAAAATAGGTATCTTTATGGTAGGGGACTTCCGGGTAATAACGCGCGGCAGGATTTTCTACCACCGGGATTTTAGAAAAGAGATCCTTGATCCTGGCTTCAATCTTATCAACGTCAATGTCGCCGATAACAGCAATTGCCTGGAGATCGGGGCGATACCACTTATGGTAGTAATCACGAAGAGTATTATATGCAAATGATTTTACGATCTCCGGGTCACCGATGACATCCCTGACCGCATATTTTGAATCTTTCAATACAACCGGTACGATTATCCTGTTGAACATTCTTGAACTGGCATCTTCACCTGTCCGCCACTCCTCGCCAATGACACCGCGTTCAAGGTCTATTTCTTTATCATCAAGAGTAATATAATGTGACCAGTCATTCAATATCAGGAGACAGGTATCAACCAGTTCAGGCTTGTCGGCAGGAACATTAGAAAGGTTATAAACGGTTTCATCGTAGGAGGTATATGCATTTATATTATAACCAAATGCTACACCATGCTTTTCAAGTCCGTTTAAAATCCCTTTTCCGGGGAAATGCTCAGTACCATTAAAGGCCATATGCTCAAGGAAATGTGCAAGGCCATTCTGATCGTCATTTTCGAGAACTGCACCAACATTCTGAATGATATAAAAGCTAGCCCTCTTTTCAGGTTCCTTGTTTTTCCTGATGAAATAGGTTAGCCCGTTCTGAAGTTTCCCGATTCTGAATTCCGGGTCAGTGGGAGCGGGTTTGTTAAGGTCTGTTTGTGCATAGATTTTGGTTGAAGCAAGCATTGCAACAGCCAGTAATAACACTAGTTTGAATGATTTCATGACAATATTGGTTTAAATGAATATAGACAAAAATATTTCATCGGAATTGCAGTCTGATGTAAAGTAAAGGTAAACAACAAAAAGAAAGATGACTATAAAATTAGAACAGTCCATGCAGCTCGGCATTGATCTTGTCAATGACCTCGCTTAGGTGATCTTTGTTATTAGGGAAATTATAATGATCAGCTTCAACGATCAGTAGTTTTCCAAGGTTATAAGTTTCAATCCACGCTTCATATCTTTCGTTCAGCCTTTTCAGGTAATCGATGCGGATTGAGCTTTCGTATTCGCGTCCGCGCTTCTGGATATTGTTTACGAGAGTCGGAACAGAAGCCCTTAGATAAAGCAGGAGATCCGGCGGCTTGACCAGGGAACTCATCAGTTTGAAAAGGGTTGAATAATTTTCAAAGTCGCGGGTTGACATTAATCCCATCGAATGAAGGTTAGGAGCAAAAATCTCTGCGTCCTCGTAAATTGTCCTGTCCTGGACAATTGTCTTGTCTGACTTCTTGATTTCAAGCACCTGGGAGAATCGCGAGTTGAGAAAATATATCTGAAGGTTAAAAGACCACCGCAGCATATCTTCATAAAAATCGTTGAGATATGGATTATCATCAACATCCTCATAATGCGGGGTCCAGCCGTAATGCTTTGCAAGCAGCCCTGCCAGCGTTGTTTTCCCCGATCCTATATTTCCCGCAATTGCAATATGCATAGTCTGATGTTTAATTCGATTATAAAAATATAAAAAAGTTTGGAGTTTGACGAACGAAGTAAGGAAATCCCGAGAATCGGGAGAGCTAAAGTTTAAAGTACTTAAAGTTATTTTTAATTTAACTCTAAGTACTCTGGTCACTTGAGACACTCTTGGCACTTCTAATCCCTGCTGCCAAATATATTTCTTCAATATATTCCCTCGTATTTGAGAGCCTGGGCACCTTATTCTGCCCGCCGAATTTATTTTTTGCTTTAAGCCAGTTGTTGAATGTCCCATAGGGAACGCTTCTTACCAGAGGTCTTACAAGATTAATATCCCTGAACCTCTTGGCTTCATAATCGGAATTGACAGATTTAAGGGTTTCATCAAGCACATCGGTGAACTTATCAAGGTCCGAAGGTTCTTTTTCAAATTCGATAATCCATTCATGAGTGCCTTTTGATGATGCACCCATATAAATCGGGCCTGCTGTGTATTCAGAGATGATTGCCCCGGTCGATTTACAGGCTTCTTCGAGTGCTTTTTCAGCATTTTCAATGATAACCTCCTCGCCAAAAGCATTTATGAAGTGTTTTGTCCTTCCTGATATCCGGAACCGGTAAGGATCGATACCTGTAAAAACAATAGTATCGCCTATCATATATCGCCAGAGCCCGCCGCTGGTTGAAATAACAATAGCATAATTCACCCCCTTCTCAACTTCCCCCAGCGTTAAAGCCGGGGGAAAATCACAGGAGACCTTGTCGGCCGGAATGAACTCATAAAAAATCCCATAATCAAGCATAAGAAGCATGTCCGTTTGTGACGGATCATTCTGGATGCCGAAAAATCCTTCAGATGCGTTGAACGTTTCCATGTAATGCATCTGTTCGCCGGCAATCAGCTCCTTGTATAGATCGCGGTAGGGCGTGAAGCTTATTCCCCCATGAAAAAACACCTCAAGATTTGGCCAGACATCAAGGAGGTTGGTTTTCCCGGTGTATGATAAAATATGCTTGATAAGTGTAAGATACCATGAAGGGACTCCTGAAAAACTAGTGACATTCTCCTTCACGGTTATTCTTGTAATAAGATCAAGTTTTTTCTCAAAATCTTCAGTCAGCGCAATTTTTTTCCCCGGAGTCCTGATAAGTTCAACCCAGGAAGGGGCATTTTCGATAAGAATTGCAGAGAGATCGCCATAGAGCGACTGGTTGCTGAATTTGTTAATACGGTGACTACCGCCGAGAGTCAGAGCCTTTCCACTGAATATACGGGTCGACGGATTATTAAGGGTGTAAATGGCAAGAGTATCTCTGGCTGCCTGGTAATGACAGTGTTCCAGGGACTCCTGGCTTACAGGTATGAATTTGCTTTTTGATGAAGTGGTCCCGGATGATTTTGCAAACCATTTTATCTCCCCTGGCCAGAGAAGGTCCTTCTCCCCTGAGCGCAGCCGTTCTATCCAGGGAATCATCTTCTCATAGGTCTGGACCGGAACTGCCGACTGGTATCCGGTGGCTGATTTTAATGAAGCATAATTATATTTTGATCCCCATTCAGTTCCTGAAGCACAGTCAAGAAGATCTGATAATACCTGTTGCTGCTTCTCAACAGGATGGCGCATGAAATTCTCAATCTGATTTATACGCTTGGCATTGAGCCGTTTGATTATTTTAGGAATTAATGGCATATAAAACCTGATTAATCCCTAAAGATAACAAAAAGCAGAAGGTTTATTTATTTAGCTGAAGACCTCTTTCAAAACTTCCAGAGATCTGATTTTTTTCAATCCCGGGAGATGAAGCGAATAATAATTTACGAGTGTTTCAAGAACCTCATTTCTCAATGATCCCGTAAGAGAGATATTGCCTATTTGTTCGTAGGATATTGAAAAAAAGGAAGAAAGAACTTGAGACACCTCGCGGCTGGCATAGCTTCCGTTCAGCGGGGGAACAGGAACGAATATTCCGTTAAGCATGTCAAAATAATGGTCATCAATACTAACTCTTTTTGCAGGTTCGAACCCGAGATAGCTGCTCAGTCCGGCAAGGAAGGCTATATGGAAATTAGCATATCCCTCGGTGCTTCTGTCAAAATATATGATCGATTCTTCAAGAAAATCAAAAAGCTCTTCATTCGGGCTCTCTTCCCTGAGCACGGAAGTGAGCACCTCGCCAAGAAAAATTGCGACACTACTTTTTTTAATATTGGAATGAATGCCGGCAGGAGTATATGAGGCGGAAAATTCCTTAATAGTCTGCATGCTCCTCGATTCCTTGTTATATGCGACCAGGTCGAGGATAAACATCGGCTGGAAGAATACATTGTGCCTGCCAGCTTTTTTATTTCTGGTACTGCGGATCATGAATGATTGCCTGCCGTATTTACGGGTATATATCTGAGCGATAATGCCAGAATCAGTGTACTTTATCTGATGCAGGACTATGCCCTTCGTCTTCTCAATCATCAGTACTCTCTTTGTTCAAAAATACAACATTTTGATAATTTTGCCTGCTGAAATGAGAATAAGGAATTTATTATATTTACTGTTCAACAAATTCCAATATGGCTGGCACCGATAATAATGAGCTGGTAAAAAGAATTGCGAAGCTTGCGCGTCAAAACCAGGAGCTTGAAAATCACATCAAGAGACTGGAGAAGCAGAATGAGAAGCTTTCCAGGGATTATGAAAAATTCAAAGCTCTTTATGAAAAAGCATATCCTGAAACACTGAAAGAGACAGCTGAAGGAGAGAAGAAGGAGACATCGCTGAAGTTCAATATGGCGACAGTTCTCTTCGCTGATATTCATGGGTTTTCGAAGCTTGTCGAAGGGATGGATTCCTCGGCTGTTATGGATGAGCTTGATGAGATCCTTTATGAATATGATGCCATTGTTGCCAGATATAAGATTGAAAAAATCAAAACTATCGGCGACACTTATATGTGCGCGGGAGGGATTCCTGATAAGAACATTACCAACCCCATTGATGTAGTCATGGCAGCAATGGAGATGCGCAATTTTCTTGAGAAATATGAGATCGGCAAAAGAGGAGAGGGAAACAAGATATGGGACCTGAAGATCGGTATACATACGGGACCGGTCACAGCTTCGATATCAGGCAAGAAAAAAGTCAGCTACGATATAAAAGGAGATACTGTCAATACAGCAAGCAGGGTTGAAGCTGTCTCTGAAAAAGGGATGATACTGATCTCGGTGATGACTTATGAACTTGTCAAGGAATTTTTCGATTGCGAATATTTCGGGAAGCTCCCTGTAAAATATAAGGGTGACCTTCAGATGTACAAGGTTAAGGGTCTCAAGCCGGAGTTCTCAATTGGCGGATTGGGAATATCACCCAATGAGGCATTCAGGATAAAGTTTGGACTTATACAGTTTACGGATATCCAGGAAATAATTCTCGATAAACTCGAGAAGGAGCTACCCGAGTATCTCTTTTATCATAATGTGAAGCATACGGTGGATGTAGTGACAGAAGTTGAACTTATCGGCTGGGCTGAAGGATGCTCTGATGAAGAGATACTTCTTCTGAAGACAGCAGGTCTGTTCCATGATGTCGGGCATACTGTAGTTTATGACGGCCATGAATATCAGGGAACCCTGATTGCACGGGAGATGCTGCCAAAATATAATTACAGCCCTGAACAGATCGGGAAGATCTGCTCAATAATAATGTCCACAAAGCTACCTCCCAAACCAACAACTCTGCTTGAAAACATTATCTGCGATTCCGACCTTGATTATCTTGGGCGCAGTGATTTTATCCCTGTTTCAAATACCCTTTTCGAGGAGCTGAAAGCACAGAATAAAATGGGATCCCTGAACGACTGGAATAAAATCCAGGTCAGGTTTATTTCCGGTCATCAGTATTTTACAAAGACTGCCAGAAGCCTCAGGGAGGTAAATAAGAAGCTTCAGATTGAGAGGATACAGAGCCTGATTACTGAATAGACTTCATCCCCCCTTGAGGGGGACTGGGGGATGTATAAATTAAAAACATCCCCCTTGCCCTCCCGCCGAAGCGGGACAAGCTCTTCAAAGGGGGAATTTTGTATCTAATTAATCACAAGGATTTTAGTAACGCATGACTGTGCCCCGTCGCTGCTTGCACAGAATACCATGTAAACACCTGTTGCCACCCGTCTGCCATTATATGTAGTGAGGTTCCATGATGCCATACCGCCATCGGATTTGGTTTTATAGACCAGGTTTCCGCTGACATCCGTGATCCGGATCTCTGTATCCCTTACCAGCCCTGTTATTGTGACATTCCCTGTAAAATCTTCCCTTACCGGGTTAGGGAATGAGTAGACATTTGTAAATGATTCTTTTCCTGCAATGGCATCTCCCCGCCAGGAAATAATTCCCTTGGAAGTTGCAAGCCAGACGTCCCCCGTCTTACTGTCAACTGCAATACTCGCAATTACATTTGAAAGGAGAGGGCTGTTCTCCTCTTTCAGATTCTTCAGTTCCTTCATACCATCTGCTGAAAGAAGGTATGCTCCTGAGCTCATCGTTCCGAGCCACTTCCTGTTTGCACCATCAACAGCAATGGAGGTAATAGTTTCAGTTCCGAGCATAATGTCAGCTAACCCTGTTCCGTCATTCCTGGGGATTTTGATCTTGTATGCCTTCAGATCGCCGTCAAAGACTTTTTCGGGATTGTAATAGATAAGAGGGCCATGGTCCGTTCCAACCCATATATTCCCGTCAAGATCTTCAGCTAATGAATAAACATATGAAATCACATTGTTATCGGAATCGGTGACCGGCATTTTAATATAACTGTCGTCATTAAAGTTGGAAGGAGTGCCGTTATCATCAAAAACCGCAAGGCCATTGCCTCTGGGTAATATTATCCATTTCTGACCATTCCTGGTAATAATTATATCGCCGATATCGTCGGCATCTATTGTTAAAGGATTAACAATCCATGTTCCGTCAGGCTTAAGCATCTTGATGCTTCCTGTAACTTCTGACTGAGTGATCCAGAGATTCATGCTTTTATCCATCGCAAGGCCGCAAATCCGCACATAGGGCTTCCCGGGAATTATGGTCTGTAAAGGAGAATTTGCATCGGTAAACTGGTTTACAAGCAGGTTGTTTTTATATTCGAGCAATCCTCCGCCCCAGGTTGAAACGAAAAAATGAGTCTTGTCGGAAGGATCCACCACTGCCCTCATTGCATCTGAAATCCCCGCCAATGAAATATCTGTCCAGACATTATCTTCATATATGGATATCTGCAAAGGTCGCCACAGGTTATTCCATGCAGCATCAATGCCTCCTCCGCAAATAATTGTTTTGCCCTCCTGGGACATGATGCTGATTGCATTGTTCGAAACCGGACCGGGAAGTGTTAACAGAGAGTATTCTGAAATATTTCTGTCCAGAACCAATCCTCTGCTGATATCGGCAATCCAGATGTCGCTTCCCTCTTTAATTGCCTGGGCTATATTTGGGCTTCCCCATCCATAAGTCGAAATGGTCCTGCTCAGTGATCCGTCAGGGTTAAATATGCTTGCCGAACTTCCGGAAGATATAGTAAAGCCAGCATCGGAATTGTCAAATGAACTGTTGAAACGCCCCGGGATATAAGAAAATACTGATGTGCTTCCCTGAATAGTATAAATTGTATCTCCGGTAAAATTCTGGTCAGTCCGGTTGACATAAAGCTTGTTTCCGGAGAAGAGTGCGAGATTGTAGTTTCCGTCCGCGGAAGGAAGCGCATTGAGAAGAGACCAGTTGCCAAAATATGCAAGGCCTGAATTGGTAATGTCAGCTGAAAAAACGCCGATATTTGTGGCTGCGTACACTTTTCCATTTCCAAAAGCGACATCCTTTACATCTGCAGATTCCGTACTGTTCCCAGGCTTCCAGGTATCATAGATCTCATTTTTTACCAGGTCGAGAACGACGATACCAAAGCTGCAGGCAAGGTATGCATACCTGCCGCTGGTCCTTATCCTGTATATGGTCTTGTTTCCGGGGATGTACTTTCTGTCTATATCAGGTATGTTGTATATAGAACTGCCTTTCACCAGGTCAATATTTGTATTTGAGTAAGCTATGATGAGAGTGCTGTTTTCTTCAGACCATGCAATGGTGCTGATTCCGGTTCCTGAGAGTCCGGTTACCTTTGACAATTTTCTGAGCTCTGCAAACTGCTTATTATAGACAATGACTGATGAGCCTGTTGAGGCGAAAACTTCCTTTGAACCGGAAGCGACACATGATGCGCTATTATAAATCAGGTGATCAGTCCACTCTCCCACAGGAGTCTGCGCCAGAGTGAATGATGAAAATAATGCTATAATGGCTATTATCAGGGATCTTCTCATCAGGAAATTAAACAGTTAAATCCGGTCATTATTGTCCTTCTGTTCGTATAGGGAAAGGAACTCCTTAAGCTTGTTAAAAGCCCTGGCCCTGTGCGAAATCTTATTTTTTTCATCAAGCGGCATCTCAGCATAAGTAAGATTACTGCCTGAAGGGACAAAAACAGGGTCATATCCGAACCCCTCCCTGCCCCTTCTCTCAGTGATAATTGTACCCTCCGATATTCCCTCAAAAAGATACTCCTTTCCATCAAGAATGAGAGCAATCACTGTCCTGAACCGTGCTTTCCTGTTTTTTGAATGGCCCATCATACCCAGGAGCTTATCAATATTGTCATCAGAATTCTTATTTTCTCCTGCAAAACGTGCTGAATGAACCCCCGGAAGTCCATTGAGTACATCTGTCTCGAGGCCGGTATCGTCAGCAAATACATTTATATTCAGGATTCTGTAAATGTACCTCGCTTTATGCATTGCATTACCTTCGAGGGAAGGTTCATTTTCAGGAATATCTTCATCCATATTTAAATCTTTGAGACTTAACAGTTTAAAACTGTCGCCCAGAATATCCATGATCTCCCTTAATTTATACTTGTTATTTGTGGCAAAGACTAATTGCATTTTTTCTGCGTTCATGTTGAAGCAAAAGTACTTAAAATTGATCTTTCCTTTTGACCAAAGTATATTAAGTGCTACATTTGAGTTACTATATTTCAGCAATTATATGTTTCAGTGCAGGAATTATTTAAAGAGGAATGGCATTCTTTTCATCTCACTGCTCCTTCCTGCAGTCTCATCAGCAGGCATTGCGACAAACAAGACAGAAGTCCCTGTCCTTAAGCAGATTATTATAAATGGAGATTCAATCATTCCTGGCCCTTGCCGGGATAATCTCACCCTCGATTTCAGGCATCACAATATCGCATTTGATTTTGCAGGAACCGATACCGTGGCATATCAATTTTTTCTTGAAGGGTTTGATAAAAAATGGAGCTCTCTCAAGGCATCTGCTTATAAGGAATATACAAATCTACCTGCCGGAAAATATCAGTTAAAGGTAAGATACATTTATAAAAACAGTCCGTCAGCAGAAATAATACTGCCAGGGTTCAGGGTGCTTTCCCGCTGGTTCTCTTCGCCTATGGTTCTTTTCTTTTACATGCTGGCTGCAGGTCTGGGGATCTGGGCCTTTTATACTTCCATGAACCTTCGTTTTGCGCGTACTCAGTACATGCTTGAACAGATAATCAATAAGCGAACGGAAGACCTGATCGTTGAAAAGGAAAAGACAGAAAAGCTGCTTGCCAATGTTCTCCCTAAAAATACGGCAAACGAAATCATGGAGAAGGGCAAGGCCACTAAAATCAAATATAATTTTGTAACGGTTCTCTTTTCCGATATCCAGGGATTTACAAAGATCGCGGAAGAAACAAACCCGGAGATCCTGATAGATGAGCTGGATAAGTTTTTCTTTTATTTTGATTCCGTTGTTGAGAGGCTGGGGATCGAAAAAATCAAGACCATCGGTGATGCTTACATGTGCGCCGGGGGAATACCTGAAAAGAACAGGACCAATCCGGTAGAGGTTATCCTTGCTGCACTTGAAATGCAGGTATACATGGCAAATCTTAAAGAGACTTCGGAGCTTGAAGGAATGAAATTCTGGGATATCCGTATCGGAATCCATACAGGTACTGTTGTTGCCGGAGTAGTGGGACAGAAAAAGCTTTCGTACGATATCTGGGGCGATACTGTTAATACAGCCAGCAGGATGGAATCATCGGGTGAAGCAGGAAAAATAAATATCTCGGGGACAACCTATGAATTTGTGAAGGATTTTTTTACTTGCGAGCACCGTGGCAAGATGCCTGTCAAATACAAGGGGGAGCTCGACATGTATTTTGTAACCGGGATTATTCCGGAATTAAGGGATAAGGAAGACAAGCCAAACAGGAAGTTTATTCTTAAAATGCAGATGCTGAAATTGCAGGACGTCGAAGAGGCGATTATAAAGCTTTTCGATGATGAAGCTCCTCCTGATCTCTATTTCCATAACTCATCGCTTGTGAAAAACGTAAGCAGTCAGGTTGAGCTTCTTGCTATGGCTGAGAGGATTCAGGAGGAAGATTATCTCAGGCTGAAGCTGGCAGCATTATTCCTTTACACCGGCTACGTCTCCAACTATGAAAAACCGATGGATGAATCGTTGACAACAGTCGAAGAAACTCTGCCAAAATATGGTTTTGACCAGTCCGAGATTGACGATATCGAAAAATTGATCCGGAATTCTTTTAATGATAAACAGGAATCAGAAAATGATAAGATTCTTCACGACTCAGTTTATGATTACCTCGGGAGAGTGGATTTTATCAGGCTTTCGGACAGACTGCTTCACGAAGAGTCAGAAAATGGTTTACCTCATGGGAAAAAGGAGTGGACTGAAATTCAGAGAAAACTGCTTCTTGACCATGAGTTTAAAACTGATACAGGCAAACTTTTACGGAGTGTGCCGGTCGAGGACCAGGTTTCAGCTCTTCTTTCAAGTTGAGAATAACAGTTCATTCTACTCAAAAATTTAGAAATATATGTTTTTATAATGTACTTTTGAATCGACTTTTAAAAATGAATCTATGGGAACGCTTGACTGGAAAAACCTGCCTTTCGGATATATAAAAACTGATTTTAATATTCGTTGTCATTATAAGGACGGTAAGTGGGGAAAGCCTGAAGTTTCTCAATCTGAGTATATTGATATCCACATTGCAGCAACTGGTCTTCATTATGGTCAGGAGGCTTTTGAAGGAATGAAGGCATACATGGGAAAAGATGGGAAGGTCAGGGTTTTCAGATGGGACGAAAATGCCAGCAGGTTGATTTCATCGGCAAACGGAATCAAGATGGCTCCGGTTCCTGCCGAACTGTTCAGGGAGGTTGTGTTTCAGGTAATAAACCTGAATAGAAAATTTGTGCCGCCATATGGTTCAGGCGCCTCATTGTATATAAGGCCGCTACTGTATGGCAGCGGAGCTGAAGTTGGTGTAAAGCCAGCTTCAGAATATACTTTCATTGTTTTTGTAACCCCTGTAGGGCCATATTTCAAAGGTGGTGTAAAGCCTGTAAATATGATGATCTGCCGCGACGTTGACAGGGCAGCGCCACTGGGTACCGGTATTTATAAAGTCGGAGGAAACTATGCAGCAAGTCTCAGAGCACTGGTGGCAGCCAAGGAGGGCGGATACGGTAGCGTAATATTCCTCGATGCAAAAGAGAAAAAGTATATCGATGAATGTGGTCCGGCTAATTTTTTCGGCATAAAGGATAATACATATATCACTCCAAAATCGGAATCTATTCTGGGCTCAATTACAAATAAGAGCCTCCTTCAGCTGGCCGGAACCCTGGGCATCAAAACGGAGCGCAGACAAGTCCCTGTTGAGGAGCTTGCTGAGTTTTCAGAGGCAGGTGCATGTGGTACTGCAGCTATGATAGCACCGATAGGTAAAATTGTCGATCCTGATAAGAATAAAATATATGAGTATTGCAGGGACGGGAAACCGGGAGAACTTACAATGAAGATGTACAATAAGCTGGTTGGAATCCAGACCGGAGATGCGCCTGATGAATTTGGGTGGATGACAGTTATTGAATAAGAGACAGGGGTTGGAATGAGGAAAAAAGAACCGGGACACGAAAGATCAAGACTGAGGAGTTCTTATTTATCCCTGGTGGTGAGTGTTTCACTGGTTTTATTTCTTCTTGGGATTCTTGGGCTTGTTCTTATTAACGCAAAGGAGCTGTCAGATTATTTTCGTGAAAGTCTTTCCTTCTCGGTCATGCTCGATGATGCTGCCAAAGAGGCAGATATAAGAATGCTCCAGAAGGATCTTGATGCAAAGTCATATATTAAATCGACAACTTATGTTTCGAAGGATGATGCAGCATCAAAAATGAAGGAGGAACTCGGGGAGGATTTCGTAAGTTTCCTTGGGGACAATCCGCTTCCTCCATCAATTGATGTTTATCTCACTTCAAAATATACCAGGCCCGACAGTGTTGCAAAAATTGAAAAATATATTCTCGGGTACCCCTTTGTAAAAGAGGTTTATTACCAGGAATCCCTGCTCTTTCTTATAAACGAAAATGTAAAAAAGATCAGTCTCTTCCTTCTTGTGATCAGTTCTTTCCTGTTCCTTATAGCTCTTACAATTATCAACAATACCATAAGGATATCTATATATTCAAAGAGGTTCATTATAAGAACCATGCAGCTTGTCGGAGCAACAAGGTCGTTTATCAGGAAACCCTTCATTCTTCAAAGCGCCCTGCATGGTTTCATTGCCGCATTGATAGCGATGACACTTCTGATGGGATTGCTTTACCTTATCGAGAAGGAGTTTTTTCTTATGTTTACATTCGAAAATACAAACCTTCTGCTGCTTCTGGGAGCAGCCCTTATTATGACAGGTGTTTTAATCAATATCATTTCAACATATTTCTCAGTCAACAGGTATTTAAGTATTTCCGAAGACAAACTTTATTATTGAAACATCATGGCAACAAAAAACGAAAATAAGGAAAATCTGAATTTTGCACTCGGACGCCAAAACTATAAACTGCTTGCAATTGGTTTTGTAATCATTGTAGTCGGTTTTCTGCTTATGCTTGGAGGAAAATCACCCAGCCCTGATAAGTTCAGCGATAATATCTTCAGCTTCCGGCGGATTACACTGGCCCCTATTGTAGTGCTTGCCGGATTTATTTTTGAAATCTGGGCCATCATGAAAAAGCCAAAGGAGAAAGAAGAAAAGTAAGCTAAAGCTTGGAGTGCCTGGAGTGCCTAAAGTTAGTTCTTCATAACTCTAAGTACTCCAGGCACTTTAGTTCACTTTAGGCACTTTTATAATAAATATCAAAATTATTTATTAGTTATATGAACTGGTTTGAAGCGATAATCCTTGGCCTGATCCAGGGACTTACTGAGTTTTTACCCGTGAGCAGTTCAGGGCATCTCGAACTTGGAAAATATCTGTTCAACATTAACCCTGATACAAATTTTTATTTTTCAGTTGCTATCCATGGGGCTACTGTCCTAAGCACTATTGCAGTACTTTGGAAAGAGATTGTTGATTTGTTTAAAGGATTTTTTAAGTTCAGGTTAAATGACGAGACAAAATATGTATTTAAAATATTTATCTCAATGATCCCGGTAGGAATAGCCGGATTGTTTCTGACGGATATTGCCGACAAGTATTTTACAGGGAACATGATTTCTCTTGGGATTCAATTCATGATCACAGCTGTCCTTCTGTTTCTCCCCTCATTTATAAAACCAAAAGAAAGGCCAATAGGTTATTTGGATTCTTTTATAATTGGGATAGCACAGGCTATTGCAGTGCTGCCGGCAATTTCCAGGTCAGGCGCCACAATTGCTACCGGGATGATGATAGGGAATAAAAAATCGGATATTGCAAAATTCTCCTTTCTGATGGTTCTGATACCAATAATTGGAGCTAATCTGGTAGAAATGAGATCAGGGGGCTTTTCTGTTGAGGGAACCTCTGTTTCAGTAATTCTGGCTGGGTTTATAACGGCATTTATTTCGGGTTACTTTGCATGTAAATGGATGATAAACCTTGTTAAAAAGGGAAAGCTTGTATGGTTTGCTGTTTATTGTGTTCTGGTCGGAGTTTTTTCTATCTTATTAGGGATGCATGTTATCTGAAAAATTATCAGTTTTTGAAGAAGGGCAGCTTCTACTTTTTAATAAACCACTTTACTGGACGTCTTTCGATCTTGTGAATAAAGTCAGGATCATGATCAGAAGTATATATGGAATAAAAAAGATTAAGGTGGGACACGCCGGGACTCTTGATCCCCTGGCAACCGGGCTGATGATAATTTGCACAGGGAAAGCGACAAAGGGGATTGAAAAGTTCCGTGACCTTGATAAGGAATATATCGCAACATTTCATTTTGGAGAGACAACCCCTTCTTATGATCTTGAGACAGAGGTTAATGGAAGATTTCCTACCAGCCATCTTACTCATGAATTGGTTGAAAAGAAGATGAAAGAATTTCTCGGAGAACAGCAGCAGATGCCTCCGATGCACTCAGCAAAATTTATTAATGGCAAGAGGGCTTATGAGTTCGCAAGAAAGGGAATTGAAAAAGAGCTTAAGCCTGTGAGTATCAATTTCCGGGAAATTGAGCTAATATCTTTCCTGAACCCGGATGCAAAAATAAGAGTCATCTGCAGTAAGGGAACATATATAAGATCTCTCGCCAGAGACCTGGGAGATGCTCTTAAGTGCGGCTGCTATCTGTCAGCATTGGAGAGAATTTCAATTGGAGAGCATAAACTATCAGGCGCTTTAACACTTGAAAAATTCGAACAATATCTTAAACAATTGCAACAAAACAGATATTAATACGTATAATGGAATTCTAAATTTACGAAAACTACAGGAGGGATATGAAATTATCGCAGTTCAGGTATAACTTGCCGCAGGAGCTGATAGCTCTTTACCCTACGGTAAACAGGGATGAATCAAGATTATTTATTGTAAACAAAAAGACCGGGAAGTATGAACATAAGGTTTTTAAGGAGATAGTCGATTATTTTAATGAAAATGACGTCCTCGTATTCAATAATACAAAAGTTTTTCCTGCCCGGCTTTATGGCAACAAGGAGAAGACTGGCGCTGAGATTGAAGTTTTCCTTTTACGGGAACTAAACAGGGAACAACGCTTATGGGACGTGCTGGTGGATCCTGCCAGGAAAATACGTATCGGGAATAAGCTTTATTTCGGAGAAGATGACCTCCTCGTGGCTGAGGTGATAGATAATACGACCTCGAGAGGAAGAACCTTAAGATTCCTTTTTGACGGCACCTATGAAGAGTTTAAACAGACTCTTTACGGACTCGGGGAAACGCCGCTACCTAAATTCATTAACAGACCGGTGGAACCTGAAGACAATGAGAGATACCAGACAATATTTGCTAAGCATGAAGGTGCCGTTGCAGCGCCGACTGCCGGTTTGCATTTCTCTCGTGAACTTCTGAAGAAACTCGAGATATTAGGTGTTGATTTTGCTGAAATAACCCTTCATGTGGGACTTGGAAATTTCAGAAGCGTCGATGTTGAAGATCTTACAAAACATAAGGTTGACTCGGAAAGGATAAATATTTCCGAAGAGGCAACCGAGGTAGTAAACAAGGCTAAAGACAATAAATTCAGGATCTGTGCTGTCGGAACTACCGTTGTCAGGACACTTGAGAGCTCCGTTTCTACCAGCGGTTACCTGAAACCATTTGACGGTTGGACAAATAAATTTATTTTCCCTCCTTATGAATTCAAGGTACCCGATATGATGATAAGCAATTTTCACCTTCCTTATTCAACCCTTCTTATGATGGTTGCTGCTTTCGGAGGATATGACCTTATATTTGATGCTTATAAAACTGCTGTTAAGGAAAAATATAGGTTCGGTACTTATGGAGATGCAATGCTGATAATATAAGGGTGTAAAGGTGCAAGGGTACAAGGGTGCAACGGCAAGAAAAATTCCCCCCTTGAGGGGGGTAGGGGGATGTAAAAAGCAAGATGAGAATTACAGCCGCCAATAAATGCATTAAAATCTTCACCGGGCCGGATGATATAACTCATCCGGTTTTTTTGTTGTATGAAACAACCCATTTATTGGCTAATTCGCCCGACTGGTCAAAAAATATAATAATTATTAAATAATATTTTTACCTTTAATCAGGTTATAGCTATCTGGTTATACTTATGCAACCAAGTTAACCTGAAATTTGTCTAGGAAGAGAGAATCAGTCCGTTTGATTTGTGAGTAACGGGCATAAAAATATTTGGTTAGTATTTCGACTTTTAAAAAAAAAGATTTAAGGGCCGGATATATATTTTTTTGTATAAGATGAAGTAAACGTTAAGAAATTACAAATACCACATAAATGAGGAGGTATATCATGAATACTTTGCAAAACAAATTATCAGGGGTTACTGGCAGCCGACGGAACTCCTTGAAGCGGACATTGCTGGTTCGCTTTAAACTTGTCTTGTGCATTGTACTATTGATTCTTGCAATCGGGAATCAGAAGATCTTCGGTCAGGGAGTCGGGATAAGCGAAGTTTCGATTGTTCCCGATGGAACTTCGATCCTTGAACTCAGATCGACATTAAGGGGATTTCTGGCTCCCCGAATGACAACTGCTGCACGGTTGGCAATTGCATCACCCGCGCAGGGACTCCTTGTTTATGATACCAGTGCCAAATCCTTCTGGTATTACGATAACGGTTGGAAATCAATAGCTGCTGAAGCATTGGGTGCTTCAAATCAACTCCTCGGTATGAATGCAGCCGGCACTGCAAACGAATACAAAACTTTATATGGTACTGCAAACCAGATATACGTTACAAATGGAATCGGCAGCATCACATTATCCACTCCTCAGGATATTCATAACGGCGCTTCCCCAACCTTCTTCGGATTAACTCTCACCGGACTGACTCCAAATTCCGGAGTATACACCAACAACACTAACGGGCTTACATCAACACCACCTTCTATCGGAATAATCGGATACTGGAATCGTACAGGAACAGTTCTTTCACCATCTAATGCCGGAGATGCGGTTACAACAAGCGGCAATATTTATACGACAGGAGGCGGAGCTATAACATCTTCCGGATTGCTAACTGGTTCGGCAGGTGCAACAATTTCGGGGGGTATAATCAACCTGAACAACAGCTCGAATTTTGCAACAAATATAAACACAGGAACATCGACATCGAACGTAACAATAGGCAACTCAGCCAACTCACTTTACCTTCCAAAGTTCACTATCCCCGGTGTACTGCATAATGACGCCACAGGGTTGGTCTCATCAAGCCTGGTTGTCAACTCCGACATAACTAATAATTCAATCGACCTGACCCAGAAAGTGACTGGGGTATTACCTGTATTGCATGGAGGTACCGGGTTAGCAACATTTGGCGGGACTAACACAGTGCTCTATACATCAGCACCGAATGTGCTTACTTCCGTAGCAGCCTCAACTGCAGCGGGACAGTTTTTGCAAACCACCACAGCAGGGGGAGCCCCTGCATGGAAGACAATCCTTGATGTGGGAAACGGTGGAACAGGCTTAGCAAATATCACAACAAATTATCTCTTATACGGGAATGGTACTTCACCGGTTAATTTACTGGCTCCCGGAAGTACAACAGGTGCCATACTGACAACAACTGCAACAGGGGCCCCCGGATGGCTGACACTGAATACATTACCTGCGACATCTGGCATTCTTCAGGTGCGCAATGGAGGAACAGGATACGACAACACTTATTCAAACGGTCAGCTGCTGATAGGGAATTCAACCGGGACACTGACCAGGAATGCACTAACTGGAACAGTGAACCAGGTTTATGTAACCAATGGAGACGGGACTATTACTTTGGCATTGCCGCAGGATATACATACAGGGGCGGAACCGATCTTTCAGGGATTAACATTAAATGGTTTAACTGCGAGTGCAGGAGTCTATACGGATGCATCAAAGAAACTGACCTCATCACCTCCTGCTTCAGGGACTATAGGCTACTGGAACCGTACAGGAACAGTTCTTTCACCATCTAATGCCGGAGATGCAGTAACGACAAGCGGCAATATCTCGACTACGGGAACAGGGACAATAACCTCAGCAGGATTGCTGACAGGATCAGCAGGAGCTGCAATATCAGGAGGAGCAGTAAATATTAATAACAACTCGAATTTTGCTACGAACATCAACACAGGAACCTCGACAGGGGCAGTTAGAATAGGAGGATCAT
>Ga0209226_10000279_pt1 | contig 31352 bp, 31 predicted proteins | sample BarGraNGADG00212_2_FD_184497 | JGI IMG/M metagenome (GOLD analysis project Ga0209226, IMG submission 184497) | Arctic peat soil microbial communities from Barrow, Alaska, USA - Barrow Graham LP Ref core NGADG0011-212 (SPAdes) (version 2) | ecosystem: Environmental > Terrestrial > Soil >...
TTCCTTTGCAATTTTGTCCCAATTAAACTTGTTGTAATCAGGCTGTCCATTTGGTGTCAATGGAACTCAAAGTGAGGTAATATCTTAAAGTTCGATTGATTTATTTTCTCATAGAATTTACTGATCATTTAATCCCTTTCCATTGAGAATTTGCTGCATACATTTTTCAACCCTTGACTCCCGAGTTTTGGATTGTTTGGGTGCAGAAAAATAAAGAATGTATGCTCTTTGCCGTCCTGGCGTCAATGCATCAAAAGCAGTTTTCAAGGCAGGGATTTCATCTAATTTATTTTGAAATTCTTCAGGAATGATGAATTCTGTAGTCTTTTTAAAATTCACTTCCAAACCGGCTTTTTCCACTTCAATGGCTTCATAAATATAGGCTTTCAAGATGGTTTCCATCTCAACTATTTCTCGAACATTGGTGAACCGGATCTGGCGCCCCGCCTGTACATTCTCCGTTTGTTTGATTAGAATACCATGGGCATCATGTAACAAGGCACCTTTGAAAAACAGAAGCGCACAGTATTCTTTAAATCCATGTATTAAAACTATGTTTCTTTTCTGAAACGTGTAACAAGGAACACCCCACTTCAATTCTTCGGTCAGCTGACATTCAAGAATGATCAGTCTCAATTTCTCAAATTCTTCCTGCCACTTTTTGGCTTTACTTAAATATACATCAACCTTAAGATTCATTCTACTCTTTGTCATAGTATGTTATTTTAATTTGTTTACTATGTCTTGTAATCGGTTATGTGCCATATCTGGCAATAAAACTTACGAAAAGGCCTCGAACAAAGTACGGGTAGGGGTGAATGAAACCGTCATAGGTTAGCGTTAATACTTCGGGGGATTCCATGTTTTCCAGGCAACACCGCGCCCAGCCTCAGTCATGACCCGCACCTGGCTGCTCCGATTAAAGTATGGCGCAATCATGCGAAAAAAAATGTGGTTGCTCAATCATATACATATTTTCTATGCTCAACATTTATCACAATAATCAGAAGTTTATCCCCATGAATCTGGTATAATATCCGGTATTTACCCACGCGCCAGGATAACATCTCTTTAAGTTTGCCTTTTAGCGGCTTACCTTCATATGGATTCTCTTTTATCTCTTTTAGCCCTTCTACAACTCTATCCTGCAACTTTTTTCAAGTTGAGAGAACTCTTTATCAAATTTATGTGATAAAATAAGGTTATAATTCATACCCATGTTTTTTTAAAAAATCTTCAAATTTAATGCTCTGCCATTCTTAATATCTTGTAATCCTTCTTCTATTGCTTTCAATGTTTCATTGTCACTCATGATTTCAAGAGTTTCTATCGCAGATTCAATCTCCGCATCAACTTTTCTCAGGGTTTCAATAAAAACCTGTGTCTGGGTTTGTGCTTCTGCCATTGTGTTCATATTTACACCTATTTAGTTTATGGATATATTATCTTCTCGTATAAGGTTAAATTTCCGTTCGAATTAAATATTAAAAGTGTGGTATCTATCCATTAAACTCCCATAGTCATAGGGCAACACCGCGCCCAGCCCCAGTCATGCCCCGCGCCTGGCTTCTCGGATTAAGGTATGTTGAGAGACAAAATTATTACCTATAATGCGGATTGTTGTAGCCTCGTGATTTTGACGTTCTGGAACGTTTGAAGCTGCTGCGAAGCGGCCTTATTTGTCATTACAAAGGTTGATATCCGGGATGCTCGCTATAACGTCCAATTTTCGAGACGTAAAAGTTGTAGATTTTGGATAGAGGTTAACATTAGCATGGACGTAAACAACCAACAAGTTAATACGTAAAAAGCTATAAGTTAGGCATCCACTCGAAGCCCGGTAGTGTAGCGGTCAATCATGCGGGACTCTGGATCCTGCGACCAAGGTTCGAATCCTTGCCGGGCTATTTCAGTTTTATATTCTGTTCACTTATATCATCTTAGAGGAATACTAACTTTCCCGCTCGTGTGCAGCTGGGAAATGAATCGGATCCGGGCATCCAGTTGATGCCGATAATGAGGAAGAAAACATGAAGAAACAATACGACCGAGAAGCAATGAAAGCAGAACAGGAACGAATAAAGGACGCAAACTATCAGTACATGATCAGTATTTTAAAGAATGAGGGCATCGACGCAAGTGAAGTATCGCGCTTTGACTTCGATAAGCTATTACGCATCCAGCGTGAAGTAAGCGTTAACGAACGCAGAATGAAAGAGTTAATATTCCAGTTCAACACAATCTTAAATCCTTACCGGCCTGTTGTAATCGCCAACCCGCCAACAGCACCTTCTGGTGTGGATGATACAAGTTCAGAGCAGCCAATAGTTGAATCTACAACGCCAGAGGATGAACCAACAACTGATTCCGAGGCAACTAAGCCACAGAAAACACCAGATGTGCCGTAGTAACAGTCATTATATGGCTGTTATCGATTTTTTCAAAGACTATTTTTCGGCTTCTTCTTATTGGAGAGTTTGACGAAATATCTTCCTCTGCCATCTCAAGCCATTCCAGAGCTTCATAGATGGGAACTCCTCATATACTCATATTGATCGAATTAGCTTTTCTTCTTGCGGATTCGAAGACATTTGCAGAATCTTTGCCGGATTACTCAAACAAATCATTCACATTATTTTCAACGGGTATTGGCACAGGTTCAGGCTCAAAGTTCGGCGGATATTTCAATATTCGTTGAAGTAAGGACAATTTATTTTTCTTAATCCGGACTACTTCACGCGATTTTTCTACATCACGATTTGTTGTTATGGTTTTTTCTTTAGGTACGTCTCGAAACCGTTCTTCTTCTTTAGTTGGTTGATTTACATGATAGGTGACATATGAAAATATACCGCCAAATGTCTCTTTGAATTGATAGCTCTCTCCAGGCTTTAAAAATACTCTATTTGTGGTATAATCATATGACCCATTGGTGCTTTCTATATAAAATTTTACCCAAAACTCCCCCCTGACATTATCGATATTTTTTAATGTTGCAATTAACTCAAACTCATCTTTAAAACGAAAATCCGATATATGCCAGGTTAAGGTGTTGTTTATCTTCAAAGGTACATTTTCTATATACGATTCTTTTTCAAAGTATGTTACTGTAGTGTTATATGGTTCTTGTTCGGTGTAAAATTCCTTTTCCGTAAAAGATTCCAAAGTAGTATACTGGATATTCAATACAATTAACATAATTATAATAAAAATACTTAGAATAACCCAACGATCTAGAATTTTTTTCAGGTTCATTTCTTACGTTCTTATCAGTTGTGACTTATTAAACTTATCATAATATATTAATGTATGAGGTACAGTATAAATTTAGCATCAATAGCCTGCAGATAGGAAATAAATTCATTCTTTTCCTTTGGAGATATTGATAATTGAATCAAAAATATTCACAATATCTTTTAACAGGCAAATATAAAATGGCCTGGTTTTTGGATGTACCCGTTTATCAATTGCATCGCCGATATTTGTCAATATCAACACCGATAGCATAAATAAAGTCATTGCCTCCCGGGGCGAAAGAAAAGGAGTTTCATTATTCATAGCCTTGATATTTAGAACGGTCCCAAAAATTCCTGCCAGAACAAATGAAACAAGGTAGCCACTTATCATCCAATAACCGGTATCATTTCGTATCAAGAATGGAAAATATAAAATCACAAGAGTTACAAATATTTTTATAAATATAAAATCTGAAGTACCATAATGCAGGATTATAAAACGTACGATCAAGTTTCCCTCACCTATAACTCCTTTTTTTTCGATCATATTCAGGCTGGAAAAGGTATCTGCAATTCCAAATGTCAAAAAAGCCAATAAAAAGAGAATAGATAATAATTTATTATACCAACATGAATAATATTCACTTTTTCCCTGTAAGATTTCTCCCCTATTATCCAAAATACTATCCTTCATTAAATCTCATATTCAATGATAATGGTTAGGTGCTCTTGGATTTTTTGGCTTTTAGTATCCAGGATAAAATCCCTCTCATTGAATCCCTCCTTCTAATAATTCTCTTTTATTGAGATATATCTTCTTTGTATTATCTTATATTTTTTCCTTCTTAATGGTGGTTACCAATTCATAGGTTCATAATTTAAACTTAACTGTTTTTAACGCTTGCAGTGAAATATTGTAATAGTTACAATACTTATATTAAAAATTATACCAAAACACTCTTAATCTATTGTAACTTGTTACAATATAGTTATGACAAAGGAATTCATTCGAGAATTAAAGGCCATAAATACAAATGTCTCGTATATTGGGACAAAACCGAAAAGAAACAGAAGTAAAAGTACATAGGAAGAGTTGATTTTGAAAAAGCAGCAGCTTTGAAGACGCCTACTGAAAAAGAAGTTGCTGAGGCCATAATAGAGATTGGGGAAGGTTTAATAGAAAAGAAGCTTTTGGAAGAATGGATTAAAAGATTGAAATTTGAAGAGAACATGGATATATTGAAGAATCTATTTGTTGAACAATGATTTCGGATATTGTAACTTGTTACAATATTATGAAAAAAGTTACCAATGGTTTTTGGTAGGCGTTGGTAACCACCTTAATAAGATCGTTATGCATGCGATAGGTTTATCATAGGAATTAGATAAACTCTGTTATTATGCAAAGAAAATCTTCAAATAAATCCCTTATAGCCATTATGGGATTATTGATCATTGTTTCAGGTTGTATTAATGATCAGGATATTGATCAGAACTCCAACCTTACGCAAAATATTACCATTGATGCACAGCCCCATTCAACTATAACGGCAGAAGTAGAAATTGGCCTTGTCAAATTGAGTCATAGAAGTGGTGATGAAATACCTATGAGTGATTTTACAATAATTATTGAACAAGGTGATTTATATTCGATTTATGAGAATTTGGGTCGAGCCGAAGACAAATTTGCTAAAGGCGATACCATCAATCTCACTCCACAAAGTGTAGATCTAAATGGTAGAATACTAAATGCAAAAATCTTAATTAATAATTCTGGGTTAACAGGGAATTCAACAACTATTACACTTCTTTCAAAAGGAAATAATTTTGCAAGAATTGTTTCTTCGGATGAATTCTTTAGATAAAAAATGCAGGTAGTATGGATATTTATTTACATTTCTCTAAAACATTCTATTTATTCAATAAACAAATTTCCACCATATGCGGCAAAAACTATTGCAGTGTATCCTCTTTATTGAAAAAACGATCCACAGAGCCAAATCATTTCCATTTTTCCTGTCATCCTTTGCTTCCATAATTTCTCACATGCTCCCAGGCCTTGTGATATTTTTCAAATGTCAAATCTTTAGAATATATGGACATGTTCGTTCTCTTGAAAAGCATTCTGTCCTTCCCCACAGGACATACTTTAATGCAGATCCCGCACGGAGACCGATATTCATCCCTGAGTTTGGCGCTTCTGGTAGCGCAGAGCTTCTTATCCACAGGCGGAGGGAACTTCCCGGTCTTTGGTATCGCGCCCACGGGGCAATTTTTCACACACTTGAGACAGTGGATGCAGATATCTTTGCTTGTTATGGGGTCTGCCTCGATCTGTGCTGAAGTAAAAATAGAGGTGAATCTCACCCGTGGTCCAAATTCCGGTGTGAGCAGGACATTATTGTGGCCAAAAGAACCAAGACCTGCAAGAAATGCGGCATGCTTATGGGAAAAGAACGCGAATGGTTTTTCGATCAATATTTTTATATCGCCATAACCGTCCCTTGGAAGATATATCGAACTGAAGCCTTTTTCATTCAGGAAATTCGCTATCTCACAGGCTTTTGAATCAAGCATTGAATTAACGGTCTTATAAAGTTCCATGTAATAGATCGATGGCGCAGTCTCGATGATGGGTAACGATACAGGAAGCCCGATCACTATTACTGTTCTTGCTTCCGGATAAATGGATTGGGGCTGGAATTCTTCAGGGATCCATGGCGAAAGCTTGTTCGGAAGCTCATCGGGAGGGTTTTCCCATCTCGTGACAGGCGCAAAACCCACAAGAGAAATTCCAAGGCTCTTGCATTTTTTCACTAATTCCTTCTTCAGGGATTTCATATCTGTATTTAACCAATGCTGTTTAATTGTATATATTATGCCTCAGCGCAGAGTAGTTGTCACCGGGATAGTGCAGGGAGTAGGGTTTCGTCCCTTCATCTACAGAACTGCTAAGAAGTGCAGCCTCAATGGCTCTATTATGAATGCTGGCAACAGCGTTGAACTTCTCCTTGACGGCAGCGAAGAGAATATCCAGGTCTTCCTCCGGATGCTTCGGCAAGAGCACCCTGCGATGGCGCAAATTCGGGAAATTGCCGTAATGAACATTGATGCCGGCAGTAAATTTACAGATTTTGTCATCCTGAAAAGCAGGGAGGATGGAGAAAGTAATTCGATCATCCCGCCTGATGTATCCTTATGCAAAGCATGTTTGAATGATATATTTGACATGAAGGGGAGGAGATATCTCTATCCTTTCACCGTCTGCACAGATTGTGGCCCTCGTTTTACAACAATAGGAATGATTCCTTATGACCGTGAAAACACAGCCATGACGGATTTTTCAATGTGCAAAGCGTGCGCTTGCGAGTATTTGGATGTGCTGGACAGAAGATTCAGGGCAGAGCCTATTAGCTGTCCTGGTTGCGGTCCTAAGTACGATTTGTATATCGAAAAAAAGAAAAGTGAAGTATCAAATCCAATAAAGGAGGCAGTTGATGCAATTGAGAACGGCAAAATCGTAGCGATCAAAGGTATTGGCGGGACTCATCTGGTCACTAAGACCACAGAGGATGAGCCGGTCTTGAAGCTTCGTTCCCTGCTTCATAGAAAACATAAGCCCTTTGCAATAATGGTAAAAGATTTCGATTCTGCCATTAGGTTTGCTCATATTAATCAAAAAGAGAGGGGGCTACTTGAATCTTTCCAAAGACCAATCGTCGTTTTAAAGAAGAAGGCAGGGATATCAGGGCACATCGCCCCGGGACTTCATAATATCGGGATAATGCTCCCTTATTCTGGTATTCATCATCTTTTGTTCCATTATTCGAAGGAACCTGCTTTTGTCATGACATCGGCAAATATTCCGGGTGAACCCATGGCAATTAATAAAGAAGATATCCTGGCGCTGAATTCAGAGTATTCCTTAATCCATAATATGAGGATCAAGAACAGATGTGATGATTCAGTTATGAAGATCATCGCTGGAAGAGAGGTTTTCCTGAGAAGGTCAAGGGGGATTGTTCCACAATCTATCGACCTTGAAGAGCCCAACACAAAAAATGTTCTGGCGCTGGGAGCAGAGCTTGATGTTACAGCATGCCTTCTAAAAGGAAAAAGAGCATTCCTTACTCAGTATGTTGGAAATACAACAAAGCCTGGAACACTTGAATTCCTGGAAGAGGCGATCTATAATCTTATGAAGATCAATCGGGTTGAAAAAATAGACCTGATAGCAGTTGACCTGCACCCCGGGTTTAACACATCAAGACTCGGGGAAGAGCTAGCAAAGAGGTTGAATGCACAACTTATAAGATGCCAGCATCACCAGGCGCACATTTCTTCCCTGATGGCAGAACATGGTATCGATACGCTGGTGGGCATCGCTTCAGATGGCGCAGGCTTCGGTCAGGATGGGATGGTATGGGGCGGTGAGGTTTTTGCAGCAGGAACTGATTTTGAGAGGTGCGGCAGCCTGATGCCTCAACTTATGCCAGGAGGCGATCTTGCTACAAAGTATCCATCCCGAATGGTGGCAGGGATACTATCCAGGAAATATCCTGTTGAAGAACTGAGGGACATGTTGGTCGAAATGTCAGGTTTCAGGAATGAGAGGGAGATTGACATAGTCCTGAGGCAGGTCGAGAGACGATTTAATACTCCGGAAACATCAAGCACCGGCAGGGTGCTTGATGCAATTTCTTCGATCCTGGATATTTGTCATGAGAGAACCTACGAAGGTGAGCCTGCTTTGAGGCTTGAAGCCCAGGCTTTCGAAGGCAGGGCCAATGTCGAGCTGCCGGTTGTGATCAAGAAACATGATAATAGATATGTGCTTGATACCACGGAACTGATTGATGCAGTTTTGCTTGCAAAAGGGGATCACAGACAGGAGGATATAGCAGCATCTGCCCAGAAAGCTCTTGCAGAAGGCCTGGTGGATATTGCCATAAGGGTAGCTAGGAATAAAGGCATCGATTCCATAGGAATTTCTGGTGGGGTCGCCTATAATGATGCTATGGTCAGGCACATGAAGGAAAGAGCTGTGGGGGAAGGATTCAGGTTTTTCACCCAATGCAGGGTTCCGTGCGGGGATGGGGGCATATCGCTGGGTCAGGCTGTTATGGCTGCGCAAAATACGTTAGCACTTTAGAGGGATATTCAACCAAGAGTCAGCTATGAACCTGCGGTTCATAAATGGACAAGAAAAGAATATCGAGAAAAAACGAACTTGTACGAACTCCGGTAGCGTGAGTTCGTACGAGTTCGTTGTTCATTTTTTCATGCAAGACTCAAAGATTAAATAACAATAAGCCTCTATTATCGGTTATTATGCATATCCAGATGGCGCACGGCGCAGGGGGAGAGCTTATGAACAGGCTCATAGCCGAATCTATTCTGAAAAACCTGACAAGCGAAAAGCTTGGAGAGGTCGGACTTGCAGACCTTGACGACGGCGCTTCGATCTCTCTTGGAGATACAGAAATTGTGATGAGCACTGACAGCTACACCATATCCCCAATATTCTTCCCTGGAGGCGACATCGGGAAGCTTGCAGCATGCGGAACCATAAATGATATCTCGGTCATGGGAGCAAAACCCATCGCCCTTGCCAGCGCCATTATATTAGAGGAAGGATTTCCCATAGCAGATCTTGAAAAAATAATACGCTCCATGAACACATCATGCAAGGAAGCAGGCGTCAGCGTGATAACCGGTGATACCAAGGTGATGCAAAGAGGAGCTATAGACAAGATTGTAATAACAACCACTGGGATCGGATTTGCCGACAGGGGTAAAGTTATCAAGGATTCAAATCTTTCGGCTGGAGATAAGATAATCCTGACTGGTACTGTTGGGGATCACGGTATCGCGCTCATGTCTTTTCGTGAGGGCTTCGGCTTTGAAACTACCCTGAAATCAGACGTAGCTGCGCTCTGGAAAATGATAGAGAAAGTCCTGGAGACAGGTGGGGTAACCGCCATGCGTGACCCGACACGGGGAGGAATATCCGCGGCCTTGAACGACTGGGCTCGCAAATCCAATACTGGTATAGTAATAGATGAGGAAAAGATACCCCTCAAGGAGGAGGTGGTTGCAGCAAGTGAGATGCTTGGAATCGACCCGTTTACTGTAGCCAATGAAGGAAAAGCCATCATAGGCGTAAGACCTGATAAAGCAGAAGAAGTTCTCAGGGTAATTCGTGCCACAGAACTTGGCAGTGAAGCACAGATCATAGGAGAAGCCACAGACAGGCACATTGGGAAAGTGATCCTAAATACCGCAATTGGCGGAAAGAGAATTATTGAACCGCCTCCTGGAGATCCGATCCCAAGGATTTGCTAATTATAATATTCCGCAAAGTAGCCACTCAATAGGGGAATCTCCTCTTCGCATCTCCTGCACTGGAAAAGCATGCGATTAATTTTTTTCTGTGAGTACGTCCACACGGTTGTGAAGTTCAGCCATACTTTCTGCAAGGTTTTTGATTAATTCAGCGCATCTGTCAGCATAACTTGCAGCCAGTTTAGCATCAATATTCTCTTTTGAATCTGCAATATCTTTCATCAAAAGGTTAGCCATTTCCACAATTTCTTCCGGATATATACCCATTTTAACACCTCCTCTTTCTTATAACCTGCTTAATCCATTCCTTCCATTCCGCCCATTCCACCACCCATGCCTCCGGGTGGCATGCCTCCTGCATGCGCGGCTTTGCTTGAAAGCACATCATCAATCCTCAGGATCATGGTGGCTGCTTCCGTAGCAGAACTGATAGCCTGTATCTTTACTCTGAGGGGCTCAACAACGCCTTCTTCCCACATGTCCACGACTTTTCCAGTGAACACGTTGAGCCCGGCTGTCTTATTGCCCTTCTCATGCTGGCTTCGCATCTCCACAAGCATATCAATGGGGTCAAGACCAGCATTTTCAGCCAGAGTCCTGGGGATGATTTCAAGCGCCTCGGCAAATTTTGCCACTGCCAGCTGTTCCCTGCCTATTAATGTGGCTGAGTATTCCCGCAGGCGCAGCGCCAGTTCAACCTCTGGCGAACCGCCACCTGCTACAAGTGTCTCATCCTCAATTGCAACTCCAACAACACGCAATGCGTCATGAAGCGCGCGCTCGGCTTCATCCACCACATGCTCTGTCCCTCCGCGAAGAATAATGGAGACTGCCTTGGGGTTATGGCACCCGGTGACATATATCATTGCCTCCTCACCGATCTTTTTCTCCTCTACAAGATCCGCTTTTCCAAGATCAGATTCGCTGATCTCCTTTAGGCCTGTAAGTATCTTTGCACCGGTTGCGCGTGCAAGTTTTTCCATGTCGCTTTTCTTTACGCGCCTTGCTGCGAATATGGCGGCTTTTGCAAGATAATGTTGCACAAGGTCATCGATTCCCTTCTCAACAAATACCACATTTGCACCGCTTTTGATCACTTTGTTGACCATGTCGTGCAACGTCTGTTCTTCCTGGTCAAGGAATAACTGGAGCTGGTCGGGTGATTCTATTGATATCTCGGATTTCACTTCTGTCTTTTTGATCTCGAGGGCTTCGGAAAGCAGAAGTATTCTGGCATCATGGACATTCTTTGGCATGTTGGTATGGACTCTTTCCTTATCGATTACCATGCCTTCGATCAGCTCTGATGCTTCTATACTGCCGCCCACTTTCTTCTCAATTTTAATATCGTCAATATCTGCTTTATATTTGCCATTCTCTTTATCAACCACCGCTAATATGGCATTTACCGCAAGTATGGCGAAAACATCCTTGGACGCTTCAGCTCCCTTTCCAGTAATCGCCGTCACAGCGATTTTCAATAATAGATCCTTATCTTCCAGTGTAACTGGTTTTGTAAGGGTTTTAAGGATTTCTTTTGCTTTTGCCGCTGCAAGCCTGTATCCGCTGGCAATGACTGTGGGATGCACACCCTGCTCTAATAGTTCTTCAGCATTCTTCAGAAATTCACCTGCAAGCACTGCTGCCGTTGTTGTGCCATCTCCGACTTCATCATCCTGGGTCTTTGCGACTTCCACGATCATCTTAGCTGCCGGATGCCCGATGTCCATTGTCTGGAGAATTGTCGCACCATCATTTGTGATTACGATATCCCCCACCGCGTCCACGAGCATTTTATCCATACCCTGTGGTCCCAGGGTCGTCCTGACCGCCGTTGCTACTGCCCTGGCAGCCATGATATTGTTATGCTGCGCTTCTTTTCCTTTTGTTCTTTGACTGCCTTCTCTTAAAATATAGATCGGCTGTCCTGCTAATTGTCCTGCCATAACTAACCTCCATCTCGATCGCGATCGAGTTTTCAACCTTCGTCCCCGGCACGAAAATCACAAAGCTCCGGATACTTAAAAGGATTTAAGCACGAGCGGGAACCATATCCATAGTTATTTCGCACATGGCATTACCCATGATTGGCATTTCTATATCATCCTGAACTTACGAGATTACCACGTAGGTTTAGAAAATGATCACTCGTTTTACTCTCCAGTAATATATATGACATTACTGGCATTTATATATATTGATTGGATGCTGCCACGGTGAGATCGCTTTGAGTTTTCAAGGAGAAAGACTTATATGCCGATATCTATAAGCGATGCTGCATGTTCCTTCAGTTGATACCATGCAAGCGCCAATCGGCTTATCTGGCGTGCAGTTTTCCCCGAAATTGGGACAATCTTTCGGTCTGCCTGTGCCCTTGATCACATTTGCACAAAAACGACATTCTTGATTACGCGTTTCATCGGATGGGGGAGGTATTTCAAATTTTTTTCTCGCATCGAAATTCTCGAATTCTTTTCTCAGGGTGAGGCTGGCAAGAGGTATTACTGCCAATCCCCTCCATTCCCTGCTATCTGCCTTGAACACTTTGCTCATCATTCCCTGGGCGATAGTATTACCCTCGTAAGTTACCGAACGTGTGTATTCGTTCTCGACCTTAGCTTCATCATTTCTGATCTGCTTTATGAGCATATATATTGACATCAGCACATCAAGCGGCTCAAATCCTGCGATCACCTGCGCTAAATGGTATTTTCTACTCAGTTCCTCATAGGGGCGAACCCCTATAATGGTAGATACATGACCTGGATCTATGAGACCGTCTATCCCGATGCCTTCTTTGAGCAGGAAGTCCAAAGCTGGCGGTATCAGGCGGTGGGAACACAGAATGCTGAAGTTCTCTGGCGGCGCCTTTTGCAGGATCTGGGCAGTCATAGGCGCAGTGGTTTCAAAGCCTATGGCAAAAAATATTACTTCCCTGTCAGGGTTTTTTATAGCAATGTCCACGGCTTCTACAGGGCTGTAGACCACTCTCACATCTCCTCCATTGGCTTTTTTCTTTGCAAGAGAAATTGCAGTCCCCGGGACTCGCAGCATATCCCCGTATATCGCAACGATGTTTTTCCCGGCAAGATATACGGCCTCATCTATCTCTTTTGCAGGAGTTATGCATACGGGACATCCCGGTCCTGTAACTACTTCTATATTTTCAGGCAGGAGGCTCCTCAGGCCATGTTTTGTTATGGTCTGTTCATGCGTTCCGCAGACATGCATGATCTTAATTCTCTTATCCTCTGATAGATATTTGATCTGCCTGATGATACGACCTGCTGTTGATCTATCATTGAATTTATTTTGCATCATGGAGACGCCTTAAGCATTTCATCCCAGAGTTTCAACGTTTCTAATGCTTCATCTTCATCCAGCTTTGATATGGCGTATCCGACATGGACAAGTACGTAATCCCCTACCATTACATCACCTAGCATACTGATATTCGCTTTTCTTTTCACACCACCGTAATCAAGCACGGCTTCCTCTCCATTGATCTCTGTTACTTTCGCGGGTACTGCAAGGCACATCCGTGATTTATTAATCAACAAAGTATAAATAAAGGATGGATATAGTATTTAATAAGAAAAACGGGATGATGGTGACATATGTTAAACAGGAGAAATTTTCTCAAATTAGCGGGAACTATTGGAGCAGCGATGTTCCTTGACATCTATAGTTCGGACATTGTTAATGCGATAGATCAGGCGGCACAGGAAAAGAGCGTCAAGCTCGTATGGATACAGGGGCAGAGCGATTCGGGATGTACGATCTCGTTACTACAGGGTTCTCACCCCGATATCTATGATGCTATTATGAAACTGAACGTGGATATCAGGTTTCATCCCACGATCATGGCGGCCCAGGGAGAAGAAGCGATGGCAGCCCTCAATATCGAACCCGATGTGCTTGTTGTGGAAGGAGCGATCCCGGATCCCAAATTTGCCACCATGGGCGATAGGCCCGTGATAGATATCCTCAAGGAACTTGCTGCAAAGACAAAAATAGCAGTCGTAGCCGTAGGGGCCTGCGCCACATACGGAGGCATCCCCGCAGCGAATGGCAATGTAACCAACTCGATGGGGGTACAGTATCATAAGGGTAACAGGGGCGGTGCGCTGGGAGCAGATTTTAAATCAAAAGCAGGTCTTCCGGTTGTGAACCTGCCCGGGGATCCAGCGCATCCGGACCATATTCTACTCACGCTTTCTGCAGTCATCCTGGGAGAAATTCCCGAACTTGACGATAAAGGAAGACCGAAGTTCTTATTTAGCGACAATATCCATGACCAATGCGACAGGAGAGGATTCTACGATAAAGGAGCGTTTGCGAAGAGCTTTCATGAAACAGATTTCTCCCATGAGAAATGCCTCTACAAACTCGGATGTCGGGGACCTGTCACAAAATCAGATTGTGCATATCGAAAATGGAACAGCGGAATAAACGTCTGCATGAACGGCGGAGCACCTTGCATAGGCTGTTTCAATGAAGGATTCCCTGACGATATGTCGCCGTTATTTGAGACCATTGAGAACGTACCTGCACTTATCGGGATAAATGTAGCAACGGCAGGCAAGATCGCTGTGGCTGCGACGGCTTTGGGTATTGCTGCCCATGCTATCCGCCGCGGGGTCAGTAAAAAACCACAGCGCATCGAGGAGGAGGAATAATGGTAACTGAGATCAAGATCGACCCGATCACGAGGATAGAGGGGCATATGGGTATTTCTGTGAAAGTGGATAATGGAACAGTCATCGATGCCCAGTGCAACAGTACCATGTTCAGGGGATTTGAGACCATCCTTATCGGCCGAGACCCCAGGGATGGACCTGTACTTGCCCAGCGAATATGCGGCGTGTGCCACCAGAGCCACCGCATCACGGGTGTCCGCGCCCTTGAAAATGCAGCAGGAGTAAAAGTCCCTGATGGAGCAAGGAAAATGCGAAATCTCATCGAGGCGGTCACCACTCTTTATTCCCATGCGTTGTGGTTCTATGCCCTTTGCGGACCGGATTACAGTGATGCTGTCACAAAGAACGGATTGAAGAGGCTTGACCCGATGACAGGCCAGGGATACAGGGAAGCCGTCGGGAACCAGAGGAAGCTTCATGAAGTATTGTCCATACTTGGCGCAAAAGTCCCCCACCAGATGACCTATATCCATGGCGGGCTGACGCATGAGCCTTCTGTTGAAAAGATAATGCAGATGAAGACAAGGATGTTTGAAGTCTCTGACTGGATAGGCAAAACCACAGACCTTCCGGCAGTTCTTGAAGACGTATCTGGCGGGAAACATGATTATTCTAAAGGATATGTCCTGAACGATGTTGTGGACTGGGCACTGTATGCATTGAAAGAGAAAGCAGATACCTGGGGAGTCGGGCATCAGAAGTATATATCATACGGAGTTTATGACCTGCCGGATGGCACCTTATTTGAACCAGCAGGCGTCTGGGACGGATCAAAAGTGATACCCATGGATGAGAAAAAGATCACCGAATATGTAAAATATTCATGGTACAAAGACAGCTCAGGAGGCGTCCCGACACGCGATGCTCCCATACCAGAAGTGGATACTGAAAAAGCCGGCGCATACTCATGGGCAAAGACACCAAGATATGGAACAATGGCGGTCGAGGGCGGTCCTCTTGCAAGAATGGTGATCGCAGGATTGGATCCTTTTGACCTTCGAAAGAAACTTGGGGGAGGAATAGAAAAAGCCTCGACCTTTAACCGAACCATAGCACGAATGCAGGAAGCGCTCATACTCAGGGATAAGATAATGGAGTGGCTCGACGAACTTAAACCTGGTGAACCAACGTACACTGATTTTGAAGTTCCCGATGAAGCATTTGGGGTTGGACTATGGGAAGCTCCCCGCGGGCCTGTTGGGCACTGGACAGAGATTAAAGGGAAAAAAATTAGCAGGTATCAGGTCATAGCAGGCACTACCTGGAATGCCACGCCAAAGGATGATATGGGGCAGCGAGGAGCTATCGAGGAAGCGCTCATCGGCGTACCTGTACCAGACGTCAAGAATCCCGTTAATGTTGTCAGAACTGTGCGGTCTTACGACCCCTGTCTTTCATGCACCGTGCATGTGATGACGCCGGGCGGGCAAAAATACAGCATTCAGGTAACATAGGTGAGAATATGGAAAAAGTACGCATCGAGAAGTTCACGCCTGGAGTAAGGGGCACCCACTGGCTCCACAGCGCGCTTATCATCGGTTTCATAATTACGGGATACGGTATATACACAGGTAATTATGTTTTCGGGGATCACGCCCAGAACCTCACGCTGCATATGATAATGGCCTTTGTGATCCTGATGGACGCTGTGGCACATATTTATTTTATGTCCGTGACGGGTGAGAGATGCACTATCTGGATATCGTGGGACGATATCAGGGATATAATTAAGATAACAAAGAATTTCATGGGAATATCAAAAGAATATCCCGAATACGGAACCTACGACGTCAAGGCACAAAATTTCCATGGGAAATACCACCCCGTCATCAAACTCAAGTATTGGGGAGACCTGTGGTTCCTGGGCTTTGCAGCAATAAGCGGCTTTAGTATGTATTACAGTTCGGTCTTTGATTACGTCAATTCCGCTCTCGGCCCTATCGGTCTGGGAATAAACCTGATATGGTTGAGGTCGATTCACATCGTGGTCTTCCTGTACTTCTTCTGCATACTGGCAATCCACGTTTATCTTGCGCTTATTCCCGTGAACAGGGAACTCCTCAGATCCATGATCTACGGAAAAGAGGATGTAGAGGTACATAAATAAACTTATGTTCGGGAAAATCGTCATAATCGGCGTGGGGAATCTGCTGATGGGAGATGACGGCATAGGCATACATGTTGTTGAAGCTCTCAGAAAAGAAAAATTGCCCCCGAATGTGGCAGTATTTGATGGCGCCACAAGGGCTTTTGATGTGCTGGAATACATGGAAGAAAGCGATAGGGCAGTTATTGTGGACGCCTATAAGAAAGGCGGGGCTCCCGGAAGTATATACAGGTTTTCGTTTGATCCGGCTCATGAAGTACAGGATAACGCCCTGAACCTGAGCATGCATGATATCAACTTTCTTGACGCGATAAAGGCGGGCAATGGCATCTACCGGCTGCCTTCTGAGATTGTCATAATCGGGATAGAACCTGAAACGCTTGAATGCGGTCTTGGGTTATCCGCGCAATTAACTGCGGCATTTCCTGCTATACTCGGAGCGGTCAAATCCGAGCTAATTTGATGTACTTGAAAAGGATAATATAACAAACAAATGGAAGACAATCAGTATGCAATTCTAAGAAAAGAAGATTTTAACAGCGTCATCTCCACACTTTCAAAGCTTTCTAAACTGGCAGCGCCTGTATTCAAGGGATATAATAATTATGCATTTGAAGAAGTAAGATCTGGCGAGGAAATTGCACTCAAATATATCCCTTCTATCCTTCCCCCGAAAAAATTCTTTATGCCGGTTCGTGAAACACTGCTTGATTATGATATCGGCAAGGGACTGAATGCAGAAGCGGTTACAGAGTATGAAGAAATGCTCCTCTTTGGAGTGCATACCTGCGATATTGCCGGTATCCAGTGTTTGAACATGGTATTTTCGCAACATCCGCAAGACCATAATTATCTTATCCATAAGCAAAATATCAAGATAATCGGACTTGAATGCAATGAATATTGCGATGAATATGCGAATTGCCATCTTATGAATACATATCTGCCCGATGGCGGATATGACCTATTTTTTACTGACCTGGGTGAGTATTTTATCGTACACATATATACTCCGGCAGGTGAAGAGATCATCAAGAATGCAGGTTTTTTCAAGAGCGCACAAAGTTCCCATCTGAATGATCTGGCATCATTTCGTGAAAAGAAAAGAGCGATATTTAAGAATGAACTCCCGATAGAATTGGATCGTATTCCTGATCTGTTTGAGATGTCTTTTGAGAGCAAGGTATGGGACGATCTTGACAAAAGGTGTTTAGCATGTGGAAATTGCACCAGTGTATGTCCCACATGTTACTGCTTTGATATAAAAGATGAGATCAACCTTTCCCTCACTTCAGGAAAGCGATATCGGGTATGGGATTCATGCCAGCTAGGGCCATTTGCTAAAGTAGCTGGAGGTAAGAATTTCAGAAAGACACGAAAAGTTAGGCAAAGACATCGTTATTACCGAAAATTCAGGTATCCGATAGATAGATTTTCAAGACTTTTCTGCACTGGGTGCGGAAGGTGCAGCCGTACTTGTATGGCGGGTATCAGGCTTAAAGAAACATTGAGATCGTTAATAGGATCGAAGGAGGGAGCAAAGGCTTAATTTGGATCATGGTAAAAATAATTTTAAAAGACTCAGCTTATAATGTAAAAAAAGGGACGATCCTTGGCATACAACAGATGACAGAAAATGAGTTGCTGTTTGAAATAGCGCTGGAAGACGGGGAACGACTTAAACATGAACCCGGCCAGTTTGTGATGGTCTCTGTTTTTGGCGCGGGTGAGATACCCATATCAGTGTCATCTTCTCCAACTGATGATGGATCTTTTGAAATATGTGTAAGAGCCGCTGGAAAGGTAACGAACGCACTGCATAAACTGGAGGCAGGAGATGTGATCGGAATTCGAGGGCCATATGGATCGGGATTCCCTATCAGGATGCTTGAAGGAAATGATCTCTTGATAATCGCATGCGGATTGGGTATTGCTCCCCTTCGGTCTCTAATCAGATATGTCTTTGACAACCGCGAGGATTTCGGAAAAGTCCATATTCTTTATGGATGCAAAAGTCCGGATAATATGCTTTTCCTCGATGAGATCAAAGATTGGAAAAAGCAAAAAGATGTATATTTTGAATGCATTGTTGACCAGGCCGGCCCCGACTGGACGGGAAATGTGGGACTTATAACAACCCTTATTCCCGGTGTCCGGATAGATCCAGAGAGAACATTTGCCGCGCTGGTGGGACCTCCGGCTATGTACAAACCTGCAATAATCGAACTGCTATCCATGAATATTCCGGAACGTCATATCCTGGTATCCCTTGAAAGGCATATGAAATGCGGGGTGGGTAAGTGCGGTCACTGCCAGATCCAGAATTTATACTGCTGCCGGGATGGACCGGTTTTTAATTATGGGGAAATCAAACAATTGGATGAGGCATTAATATGAAAAAACTAAAAGCAGCCTTTTTTGACTTTACCTGTTGTGAGGGGTGCCAGCTGCAGGTTGCGAATATGGGGGAAACTCTCCTTGACATATTGGATCTAGTAGATGTTGTTGAATTCAGGGAGATCATGTCGGAAAAATGGAATGGGGAGCTTGATATTGCTATCATAGAAGGAAGTATCACGGACGAGCATTCTGTTGAACGTATAAAAGGAATAAGGGAAAAATCCAGGATATTGATAGCTTATGGTTCCTGCGCAACCATAGGTGGTGTGAATGGAATGAAAAATAACTTTGATCTTGATGAGATCAGGAAGTATGTATATGGTTCACTGTATCACTTTTTCCCCACTGAAAAGACAAAGGCAGTGCATCAGGTCGTAAAGGTTGATTATTTCGTAACCGGCTGCCCTGTGTATATTCCTGAGTTCATAGAGGTGTTAAAAGCAACTCTTCAGGGTATTCCTTACTCTGTGGCTGACTACGCCGTCTGTGTTGAGTGCAAACTGAATGAGAATGTATGCATGTTCGAAAAAGGGGTGGGCTGCCTGGGGCCTGTTACAAGGGCGGGTTGCAATTCATGGTGTGTAAATAACGGGAATATATGCTATGGCTGCCGCGGTATTTTGAGCGACCCTAATGAAAAAGGAGCGCACGATGTTCTTTCAAAATATAATATCACGCCTGACCTTATTTTAAATAAGATAAATATGTACAACAAATGCAGGGAAATTGATTAAAATGCACAGGGACGTTACTATTAATGTAGAGTATTTAACAAGGGTGGAAGGTCATGGCAACATTGTTGTAAATGTAAAAGAGGGCAGGCTGGAAACATGCCGCCTTGACATTGTGGAAGCGCCCCGTTTCTTTGAAGGTCTCCTGAGAGGTCGTTCTATCTTTGAAGCGCAGCATATAACAAGCAGGATATGCGGCATCTGTTCCTGCTCGCATTCGCTTGCTTCGATCCAGGCTGCTGAAGATGCGCTTTCTATCACGCCTTCCGGGCAGACAATAAAACTCAGGAAACTCCTCCTATATTTTGAAATACTTGACAGTCACCTGTTGCACATCTATTTCCTGGCAGCGCCTGACCTTCTGGGAGTGAAAAGTTTCGTGCCGTTGATCGGCACTCACAACGAGGTAATCAGGCGGGCATTACGGCTTAAGAAGACCTGCAATGATCTGTGCGGCATCCTTGCCGGTCGCCATACCCACCCCATCTCTATGACAATAGGCGGATTTACCAAGCTGCCGAAGGAAAAGGATATTGATGAAATGCTTGGTCTTTTAGAAGGGATGGGGCATGATATTGAGGCTACAGTGGAGTTTGTTTCTGCATTCAGGTTCCCCGGATTTGAGCGGGATACCGAATACGTTGCGCTTGTTAGCGATGAGGGCGAATATCCGCTCTTAACAGGAGATATTGGCTCATCAGATGGAGTGAGGATGAAAAAAAATGAGTACAAAAAAGTTACGAACGAGTTTGTTGTCCCTCATTCTTCCGCAAAGCATACTAAATTAAGCCGTGAGTCTTATGCTGTGGGTTCACTTGCGCGGTTCAATTTGAATTATGATAAACTTCATCCGAAAGCTAAGGAGACTGCTTTTGCCCTTGGGATAAAACCCGGGTGCATCAATCCATTTCTGAATACTGTTGCACAAATGGTTGAAAGCGTGCACTGTTTCAATGAAGCAGTTTCAATAGTACAGGACATAAAGGATAATGGAATAAATCATAATGAAGAAATCGTGGTGGGACTGAACGAAGGATCAAGGATCCCCGTTAAAGCAGGTAATGGCGTGGGGGCAGTGGAAGCGCCTCGCGGTACTCTTTTTCACAACTATGAGATAGATGAGAAGGGGATAATTGTTAACGCCAATTGCATTATTCCTACAAGTCAAAATCTTAATAATATTGAAAGGGATATGGAAAAGCTAGTCCCGGAAATACTTGATAAAAGCGATGAAGATATAACACGTTCTCTGGAAATGCTGGTGAGGGCTTATGATCCGTGCATCTCATGCTCAACGCACCTCATTAATGTGAAATTCGTTAGCCAATGACAGATAAAGGACATGGTTTTTCATATTGCTTTTAAAGTATGCACCCTCTCAAGAAGCATGCCTTCAACTATAATCGGGTACTCTTTTTCCGCGCTTTTTAATGCATTTGTCAATTTCCAGCTTTTATCTGCAAAAATCGTTATCAAGGGCTCGCCCTTTTTGACAGTTTCACCCTTTTTCCTGTGTATCCATACACCTGCGCCTTTATCTGTGGGGGCTCCTGCCATCCGCGCTATTTCCACTATACGCTTGTTATCGAATTCAATTACGTACCCATCTGCCGGGGAAAATAGATCTCCCCTGTGTTCACCGGGTTTAATATCAGTATGTGAAATATTCGGATTTCCGCCCTGTGCTTCTATGATCTCCTTGAGTTTACTGAATGCTTTTCCAGAACGCAGCGTCTCCATAGCGATATCCTTTCCGTGGCCTCTGGTCGCAACTCCTCCCATCTCCAGAAGAATTCCTGCAAGAGCGGTACTCTTTTCAATAAGGCTGTTTGGTCCCTGCATAGTTTCAAGCACTTTTAATGCTTCCCTTACTTCTATTGCAGGTCCGATGGTCCTTCCCACAGGTGAAGCTCCATAGGTCATAGCGCATTCTACTTTCATGCCGAGGCGATCTCCAAGATCGATCAGATCCCGCGAAAGTTTTCTTCCCTCTTCAAGAGTAGGGACTTTTGTCCCTATACCCACAGGAATGTCAATAACGACACAATCAGCCCCGACTGCCCCTTTTTTTGCCATTATTGATGCAAGAAGCTGGCAGCGCGGGTCTATCGAAAGCGGATATTCCACTCTAATCAACTTATCATCAGCTGGAGCAATATTTGTGGCTCCGCCCCAGACAATGACTCCGCCGACCTTTTCTGTGATGCTCTTTATTTCATCCGCTTTAAATTCAACCGGCGCAAGAACTTCCATAAGATCGGCGGTACCAGCTGCGCCTGTGATAGCGCGTGAACTGGTCTTGGGAATGAGAAGACCATTTGCAGCGATTATTGGAACGACAAGCAGGGATATCTTATTGCCAGGTACTCCTCCTATGCTGTGCTTGTCCATGATCGGATGAGTATTGAATTCAATTTTCTCACCGCTATCGATCATGGCTCGTGTCAACCATTCGATCTCATCCGAGGTCATCCCATATATGTAAGAACTTGTCACAAAAGCCGACATCTCAACTTCTGTAAGATTTTCCCTGACGATATCCTGAACGATCTGGCGGATCTCTTCCTGGGTCAATTTCTGGTGATCCATCATTTTCTTGATAAATCCAATAGAATTCGGTTTTGATGTTGGGATAAGCTCGATATTAAGCGGGCATTGATCCCCGAGCTTTTCACAGCATTCCTGGTACATACCCACTGTGCCTATCGGGATCATGTCACCTGTTTCAACGATCGCTGTCAGAAACAGGTGGTCTTTTAGCAGGACACGGTCTCCGCCGCGTACCCCCAGTTCTTTGGCATCCTGCTTATTTAGAACTACTTTATATTTTCCTGCTTTGATCTTAAGTGTCTGTACTTTAAATTCCATTTGTGTTAGCCTCTGTACCATCTAATCTTTTTGTATTGACAATACTTATTACTATCGCCGATTTTTCATGGAAATCGATATAATTATCAGAAGTTATTTCGAATTTAGATGATTTTAAGCTTTTTCAGGTAAAATAAACCTTTATTGAACCTTTTTGGCAATTTTGAATGATGGGATACTTTATATAACTATTTATACAGTAAGAATGCTTATATTCAAACATATCAATCCCATATTATAGTTTGAAACAAATCAAATTATCTTTGCGGTGAAAAAAATTATTCACCACAAAGAGCTCAAAGTGTTCCGGATATAAGTAAATAGATTATATTCTTGGACAAAACTGCGAGATGAAGGAGATGAACGGAAATGAATATTAAAGGAATACTAAATGCAGGAATGATCCTTTTGATATTGGGCTTTGCCCTGAATATCATAGGTATTGCCAGAGCTTCGGATACCACGGAAGACCTTGTGGACGATATAGAAGAATACAATGGATCGGTTGGTCCCGATAATGCCCTCTATGGATTAAAATTGGCTTTTGAGAATATCGATGAAAGTTTCACATGGAATGGATCAGAAAAACTTGGAAAAAAAATATCACATTCAAGACTCAGGATAGCAGAAGCCAAAACTGAATTGAAAAGGAATAACAATCAAGCCGCTGAAAAAGCCTTTGAACTTTATAAAGAGAAGGTAAACGAGACAGAAGAGTCAATTTCAGGAATTTCAGGAAATGATTCAGGAATACTAAATGCCCAGAAGATGATCGAGAAACATCAGTATGTATTGGAACAGCTTATCGAATCACATCCAAATAATACAGGACTCAAAAACGCTTACAATAGAAGTCTTGAACTAAAAGACAAGTTTGAACGAAAGACAGAAAGAAAGATCGAGCGTATCCAGACCAGCGATGGAAAACATCTCATCAGGGAAGTAATGAAAGAAAGGGAAGTACTAAGGAAAGACGACAGGAATGATTCCCAGAAATCAAAATTAATAACAGCAAAAATATCAGGAAATGATTCCCGTATCAAGATCGAATTGAAATTTGAGACAAACAGCACAGATAATGCAACTATCGCAGAAGATATCCTGAATGAACTCAATTTGACCAGAGATAATATTTCAAGCTTGCTTAGAATTGAAAATGGAACTGAAGAAAGTTCAAACGAAAGCCTGGAAGCTGATTCTCAAATAAGGATGAATATCTCAAAGGTCAATGTCCAATACAAGTTTAAATTGAATGAAACAAACCGGACAGAAATAATAGATGGAATATATGGAAAGCTTTCTGTTCTGACACTGACTAAAATACAGGATATTCTGGTAATAAAGGTAAAGCAAGAAGTAGAAAGTGGCGATAAGGAAAATAATCGGGATAATAGGGACAGCAGGACAGAGGAGATAACGCAAGAAAAACGTGAGAATAAAACTGAAAAAGATATAAGAGAAAACAGGACAAAGGAGATATCACAAGAGAAGCGTGAGAATAAAAGTGAAAATAAAGAAGATATGAGTAAACAGGAAAGAAGACTGAATCGGTGAATATACTTCACCGGATATAAAAGACAGGTCAAACTTCCCTGTCTTTTCAGTTAATTGTCGGGATAAATTAATCATAACGAGAGAGCAATTATTGAATCACTTATCTATGACATTTAAGATCCTTAATCTTTTTATCATTTTCTTTATAACCACGGCAATAGCGAATGGTGCTCCTGAATATTACAGGACAACATATAATATAGATATTAAAGAAAATGGCAGTGCGATGTGGAATGTTGAGTACCGTACCCTTCTTACAACAAAAGAGGATTTTGATTCCTTTGATAATTATACAAAGGAATTGAAATCTGTTTATATCCCTGAGTTCATGGAATTGATGCAAAGATCAGCATCAGAGGCATCCTCTGCAACATCAAGGGGCATGGTTGCCAGGGATTTTGCAGGTAATACGAGTATTCAATCTACCCCTACAGGCAAATATGGTATTGTCAGTTTTTCATTCACATGGACAAATTTTGCAACATTGGATCCTCTAAATATCGGGGATGTATTCTCAGGAGGACTTTATCTTTCAAAAGACAATACCCTCATAATCAAGTATCCTTCCGGTTTTTCGGTCGAAGATGTAACACCAGAGCCCGACCAGAGCCGGAATGAATTGATCTGGTACGGTCTTCGTTCATTTGGAGCCGGAGAACCAAGAATAATATTCTCAAAACCCACCTTCCCATGGGGCACTACCGTCATAATAGTTGCTGTGATCGCTGTTATCGTTGTAGCAGGGTCTTATTTCATTATGCGACGGAAAGAGGATACAAAAGATCCGCAGCCAAATATGGAAATCCTGGAACGTGAGATGTTGGATGTGGAGGAAAGGATATTAAAACTCTTAAAAGAAGGTGGAGGAGAACTCTACCAGTCTGAAATTGGACGACAACTCGATCTTCCAAAATCTTCAGTAAGTTCAGCGCTGAACCAGCTGCATGATACGAAACTTATCCTGAAGATCAAGAAAGGTCGTGAGAACCTGATACGTCTTGTCTGATCTATTGATATCATAGCATTTTCAGCACAGTTCTTAATTCATCGATCCTTAATTGTCCCGGCGCCGTGGGAGTATCAATATATCCGTATGTCATTACCGAACCATAAACAGGGGCTATAACACGGGAATATTTTCCTGTGGCGCCCATCGCGATCGTACAAACAGGTCCTTTCGCTAGAAGTGTGACCTCAAGCAAACGCAGGACATCGCGAAGTGATTCTGGCATCACTGCCAGCTTGGCAATATCTGCGCCTGCTTCCAGCGATTCTCGGATAATGCCATCCATAACCTTGTTGTCCGGTGTTTTTTGAAAATCATGAGTTGAAATTATAACCGTTTTTCTGGCGTTCCTGGCTTTATTGACAACGCTATCCCTGTTCGGGGCACATAACTCAATATCTACTGCATCAGCAAGCGGTAATAACAAGAGCAATTCCCGGATGCGCTCTTCTTCGCTTCCCTGCCACGAACCTCCTTGATCTGCCATCCGGTTTGTAATAATAATAGGAAGTCCAAGCTTCTTCAATTCTTCAAGTACCCCCCGTGGTGTCTGCGATAAAAGGTCAATTCTTAGTTCAAGAATATCCGCGCCAAGTTGTTTTGCTTTATTTGCAGTTCTCACAGGATTTTCTCCGATCGCTGCTATTACGGATCTATTCAGGGTCAGACTACCTATACTTACCATATGAGCGATAATGCTCTTAGAAAGGATAAGGATTTTTAGAAATTAATGCTCCGATGGGGGCATGGTTTCCTCATAGAATCGTGAAGTTTTTGTTCTTTTCCTGATCCTGCTTCGTGGAGCTTTTTTCAGATACCCGGAATTCGGGATAGATTTTGTAATTCAATTATCGCATAAGAGGTCATTAATCGCGTTTTAGTCCATCTCCGCTTTGATCTTCGAAAAAATCGTATTGCTTTCATATACTGCCCTCGCAAACGACAGGCTGTTTAAGGCCTGCCGTTGTTCTCTCTATCACATAGCTTACGATCTTTTCAATTCGTGCCAGACAGCTCATAAGCTCCTTGAAACTGTAGTTTTCGATGCATTCCCTGACATTTCCCCAGCGGGATTTTATAGCCCATCAGGTGAGCGATTACCGCAGCACTGAACTCCGCTGTTACTTCCTAATCTTTCCGCTGTTCTGGTCTCAGGCCTGTTAGCCTGTCATCTACTGCATGGCTGAGCTCATGAAGGAATATTTCAATTTCAGGGGATGCAAGTCGGATCTCTTTATTTAACAGGTTATACGACCCATAAGCAGACCCGCAGAACCTCACAGGCTGGACCTTAAGCCCAAACTCCTGAATGATGCTGTTGAACTCGTAGGGGATATCTGCCTTGAAAGCCTCTATTATTATCGGTTCTCCCTATGTATCTTCGAACCTGAAAACAGGGATTGCCTTAAAGCCTGCAATGATCTTTTTTTCTTCCCTGATCTTTTCTATTCAAGGCTTTTCTCCTGTATGATTTTCGTTGTCACGGACCCGATGATAAAGAACGCATTCGAACCCTTCTTTACTTACCTGCCGACTTGCTGCCACTGCCTGAAGCCTCTGGCATCGTCCGTTTCATGATGGTACATCAAGCACACGGTTTAAAAAGCTCCATTTATCCGCGGGGATATCGCCGCCTTATTTTTACTTCATCATCCTCTTTTTCTTCCCCATTGCTTCCATTTCAAAAATCTGTTCCATCATTCTTTCAAGATCGTCAAATGTTATCTGAGAGGGAGGTTTCTTCTTAACCCCCTGCTTTTTCTGTCCTTTTCTTTTTTTCTTATTTATAAGTGGGACTTCTTCCTCCTCTTTTGAATAGATTTGCTCAAGAGCATTGAACATATCTATATTATCACTGAGCCAGAGATAATCAGCCCTTTGAGATTCATTTTTTAGCACAGAATAGGCAAGGTTTACCTTGTTCGTCTTCTCAAGATACCTGTATTTTTCCCTTAAGATCTTCTCAATCTCTTTTTTATCGCATGAAAGGGACCTTTTTTCTATGCCAAGAATTGAAAAAAAAGTTTCTTTTCCTGGTGGGAGGTAGAGCTTCCAGTCCTGATTAGCTGAGATTATATTATTCAACCGTAAATCAGGTTTATCGCTCACATCCGAATGGTCAAGAGAATTGATTAGAATCTTTTCAATGGTATTCCTATCGATTTTTTCCCATTTTTTGGCATTCCTGCTCCTTTCTTCATGATTCTCTCTAGTACCATATCTTTCCACAAAATACATCACGAAATCATACTCGCCCCGTTTAGAAGGATCGCCAAGAATAGTACATATTTTTTTAAATAATTCGGATCCAGTCTCACATCGTTTAATTATATCTTCAGATAAGGATTTTGGATTAAGTCCGATAATTTCATATAGTTCCGGCGCTCCCAAAAGATAAAAATTTAGAAATTTTACATATTGCGGCTGTACCTCTCCCATCCTTACAAAATCCATTTCCCTTTTAATAAATTCATTATGATATTGGATTATTTCATTTTTCTCGGATTTATCCATGCATTTTGTAATTTGTTCGAATACTAACAGCAGTTCATCGTATTCTTTTTGAATGGATTTGTTCATAAGGACGTCATAAGCTTCATTAATAAATTCTGTAGGATAACTTGAAAATCGTAATTTTTTCGCATAAGCTATTTCAATCTCTTCTTCCATAGCACCCCTTGAAACGCCCAATATACAATACAATGTAGGAACTCCTTCAAGTAACATCTGCGTCCATTCCGGATGCTCTTCATCAAACCGTTCAAATTTTATCGCGAACCTGCCTAACCTCTGGGGATCCAAAAAAAAATGTGATACTTTCCAGTAAGGGTCCTCTTGAATGGGTATTTCCTGTTTCAATACAGGCTGGGTTTCCTTCTGTTTATTCGTTTTCTTGCTCATCTTTTTGTCTTATTTCCAACGTGCTTCCCTGTATGATCTTTGTCCCGGATATTTTCTGGTCATCAGGTAATTCGTTATCACCGAAAAAGATCCCGTCATCATCTTCCATTATGCCCTTTTCTTTCAATTCTTTCTTCAGGTCCCAGATCGCTTGTGCCGGGTTCAGGTAAAGTGTCAGGGTATCTCTTGTTGAGATATTCATTACGTCCACCTCGAAACTTTCCATGTCAAGCATTTTCTTCATCCATTTGCTTTTATCTTTTTTAGAAAGCCTGCTTCTTGCTTCCATTTTAACCGTTCTCTGGCTACCTGATACCTTTTCCACGGCTGTCACATGCAGTATCCCGAATTCCTTTCCGACCTCAAAAGTTACATCCACCCTGTCCTGGTTTGCGGGCAGAGGTTCTACCGAGATCCAGAAATCTCCTAGATGTTCGCATTCTTCCGCAGTCTCTCCTTCACCCTGGTAAACAGGTATTATAACCTCATCTGCAAAATCTCCTGCATTTGTGTAGTTTCGGGTTCGAGCGATCGGAATTTTGGTATTTCGATCAAGAATCTTTGATATGAAGCCGCCTGCTGTATAAACCCCAAGGGAGCTTGAGATCACGTCACTTATCTCGATATTTTTCGCTTTATTTGATTTTTCCTTCCCATATTCCATAGTAGCAACAGCAGCCCCAAGGGCCACAGCCTCATAGGGGTCGCCTTTTAGCGGTTCTTTGCCGAAATAGTTTGTTACAAATTCGCGTACAGCAGGTATTAGAGTCGTACCTCCTACGAGCAAGATATCGTCAATCTCATTTTTTTCAAGAGAAGCATCACTTAGTGCCTGCTCTATTGGTTTTTTTGTGCGTTCGATAAGGTCAGAAATCATCCGGTTAAGCTCAATCCGGGTCAATACCATACTGAAGGGAGGTTTGTTTGCAGCGACAAAAGGAATGTTGATCGTGGTCTTCTCTGAAGTTGATAATGCGATTTTTGCTTCTTCGGACGCTTCACTTAGTGTCGCATGAAGTGCAAGGTCATTTTTCGCATCAACACCCATCTGTTCATATAATTTCTTGATTACATATTCTTCTATTCGCGCATCAATATCATCCCCCCCCAATTTGTGTTCTCCAGCACTTGAATCCACGTCAAAGAATCCAGAAGATATTGACAGAATGGAAACATCGAATGTACCACCCCCGAAATCATAAACAAGCACTCTTTTGTCTTTGTCTTCCCTGATACCGTATGCAAGCGCCGCGGCAGTGGGTTCATTTATCATTCTCAGGATATTTAATCCTGCAATTTCAGCGGCATCCTTGATGGCCTGCCTCTGCCCATCAGAATAGTTTGCCGGAACCGATACAACTGCATCAGTGAATATCTTCCCGATCTGTTTTTGCGCATCGTCTACCAGTTTCTTAAAAATATGAGCACCTATGAATTCAGGAGGAAATTTGTGCCGTCCTATCTTTTTCTTGAAATCAGTCCCCATTTCCCTCTTAATAGAAGAGACAGTATTTTCCGCGTTCAGGATCTGGTTCCTCTTTGCGAGCTCCCCTACAGCAACTTCATCTTCATTTTTAAAAAAAACAATCGATGGCGTGATCTTTTTTCCTTCGCTGTTTTCGATCATCACGGGTTCATCAAGCAAAATATATGCCATTTTTGAGTTAGTGGTGCCAAAGTCAATGCCCAGTATATTTCTATCCAATATCATCTACCTCATTTCATTTTATCAATTCTTTCTTTCTCAAGAATATCTAATTCATTTTTCTGTTTAGATTTTGCATCCAGTTCACGGATTGAATTCTTAATGGATTCAATATCCAGCGATAACCGTTCAATATTTTCCCTTTGCTTCCGGTTAAGTTCATCCAAGTCACGTTTTAGATCAAACAAATTTACCTTTTCAGGTTTTATAATACGTAATAATCTATTCCAAAAAGCTTCTTTCATTCCTTTTTGTGGAGTAGAATTCTTTGAAATAATAACTTCAGCTGGACGTACAATGATATTGTCTATAAGATATCCTTTTCTCACAACTTTAAAAACAGAATTATCAGGATATTTTGCGCTATATTCAAGTCCAATAGCTAGATACTTCTGATCATCGAATTTGTCACCTGCTCTGGGTTCTATAGGAGTTAAACCTGATGCCAAGAGCAATTGAATGTAAACAGTATCAATATTCTTCCTGATATTATCAGTATAATCCTTTATTAAATCGCATGAACCGGAATTTTCATGTCCGGTTAAACGTGTCAACGAGTCTGCTACCACCAGCAGCCGTCTGGAAATATCCGATCTTATTTCAAGTCTTTTCTTCTCTTCATTTTTCTTGCTGATCTCAAGATAATCTTTGAACTCCTGTCTTAATTTATTATATTGTAATTCGAACCTCTCTGCTTTATTTTGAAATTCATCGATATTTTCCAGTGCCATTCGAATTAGTTATTTGTGTTTAATCGGATATATTTTCTGATTGGATAATTGATTCAACATATTATATAAAAATAAATACCCTTTTTTCAATTCCATAGCCAATCCTCATCTCAAACCCATATTCATTGTTCATTCATCACTCACTTCCAAACCCAATCCAGGGCAAATACGCTCTTCGGTTAACAGCGCTGGGGTTTGCGAACCCCAGACCCTTGCGGATGCGTCGCCGATGGCGGGGAAGGACATTGCCTGCCCCGTATCTGGTTGCAAAGGAAGAGCTGGGTGATAAGTATGATGGCCAACTTTTTGAATTGACTGAATGCCGGAGGAACTGTTCTGCCCAGCTAAATCATTCCTTTGGCGGATTCATGCTACCTTGCTCCTATTTTCAACCCATTCCACAAGACGTTCTGCGTCCCTGAACATTTCCTGTGCTTCGTTTTGCCTGATCAGCCTGTCTTCGTATTCAGCTACATTCTTAAAGGATATCACTCTTCGTGCCTGTTTCAGTTTGGATTCAATTTCGGATCTTTCAAGAGGAAGGCTGTTCAGCAGTTCTACGGCTTGCATATGATCTGCTCCGCTATGCCTTAACTGCATGAATCTTACTGTCTAGTCTTCAGGTCGCTATAGCCCATGTTTTTCTTCCATCTCCTTCATTACCTGCTCCATCTGGATTTTTAATACAGGCAATTTTTCTTTCACCACATTCCATACAATTTCATTTTTTATAGCTTCGCCTATGATTTCTATCTTTTTGACAAACGCTGTGATGTTTTGTCATCATGTATGAACTCCTCATATTCCATATTCTCGGTAAATTCCTCAATCTTATCAATCGCATCCATTATGTCTTTCGCTAGAGTAAAACAGAGGTCTTTCAACCTCCATCTCCTCATCAAACTGCACGTACAGATTTCCTGTATGCAGCTTTCGTTTGGGTTTTCCCTTTGCAAGAGATGGGTTCATTCAGCAACGAAGAAAGCGAAACCAGCCCCATTTTTCTCAATTCAGGCTCAGGAAGCGTGTATAAAATAGTGTTCCAGTTACGCTTTTTCGCTTTAAAGC
>Ga0209226_10000282_pt1 | contig 31192 bp, 21 predicted proteins | sample BarGraNGADG00212_2_FD_184497 | JGI IMG/M metagenome (GOLD analysis project Ga0209226, IMG submission 184497) | Arctic peat soil microbial communities from Barrow, Alaska, USA - Barrow Graham LP Ref core NGADG0011-212 (SPAdes) (version 2) | ecosystem: Environmental > Terrestrial > Soil >...
GAAGTTGTCAGCCTGGGAAGAATACCTGACAGTTCAGAAATTGCGGAAGCAAAATTATCGGATCGTCTTCCTGAAAGCCTCACATATCAGGAAATTCAGCCACGTCTGTTCAGCAGGATTATTGAATTTTTAAACTCTGAAGAATGAAGCTATTTCTTACAAATTTTCAAATTGATTTCTTCTAGATATACTCGAAGCTTATTTTTTTAAGCCATTTCTCTTCAAGCAGTCTGGCTATTCGTTTCACTACTGTTCGCCTGATCTCGAGTTCTACCGGCAGGGTAGGATCCTGGTGTGCAATATTGATCCTGGTTCCAATAATAAAATGTATCTCATCACTCTCCATTAACATCTTCACGATCTTGTCGGCAGGACCTTTCCCGAGTCTTATACTGTTATTATAAGTCTTAAGGATCTCATTGACTTTCTGAAGGGTGAGGATGCCCTCGGTAACCAGGTCTATGCCTTCCAGAAAGCTTTCGGGCGGAAGTTCGGGATCCTCGAAAATAAGTTCATCAACTATTGTCCTGTTCAGTTCTCTGGCGACAATGTCGGCTGTTGTACCTCCGCACAGGATTACCTTTCCCTTGTATCCGCTTACCTTTGCTGCCAGTTCCTTATCCTTTTCCTTTTCAAAAGGAGGACCGGTACAGATCATCAGCTTACGGGGCTCCCGGAAATAAATTACGGCGCAGCTTATATCGTCCTTTGCCTTGTATCCATCGTTTTTGTGAGCCATTGTTACGATCTTGCCTGCCAGCATAACTGCAGAAATGGATGATTCACTCGTTACCAGCTGGGAGGCATAAACTGCAATGCTATCCCTTTCCCATCCGAATGGGAAGGATTCGCTCCCCATCCCGCTCTGTGATACTCCGTCTGAGCAGAATATGATGCGATCTTCTTTTTCGGGCATGAAGGTACATGTCCGCAGAACCTTTCCGGAATTTTTGCCTTTGTCCAGAACCACTTTTTTCCATTGAATATCGAGCACTTTGTTCCCTTTGAGTATAATTGTGGAAGGATTGTCATATTCAAGGATATTCGCCTTCCCGCTGCTTTCGATGTCAACGATGGTAAAAGTTGAATAGCTTATCTTCCTTTCACTGCATACTGGCAGGGTATTCATAATAATCTCTGCAATCCGGTCCACCTCCTTGTGTTCGCGTGTGAAGTTAAGAGCCATTGTGGCTGTCAGAGTAGCCAGTATATTGGCTTTTACTCCATGGCCCATTCCATCTGACAGGACAGCAATGACCCTCTCTTCTTCACGGATATACCTGTAAAGAAAAACATCACCGCAAATCCTCTCTCCGTCGTGATTTCGCTGCTGGCTGTTTACCTCGATGTAAAAATCCTTACTCACGGAATTGCTTAAAGGTTATTCTTCTGATTGCTTCTTTTCTTGTACGATTCAATTATGGAATTGAGCATTTGTTCTGTCTCGGATGCGCCTTCTCCCAGGAGGAACCCGATCTTCTGTACCATTTCGAGGTTTTTATCGATTACTTCACTTACCCTGTTTGTTACCTCTTCTCCCTGTACTTCAGGCGAATAAAGATCACGGATCACTGCTCCGCACATCTTGTTCTTCTTTATCGGGAATATTGAAATATTGAGCATTTTGTCCTCAAAATTCACATCCTTGCTTACGACCGGATCGTCTTCCTTTATAACATAGGTGAACATATTATAAACATTGAAAGGGATCAGTGTCTTTAGGTCGGCACCTGCAAGACCTGGAATTACATCGGCGATAGCCCTGGCATCTTCGCCGATAATATTTATGAAGCTGTGATTTGAATGAAGGATTTTCAGGTTATTGTCCACAATAACGACACCTGTTGGAAGCTTTTCCAGCATATTGTTCATCATGTCGGAGGCACTCTGAGCCACCTCTTTCTCGCGCTGCGCAAGCTCTTCAGAATCCTTGAGCGCTTTTTTTGTATCTGCCAGCTTCCTGTTAGTCTGCCTTAGGGTTTCAATATATTCCTGCTTGTTTCTCAGATTGAAGGTATGACACATTTCAGGGATTGCAAGACCTTTGGCAACAGTTGAAGCAAAGTCGCGGCACGACATATATCCGCATGCTCCGCAGTTCAGTTCATCATCAGGATTATTCTTTCCGATAATCTTGAGAACTTCGTTGACAGCTTCTGCCGGTGGTTCAGCTATCCTTTGGTCATTGGGGGTGAAGCTCCTGGAGAAATCGAGCTTCAGCCATTTATCCATGTTTTTCTGCCAGAGTGCTTTATTGAGTGTTGAGATTCTCTTTTCGGCATACCTGCTTACGAGCGCCCGTCTTCTGAATTTTTCCCTGTGATGCTCCATACCGGGGCCTAGAAGACAGCCATGACAAAAGAAGAGGTTGAAATGATGGTGAATGGTATCCGTATACTTGTCAAAATCATTTATTGCCTCCAGCGCATCCTCCTTGCCGGAAGCGGTAATTACCCTGCTTGAAACCATGTCGCGCTTTATCCCGCCTGCCTGTATAATACCTGCCGGTACAGGGTAAAGTGCTCCCCAGAAACCGTAAGGAGGATCAAATTCTGACATTTTGACAAGCCTTTCCTGTATCTTGAACTCATCAAAAAGCTGCCTCAGTTCAATAAATGTAATTACACTCTCAACGAGTTTTCCATCCTTATAATTTCTGGCTTCATCTTTTGCATCGATGCACGGACCTATGTGAACTATTGCAGCATCATCGCCATATAATTCTTTAACAACCATTGCAGTAGCGATCATCGGAGAGACCAGCGGAGCAAGGTTCGGAACCAGCTCCGGGTGAAACTTTTCAATAAGCTTCACTATTGCAGGGCAGTTGGCTGTTATGTAATACTTGCCTTCGGCACTGCTGAAAAGTTCTGCATATCTTGAGGCAATCAGGTCAACTCCAAACGAGACCTCATTGACATAATCAAAGCCAAGGGACCGGATCATCGCCACAAATTTCCTGTAATCGGTAATATCGTCAAATTCCGATGCGATGCTTGGTTCTATCAGAGCCACGCACTTACGGCCCGATGACAGGAGTTCCCTGACCTCGTCCTTTGAGTTGCGGAATTCTATAGCTTTCGGGGAACACGAGACATAGCATAATCCGCACCCGATGCATCGTTCGGGATGAATCAGCGGATGAGCCCTTTGGGGCCTCACTTCTACAGCATTTACCGGACAAACACGAACGCATGAATATGAATTTCTGCATCGGGCGTCGTCAATATAAAGAACAGGCTTTTTAGTGTCCATCTCTCCGTGCTGGTTTATTTGAATTTTGCCAATTCCTGGTCAAGAATCCCCTCGATTTTTGATATGGTCACTCCCTCTTTAATCACTTCATTGATCTTCAGGTTTGGACCGTTGCTGCAATGACCCATGCAACGGCCGCCTTTAAAGATGATCTTATCCTCGAGATGATTTTTTTTCAGGTAGTCCCTGATAAAGATTACAACATCCTTGTTCCCCCTTGAAAAACAGGAGCTTCCAAGACAAATATGCATTTCTGTTTCCCTGGACATCGGATTACTGTTTCTTGAAAAACAACGACTCCAAATGTAATAAATATTTCGTTGCCGTGAAAATGGCTTTCCAACCTAAAATTCATATAGTTAAACAGGTATGACCACTGTATAATTGGCAATGAGCTTTTCGGGACTAAACAAGACGCATCAATAATATACAGAATGTCAATACATTATAAAAATCACAATGAATGATTCAAATCTTAAAACCTTTGTTATAAAATAAACAATGTTATTTTATTAACAATAAAATATTATATTTGTATATCCTATTAATAGGCTGATGGGTACAGAAATAGATAAAATTCTTAAAAAATATAAAGCCGGGCGAAGAGAAGATCTGATCCCTCTCCTTCAGGAAATTCAGGATGACAATGGTCACCTGTCCGAAGAGGCTATAGTTAAAGTCGGCAGTTTTATCGGGCTTAGCACTACAAAGATTTATGGTCTTGCCACCTTCTATGATCAGTTTAAGTTCTTCCCTGCAGGTAAGATAAGGATACGGATTTGCAATGGCACCTCGTGCTATCTGAACGGATCTCTTGCAGTGATAAATAAAATAAGGGAAGAGACAGGTTTAGGTGCAGGACAGACAAGCCGTGACGGGAATCTCAGCTATGATATTGTGACATGCATGGGAGGCTGCAATAACGGTCCGGTTATAAGCGTCAATGATGAATATCACCCTTATGTGAAACCTGACCAGATCCCTGAGCTGATAAAAAAGCTGAGGTTTTTCATTGATAATGACTAGATGGAAGATCTGAGAAAAATCCTGATTGAGAAGGTTCTGCTGTTTGAATCTGATACGCTGACTGGAGAGACTGAAAAACTCCTTCAGAAGATCAGGCGTGAAAGAGCGGAAAAGGCGGTCCTTTATATTTCATCAGGCACAAGCAGCATAATTGCAGGTTCTGAAAAGACATGGGCTGCTATAAAAGCATATATTGATGAAAATGAACCGGGCACTGAGCTTGTTAAGGTCGGTTGCACAGGCCCTTCCAATTTTGAGCCGCTTTTATGCATTCAGCTTCCGGGCAAAAATAAGCTCTATTTCAGGAACATATCAGAAGAAAAAGTTGATACCCTTCTCAACGGTGTTTTTCATAACGACATCAGCAAGGATGATCTTGTAGGCCAGAATGGAAGCAAAGGTTTTGAACTATGGCCGGGGATAGCATTCATGGAAGATCTTCCTTTTTTTGCCCATCAGAAAAGAGTGATTCTCAATAACTGCGGTTGCTACGACCCTGAAAGCATTGAAGAGTACATTGCCCGTGGAGGTTACAGGGCCTATGCAAAGGCAATCAGAAATTATACTTATGAAGAGGTCTGCAACATAGTTGAAAAGAGCGGATTAAGAGGTCGGAGCGGCGGGGGTTATCCTACCGGGCTTAAATGGAAGCAAGCTTTAAATACTGTTGCATCATCTCGCTACCTTGTCTGTAATGCAAAAGAGAGCGATCCGGGAGCATTCACCGATAGAACGATGCTCGAAAGCGATCCCCACAGGCTTGTTGAAGGAATCGCAATTGCCTCTTATGCAATTGGTGCAAACAATGCAGTGGTATTCTTCAGAAATGGATCAGAGCATGCACGGATTAAGCTTCAGAAGGCTATTGACAAGGCAAGGGATTTCGGAATTATCGGTCATAATATTTTTTCGAGCGGTTATAACCTCGATATCATTATCCGGAAGGAACCGGGCGCATTTGTATGCGGTGAAGAGACAGCTCTTATCAGCACCCTTGAAGGCAAACGGGGAATGCCCCAGCTTAAACCTCCATATCCTGTCACGGCCGGACTCTTCGGGAAACCGACTGTGATCAATAATGTCGAGACCCTTATGAATGTCCCGGTGATAATGCACAACGGCCCGGAATGGTTCCGTACCCTCGGAACGGAAAAGAGTCCTGGCACAAAGGTATTTGCTGTGGCCGGCAAAGGCCGGATGACAGGGGTGGTCGAAGTTGAAATGGGTACAACTATAAAGTCAATACTCGAAGATATTGCCGATGGGATACGTGAAGGAAAGGAGCTTAAGGCAATTCAGATTGGAGGTGCTTCAGGATCATTCATAACTCCCGGGAACCTCGATATTACAGTCGATTATGAGGTTATGAAGGAGAAAGGGATCAGCATGGGAGCAGGCGGATTTGTCATTATTGACGAAAATACTTGCATGGTCGACCTGGTCAGGTATTATATGGAGTTCATCAGGAACGAGAGTTGCGGGAAATGTATTCCATGCCGCGAAGGTACCGGGCGGATGCTGGAGATACTTGAGAGTGTCATTAAAAAACCACTGAACGAGGATTCGGGAACAACCCTCGAACGATTTAAGGGGGTTATGCAGCTCGAAACCATTGCAGCAGTCATGAAAGACACCTCGCTTTGCGGTCTCGGACAAACTGCGCCAAATCCATTTCTCAGCGCGCTCACTAATTTCAGGGAGGAATTCGAGGAACATATTTTCGACAGGAAATGCAGGGCCAATGTCTGCAGGGGATTGAGGACTTTTTCGATCGATGTGGATAAATGCACAGGGTGTACAGCCTGCGCTTCAAAATGCCCTGTTAACGCGATATACGGCACCAGGTTGCAGCCATTCTTCATTGTCGAGGAGAAATGCATCGGATGCGGGGTATGCTTCGATATTTGTAAGTTCAGCGCAATAAAAGTCAAATAGCAATTATGCTGTTCACTATACAGGTAAATAATAGAAAAATCAAAGCCGAAAAGGGAGAAACGATCCTTTCGGCGCTCAACCGTAACGGTATAATAATCCCCACACTCTGCAGGATGAAGGATTTTTCGCCCACCGGTGCCTGCAGGATGTGCGTTGTTGAGGTTGAAGGCCATGATCGGCTGGTAACTGCCTGTTCACATCCTGTGGAGGAATGGATGAAAATAAAAACCCATTCTCAGAGAGTGATCACGGCAAGAAAAACAATTGTTGAGCTTCTTCTCTCAAACCATCCCGATGACTGTCTTTATTGCGACAAAAACCTCAAATGTGAACTTCAGCGTCTTTCCGAAGAGCTCAATATCAGGGAACGTCGCATACGTGCGAAAAAGATAAAACCAAGACTTGACCAGTCAAGCCCTGCAATAATAAGGGAACTATCGAAATGCATTTTATGCGGACGCTGTGTGAGGGTCTGCGAGGAAGTTATCACATCTACGTCGCTCGACTTCATAAACAGGGGAGGAGCGACACATGTCGGACCTGCCATGGACCGGGATTTTAACTTTTCGAGCTGCATCCATTGCGGTCAGTGCGTCCTTGTATGCCCAACCGGCGCTTTGCATGAGAAACATAATATCACCGAAGTACAGGAGTACCTGAACAATCATGAGATCGTCAAGGTGATCCAATATTCACCGCTTGTAACTTCAGGCATTGCCGAGGAACTGGGAATAAAGTATAACAGGGATTTCGACAGGGTTTTGAACTCCATTCTCCGCAAGATCGGATTCGATAAGGTTTTTATAACCGGCACTGGCACGGATATATGTATTTCAGAGATTGCCGATGAACTGAAGAAGAAGATCGAAGGTAAAGAAAGAACGCCATTATATATTTCAGCTTGCCCGGCATGGGTAAAATTTGCCGAGCAGTTTATACCATCAATTTTGCCCCAGCTCTCAACGGTCAAGTCACCCCAGCAGGTTACAGGCGTGCTCATCAAAACACTGGTAGCTGAACAGGCAGGAGTAAAACCTGAAAAGATATACTCAGTCTCTGCTACTCCTTGCATGGCAATGAAATTTGAAGCCAGACGCGATGGCATGATGCGGAAAGGGATCAGTGACGTTGATTCAGTGATGACAGTAAGGGAACTTGCAAGGCTTATCAGGCTGTATGGCATTGACGTCACCAATATTGAACCCGAACCAGCCGATGATCCGATGGCAGGAAGAAGTTCAGCAGCAGCCCTCGCAGAAACATCCGGCGGACTGGCAGAGGCAATCACACGGTCGCTCTGTTTTATGATTACCGGTAAAGAGGTCGATAAGCAGCAGTTCAAGAAGCTCCGCGCAGGAGGCTCATTCAGGGAAGCAACAATATCAAGCGATGACCTGAAGCTGAAAGTGGCTGTCGTTGACGGCCTCACGGGCCTTGAAAAACTCAGGGCTGCGCATGCTTCAGGCAATCAATATGATTTGATAGAGGTGATGGCTTGTCCAGGTGGATGCATTAACGGGGCCGGACTTCCCTTCAGTACATTAAAGGATGAAAAGAAGAGCAGGGCAAAATCAATTTACCAGGCCGACGATACTGATGCAATAAGTCTGCCATGCAAATCTCCTGTTCTGATTAACCTTTATGAAAAAATAATTACGGAAAACAAGGAGATATCTGATAAAAAGATATTTCACACCCACTTTGAAAAAAGGGATGTATTGTTGTAGTTAAAATCTATTCAGAATATGCTGGTCTATACAATAAAAGAGCTTTGCCGAACCTGTTACACGTGTGTAAGGGAGTGTCCTGCCAAAGCTATACGAATAGAGGGAGGCCAGGCCGAGGTAATTGTCGAAAGATGCATTGCCTGCGGCAATTGCACCATGGTGTGCAGTCAGGGTGCAAAAGTATTTCTCAATACAACCGACAGAGTACGTAACCTGCTCGAAAAGGAAACAAAAGTAGCAGCTATAATTGCCCCTAGTTTTCCGGCAGAGTTTTCGGATATCGATTACCGGACACTAATTGGCATGATCAGGTCGCTCGGTTTTGAATATGTCACTGAAGTCTCCTTTGGCGCCGATCTTGTTGCCGACAGGTACAAAAAGCTTGTTACCGGGAGCAGTGAATATTACATCTCGTCCGATTGTCCCTCAATAGTAAATTATATTAAATATTACCATAAGGAACTTGCCTATAAGCTGGCGCCCATAGTCTCCCCGATGGTGGCTATGAGCAGGGTAATGCATAAGAAGTACGGTGATGATACCAAGGTAGTCTTTATAGGTCCTTGCGTAGCCAAAAAAGCCGAAAGCACGGAAGTAGATGAAGCCATAACATTTGTCGAGCTACGCGAAATGCTCTCAACTTTAGGAATCTCCGAGAGTAACATCGAGCCATCCGAATTCGATCCTCCTGCAGGCGGAAGGGGAGCTATCTTCCCTGTAACCAGAGGTTTGCTTCAGACCGCAAATATCAATGACGATGCTATTACAGGGAATATTATTGCAGCTGAGGGAAGGATAGGTTTCCAGGAGGCTCTTAAAGAGTTTGAAGCCGGGCTGATAAGAAACCAGCATATGGAACTCCTCTGCTGCGAAGGATGTATAATGGGTCCGGGTTTATCGAAAAACGGAAAACAATATAACAGGAGAGCGCTTGTAAGCTCCTACGCCAACTCAAAGATGCTCGCCATTGATAACGACAAGTGGCAGGCATCATTTGATGAGTATGCTGATCTGGATCTTTCTGTCCGTCACAAACCTGAGGAAAAGGAATTCGTTCTTCCCGAGGAAAAAGATGTGAACGACATCCTTATCTCTATGGGCAAAATAACAAAAAAAGATCAACTCGATTGCGGTGCCTGCGGATATGAAACATGCGTCGAACATGCGATTGCAATCAAGAAAGGGCTGGCTGAAGTGGAGATGTGCCTGCCATATACGATTGAGAAACTGCATAAGTCTGTCAAGGAACTTGCCCTTTCGAACGAAAAGCTCAGTTCAATGAAGCAGGCTCTGAAGCAATCGGAGAAACTTGCCCACATGGGTCAGCTCTCTGCAGGCATTGCGCATGAACTTAATAATCCTCTTGGAGTAGTTATAATGTACAGCAACATTCTGCTCGATGAATGCAAACCGGACGACCCTGTAAGAGAGGATCTTAAACTGGTAGTGGAACAGGCAGGCCGGTGCAAGAAAATCGTCGCGGGACTTCTTAATTTTGCCAGGAAGAACCAGGTCAACCACCAGATGGTAGGCATACACGATCTGGTTAGTCATAGCCTTGAAAGTGTCATTATTCCCGACAGGGTAAAGGTTGAGATAAAAGACCAGACAACAAATCCCGATGCGATGCTCGATTCGGAGCAGATGATGCAGGTTCTCACCAACCTTGTCAAGAATGCTATCGATGCCATGCCCGGAGAAGGAGAAATAAACATTCTGCTTGAAGATACCCTGAGCGATGTTAGCATTACCGTTGAAGACAATGGAACCGGAATAAGGGAAGAAGACAGGGCAAAGATCTTTGAACCATTCTTTACTACCAAGGGACTGGGACATGGTACCGGACTGGGTCTGGCAACTGCTTATGGAATTGTGAAAATGCATAAGGGCCAGATCACTGTCGAGTCTAACACTGATAGTGCTAAAGGACCCACAGGAACGAAATTTAAAATATTACTTCCACGACGGAAGGAATAGAGGGGGAGAAGGATTGCTTCGCTCCACTCGCAATGACATTACAATTAATCAGATGAGACAATAAACGAGCAACCAGCAACGAGCAACTAACACCAATGTTAATTAATTAACAATACCACATATTTATCATTTTATTTTTTGGAATTGACGAAATATCTGAAATTTGCAAATAGATGAAGAAGAGCGATTTTACAATCCTGGTAGCAGACGATGACCCCGATTATCTATTCCAGACAGTTTTCAGCCTTGAGAAAGCGGGCTACAAAACCATTGCTGTGGAAAGCCAGGCTGAGGCTGAATCTGTAATATCCAAGTTCAAGCCGAGTCTTGCTATCTTCGACCTGATGATGGAGAGTGACGACAGCGGGTTTATTCTCTGTTACAAGATCAAGAAGAAATATCCCGATGTTCCGGTTATCCTCGCCACCGCTGTCTCGCGTGAGACAGGAATGTCATTCAGTCTTGACTCAGGGAAGGATAAATCGTGGATCAGGGCCGACAGATATCTTGAGAAGGGGATCAGGCCTGAACAGCTTGATCAGGAAGTTATGAAGTTATTAAAGCTTTAATATGGCAGTTTTAAAAGTACTGGTGGTTGATGATGAACCCGGGATAAGGTCGGGAGTCGCCCGTATTCTCAGGGATTTTCACGTAACCTATCCATTTATGGATGAGGATTATAATTTTGAGACCCTTGAAGCCCCGACTGGTGAAGACGGGATAACTGTGATTGAGCGTGATAAGCCTGATATCGTACTGCTCGATAATAAATTGCCCGGCATACAGGGTGTGGAGGTTCTCGAGTATATACGTGAAAGGAAATATGATATCGTTGTTGCAATGATCACTTCATATGCATCACTTGATGTTGCTGTAAGAGCCACTCGTGACGGGGCAACCGATTTTATTCCAAAGCCATTCACTCCCCAGGAGCTTAAGTCAAGCATTGAAAACATTACTAAGCAGCTTTACCTGAAGCGGATCACTCATAAGCTCAATCAGGATGGAAAGAAGGTCAGGTATCAGTTTCTTTCGGTACTCTCTCACGAACTAAAGGCACCGCTTAACGCACTTGAGGGATATCTCAGGATGATGCAGGAAAAACAGGCCGGCGACCGTATCGACGATTATGCCACACATATTGACAGATCGCTCCAGAGGATACAAGGCATGAGGAACCTGATAATGGACCTTCTCGATTTTACCAAGATACGGCTCGAAAGAAAAGAAGAAAAAATTCAGGAGGTCAACCTTGCAGAGATAGCTTCAGGGGCTATCGTAACAGTACAGCCATATGCTATCCAGATGGATGTAAGCATCAACCTTGAGGTTAGAACTGATGTAGTGATCATGGCCGATCCTGGTGATATGGAGATTGTCTTCAATAACCTGATCTCCAACGCCGTAAAATACAATAAATTGGGAGGTAAAGCCGATATTACAATTGACAGTTCTGATACTGATGCGATCATTATTTTTTCGGATACCGGCATCGGAATTACAAAAACTGACTCGGAAAACCTTTTCAACGAGTTCGTAAGGATAAAAAATGAAAAGACAAGGAATATATCGGGGAGCGGACTCGGATTATCCATCGTAAAGAAAGTTGTAGAACTTTACCATGGAACTATTAAAGTGGAAAGCATCCCGGATGTCGGAACCACATTTACTATCAGATTACCAAAAAAACCAATAAACATAAACTGATAAATTATGAAATTACCCGGTAAGACAGTTGAAAGGCTGAGCGAATACAGAAGAACGCTTCTGGGATGCCTTGGCGAAAAGAAAAATTTTATCTTTTCACACGATCTTGCAGCACGCCTTCATATTACAGCCGTCCAGGTCAGGCGGGACCTGATGCTCATTGGCTACTCTTCAGTCCAGCGAAAAGGTTATGACGTTAAGGAACTTATCGAGAAGATTGGAACCGTAATCGATTCTAACGAGAGCATGAATGTTGCTGTAATCGGGATCGGAAACCTTGGACGGGCAGTGGCAGGCTATTTCAAGGGCAAAAGGTCAAAGCTGAATCTCGTGGCATCATTCGACACCGATCCCCAGAAGATAAATAAGGTTATCTCCGGCGTGAAATGCTATTCGCATAACGACATGGAGATAATAATGAAGGAGCTTAATATCAGGATTGCCATAATTACTGTTCCACCCGATTATGCAAAGGATATTGCTGAAGAGGCTGTCCGGTTTGGCGTGAAAGGGATCCTCAATTTTACAACAATTCCTCTTAATGTGCCGTCATGGGTATTCCTCGAGGAGTATGATATGATTACATCTATTGAAAAAGTAGCGTTCTTCGTAAAAGAGAACATGATTTAGCTGCTGTCTGCAACATGAAGATATTCAGAGGATTTGAGGAGGCACAGGGAATACGTAATCCTGTTGTGACCACAGGATCATTTGATGGTGTCCACATTGGTCATAAAACTATACTCAACCGGCTTAAAATGCTCGCCGACAAGTACGATGGTGAATCTGTCCTGATAACCTTTGACCCGCATCCGCGAAAAGTTCTTTATCCTGATACTGCCGGAAAAGACCTGAAGCTCATCAACTCACATGAGGAGAAAAATGAGCTTCTCCGCAAGTCAGGTCTCGATAACCTGGTAATTGTCGAATTCACAAAGGAGTTCTCAAAAATAACCAGTGAGGAATTCGTGAGGGATTATCTGCACGGTATACTTAATGCAAAGGTTGTGGTTGTCGGATTCAATCATCATTTCGGGTTTAATAAGGAGGGCGATTACAAACATCTTTGGAACTGGAGGGAAAAATACAATTTTGAAGCTGAAGAGATTCCCGAACAGGAGGTTCAGCACGAAGCCGTTAGCTCCACAAGGATACGCAAGGCCATTAGCGAAGGCTACATACAGAGAGCCAATGCATACCTCGATCATTATTACATGATTATGGGAGTTCCTGAAAAGTATGAATTCCCTGGTTCTGAAAACCTGCTATCGTTTTTAAGGGTACCGATTACTGAAGAGTGCAAGATTCTGCCTGCTACCGGCATATATGCAGTTTCTGCAGCAAATGGAAACAAGGATTCAAAAGGTATGGCCGTCATATGCCACGATCAGGGAAAAGGTTCTATAGTCCTGCTACATATTTTTGAAAATAAGGAAGAATTCATAGGCCGGAATTCTACGTTATTATTTCATAAAATGATCCATGGTACAGTTGATCTGACAGATCCGAAGATAAGCGACAGGCTTTTCCTTGCAAAAGCTGAAATATCCGAGCTCATTTACTGATCAGTATCATTCTTTATAAGTTAATATCAACATAACTTTGCAACTGACATAAATTTAATTTCATGCGTTTCTCACCGGAAAAACTGAAGATACCGGATCAGCGAATGAAACCATTCATTGATCCTGAGGAGATTTGGAGTTTCATAAACAATACAAAGCCTGATAAGCAGAGGGTGCGGGATGTAATCGCAAAGTCACTCGACAAGCACCGTCTTTCAATGGAAGAAACTGCAATCCTGGTCAATTCCGTTGGGACCGACCTTTTTGATGAAATCAGGCAGGGTGCAAAAGAACTGAAAGATAAAGTATATGGTAACAGGATTGTACTTTTTGCCCCTCTCTATGTAGGCAACAAGTGTACAAACAACTGTCAGTACTGCGGATTCAGGGTTTCCAACCGTGATGCCATCAGGAAAACATTGACCGATGATGAATTAATAAAGGAAGTCGAAGCGCTCGAAGATAATGGCCAGAAAAGGCTGATCCTCGTGTATGGCGAACACCCTGATTATTCTCCCGAATATATTGCCCATTCAGTTGAAACAGTTTATGGTGTTAAGAAAGGGCACGGTGAGATAAGAAGAGTAAATATAAATGCTGCGCCTCTCGATATTGAAGGCTTCAGGATTGTAGGTGAATCAGGTATTGGGACATACCAGATATTCCAGGAAACATATAATCCAGAAGCATATAAATGGTATCACCTGGGAGGGAAGAAAAGAGATTTTGAATATCGGCTTACCGCACTCGACAGGGCACAGGAAGCTGGCATTGATGATGTAGGCATCGGTGCGCTCTTCGGTCTTTATGACTGGAGATACGAGGTCCTTGGACTTCTTCGTCATACCAATCATCTTGAGGCATGTTACAATGTTGGTCCTCACACGATCTCTTTTCCGCGAATAAAGGACGCACTCAGCCTTAACATCGATGGCAAATACCAGACAAGCGATGAGGATTTCAAAAAGCTTGTTCCGATCCTGAGGCTTGCAGTTCCCTATACCGGTCTCATTCTCACTGCCAGGGAAGCCCCTGATGTAAGGAAGGATGTGATGCAATATGGAGTTTCGCAGATTGACGGTGGTACAAAGCTTGAACTCGGATCATATTCAGATTCTCAGAATGAAGTCCAGAACCTTAACCGCGAGCAGTTCAAAATCAGTGATGCGCGTTCTCTTGCAGAAGTGATCGATGAACTTCTGACTAACGACTACCTGCCTTCATTCTGTACATCTTGTTACAGAATGGGAAGGACAGGTGAACACTTCATGGAGTTTTCTGTTCCGGGATTTATTAAGAGGTTTTGTACTCCGAATGCCATACTCACACTATCGGAATATATATGCGATTATGCCACAGATGAAGTTGCAGAAAAGGGATGGAAGGCGATTGAGAAGAACCTGCAGAATCTGGAACCAGGAGTGATGCAGAATACCAGGGAGAAGATTGAAAGGATAAAGAAAGGAGAGAGGGATCTGTATTTTTAAGGCAAGTGGCGCCTGATGCCCGACACCATTTTATTAGAAAGCTGACCTAATATATAAAAGACATATGATAAAAGTTCTCGGGATCAAAATAATTGACAGGATCAAGGAAGCAGGTCTTACGCAGGAAGTGCTTTCCCGTCATGCTTCGGTAATTACAACCCGTCTCGGGTTTCATGAAGTCACTGACAATGTCTGCAGCCGTGAAGCATATATAATCCTTCACTTGAAAGACGATCATGCTGAATCTGAGAAGCTTATAAAGGAACTCGAACCTCTTGGCGGAATTATTATAAGGGGAATGGCCTTCTCAGATAAGGGTGTAATATACAGATCGGAACATTTTGAAGGTACAACTGAAATCATCGGTCTGCTTATAGAAAGAAATCATGAAGTAATAATTTCAGTTCAGAAGCTCCTTACGGCTTATGGCTGTTATATCCGTACCCGTATGGGAGTGAATGAAACCTTTTTCGGCGAACCAGCAGGACTTATTATCCTTGAACTTACCGGCGATCATAAACAGCGCGATCTTCTGGAGAAAGACCTTATGGCGCTTAAGCAGGTTCATGTGGGGAAGATGGTGTTCTAAAGGGTACACGGCACACGGCACAAGGCACAAGGTACAAGATTGCTTCAGGTTTCTCCCCGTTTATCGTGCATCGTGTACCGTGAACCTTTCTTTTATCTTTTGTCTTTTGTCTTTTGTCTTCTGTCGAAGTGTTTCGAGTCTCCCCACTCTCCATAAACCACTTCCGCATCAGCCAGTGAAATTCTGGCTTCAAGGCAGCTCTGGCAATCTTCAGCTGAATCATCCGTACACGGTTTGTTGTCGTATAATTTATAGCTGTCGCGGTACCGGCCGGGAGTTATGTTCGGCATCAGGATATTTGCACCAATCATTATGGCTTTCTCCCTGCCGATGGGGTCGATAGCCTGGAGAGCAGTTGCTGCCACAATATTTATATCCTTCATCATAATCCTGAGGATGGCGATCATTTTCAATGTGAGATCAAACCTCTCCTTAAGAGGCAGAAGCTTATCGGCATGAACTATCAGCGGAGTGTCGGCATGTTCAATATAGGGCCCCATTCCGCACATGTCGATATTGAAATCGCGCATGAAGATGAGGTCTCCGGCAAGGTCGTCAAGTGTCTGAAACGGCAGTCCTATCATCACACCGGTCCCGGTCTGATAACCAATGTCCTGCAGGATTTTCAGGCAATCAAGCCTTCTCTGGAAATCATGCTTTTTATTGTTTGGATGAATTTTATTGTAGAGAGCCTTATTGGTTGATTCAACACGCAGAAGATAACGATGGGCGCCCGCATCGAACCATTTTTTATAGACTTCTTGTTCCTGCTCCCCGACTGAGAGAGTCACGCCGAGTTCCCCATTTGATAACTCTTTTATTTTATACAGGAGATTTTCAATTCTGTCAGTCACAGCAGGACTCTCAAGTTCACCCGACTGAAGAGCGATGGACCCGTAGCGGTTTTTGTATGCGAACCTTGCTGCATCAAGTATCTCGTCATCAGAAAGGCTGTATCGCTTAAGGTTTTTATTCCCTTTCCTGATACCGCAGTAGAGACAATCCTTTCCGCAAATATTGGAAAATTCAATAAGACCCCTGAACCAGACTTTTTTCCCGATATATTTCTCCTTGATTTCAGCTGATTTCTGAAAAAGCAGCGCCTTCTCAGTCCCCCCGGAACGGAGCATGATTACAAGATCCTCTTTAGTAAAGGCTTCCTGTTCAAGGATACTCATAAGGCTCTTTCCCATTCCTGATTGTTAAGGGTGTAAAGATAAATAAAATGAAAACGGAATTGGTTGGCTCGTCCTAGAATAGGCCTATATATTTAGGTTTATCATTCTTGATGTATAAATTAAGTTATTTACTTGTTGTTTGTGTTTAAATCTGACAGTCCATTTATTAATGTAGATACCTTCTTTAATATGTGTTTGAAATACTATCACTTTTTATCTTGAATCAATAATAAAAGAGTTTATAAATATTTTTAATGTTGATTTTCATGATAAAACTGTGTAGGGAAAGTGCAAAAGGTTGAACATAAAAAACAATAGAATTGCAGGAGTGAGGTGTTAAGAATACTTTAAGTACAAAAACAAGTGGTTGTAAGATCAGGAATATTTGAGGTCATTACCGAAAAACGAAAATATTAGTGTCTTGTAAGAAACTGCTGCTGGGATCTCATTTCGCAAGGAGTACACATATATCTGCTTTTAAAAGTTCTGTTGAAATTTGACAAATTATTGAAACCGCTCATAAAACATACTTCTGAAATGTTTCTGTCAGTTTCCAGTATGAGCCTTGCTGCATAGCTGATTCTCATATCTGTTAGATAATCAGAGAATGACCTCTGGGTTCTTTTCTTAAAAAAATGGCTGAAAGCGGTTTCAGACATATTTACAAGATCTGCTACTTGCTTAATTCTAATATCATTAAGCAAATTTTCCTGTATATAATTAACCACTTTACTTATCCTTTGACTTTGATTTAGATCGAACTGCCCTACATATCCCTGCGATGCCAGCAGAGATTGATTCCGTGAAATTGAAAGGTCATATAATATTGATAATAGACTAATAAATGCGTCAAAACCCTGTATTTCAGAGAGTGTTTCAATACGTTTTTGAACATTATTTACAGTTTTTCGATGGAAAAGGATGCCTCTTTTTGCTTTTTCCAGAAGGTTATTGAGCGGCAGTGCATAATTCTTGCTCAGCATTTTTTCACTTAAAACATTACCATCAAACTGAATTGTAATAACATGTGGATTATTATGATTGTTATTCCCGGTCCATGCATGGGGAGTATTTGGACCAATAAACACCAGGTCTGGACTATCATATTCAAGAATAGAATCGCCAATTATCCTTTTCCCTTTAGAATCTATAACCAGGTTTAATTCATATTCGGGATGAAAATGAACCGGGAAATCAAATTTTGCATTCAAGTGATTCAAAACAACAAAAAGATCATCATTTTTAACGGGAGTCACCTCTCTCATTATCCTGCTCATAATAAATATTATTTAACTCATCAAAGCTATAATTCTACTTATACAAAACAAAATATATTTCATAGGAGTATAATAACATTTAATTAAAATACTAAAGTATATCATATTAATATTAGTTATATAAATTATTTAGATAGTAGATATACAGTATATTAGAAGTTATTAACAAAATAATGATCTTGAAAATACTAAATTGTCTTCATAAAAATACCATAGTATAACTTATAAAGCCAAGATATCTAATAATTGCTGGTCTAATTTTGAAATAAATTGTTTAACCCTAACCAGAAATTTATGAAAAAAACAGTACGCTATTTTAAGGCAATTACACTATTGTTCTTATGCTTAATGGTATCAATGCAGGCATTTTCGCAGGTTTCGCGGGTAAAAGGAACTGTGATAAGCCAGAAAGGTGAACCATTGCCGGGAGTAAACGTAGTTGTAAAGGGGACTACTAATGGTGCTATATCAGGGATAGACGGGTCCTATTCTCTTGAGAATGTCAACCCACAAGCTACGCTCACATTCTCTTTTATTGGTTATGCATCACAGGATGTTGCAATAAACAACAGAACTGTGGTAGACATTGTTCTGAGTGAGGAGTTAACAGGGCTTGAAGAGGTTGTTGTAGTAGGTTATGGAACTGCGAAGAAGGAAACCTTAACCGGTGCTATTACACAAATTAAGGCAACCGATCTTTTAACAACTAAAAGTACAAGCGTTGTAAGTAACCTCCAGGGAAAACTGGCTGGGGTACAGGTACGTCAGCAATCGGGTGAACCTGGTATGTTCACAAGTTTGGTGAGCATCCGCGGTTTTGGTGCACCGCTGGTGGTAATTGATGGTGTTGCCCGTGACGGAATGTCTGATTTCGAACGCCTGAATCCTGAGGACATTGAGAGTATCTCTGTATTAAAAGATGCCTCTGCTGCCATATATGGAATGAATGCCGATAATGGAGTTATTATCGTGACCACAAAGAAAGGGACCAAAGGGAGAACAAAATTTACCTATTCTTCATTATATGGGACAAAGCAGCCGACAAGTATGCAACAATCTGTGGATGCTTATACATACAGGATACTGAAAAATGAGATGGAGAGAAATATAGGTAAACCAGCTCTTTTTACAGATGATGAACTTGCCAAGTGGCAAGCCGGGACAGAACCTGGCTATCAGGACTATGACTGGATTAACAACACTTTATATAAATGGGCCAATCAGCAGCAACAAAATTTTTCTGCAACCGGTGGTAACGACAATATTACTTTCTACACCAGCTTTGGATACCTTGCAGATAATGGCCTTGTTAAGAGCAATATTCAGAAGTATAGAAAATATAATTTCCGAACCAGTCTCACTGCAAATTTAGCTAAAGGCTTAAAAGGAACATTCACTTTTGCCGGGAAATATGATCAGAACAGATCTCCGCAAGGTTCCTATTTCTGGCTGTTCAAACCCATTATTAGTTCTGATCGCGGTATTGGGCCATACACTGTAAATAATCCGCTCCATTTAGCCTCCAATTCTGAGAATATAAATCCATTAGCCTTTGCGACTGAATCAATTTCCGGGTATGACAAATGGAGTAATTTCCAGTATCAGAGTACCGTTGAACTGTCTTATGCGCTACCCTTTGTAAAAGGATTAAATTTAGGCGTTTTAGGTGCTTATGATGGGAATATTAATAACTATTCAAATTTAGCGAAAGCTTATAATATTTATGATAAGGTGTCAGATGCTTTGATCCGTCAATGGATTCCTGCTAAATATCAGAATAAATATACATTATTTACGAGGATGGATTTCCAGGGTCAGATATCTTATAAAAACACATTCAATAACAACCATAATGTAGGAGCTACACTTGTTTACGAAGCAAAAATAATTGACAATAGCTACTTGTCTGCCCTGAGACAGTATGACAACGTATATACAACTGACATTATCGACCAGGGTAGTTTAACGAACATGCAGACAGGGGGGAGTCGTTCTAGGGAAAAGTATCTCTCTCTTCTGGGCCGGTTAAACTATGATTATAAGGGCAAATACCTGTTCGAATTCGCTTTCCGTAGAGATGGTTCATACCGCTATGCTCCAGCATCAAGATGGGCATTCTTCCCATCAGTATCAGCAGGATGGCGTGTTTCTGAAGAATCTTTTATTAAGAACAATTTGAGTTTAATCACAAATCTGAAAATCAGAGGCTCATATGGTTTGATGGGTGCTGATGCAGGTAATCCATTTGAGTATATTGCCGGCTATCAATTCTCTGGAATAGATGGAGGTTATATATTTAACAATAATGTATTGACTGCCGGCGCATACCCTCCCGGAGTGGTCAACAATAATCTTTCCTGGGTTAAAACACGTACTGCAGATGTTGGATTTGACCTCGAACTGTGGAAAGGGAAATTTGGATTAACGATGGATCTTTTCCAGAAAAACAGAGACGGCCTGCTTGCAACCCGCTTTCAGTCCGTACCCAACACTTTCGGTGCAGCTTTCCCACAGGAAAACCTGAATTCTGATGTAGTTAAGGGTATTGAATTCATGGTTTCTCATAAAAATAAAATCGGGGATTTTGAATATGGTATAAGTGCTAACCTTACTTACTCCCGAAAGTTTTTAATACATACCGAAAGGAAACCATACTCCAGCTCAATGGAGGAATGGAAAGATGCATGGGGGAATAACCGTATTTTGGGAAGAGAGTGGATATACGAGCGTGGAGATCAATATACTAACATTACTGAGTTTCAAACAGCCCCATTATATGGAGGTACGCTTGGTAACTCTAAATGTACACCCGGCAGTTATAAAATTACAGATGTAAATGGCGATGGAGTAATTAATGCTAATGATCAGATGCCTGTTGCATGGGCTGGACAGTATCAGGGTTATGCCACTAACCCTCCACTTCAATATGGATTAAATATGAATTCTTCTTGGAAAGGGTTCGATTTTAATATATTGTTCCAGGGATCATCTCTCTTTACTGTTACGGTAGCACCAAATGATGTCTGGGGTTATGGAAGATATCCTACAATATTTGATAAATTTTTAGACAGATGGCATACTTCAGATCCCAAGGCTGATCCTTTTGATCCTGCTACGGAATGGGAAATAGGCAAGTTCCCTGCTTTAAAAACATCTGTAAATGCTTCCAATACAGGGGATGCACTGGTAACAAATTTATGGCGTTATGATGCTACATATCTGAGAATAAAGTCCCTCGAGCTTGGCTATACTCTTCCTGCAAGCATTACGCGAAAAGTTAAAATTGACAATGTCAGGGTTTTTCTGAACTGTTTCAATTTATATACCTTCTGTGCAAGTAAGGATGCAAAGGGTTTGGATCCCGAAAGGGAGGAAGGGTCATATACCGCCGACTTAACCTACCCGTTGTTAAGATCGTTTAACTTTGGTTTCAATATAAACTTCTAGTAATAAATGAAAGATATGAAAAAGAAAATAATATTTATTTCTATTGCAGCTTCATTATTGTTTTTATCAGCTTGCAAGAAGGAATTCTTAGATGTTGCTCCGTTAACTAAGGTGCCATCAACGGTATTGTTAACTGATGCCAACGGGCTAACCACTTTATTAGCAAATCTGTATGCCAAGATGCCGATGGAAGACTTTATGTACAATCCCGGGAAGTTTTTTAATTATCACAGGGACTTAGGAGGAAATGCTTTTGTTGATTTTGGCTGGTCAACAAGTTTTTATACCGACGAAAGCAATTATTCCGCGGGATCAGGTGCCGGTCCGGTTAACGATGCCTATTGGGAATATGGTGCTGTAACTATGTCGGGTAACAATAACATTTCCAATGGGGCTTATGGAAGTATCAGGCAGGTGAATCAATTTTTGCTGGATCTGCAAACAGTAAATATAGATGAAGGTTTACGTAAGAGAGCTACAAGTGAAGGCCACTTTATCCGCGCTTATATGTACTTTGGCCTGGTGAAAAGATATGGCGGCGTATCTATAATTCAGGTTCCCCAGCTTCCCGGTGAAGATCTTTTCACTCCACGAAACACGGAGAAGGAAACCTTTGATTTCATATTAAGCGAATGCGATCTGGCAATTGAGAACCTGCCGGCGACTGTCAATGCAAATGATGGGATTTACAGGGCAACAAAATGGGCTGGTTATGCACTGAAGTCGAGAGTAGCGCTTTATGCTGCTTCAATTGCTAAATTCTGGGATAAGGCTCCATTTACAGGAGATGCAGTCGATAAGAAACTGGTGGGAGGCATGACTTCTGCTGATGCAAACAATTATTACGGACAGTGTTTGGCTGCATCGTCAGCGATTATTGATAATTCGGGTAAAGCGCTCTATAAACCCACTCCAGCTACTAAAGCAGAAGCTGCTAAAAATTTCCAGGATCTTTTTCAGAATCCGACGGGTGCTATGGAAGAGATGATCTTCCTCAAAGCATATATAGATGGTTCTACAACCCGTATGCAGGGTCACAGCTATGATGTTTATTTCAATCCGTCCCAAACCGCTCCAAGTTATTCGTATTTTGGAAGATTCAATCCAACCCTGGATCTGGTAGATCTTTTCGAAGATTACACTGATGACGGAACAGGTAAAAGCGTTCCTCTGGTAACGCGTACAGATGGAGTTGAATATGAATATGTAGCTAATCCAGGTACTTCATTGGACCTTTCTAAACCTTACAAATTATATGACACTCCTGCGGATATTTTTATAAATAAAGATGCGCGCCTGTTTGGCAGTATTATTACACCTGGCTCGGTCTGGAAAAGTAAAACTATGGTTATACAGGGTGGTCTTATCAAATCTGATGGAACCAAGCTAATTTACCAGAATGGCAATGCGGTTGGATTGGATGGTAAAACTTATTATACCTATGGTGGCGCTACCGGGCCTGAATACTCTGGTTTTGCGCAGCTTGGCAATAACGAGCAGGGAAATTTTACAAGTTCCGGATTTAATGTGAAAAAATATTTGGTGGAAGGTTTGACTACAATTACTCAGTTTGTCTGTACGCATCCCTATATCGATTTCCGTCTGGCTGAGATCTATCTCAACTATGCAGAGGCTGCCATTGAAAGTGGAACTGGCGATGCTGGTAAGGCTGCAACATACCTGAATGCTCTTCGTAAAAGAGCAGGGCATACAGATAATATACCAGCTACAATTGACAATATCCTTAAAGAAAGAAGGATAGAATTAGCTTTTGAAGGACACCGTTACTGGGATCTGGTCAGGCGCAGAGATTTCCATACTGCATTTAACAGTACAAGAAGGAAAGCTCTCGTTCCTATTTTGGATTTGCGCGAGAATCCACCTAAATACTTCTTCGTAAGGGCTTATAACTGGCCTGATAATAATGCAGGCGGAAGAACATTCGAAGCTAAATCGTATTATAAAGCTATTCCGGATGTCGCTACCAATAAGCTTGTCCAGAATCCACAATATTAAACCGTAAAGTATATTGTTATGAAAAAGATAAATTATATTTCATTATTAATCACCTGCCTGGTATTGGTAGTTACTTCCTGCGAGAAAGATAACTTTCCTGGTCCAGATGCACAGGTCTACGGGGCAATAAAGGATAGCCTCGGAAGTGCCCTTGTTGAACAGGATATTCAAACCGGATCACAGATTGAAGTACAGGAATTGGGATTTCCTACATTAGTTTCACAATTCTGGGTTATTAAGAATAACGGAGAATATCGCAACAATCTTGTTTTTTCTAATGACTACGATATCTACATGCGTAATGGGAATTTTTTCCCATATACTTTGAAAAGCGTCAAAATAAAATCAGGAGAAAACAATATAGATTTTGCAGTTGTCCCTTATATACGAGTTAAGAATGTCACGATAACGCGTAATACAATTACCAATAAAATAGAAGCATCATTTGAACTTGAAGCAGGTAAACCGGTTGTTAAAGTGAAGTCTATACAGCTTTACGCATTCAGCGACATTTATGTAGGTGCACAAATAAAGTATGCTACTGCAGGCACCGGTTTCTCACAGACGTTTAGTCCTACTATCTTGATAGATCCTGCAACAACCTATACATTATCTATTGATCTGGCAGCCAATTCCGCTTTATTTAAAACCGGAAGGGACTATTTCTTCAGAGTTGGCGCAATAGCGGATGTGACAGGTGTAGGTACTATCAGGACAAATTATGCTCCTTATGTTAAAATATCACTTTAATGGGTTAGGTTAGGTAGTCTGGGTACTCTATTTGTTCTAAAATAGAGAATGGTTAGTTAGCAGGGAGATTGATGTAACACATAATCTCCCTGTTTCTTTGATGTTTTAATTTCTTGGTGAACATCTCAATAAGTTCCTGAAAAATACGAGAGGAAAATTATTTTAGATCCAATATGACAATAAGGAAAACAATAATAACCAATTAATGCAAATTGAAAATGCTGTCAAAAACGTTCTATTTCATTTATATAGTAACATTGGTTCTTTTCTTTTGCTTTTATTCACCCGCAATTGCTCAGAATACTAAATCAGAAATAACTCTGCCAGTGAAGGTGGGTGCTGCACTTCCATCAACAGGGACTGAACAAGAACCACCCCGGATAGGCAATGTTGCAACCATAGCACCGGATATTTTATGTATAGAAATAGATGCCTGCCGCATTATCCCATCCATTCAAATCCCTTATCAGAAAGATCCAGCTGATGTATATAAAGTAGTTCACTCTTCTTCTCTCGGGGAGGAAAATGCAATCCGCATGGAACGCAATGGCTTTCCTCTTGGGATGATTGTCGGACCTGGTCGTAAAACTCTTACCATTTATGAACGAATTGCCGGAATCCACTTAAATGCCATTGCAGCAGACAATTCTGCAAATTTTTATATTACATCCCGGACCGACAACAATTATTTCAATAAACTATCTCCGATAAATGTCTGGCGTAAAAGCAAGCCTACCAATTATCCAGAAGAGAACCGTCACTATGGTGAGTTCTATACAGCAAAGCATTTTGTTTATCTGAAATTGCCTTTCCCTCTTCAGCCTGGGGGTACATATCTTATAAGCTTGCCGGAACTTGGACTGAATTGTTCAGCATTCTATTATGTGAATGACCCTGTATTTGTCCGCAGTGAAGCTGTCCATGCATCCCAGATAGGATTCAGGACAGATGATCCGGAAAAAAACGCTTTCCTATCTTTATGGATGGGAAACGGAGGCAGTTACACTTATCCGGAAAACCTGGAGTTTTCAATTATTGATGAGAAAACAAATGAAAAGGTATATAACGGGAAAACAATTATGCAATGGAGAAAAGATGACCCGGAAGGTATTGGCACAAAGGTAAATCATACACAGGCAGATGTCATTCGCTTAAACTTCAGCAGTTTCAATATACCAGGAAAATATCGGGTTTGCGTGGAAGGAGTTGGTTGCAGCTATCCGTTTGTTATCGACAGTACAAATACCTGGTTGAAAGCATTCAAGATATCCATGAAAGGACATTTCAACCAGCGAAGCGGTATACCGATGTTGCCTCCTTATACGGATTTTGTTCGACCCAGGAGTTTCAATCCTGCAGACGGAGTAAAAGTATATCAATCAACATGTTCATTGCTTAATAGCGGCAATGGTTTAAATGCATTAGGTACAGACATAGACAATTTTGGCAACCTGGTTGCCGGCAGGACAAATGAACTTGTTCCGGAAGCATGGGGAGGAACAATGGATGCAGGTGACTGGGACAGACGTATTAAACACCTTAACTCACCCCGTCTGTACCTTGAACTGATGGAACTCTATCCTGATTATTTTAAAAATATTTGTTTAAATATACCTGAATCGGGAAACGATCTGCCCGATCTTGTGGATGAGGCTCTTTATGGTCTGGATATTTATCGGAGAATGCAGCTTCCCAATGGAGCTGTTCGCGGAGGGGTTGAATCATCAGAACATCCAGCAGAAGGCAGCGCATCCTGGGAAGAGGTGCTTTCAGTATATGCTTATGCACCTGACCATTGGTCAAGCTACATTTATGCGGGAGTAGCTGCCAGGGCAGCTTACGTTTTGAAAATGATTGGGAAACAGGAAAAGGCTTCTATATGGGAGCAGAGCGCCGTAAAAGCAATAACCTGGGCAGAAGATGAATATAACAGATGGATTAAGAACCCTGATTATGTCAGGATCTCAGCTTATGTGAAAAATCAGGTGGCTGTTGAACGCAATCTGGCTGCAGTTGAGGTGTACAGGCTCACAAAGGACAAACGGTGGCATAATTTGTATCTGGCAACATTAAATGCGGAAACACCAAGATCGGAAGCAATTTTTATTTACTCACGTCTTGATAAATCAATGGTAAACCTTAAAGCTCAAAGAAATGCAGTGGATTCTTTGATCAGTAAAGCAGACAGATTGGTGGAAGTATCGGAGAACAACGCATTTGGTATCACAACGAGTATTCCGGGCAGGGCTCTTGGCGGTTGGGAAAGTGCTTATTCAATACCTGCTTCACCAACCCTGGTTCGTGCTCATTATCTTACCGGAAATTTAAAATACCTGAAAACTCTGCTTCGTTCTACCCTTTTCTCAGCAGGGGCAAACCCGATGAATCTGGTTCTGACAACCGGACTGGGAGAAAACTGCGTTCAGCACCCTCTTCACGAAGATACGAGGCATACCGGCCAACCGGCTCCTATTGGCTTAACTGTTTGTGGACCTTGTGAAATACCTGTCTATGCTAAACCCGGTTCCGATATGGGTGAGAGGCTGGATAAGGAGTGTACTCCAAAAGGGTCGGCATGGCCATCGGCAGAATCTTATTTTGATGTTTATGGATGGGATTTGGAGAATGAATACGTGGTAGATCGGAATCTTGGTCCGTCCGCTTATATCTGGGGATACCTGGCTGCACGAAAGTAAACTGAATGGAACAAATTTTAAAAATAGTTGTATTTCTTTTTTTTCTGGCAGCATGCGGTGAAAAAGATAATCACTCCAATTCTTCCAACCTTAAAATTATTTCATTTAGTCCCACTGAAGGCAGTGAAGGAACCAGGGTTACTATAAATGGTAGCAACTTCAGCAGTACGGCTAAAGAAAACATCATTACCGTTGACGGGGTAAATACTGAACCACTTTCAGCCACCTGGAACCAATTGATTTTTAATATTCCGGCTGGTATAGCTTTAGGAAGTTACCCGATAACTGTAAAGGTTGGCAACTTATCAACCAGCTCAACTCAGTTTTTTGTTGTTAAAGAGAAGGAAGTTCCAATTACTGATCCTGATGTGCTGAATTACAATTATTCTATAGGAACACAAACCATTGGGCCCTCTTATGGTTTTACAACCAGCGATCGCCTGGTAGAATCATCTAAGGCTATCCTCGATATGGGCAGTAATATTCTGAAAATCAGCTTAAGTACCGGCAGTTATAACATTACAGGCAGGTCATACAGTAGTATCACCTCCCTGGTCAGGGATGATCCTTCATTCAGTGAAGTGCTGAATATGCCTTTTACTTACTATTTTTTTTGGGCACGGTCGAATTCAAACTGGGCTGATGAATATTCGAACGCTGAAAGATTAGAGGATTCTATACAGATTGCAGACTTAACTACCTATCTGCTTACCAAATTCAACAATACCGGGAAACAGTTTTACCTTGGCCACTGGGAAGGGGACTGGTATTTGCTTCCTAACTACGATGTAACTTATGTTCCTTCAGATTCTCGTTTAAATGGCATGATTCAATGGTACAGAACCCGACAGAATGCGGTGGATGAGGCGAAAAGGATTACCAGTCACAGCAATGTTGAGGTATATTCATATTGCGAGGTAAACAGAGTTGTTGATGCAATGAACGGCCTGCGGCGAGTAGTAAATTATGTTCTTCCATATACAAATGTCGATTATGTTTCTTACTCTTCATATGATGCACAGGGACTTAATCAGACAGAGTATAATAATGTACTGAACTATATTGAAGGCAATCTTCCTCCGAGACCACAAATCATTGGTAAACGGGTGTTTGTTGGTGAAATGGGCCGTTGTTCTTATGATTTAAGTTCTTCAAAGACGCTGCATGAATCTGTCAACCGTGAAAATATCCGAAAAGCAATCTACTGGGGAGCTCCCTTTGTTCTCTATTGGGAGATGTACAACAATGAGATTTCAAATGGTATCCAAAAAGGATTCTGGCTGATCGATAACACCAATACTAAATGGCCTCTATATGATACTTATTCTAATTTTTATGCAAAAGCAAAACAATGGGTATTTAACCAGAAGAAGATATTAAACAGACTCCCAACCAGAGAAGAATATATGAGTTGGGCAAATACAACACTTGCGAATCCATAAGCATAATCCATATATTTAAAGTGATTGACCATTAGTAAACCTTGAGACAAATAATACAATTATGAAAAAATTATTGTTCATTTCTATTTTGATCCTATCAGGTTGCATGGGATATTCACAAAATCAGACTTCAGGTAACCTGTCTGATGAGCAGATTCTTGCGCTAATTCAAAAAAACAGACCCTCCAAGCGTGGAGCCATTCCGGCTGATCTAAAAAACCGGTTGGGAGCTACCCACATGGATGGTCAGTACTGTTTTACTACTGAGCCATACATCATTGAAGGAGCGAAAAAATTGAATGAGCTGGGCTATGGGATACTGAAACTTTGGTTTACCAAGGCAGATGGTAATGCAGGAGGGTACAAATATAACTCAGACTGGAAGCTGACTAAGTCTATGACTCTTAAAGAATTGGCTGAACATCCATACTATAAGGAAGTATTTGATATGCCCTTCAGTGTTTTTGCTCTGAACATAAATGATGGTTTTGGAGGTGCATCAACCGAAGATCAGACTTCTACTTTAAATCGCATCGAAAACGAATTTTATGATCTTACAAAATATTTGCTTAAACAGTATAAAGATAAGGATATCACCTTTATATTGGAAATGTGGGAAGGCGACTGGGCTTTGCGCGGAGGAACACAACCGAGCGCTAAATGGAAAGAAGCAGGAGTACCACCTGATGCCCCTGTTCGGGTGAAAAACATGATTGATTGGATTACAGCACGCCAAAGCGGAGTAGATCGTGCCAGAAATGAGATAACAAACTCAAAATGCATTGTCTATAATGCAGTGGAAGTAAACAAAGTCTATGATGGCATGGAGGGTATTCCCACCATCACGACAAATGTTCTTCCTAAAGTGAAAGTAGATATGGTCTCATGGTCATCTTACGATGGGAAATCGTCTGATGGAGTTAAAATGTACAAAGGTATCGACTATATCCGCCAGCATCTGAATCCAACTTCTTATATGAAGGGTAAAAAGGTGGTCTTCATTGGTGAAATAGGAGAACCTGAAAATATAAACAACCAAACACGCGAATCAATTCGTGAGTTTTGGGATGTAATGATGGGTGTATATCTTGCTCAGGAGATCCCATACATTATTCATTGGGAACTGTTTTGCAACGAACCCAAGGTAGGCCCCAGAACACAAGATAGAAATAAAACAGCTGATGAGTTAAGGGGGTTTTGGCTGATTCGTCCTGATGGTTCCAAAAGCTGGGCACAGGAATATTTTGAAGAAATTTTGGAAAAAAGCAAACAGTAGAAATTCAATTTCACCATAACTGTATACTTTGTTTTCCCGCAGGAAGGCATTTTTTTGAAGAATATAGTTTATGCAAAGTCGTATTCTTTCATTTTAATGAAAAACTCAATTAATAACTGTATTTAAATGTATTCAGAATTTAAGAGTAAGCAATTAATAATAATGTTTTTACTTTCTCTCTCTTTATGTGTTAGTGCACAGAATAAACTCAATTTCGGTTTAACCCAGCCGCAGGATCCATCCTCATTGCCTGTCTCTAAAGTTGCACCTCAAACATCGGTTCGTAAACTAAAAACCATAATTGTTCCGGTTCTTGAAAAGGTGGCAGAAAACGAATTTTTGCTTAATTCGGGTTGGGAAATGGCTGAAGCAGATCAGGTAATAATTGCAAGTCAGTCCATTTTTAATCCGGATTTCAATACATCTGATTGGTACAACGCAACTGTTCCCGGAACCGTGTTAACCACTCTGGTTGATCAGGGTGTTTATCCCGATCCTTATTTCGGATTGAATAATCTTTCTATTCCTGAATCGCTTTGCAGGAAAGATTGGTGGTACCGTTTGCAATTGGCCCTTCCGCAAAACTCTTCAGGGAAAACTGTATGGCTGCTTTTTAATGGAATTAATTATAAGGCAGATATATGGCTCAATGGTAAGCTCCTTGGCCGGATAGCGGGCGCATTTCAACGTGGTGAGTTTGATGCAACAAACCTGTTAAGTCTACAGGGGAAAAATATCCTGGCAGTTCATATTTATCCGCCACACAACCCCGGCATTCCGCAAGAAGAATCATTGAAAACAGGTGCAGGGCCTAATGGAGGGCAATTATGCCTTGATGGTCCTACCTTCATTTCATCGGAAGGCTGGGATTGGGTTCCGGGCATACGCGACAGAAATATCGGAATCTGGCAAGATGTGCGCATGCTACTTACTAATGCTGTTACAATTGTTGATCCGCAGGTAATCACTGATTTACCTTTACCCGATACAACAAGTGCTGACATTAGGATTAAATCGGGAGTGAAGAATAATTCAAATATGGCTCAAAAAGTAACAATAAACGTAAAAATTGAAAATATTGAAATAAGTAAAACGATTGATTTAATGCCCAATGAGTTGCGAGCCATAACTTTTTCTTCACAGGAATTTCCGCAGCTTAACATTAAAAATCCACGATTGTGGTGGCCAAATGGTTATGGACGACCTGAAATGTACCAACTGAATATACAAGCTGATTTGGATGGAGCCTTGGTTTCAGACAACAAAAAAATTCGCTTTGGGATACGCGAATATTCATATGAAATATCCATAGCTCAACCTGAAAATAAAATGTGGAGGGTGGAGTTTAATCCACTAAAAGCTGCCGGCAAAGTATTGTTTAATACTATTGATCGCCTGGAGTTAGGTAATGGCACGGCTCTGCCTCAAATTTCAGCTTCCGCTGATCCTTCATTGTTTACTTCTATCAACAAAAACAGCGACAATCCTTTTTTGGTCATTAAAGTGAATGGCATTCCGGTTTTCTGCAAGGGAGGAAACTGGGGTATGGATGATGCTATGAAGCGTGTTTCGAGGGAACGGCTTGAGCCATATTTCAAACTTCACCGTGAAGCCAACTTTAACATGGTACGAAATTGGACTGGAGAAAGTACCGAAGAGGTTTTCTATGACCTTTGCGACGAATATGGAATGCTGGTGTGGAACGATTTTTGGCTTTCGACCGAAGGATATAACCTGAATGTTAATGATGATCAATTGTTTATGGCAAATGCAACTGATGTAATAAAGAGGTTTCGAAATCATCCTTCAATTGCTATCTGGTGTCCGCGTAACGAAGGATAT
>Ga0209226_10000283_pt1 | contig 31142 bp, 33 predicted proteins | sample BarGraNGADG00212_2_FD_184497 | JGI IMG/M metagenome (GOLD analysis project Ga0209226, IMG submission 184497) | Arctic peat soil microbial communities from Barrow, Alaska, USA - Barrow Graham LP Ref core NGADG0011-212 (SPAdes) (version 2) | ecosystem: Environmental > Terrestrial > Soil >...
TGCTCGCTATTGGTTTTGGGGTGCCGGTTGCAGTCTTGTCCGGCGCTATTGGGCAGGGCAAAGCGGCAAGTGCGGCTCTGGAGGGAATAGCCCGCCAACCTGAGGCGGCGGGAAAGCTCCAGACCGCGATGATTATCGGCTTGGCGCTTATCGAGTCCCTGGTCATCTACGCCCTTCTAATGTGTGTTCTTCTTTGGAAAGTTGGTATCCCCAGCGCTGAGAAGATCATCGCGCACGTCATAAAGTAGCACCGAATTGCGCTGGTTACAGCGCGATATCGGAGGGAATTGGGAGCTAACGAGTGGATATCATTCCAAAAGGGCCAGTTCTGATCGTCCAGATTGGCGGCTTCCTGCTGATGCTGCTGATCTTCAAACGCTTCCTGTTCAAGCCAATCCAGGGAATCCTGGACGCGCGAAGACGAGAGATCGACAGCCAGTTTGAAAATGCCGAAGATGATCGCAAGGCCGCGGCGGAGCTGAAGGTTCAATACGAGCAGCACCTGGCGAACGTGGACGCGGAAATGCGCGCGAAGATCACCGAGGCCGCAAAAGAGGGCCAGACCCTGCGCGAGGAGATCGTTGCCGAGTCGCGCAAGCAGGCCGAGCAGGTCCTTGCGCGGGCGCAAGACGAGATCGGGCGCGAGAAAGACAAAGCCGTGCTCGAGATCAAGACACGCGTCGCCGACCTCGCCATCGGCGCGGCGGGCAAGCTGATCGAGGAGAGCCTCGACTCGGCGAAGCATCGGCAGCTCGTGGACAGATTCATCGACGATCTTGAAGGCGCGCCCAAGTAAGGCGCGCCTTACCCCGGCAGGTTGTGAGATAGATGATAGAGCGAAGAATAATACGCAGATATGCCACGGCGCTATTTGCCGCCGCGTCCAAGGCGAATGCAGTGGATGCGGTCGAAAGCGACCTCGGGCTGGTCGGCTACGTTTTGTTCGGCGGGGATATGATATCCCCGCCGAGCAAAACGTCGCTGTGGGATGCGATGCTCTCGCCCATGATCCCGCCTGCCAAGAAGCGGGAGATACTCGGTGACATATTCGAGGGCAAGGTCCACGAGATCACGCTTGCGTATCTGCGCCTGTTGGTAGACAAACGGCGCGAGGAAGCGATCCGGCAGACCGAGAGCGAATACATAATCCTCGCCAACGAGGCTCGCGGGATCGTGCTGGCCGAGGTGACCAGCGCGACGCCGCTCGACGAGGATCAGGAAGCGCGGCTGGTATCCAAGCTCTCGGCCACAACCGGCAAGCAGATCCAGCTCGCCAAGCGAGTGGACCCATCGGCAATCGGCGGGGTGCTGGTTCGCATCGGCGACACGGTAATCGACGGCAGCGTCCGCGGCCAACTCGCGGCGCTCAGGCAAGCATTGTTGGAAGGTTAGAAGGTTAGAAGGTTTGAACGTTCGGGAGCGTGCCAGTTCCCAACCTTGCAACCTTCCAACGTTCAAACCTTCCAACCTGAACGGAGTGAAACATGGCAGTCAATATAAGGCCCGACGAGGTAGCGAAAATCCTCGAAAGCCATCTGGAGTCCTACAAGAAGGAACTGACCGAGGTAGGCGTCGGCACGGTGCTCCAGGTCGGTGACGGCATCGCGCGCATCTACGGGCTTCGGGACGCGATGGCCAGCGAGCTGGTCGAGTTTCCGAACGGCGTAATGGGGATGCTTCTGAACCTCGAGGAGGACAACGTCGGCTGCGTCATCATGGGCCCGGATGTCGAGATCAAAGAGGGCGACCAGGTCAAGCGGACCGGCCGCATAATTGATGTTCCGGTGGGCGAGGCGATGCTTGGTCGCGTCGTGGACGCGCTTGGCGCGCCGCTCGATGGCAAGGGGCCTATCGCGACTACCGAGCGCAAATACGTGGAAACGCGCGCGCCGGGTGTTGTCGAGCGTCAGCCCGTCAAGGAGTCGCTCGCGACCGGCATCAAAGCCATCGACTCGATGATCCCGATAGGCCGCGGCCAGAGAGAGCTTATCATCGGCGACCGCCAGACCGGCAAGACCGCCATCGCCATCGACACGATCATCAACCAGAAGGGCCAGGACGTCTACTGCATCTACGTTTCCATCGGCCAGAAGATGTCGAACGTGGTTTCTATCGTGGATGTGCTCACCAAGGCCGGCGCGATGCAGTATACGACGGTCATCGTGGCGGCGGCGAGCGATCCCGCGCCGCTGCAGTATATCGCCCCATATACGGGCTGCACGATGGGCGAGTACTACCGCGACTCCGGCCGCGCATCGCTGCTGGTCTACGACGACCTCACCAAGCACGCGCAGTCGTATAGACAAGTTTCGCTGCTTCTGAGGCGCCCGCCGGGCCGCGAGGCATATCCAGGCGACATTTTCTACCTGCACTCACGATTGCTCGAAAGAGCCGCAAAGCTCAGCGATGAACTCGGCGGCGGTTCCCTGACGGCGCTGCCGATCATCGAGACTCAGGCAGGCGACGTGTCGGCATATATCCCGACCAACGTCATCTCGATCACCGACGGCCAGATCTACCTCGAACCCGATCTGTTCTACGCCGGCATCCGACCGGCGATCAGCGTCGGCATATCCGTTTCGAGGGTCGGTTCGAACGCGCAGAAAAAGGCGATGAAGACCGTCGCGGGGCGGCTCAAGCTCGATCTGGCTCGATATTGGGACCTGCAGGCGTTCGCGCAGTTCGCAAGCGATCTGGACAAGGCGACGCGGGACCAGCTCGCGCGCGGCGAGAGGAACGTCGAGATCCTCAAGCAGCCGCAGTATTCGCCGATCGCGCTTGAGGACCAGGTGTTCATCATCTACGCGGCCACCAACGGGTATCTGGACGATCTTCCCGTCACGGCCGCGGGCAAGTTCGAGAAGGCGCTGTATCCGTTTATGGCGGACAAGTACCCCGACGTGGGCCACGCGATTGCCAAGACCGGGGTTCTCGACGAAAAGACCGAGGAGACGCTGAAGAAAGCGTTGGACGAGTTCAAGGGGAAGTTTAGGGTTTAGAGTTGAGGGTTTGGTCTAGGACAAGATGAAACGTAGCGAATGGGCAGATAAGTGGTGGCAGCAGGCCAAGCACGACCTTGAAGTGGCACGCGGTCTCGCGCTGCAGGGCCACTGGGACGCTTGTGCGCTGATGTGTCAGCAGGCTGTGGAGTTGGCTATCAAGGCCTTGTGGGTAGACACACAGAAGGTTCAGATGCCTCCAAAGACGCACTGGGTCGCACAGATGGCCGACGATCTGGGTGCGCCGGATGATGTTGTCACCAGCGCTAACAAGCTGGTTGGGGACTACATCTCGTCTCGATATCCCGACACAGGCCTCGGGAGCCCTAATGAGATATACACTGCCGTGCACGCGAAAGATCGAGTGGAAAAGGCCGAACTGGTGTTGAGGTGGGTCGAGCAGCAGTGGGAGCATACCAATGAGAGCAACGAACAGACTTGATGATGTAGCGAGACGATTTCTCGAGCAGAAGCTGGGTGTTATTCGACAGCAGTACTCACCAACGCACCTTGTGGTCTTCGGTTCGAGGGCGGCAGGTACGGCGCGGGCCGGCAGCGACATTGACCTGATCATTGTCTCGGAGCGGTTCCGTGAGATCAGTGTTCCGGACCGGATGGGAGACTTTCTGAACACCGTTCGGCCTGATGTGGCCGTTGACGCCATCTGTTACACGCCCGAGGAATTTGATGCTCTGGTCGTCAAGCAGTGGCCGTTCGTCAAGAACGCCGTCAAGACAGGGGTACGAGTAGAGTAAGTTCATGCCCAGCACCAAAGACATTCGGCGGCGGATTCGCACCGTCAAGAACATAGAGAAGATCACCAGCGCGATGAAGATGGTCGCGGCGGCAAGGCTTCGCAAGGCTCAGGATCGCGCCGAGGCCGCGCGCCCCTACGCCGAGAAGATGCGCGAGGTCATGGCGAACCTCGCATCGAGCGTTGGTGAGATCGAGCACCCGCTCCTCGAAGTGCGCGAAGAGCGCAACGTCGCATTCGTGGTTATCGGCGCGGATCGAGGACTTGCGGGCAGCTACAACTCCAACGTAATGCACAAGGCCATGCGAGAGATCGGCGAACGCGATCCCGCGGCGGTCAAGCTGGTGCTCATCGGCAAGAAGGCGGCTGGTTTCTTCAAGAAGAGGCCCTATCAGACGGTCGCCGAACTCAGCCCGCCCGGCTCGGAGGTCGCGTTTGCAGACATCCGGTCGGTGACGACGCAGGTGCGGTCGATGTTCGAGAGCTGCGAGGTGGACGCGGTCTACCTCGTGTTTGCGAAGTTCCTTTCGCCGATGCGGCAGGACCCGACAGTCGTGAAGCTGCTGCCAATGAGCGCGCCCGCCCTTGATCGGGCGGGATTTCCCCTTGATCGGGCGGGATTTGAAATCCCGCCCGATCAAGGGGCAGATTTCATATTCGAGCCGCAGGCAGATCAACTTCTGGGCGCGCTGCTGCCGCGCTACGTGGACACTCAAGTTTACCAGGCCCTGGTCGAAAGCCAGGCAAGCGAGCACGGCGCGAGAATGACCGCTATGTCCGCCGCGACCAAGAACGCGGGTGAGATGATAGACAACCTCACCCTTCAATACAACAAAGCTCGCCAGGCTGCAATCACGACCGAGATCGTCGAGATCGTAAGCGGCGCGGAGGCGCAGAAGTAAGTTGCAAGTTCAAAGTTCAAAGTTGAAAGTTGCATGGGCTGATCCCCAACTTTCAACTTTCAACTTTCCGACTTTCAACTCAACCGGAGGTTGACATGGCTACAGGAACAGTCGAACAGGTGATCGGGCCGGTGGTGGATATTCGGTTCAAACCCGAGGAGCTGCCGGAGATGCTGACCGCCATTCACATACCCGACGTCCAGGGCGCGACCCTGACCGTCGAGGTCTCGCAGATGCTCGGCAACGACATCGTGCGCTGCATCTCCATGCAATCGACCGACGGTCTCGTGCGCGGCTCGGAGGCAATCGCCACGGGCAAGGCTATCGAGGTCCCGGTCGGCAACGAGACGCTGGGGCGGGTCTTCAACCTGCTTGGCGAGCCGATCGACAAAAAAGGCCCCGTCGAAACCAAAGAGAAATGGCCGATCCACCGCACCCCGCCGTCGTTTGAGGAGCGCATCCCGGTCGTGGAGATGTTCGAGACCGGCCTCAAGGTCGTTGACCTCATCTGCCCCTACGCGAAGGGCGGCAAGGTCGGGTTGTTCGGAGGCGCGGGGGTCGGCAAGACGGTTCTGATCACCGAGCTTATCCGCAACGTCGCGACCGAGCACGGCGGCGTTTCGGTTTTCGCCGGGGTCGGAGAGCGTACCCGCGAGGGCAACGACCTCTGGCTGGAGATGCAGGAGAGCGGGGTTATCGCCAAGACCACAATGGTCTTCGGCCAGATGAACGAGCCGCCGGGTGCGAGGCTCCGGGTGGCGCTCTCGGCGCTGACGATGGCGGAGTATTTCCGCGACTCCGCGGGCCAGGACGTTCTGCTCTTCATCGACAACATATTCCGATTTGTCCAGGGCGGTTCGGAAGTCTCGGCGCTGCTCGGTCGAATGCCGAGCGCGGTCGGTTACCAGCCGACTCTCGCGACTGAAATGGGCGACCTGCAGGAGCGGATCACATCCACCGTGCGCGGCTCGGTCACATCGATTCAGGCGATCTACGTCCCCGCCGACGACCCGACCGACCCCGCCCCGGCGACGACCTTCGCCTTCCTTGACGCGACCACGTATCTGGAGCGGCGCATATTCGTAAGAGGCATCTTCCCGGCGGTCGATGCGCTGGCGTCCACTTCGCGAATCCTCGACCCGCTCGTGGTCGGCCAGGAGCACTACGACGTCGCCCGCGCGGTGCAGCAGATATTGCAGCGCTACCGCGAACTGCAGGACATCATCGCGATTCTGGGCGTCGATGAGCTGAGTGACGTGGACAAGCTGACCGTCACCCGCGCGCGCAAGATCGAGAACTTCCTCAGCCAGCCAATGTTCGTCGCGGAGGTCTTCACCGGCCTCGCGGGCAAGTATGTCTCGCGCGAGGACACCGTGCGCAGCTTCAAGGAGATTCTCGAAGGCAAGTGGGACCACCTGCCCGAGCAGGCGTTCTACATGGTCGGCGCGATCGAAGAGGCCGTGGAGAAGGCGAAGGGGATGGGGATAGCGGTGTAGCGGAGCGTGCGGCAGTTGAGGGAGTTGGTGTAAGTGGTTCTCTTCTTTGGCATTGGGCCGGCTTTGGGCGCGCTCATCGGAGCGATAGTGCATTGGGCGAGTGCCCGGCCGGGAGGAGACGGCCAGGCAATCACTCTACGCATTCGCCTGCTTAACGGTGCGTTTGCGGGCTTCATTTCAGTTGTGGCGGTTGCCGTGCTCTACCTGGGCCTGATCTGGAAGCCATTGATCGGAGACGCGGTTGGTGATGGAGAAGCGGCATGCGCTGCCTGCTTGGTGACTATCGTATGCCCAACATCCTTCTTGGCAGGGCTTGTGTTCGGCGCGGGGCTTGGCCAGCGCACAAAGCCGCGGTGAACTGAGAGCGCTCCGATGTGGTATAATAGAAAGTAAGACTTTCTTACTTTTCGGAGGCTAGCTATGCAAACCAAGAAGCTTGTAAGGGTTTCGTCCAAAGGCCAGATTGTGCTGCCGAAGAAATACCGGGAGCAGATGGGTATTGGTGAGGGCGACTATATCCAAGTCGAGCAGCTTTCCGATGACACGCTCCTGGTCGAGAAACAGGAGGTAAGCTCAATCGAGCCAATTCTCCAGCGGTTCAGGGCAGCGGCCAAAGCCAGGAACTTCACGCGCAATGATCTTGAGGAAGCCATAAGAGAGGTGCGTCGTAAGCGGAAGGCCTCATGAGACCGTACCGGGTTTTCATCGACACCAACATTCTCTTGTCCGGGCTTGCATTTGGTGGCAACGAGACCCGCCTGCTCCGCTTGGCGGGGGACGGCCGGGTGCGACTGGTGCTCTCGGCAGCTGTTCTCCACGAGATCAGGGACGTTGTCAACAGGAAATTCCCTGAGCTTGCCGGTGACCTGGACGAGTTCCTGGAGCGTGTGAGCTGGGAAAGTGTTGACTATCCTCCCCCGTGCGCGGTGGAGTCGGCGTTGAGCTCGGTTCGCGACCCTGACGATGCGCCCATACTGGCCAGCATATTACTCGCCAAGCCTGACTTCGCGCTGACTGGAGATAAGGACTTGCTCACGGATAGGATCAAGGGTATTGTTCCTATGTGTCGTTGTGCCGAATTCTTGCGGGACCATCCCGAACTGACAACTGATAACTGACAACTATGGCTGAGCATACATTCCAACTCGAAGTAATAACACCCGACCGGGTGGTGCTGAGCGACGATCAGATCGTGTCGGTAGTAGCGCCGGGTTCCGAGGGGTATCTCGGCGTGATGGCTAACCACGCGCCGCTGATGACCGAGCTTGTGATCGGCAAGCTCGATTTCCGCCGATCCCACGGCACAACAGGCGCGATGGCAATCTCCGGCGGGTTCCTCGAAGTGTTCGAGAACAAGGTCAGCGTGCTCGCCGAGTCTGCGGAGCTTGCCGAGGAGATCGATGTTGACCGCGCGGAGCAGGCCAAGAAGCGCGCGGAGGAAAGACTCGCCGCCGGTGGCGACACTGACTTTCCCAGAGCGCAGGCCGCGCTCCACCGCGCCGTCAACCGGCTGCATACCGCCCGGACGTCGTAACGTTGCAACGTTCGAACGTTTGAACGTTCAAACGAAAGGCATCCCATGAAGAAATGGATTCTCACGCTTATGCTGATCATCTTTGCGGCACGGGCCGGCGCGTATACGATTCCCTACGAGATGTGGATGGGGACGTTCATCGGCGAGGCTAAAGTCGGCTGGATGTCGCTCAACATCGCTCCTACAGAGTTCGAGGGCGTTGGGGGCTACAAGGTCACCACCGTCGTCAACAACCACCTCATGGTGCTCGGCGCGGACCTGACCCAGATCGTGGAAAGCACCGTCTACACGGACTCCAAGTACGCCCCGCTTAAGGAAGTCTTCTCGATGTCCAGCGGAGGCAAGACCACGACCGTGACCGGCAAGTTCACTAAGACCAGCATCGAGTGCGAGGTCTCGGCCGGAAGCGGCTCCTCGACCAAGTCGATCCCCATCCCGGAGGGCACCGATATCGTCGCCGATCCACTCTTCACCACGTCGGACACGTTTCCCGAGATCGGCAAGGAGTATAATCTTCGCTATTTCAACCCGCTCACACTCAGCCTCGAGGACCTCAAGATCAAGGTAGTCAAGCGCGAAAAACTCACGGTCGGCGGCAAGCAATACGATACCGTCCTGCTCAAGAACATAACCCCCATGGGAGATATGGATGTGTGGCAGGAGGCTGACGGCGCAATCGTTCAGGTCAAGGGCATGATGGGCATAACAATGACCCGCATGAGCCGTGCGGAGGCGGTCGCGGCCGGTGATGAAGGCACCGCCGAAGACTTCGCCGTGCTCACCAGCGCGAAGTCGGATAAGCCGATCCGGCACCCGCGCGAAGTGAAGTCACTGACCGCCGTGCTCACGGGTATCGACGACCCGAGCATGCTGATAACCGACTCGCGCCAGAAGGCGAACGCGGTTGACGGCAAGCACGGCTCCGCGAAGTTCGTCATCAAGGCAACCCGATTTGACGAGGCAAAGTCCTCTCAACTGCCCATCCGCGCCCCCTCGCTGCATGAGTACATGATCGCAACCCCATACGTGGACTCGGATGCCCAGAGCGTGATCGAGCAGGCACGCGAGATCGTCGGCGATGAGAAGAACGCCTACCTCGCGTGCTCGAAGATTCGCGCGTGGATCTACGGCAACATGAAGGTCAAGAGCGACATAGGCATTACCCGTTCCGGCTCCGATGTGTTAAAATCTAAAGTGGGTGTGTGCAGGGACTACGCGATACTGCTCGCGTCTCTCGCCCGAAGCGCGGGGGTCCCGAGCAAGGTCGTAAGTGGCCTGATCTACACCGACGGCGCGTTCTACTACCACGCGTGGGTGGAGTGCTACGTCGGCAAATGGGTCCCGTTCGACGCGACGCTTACGAGCGATTTCGTGGATGCAACCCACGTCAAGCTTGCCGAGGGTGACGCGACATCGATGTTCGGCCTTGCGAAGGTGATCGGCTCGCTGAAGGTGGAAGTGAAAGAGATCAAATAGGTTGTTAGTCATTAGTCATGAGTCGTTAGTCGGGAGTGGTCCGGGACTAATAACTAACAACTAAGAACTAATGACTTGCGGAGCACAGAATGCTGGCTAAAGATTTCTTAACAGTAGGCATATTTCTAATCGTCGGCATCGCGTTCGTGGTGGTGACGCTGCTGGCGTCGATGATCTTCCGGCCTCATCGCCCCTCGGACATGAAGCAGAGCACCTACGAGTGCGGCGAGCTTCCAATAGGCCCGGCGTGGCTGCAGTTCCGCGTGGGTTACTACATCTACGCGCTGATCTTCCTCATATTCGACGTGGAGGCCGTTTTCATCTTCCCCTGGGCTGCGGGATTGCTCGGGTTCTCGAAAATCCACGCGCTCGCGGTGCTGGGGTTCGTTGACATGCTGATCTTTGTCAGCGTGCTCGCGGTGGGCTTGGTGTGGGCGTGGAAGAAAGGTGTTCTGGAGTGGAAGTAAACGCAGACACAGGTGTTTCGGGATTTGAGCGGAGCAACGCGGAGCGGAAATCCCGAAACAAGGAGATCGACCGCCCGTTTGACTACGTGGAGCGCATCCCCGGCGGCGCGATCATCACGACCACCGTGGACAAGGTATTCGAGTGGGCGCGTGAAAGCTCGCTTTGGTATATGCTGTTCGGCCTCGCGTGCTGCGCCATCGAGATGATGGCTGCGGGCGCGGCGCGGTTCGATCTGGACAGATTCGGCATGATCTTCCGCGCGACCCCGAGGCAGAGCGATCTGATGATCGTTGCGGGTACGGTCACTAAGAAGATGGCCCCGAGGGTAAAACGGCTCTACGAGCAGATGTCGGAGCCGAGATACGTGATCGCGATGGGAAGCTGCGCCAACGCCGGCGGCCCCTTCGCTGACTCATACGCGGTTGTGAAGGGCGTGGACAAGATCATACCAGTGGATGTCTACATCCCCGGCTGCCCGCCAAGACCCGAGGCTCTGATCAATGGGATCATGGAACTGCGCAAGAAGATGCGCGCAGAGGTAAGTGGAGAGTGGAAAGCAGGTATAGGCTGTCAGGAGCCAGCACAAGTGGCGGGATGACGCGAGGATTGGGGACTCGGGCGAAAATGTGGTGGAATGAGCGCAAGTTGACGGAAGCAGAGCGGGCTGTACTAGACCGAGCCTGGGAAACGCCTGTTTGTGAATGGCAAGTGTCGGAACAGCGTTACTACTCGCGCAGGTCAGGACTGACCTCCGTAGCTCGGAATGAACTAGTGATGACATTCACAGCTCAGACGGAAAAGGGAGCGTTCATGACAATAAGCAGGAAGCCAGATATTTACGAGTCCGGCGCAGCCTATCATCTTTACGCGGATGTACCAAGTGGATCCACAATTGGGCCACATTACTCCATTGGGCTACATTATGAGACTGGATTGCCGTGGCCCAAGGGTGTACCGCGCGTGAAGGCGCTGTACCAAAGACTCCATAACCATTTCATACAGGCCGTAGAAAGACAACAGGCAGACGAGAAGCGAAAGCGCCAGAAAGACGAAGAAGATGAGGAGCGAAAGCGCCAGAAAGAGCAGAAAGAGAAGGAAGACGACTTCCTGCAGCATTTTTGACGCCAACTGTAAGGGTGGACAAACGCCACAGTTGTAGCTACAATGTACTTACATCAGGCACATTGAGGTGGTCGAAATGAAGACTGTCAACCGAACAAGACTGGTAAAGATAGGCAACTCGCAGGGCATTCGCATTCCGAAGGCCTTGATTGATCAGTTGGGGCTTGGACCTGAGATCGAGCTCGTTGTCGAAAAAGATCACCTGGAGATTCACAGAAGTGCCAATCCTCGCGAGGGCTGGGCGGAGCAGTTGCGCGAGATGGTGGCGGCCGGCGAGGACAAGATGTTGGACCCGGAGACCCCCACCAAGTTTGACGAGGAAGAGTGGGAGTGGTAGTCAGAAGATTCGAGGTCTATCTGGTTGCGCTCGACCCTACGGTTGGCTATGAGATTCGGAAGCCCCGTCCCTACTTGGTCGTCTCTTCGGATGAGGTGAATGCCATAATAGGGACGGTGATCGTTGCTCCAATGACCTCTAAGGGACGTCCCTTCCCTATGCGTGTAGCCTGTGAGTTTGCAGGCAAACCGGGCTTGGTGGTGCTCGACCAGTTGAGGGCAGTAGACAAGACACGCCTGTTGAAAAGACTTGGTGTGATAGACGGGTCAGTACATCGCGCAGTATTGGATACCCTTGCGCATATGTTTGCGGAATGACCGTTGCCGACAGCTAACCGCTAAGGAACTCTATGTCCGAACCAATCGAAAACGCAATACGCGATTCCTTCCCCGACGCCGTGCTCGAAACCACCGACGTCTTCGGGATTCCCAACGTCAAAATCACGCCGTCGAGCCTGCTTGCGATCTGCGAGAAGCTGCACTCGGAGCCTGAGTTGGCGTTCGATTACCTCGCGGACATCACCGCCATCGACTGGCGGGACCGCATCGAGGTCGTCTATCAGCTCACGAATCTTGCCAGCAACGCCAAAGTCGCGCTGAGGGTCGATCTGGATCGAGACAAGCCCGAGCTTGATTCGGTGACTTCGGTCTGGAAAGGCGCGGACTACCAGGAGCGCGAGGTATACGATCTGATGGGCGTTGTGTTCAAAGGCCACCCCGACCTGCGCCGAATCTTGCTTCCCGAGGACTGGGAGGGCTACCCCCTGAGGAAAGACTATGTCATCCCGGATTAGAACCGAGCTCGTCGAGATCAATATGGGCCCGCAGCACCCGTCCACGCACGGCGTTTTGCGACTGGACGTGACCCTCGACGGCGAGGTGGTCGTTGACTGCAAGCCCGACGTGGGTTACCTCCACCGCGGCATCGAGAAGCTCGCTGAAATGCGCACCTGGATCCAGTTCATCCCGATTACGGATAGGCTGGACTACCTTGCCAGCATGCTCGGCAACGCGGCTTATGTCGGCGCGGTCGAGAAACTGGGCCAGATCGAGGTCCCCGAGCGCGCGGAGTATATTCGGATCATAATGATGGAACTCCAGCGCGTCGCGAGCCATTTGGTCTTCTTCGGCACGATGGCGCTCGATTTGGGCGCGACCACGCCGTTTCTCTACTCGTTTAGGGAGCGCGAGGACATACTCGACCTCTTCGAGATGGTCTGCGGCGCTCGGCTCACCTACAACTATTTCCGCCCCGGCGGGGTCTCTCGCGACCTGCCCGGCGGGTTTGCCGAGAAAGCCAAAGCCTATATCAAAAAGCAGCGGGAGAAGCTGCCCGAATACGACGATCTATTCACCAACAACCAGATCTTCATCGCCCGCACGCGCAACGTCGGCATCATCAGTGCCGCCGACGCGATCAACTACTCGATGAGCGGCCCATCGCTGCGCGGATCGGGGGTCGCCTACGATGTCCGCACCGCCGACCCATACTCGATCTATGATAAGTTCGACTGGCAGGTAATCACCTACCCCACCGGCGACACGCTCTCGCGGTTCATGGTGCGCGTAATGGAGATCCGCCAAAGCCTTAACATCGTCGAGCAGGCCCTGGACGCGTTCCCCGAGGGCGAGCTCAAGTGCAAGACTCCGATCCGCCTTAAGCTCCCGGCAGGAGAAGTGTATCATCACATCGAATCCGCTAGAGGCGATCTCGGCGTCTATCTGGTGAGCGACGGCGGAGAAATGCCGTATAGACTAAAGTGGCGCGCTCCGTCATTCATCAATCTCGGCGCGCTCAATTCGATGGTGGTGGGCTGGAAAGTCGCGGATATAGTCGCGATACTGGGTAGCCTTGACGTAGTCCTGGGAGAAGTGGACAGATAGAGGCTCCGGCAGCCGGTTCTGACTTCTGACTTCAGACTTCGAACGGAAAGGAGGTGATATGAGATGGCAATCAGAGGCAAGAAACTAAGACCGCTGTTCACGTTCGTATGCTTCGTGCTTGGCGCGCTTGCAGGCAACGTCATCGCCCTGCGATACTTCGCGTTTATCAACAGCTACCTCAGAGGGGAAGGCACGGATATCTTCTGGTTCATTCCCCAGAACCCAACCCGCCTCACGCCGGCCGACATGATGTGGCTGAGGACGGCGTTTATCGTCGTGGGCGGATTGATTGGGTTCATTGTGGAGCGCCTTGCGTTCCACCAGGTTAGCATTACACGCGCCAAGTGGCAAAAGATGGCCCCTCGGGAGAAGGTCTTCTACTTCGCCGGCGTTCCGCTAGGTCTTATACTGACCGTTCTTATCCGCAATATTATCTCCACCCCGGATTGGATTACTGTCGCGATGGCGATCGTGCTCTGCTATGTATCGGTCGTCGCGCTCGAAAGCGTCAAGGAGCAGGCAAGCTTCTACTTCCCCGGCTCAGGGAGTTCGACCAAAAACGACGCCCGCGGTTACCGGCCCAAGCTTCTTGACACCAACGTCATCATCGACGGTCGCATCGCCGACATTTGCCGGGCGGGCTTCGTCGAGGGACCGATCTTCGTGCCCAAGTTCATCCTCGAGGAACTCCAGCAGATCGCCGACTCCAGCGATTCGCTGAAGCGAGCGCGAGGGCGCAGGGGACTGGAGATCCTCAATGCGATGCAGAAGGAAATGGACCTGCAGATCCCCGATCTTGCGGAGGCGGAGATGGGCGAGGAGGTAGATGCGCGGCTGGTGCGGCTTGCGAAGCAGGTAGACGGGGCGATTATCACCAACGACTACAACCTCAACAAAGTCGCGGGCCTGCAGGGCGTGGACGTTCTGAACGTCAACGAGCTCGCCAACGCGGTCAAGCCCGTGGTCCTGCCCGGCGAGGAAATGCACGTAACCATCATCAAAGAGGGCAAGGAAAAGGAGCAGGGCATCGGTTATCTTGACGACGGCACTATGATCGTGGTCGAGGGAGGCCGGCGGCGGCTCGACGAGACGCTGCCGGTGAGCGTCACCAGCGTCTTGCAGACCGTTCAGGGCAAGATGATCTTCGCCAAGATGAAAGAGAACGGAGAATCCGGCGGGAGTCCAATTGACGAAAGCATCCGCTCTTATACCGGCGGCAGGAGCAGGAGAAAGACTCGGTAGGGGGATCAACAAGGTCTTCGTGACCGTGGCGGGCAAGCCCATACTTGCCCACACCCTGTCCGTGTTCGAGGCCACTCAGGCCGTCGGGGAGATCATCATCGTTACCGGTGAGCGCGACATCGAGGCGGCCGGCGATATAGTCGGCCGCTTCGGCTTCGGCAAGGTCACCCACATCGTCGCGGGGGGCGCGCACCGGCAGGACTCCGTGCGCAACGGCCTCGCTCTCGCCACCCTCGACATCATCGCCATCCACGATGCCGCGCGGCCTATGGTCACGACCGAGATCATCGAGCGCTCCATCGAGAAAGCCGAGGAAATGGGCGCATGCGTCGCCGCCGTGCCGGTGATCGACACGATCAAGTCCGCGCGCGAGGGCGCTGTCGCGGCGACGGTGGACCGGAGCATGCTCTACTCCATCCAGACCCCGCAGACTTTCCGCGCGGAGACCATCCGCCGCGCCTACGAGCAGGCCTACGCCGACGGCGTCTATGCGACCGACGACGCGGCGCTGGTCGAGCGATTGGGAGAGAATGTGGCAATCGTGCCGGGAAGCTATGAGAACATTAAGGTCACGACCCCGTCGGACCTGGCTGTCGCCGAGGCAAGACTGGGCAATCTTCAATCTGAAATCTGCAATCTGAAATCTCAAGAACCGCTAGCCCTGAGTAGGCCCGAGGCACGAGGGCCGTATCGAAGGGCGGACTGCCCGGAAATCCGCACGGGCCTTGGCTTCGACGTCCACGCGCTGGTCGAGGGCCGCAAGCTCGTGTTGGGTGGCGTTGAGATCGAGCACGAAAAGGGCCTTCTCGGCCACTCGGACGCGGATGTCGTGTGCCACGCAATAGCCGATGCCTGCCTCGGCGCGGCGGCGCTCGGCGACATTGGCATGCACTGGGCAGACACCGATCCCGCGTATGCCGGCATATCGAGCCTCAAGCTCCTCGCGCATGTCTACGATCTGCTTGCGCGCGATCTCTGGTCTATTGTGAACGTGGACGCGGTAGTCATCTGCGAGCAACCCAAGATCGCCCCGCACAGCCCCGAAATGCGCCGCCGCATCGCCGACGCCATTCACACGACCCCCGACCGCATCAGCGTCAAGGGCACCACCACCGAACGCCTCGGCTCCATCGGCCGCGGCGAAGGCATCGCCTGCCAGGCGGTCGCGACACTGCGAAGGGTGTGATTCGCTGACAGAGAGAATTTCGCAAATTCGTGAGCATCGGGACTTGACAAGTATAACAGTCTTGTTGTATAACACTTGTGTAATACATCAAACCCGTTGTCTAGGAGGTGCCCGTTGATACGCAACATCGTTGGATCACCAGCACGAGGCCCGGACTGCTATGGAAGAGACGCCGAGGTGGAGATCATCTGGTACAAACTGGAGACGGGCCATGTGCTCTTGGTCGCGCCAAGGCGCTTTGGGAAGACCAGCATCATGTTTCGCCTCTACGACGCGCCCAGAGACGGCCGCACAGTCGTCTACATAGACTTGGAGCACATCTCGGACATCGAAGGCTTCTTCATCGAGTTGGTGTCCGCAATGGCTGAGAGGTCCGACCTCCGCAAGTGTCTGGACAAGTGCGGCAAGCTGATCGGGCAAGCCTGGGATTTCTTCAAGGATAACGTTGACAACGTGGGAGTAGGCGATTTCAAGGTTCAGCTTAGAGAAGGAAACACTCTTCGCGACAACTGGCGAGAGAAAGCCGATGAGCTGTTCGCCGCGCTGGATAGCTGTGAAGAGCATTTCGTCATCATGCTCGATGAGTTCCCTATAATGATCCAGCACATGCTGCGGCGAGATCGTGAGGCCGCCGAGGAGTTCCTTTACTGGTTCAGGCATCTGCGCATAGACCCGACAAGCAAGCTGCAGCGCATCAGATTCGTCATCGCTGGTTCCATCAACCTGCAAACTACTCTGGATCAGTACGGCCTTGTTGCCACCATCAACGACCTTGCCACAGTTGAAGTGCGCCCCATTCGTGAGGATCTGGCAGCCGACCTGGTGAAGTTGCTGTTTGCTGGCAGGAAGGTGAGAGTCCCGGACTCAGGGGTCGCGCACATCCTGCGTCTGATAGGACCGCCGATACCCTACTTCGTGCAGATAATGGTGGACAAGGTCAGCGAGGAACACCTCTACTACGGCAAGCCACTGACGCCGGAACTCATAGACCGCGTGTATAGAGACATTCTTCTGGGCAACGCCGCCAAGACAGACTTCCAGTATTACTACTCAAGGCTCAAGGAGTACTACCCGCAAGACGAGTCAGCAGCGAGGGAGCTGCTAAAGGCCTTAGCACAAGCCAGTTCGGTTCCACGAGAGGCTCTCTACACCCTATACGTCGACGCAGTGGGCCACTCCGCGGACAAAGAGGCGTTCTGTCGCTTGCTTGCCACCCTCGAAAACGATTTCTACATCGTGCGACAGGACGGCTCGGACGACTACTGCTTCTTCTGTCCGCCACTCAAGGACTGGTGGCTGAGATACTACGGGTTCTAGCGGGCGAAAGATCGGGGCGCATATATGGCACAAACAACGTTCAAGTACAACCCATCACAACAGAGCGTAGAGGAACTGGAGCAAACCTTTGTGGGCCGCCGGGAGCTCTTGGAGGGCATGCTTGCGGAGCTCAAGGAACAGCCCAAAGGGACCAGCCGGCAGCACTACGTGATCATCGGGCCGCGCGGCATAGGCAAGACAAATCTACTGCTGATGATATACTACGCAGTTAAGCGGAGAAGTGAGCTTGCCGAGAAATGGATCCCGGTCCAGCTTGCCGAAGAGAGCTACTCCGTGCTGAACCTGGCGGATTTCCTGCTAGAGACTCTCAAGGCTCTGTCTGCCGAAATGGGCGAACTGGATGAGCAGATCGCGGCCATTTCGGCGAACAAGGACGATCAGGCGGTGATCGACCGCAGTCTCGATCTGCTCCGCAACGTTGCCGATACGCAACAAAAAGGCATACTGATACTTGTCGATAACCTGGACATGATCCTTGAGGATCAGATGCGAGACCAGATGGAGACCCATCGTCTTCGCAGCATGCTGATGGCGCAGGATTTCATAACCATCATCGGCACGTCGCCCACACTCTTCAACGAGATTACGAACTACGATAGCCCGCTCTACAACTTCTTCAAGACCATCAACCTCAAGGAACTATCCGCTGAGGAGATGGAGGAACTGATCGCTAAGCGCCTGACGATGGAAGGCAAGCCCGATCAAGCGGCGGCGCTGGCCCAGTACCGCCCGCGCCTACAGGCAATAGGGCACCTGACGGGCGGGAATCCAAGACTTCTGCTGATGCTGTACCAGATGTGCGAGCACGGTGCAATACCGGAGGTGAAACAGGCATTGGAGAGCCTGCTGGACGACCTTACTCCATACTTCAAGCACCGAATGGAGTCGCTCGCCCCGCAGATGCGCAAGGTGCTGGACACGTTGGCGAGGGCTGACCACGCCCTGACACCGACCGAAATCGCGCGCGAAGCAAGGGTGGACGTGAAACAGGTCAACGTTCAGCTTGCGCGGATGAAAGATGAGGGCTTGGTCACTGCGACTCCCGTGCGCGGCAAGCGTAGCACTTACTACGACATCACTGAGCGTCTGTTCAGAATCTGGTACAAGATGCGGCTTTCACGCAAGGACAGAAACGAAGTGTATTTCCTGGCTGAGTTCTTCGAGGCGTGGTATCAGGCGGAAGAGATGTTCACCCTCATTACAGGACTTGGCGAAAGGTTCGAAGCAGTGCTAGCCGACGGCGATCAGCACGGAGCGCAGCGCCTCTTGGAATCAATCCAGTTGATGGAGCTAGCCTCGACCGACTCGGATGTCAGGTTTGCCGCGTTTCTCCGGGAATGCGAGATGCTGCTGCACCTTGGGAAGCCAGCGGAAGCTGCCGACAAGCTTGAACAAGTGTTCGAGAAGTATTTTGACCCGCATATGCTGGCTGATCTGATGGGCGTGCTCACACAACTGAGGATGCAATCAGGTCAGTGGGACATGGCCCTGCGATGTGCCGAGAAGGCGTTCGGCGCACTTGAGGAATCCAAAAGAAAAAGTCTCTGCAGCATTATGCTGTCCCGGTACGAAGCAGAGCACGTGGGTGCACTATTCGGGGCGGCTCGACCACGGCTTACTGCGGCGCGACCACTGTTCATTACTGTTGGACAGGTTCTGGGGGCGCTAGACAGAGACGATGGCGCCATGGCCACCATTCTGTCGGATATCGGGGCCGAGGCTGCTACGTGGTTGGTATTCGGATGGTGGCTGTGTGCATTGGGCCGGTTCGCAGCCGCCTCCAGAGCCTATGCGACAGCGGAAGAGAGGGCAGCGTTCGCCGGTGACGCAGAACTAGCACGGAAAGCCGGGATCTCGCACTTGGCCGCTAGCATTCTGTCCTTGAGGCTTGAACCAGCGTCCAGCCCCCCCCCGATGGGTGCTGCCGAGGTCTCGGTCACAAAGCCCCAGGAATCGGAGCTGTGGTTGGCAACTCTAGGGATGATAGCCCTTTGGCTGGACGTATACTTTGCGGCTCACGGTTTCGAAGGCCCATCCCCCATTCCGGAGGTTACCGAACGGGACTCGATGATCGACGTCATCTTGGCGAGCGTTGCCGATGCAGTTGCGCTCAAGAATGCGACCAACGTCGAACGCGTGGCAGCCCAATTCGGCGATGATCGCACAAAGGTTGCCGAACGATGGGTCAGCATCTTCGAGTCCAACCACGTGGTGTTCGCAACCGTTTTGAGATTAGTAGAGCTCGGGCACAACACGGTGGATAGGCATCCTAAGATCGACTTTGGTCTCCTCCGCAAGCCGGGGGAGCGAAAGAAGCACAAGGGCAAGTAAATCTCTATGCCTCAGACTGTGCGTACTCCGCGACTTCGGCACGGCCCTGGACTCCAGCCTGTTCCCAACCCGTGAACAACATCTAACCGAAATATACCACCAATTTCCCTGCAAAAGGGCCTAGTTGTCGTACTGTGTACATGGGGGAAGTCTTCAGTTGACAGTCATCAGCCCTCAGTTCCCAACGGCCCTTCCCTACTAATGACTCATGACTAACGACTAAGAACTGTATTAGACCGCCAAAACGAAATCCCGCCGCCCAAAATCTGAGCGTGGGCTGAGCGTGAGCCGAGGGGCAATTCGTTCGTACAAAAACCCGATTTTCCCTCGTGCGCAATGACCCCAAACGAACCCAAGAACCCTGCCCTCGACAAGCGCACGCTTGGCAGGTCGCAGAGTATTGAGTATAACCCTTCAGTGGCTGATCGGAGGGTGAGCGTATGATGACGGATGAGTCTTCGGGTTTTTCCAGAAGAGAGTTCTTGCGGCGGGGCGGGATAGCGCTTGCGGGAGCGGCGCTGGCATACACGGTGCCGGGCATTATCGCGCACGCGTCGTCGGAAAAGGGCGGAGTGCAGATGGACGACCAGGGGCATTTGGACTGATCCCCCCATTATGAGTACATCCGGCAGATATTGAACGCGGGGTGTAAACGGCCGCCCGATATGCACCACTTGAGAGGTTCGTTAGCCGCTGCAGAGGTATGGTTCTAGGGAGTTTGCGAAACCGTGTCTTGCTGGGTTTGGCACGATTCTTGCACTTTATGAAGTCATAAGCCATTCAGATGGAACCGAAACGGAGGCTATTGCTATGAGCGTCGCATCAAGAATAATCGTGTTCGTCGTCGCGCTGGGCTTAGTGTCTTTTCCTGCCCTTGCGGGAAGCGTAAGCATAGTGGAGAAATTCCCTGACACCCAGGGACAAAACGATTTCTGGGCGCAGGAGTACAGTGCGGCGTCGGGGTTCGCTGATCTGGCGCACTGGTATACTCAGGGTTGGTACGATTCACCTTTGTACCCGTATCCGCATATGCACGTGTCTGGCTCGAACATATTGATGCATCCGAGCGATGACAAGTATGTGGTGATCAGCTATCAAGCGCCACACACCGGGACGTATGAATTTAATCTGACGTTTAGCGACGGCACCGGCGGGGCAGGAGGAGGCTGCACGACGCGTGCCCTCGTTTTCAGGAACTCGGACGCGACTCTGCCGCTGATGGAAGGCAATGTCGCGTTGAACACACCAGCCTATCTGGTCGGCTCAGTGCATCTGGATGCAGGACAGTTCCTGAGGATAGCCCTTGATTCGGGGGACAATATGAACTCCGATGCCACCCTCCTATCCGGAACCATTGGGATGCCTGAGCCGGGCTCGATGGCAGCGATGGGGTTCGGACTTGCCGGTCTCCTTGTCCAAGCACTGCGACGCAAGAGATGATCGGATAGCTCTCGATTACATATGGGCAAGAATACGATGCCGGTCTTGTTGAACACAAACGAAGGCCGGCATTGTTGTCATGGTCCTCAACACAGTTCGGCGTCTCGTCGGCACGGAACGGGCTGTGTCGTCAGATCTGGGGTCAGTTGTGACGAAACGAAAGTCCCACCAAGACCGATCGTATCTGCTTTCTCCTGCTCGTCGTGTTTGACTTCCTCGTCCGATTGCCATATAATCACCTCAGTCTGCAGTCCGTGCTCACCCGGTGGCTGCTGGCTCCACACATGAGTCTGGTGCCCGAATCTACGGAAAGGATCATTAACTTGGAAAGTCGTTGCGCCGAGCGGTTTCGAAATCCTGTTCCTATGCCACTGGACGCGTCTGAATGGTGTAAGCGGCTGTCTGTGGTCCAGTTCGTGAACGCATATTACCAGATCCGAGACTGTCTGGCTTACGGTCCATGCAGCGTGCTCATTGTAGGAGTCGGCCACGGGCTAGAGAAAAGTCTACTCGCGGAGAAGTACGGCATCGCGGTGACTACTCTGGACATAGACCCTGGATTCGATCCCGATTTTGTGGGAAGTGTCCATGATATGGACATGTTTGCCGAACAGCAGTTTGATGTCGTAATAGCATCGCACGTACTAGAGCATTTGCCGTTCAGTCTTTTTGACCAGGCTTTGGGTGAGCTTACGCGAGTCGCGAGGCATGCAATCGTATATCTGCCGTTCGGAGGTAGACACAACGAGATCAAGCTTGTGACTGTGCAAAGGGTGAAAGAGCTTTGTCTTCGCTTTTCTTTGCCTCCAATAAGGAACTGGAGAATAACGGGTGAGGAGCCAGTATTGCAGGGCGGCCACCATTTCTGGGAGATCGGTTACCGGGGATTTGGTCTAAAGAGAGTGCAAGGGGTCATGGAAAAGCACTTCGTGGTCGACAGGACATACCGGAATCCCGAATGGCTTTACTCACAGAATTTCCTGCTTACTTCCAGGCGTGTGCCGGACTGGACACCGGATCCGCGCTTTTTTTGCTATTCAAGCTTCGAATTCCACCATGGCTGAGGCTTCGCGCTTGATGAGTGTATTCTGGTCATCAGCTTGCCCAGCGCTTTCCGTATTGGAGTCCAGATCTTGAAGTCACAACAGGTAAGCGTTCGGCGAAGATATGCGACGGGGGTAGCGTGGACTACGGCGGCATCCGTGGTCGCTCAAGGCGGAGTCTACGCCTGCTCCATCATCACAGCCCGCATTCTTGGCCAGCAGGTGTTTGGACAGTTCGCGATGGTGCAGTCGACGGTGGCATCCATGGTGAACTTTACCAGCCTTGGTTTGGGCACCATTTCAACCAGGTGTGTATCCCAGCTTAAGTCGAGTGATCCGGAGCGGTTGGGCAGGACGCTCGGGCTGAGTTCTTGGACAACGTTGATCACAGGAGTGATCTCCGCCGCCGGGCTGATGATCTTCGCTCCGTATGTTGCCCGGGGGATGTTCCACGCGGAGCATCTTGCCGGTGATCTCAGGGTCGTCTCGCTCTATCTGCTCTTTCTCACGATGAACGTCCACCAATCGGGGGCGATGCTGGGATTTGAGGCTTTTCGCCAGATGGCGCGGCTGAATCTCATGCAGGGTGTGACCGCCGTCGTGTGCACCCTGCTCCTGGTAACCTGGTTCGGACTGCGCGGCGCGGTCTTGGCCGTGACCGTGACTGCGGCACTCGTTTGGCTGTATTATCAAAAGGCTCTTAGATCGGAGTGCGCAAGCCAGGGCGTTCGGGTCGATTACTCGAATGCGTGGGCGGAGCGCGATGTGTTGTCACACATGGTGCTTCCCGCGAGTCTCTCCGGAGGTGTTGGCTGGATCTGTGTGTTGTCGGGCAACGTGCTGTTAGCCAGGCTTCCGGACGGGTTCTCCCAAATGGCGCTATACACTGCTGCCAATACCATGCGGCTGCTCATAGTATTTCTGCCCCAACTGACAACGAGGGTGGTAGGTCCGATCCTGTGCAACCTTCAGGCGACCAACGACACGAAGAACTACCGCAAGGCCTTCTGGATGAACCTCAAGATAAACACTGCAGTTGCTACGGTTGGGGCGATAGCGTTGGCCGTTGCCGCCCCGCTATTGCTCAGTTTGTTTGGTAAAGGCTTTAGCAGTGGCGGGACGATTGCCGGCTTGCTGCTTGCGTCTTCGGTCGTCGAGGTTGCCGCCTGGTGTGTCGCGCAAGCGTGGTACAGTCACGGGAAGTTCTGGTGGGCTTTCGGCTCTAATGTTGCCTGGGGTGGCTGTCTCTTGCTGCTGATGGTAGTCACTGTCCCCAAGCACGGGGCAGTCGGCCTTGCATTCTCCTACCTGGTTGCGTGGGTTCTAATACTTGCCATCGTGAGCGTTATGGCCGTGATTCTCTTCCGGCGTAATGGGGTTGAAATAGAAGGTCCAACCGACAATGCCGTACTTTAGCATAGTTGTGCCGGTGTACAATCGAGCGCATTGTGTTGCAAGGGTTCTGGAAAGCTGCATTCGTCAGGACTTTCGCGACTTCGAAGTGTTGGTGGTCGACGACGACTCCACGGATGACTCCGTCGAAGTCATTCGGAGCTTCACGGACCCTAGAATCAAGCTACTGCGCCACGACAAAAACCGCGGCGTCTTGCCTGCCAGGAACACGGCTTTGGACGCAGCTACCGGCGAATGGGTTGTCTTCCTCGACAGCGACGATGAGCTGGTTCCCAACGGTTTGGCTACGATGCACAAGTATGCGGTCGCAAGTAGCCCTGACATCGGCAGAATGATGTTCATGTTCAGGGTGGACACCGGGGTAATATCGCCGGACCCGCCGCTGGGGGACGAGACGTGGGACTATGAAGACTACTTGCGATGGGGTGCGAAAGGCCTAAGACGCAGCGATGCATCGAACTGCGTTAGACGCGACCTGTGCAACATGTTCCGCTTCGCGGATCGAAAGCACGTCGCCTCGTTTGAGGCCCTGTTCTGGCTTGATTGCTCCAAGAGCATGGCTACGCGTACAGCGCCCGAGTGTGTGGCTATCATACATACCGATGCCGACAACAGATCCCATCGGCAGTCTATACGCCAAGTGATAGATGCAGCGCAGGATGGGATTGCGTGCTATGCGCAGATTCTATCGACTCATGGAGACGCGATGAGGAAGATATGTCCCCAGTGGTACTACTCATATGTGAGAATGGCGGCGCTGAGTCATGTCCTCAAAGGGCATAGGCTGTTGGGTACTCGCTTCGAATGGGAGAGCTTGCGGGACAACCCGTTGTCGTTGTTCGGATGGGCTTCTCTACTGGCGGGGCTTGTCGGCCCCATACCCGCAGCGATTCTTACGATTGCCAAGATACGGTTTTGCCGAAGATTCGGATACCCACGTCCTACCTCCTAGCAGAGCAGCAAGTCTTGGAAATGCGTGTCCAGCAGGAAACTGCGGTCGTCTTGCCGAATACTGGATTCAGGGTGTGCTGCATCTAGCATGCATCATCGTCTTGCGATCAGTCTGGCAAGAGTGTCGCGGGGCACGCTAAAGCGTTTTGTCGTGCGGCACGGGAATGGATGCAGCTTGAGGCATGAACTCCGGGGGGGTCTGTACCTGTGACCAAGGTTTTGCATATAGTGGGTACGCTTAACCATGGCGGGGTCGAGAGCTGGCTCAAGCAGGTTGTCGAGTGCATTGACAGATCGAGCTTTCAACTGGATTTTCTGAGCTTCACTCAGAAGGAGTGTTCTTATGATGCGGACGTTCGTGCACTGGGTGCCAAAGTGATTGCCTGTCCTCCCCCCTCACACCCCTTGGCGTTCGCGCGAGGGTTCGCTCGGGTCCTGAACGAACACGGCCCATACGATGTCGTGCATAGTCACATTCACTTCTGCAGCGGTTTCGTGCTGTGGCTTGCCCACCGTGCCGGAGTTCCGATGAGGATTGTGCATAGTCACAGTGATACCCGCTCTGAGGATAGCGAATTGGGCATGCCAAGACGCGCATATACTGCGGTGTCGAAGTGGCTGATAGGGCGTTATGCCACGAAACATTTGGCTGCCAGCAAGCTGGCCGCACGCGCCCTTTTTGGTGAAGATTGGGAACAGCGCAGTGGTGCCCGGCTCCTGTATTGTGGTATTGACCTGAGTCAGTTTCGTCAAGCGGTGGACAGAACCCAGGTCCGCAAGGGACTTGGCTTGCCGGATGGTGCCGTCGTGCTTGGCCACGTCGGGCGCCTTGTCAAGGTTAAGAACCACTCGCTCGTTCTTGAGGTTGCCCAGCGGCTCGTCAGCCGGAGAAGTGACGTGTTCATTCTGCTCGTAGGTGAAGGTCCAATGCGTCCAGAGATAGAAGCCGGGCTTCGCAGTCGCGGGCTTGAGAGCAATGTGCTACTGCTTGGCTCCAGGCGCGATGTTCCCAGGCTGATGCTGGCGGCGATGGACGTGTTCGTCTTTCCTTCGCACTGTGAGGGACTCGGTCTTGCCGTGGTAGAAGCTCAGGCTGCTGGACTGCCCTGTGTAATATCAAGTGCCATACCGCAAGAGGTGGAAGTTGTGCCGCAGATGATAAAGAGGCTGTCGGTTTCCGATCCCGTCGACGCTTGGGCCGACGCTATCGAGGAATCTGCCCTGCGGGGCCGCCGATTGAGCCAGTCGGAAGCGCTCGCGATTGTCGAGTGCAGCCATTTCAACATTACCGCCAGCGTTCGCGAGTTGGAGCGAGTTTATGCGAGAGAAGTCTGAGGTTCTGTTGGCTCGGGATCGCAACTGGCTGCTCTTCGTGCATTGTGTGCTCTGCCTCGCAGTGTTCTCGCTGATCGTCGCAGTCAACCTGCTCGATATTGAGGATAGCTAGTCACGCCGTCATTATGCAGGGAAATCAGAATTGGCGACGGGGCAATAGTGGCAGCTTCTGCTGTAGTCACGAAGGATGTTGAGCCCTACACCATCGTCGCCGGCATTCCGGCAAAGCCTCTCAGAAAGCGCTTTTCCGAAGCTGAGATCCGGCATCTCCTGGAAATGCGCTGGTGGGACAAGTCCGTTGACGAAATACGGCTGCTCAAAGAGATATTTCTTTCGAAGTCAGACTGGATGCGTGATCTAGGGGAGAGTTCGGCAGCACATGATGCTAGATAGTCCTTCACTCATCCGCATACTGCAAAGATAGCCCACTGTAATTCGGTGAAGGGTTAGACGCGCAGGTCGTAATGGTCGTTGGGGATAGCAATGGTAGATAATGATGAAGTTATGGTGGCAGAAGACATTGGCCAGACAAGGCCGTGGTTGGCAAAAGCCTTGTTACTGGCGATCATGTTTGGCAGTGCCACTCTCATTTGGTTCCAGGGGTCTAGCGACCAGCTTGATCTAGATCCCAGAATCCAAAAGCTGAGATTTCTGCTTGTCGGTGCCACTATTTTGGCGTTAGTCTTCAGATGTTCCCTCAGATTCAGGATTCCCAAAACCGGAGGGATAGTCTTATGGACGTGGATAGCGTTCAGCAGCTTTGTGCTAGTGTCTTCCGTGGCGCATCAAGAGGGCTCATCTGCAATCGGTGGCCTATGGCTTCTATTCGGGATCCCATTCCTGTTCTTTTCTGTGTTGCCCCGATCTCTCGGACGTTACGCTGGAAGAACCATCGTAGTTGCACTGCTCTTTGGACACTTGCCTTATGTCGTGATATCCCTTGCCACCGTCCCCGTGACACCATTTGCGTATATGGGTGTATTTGGCAACCCAAATGCGATGGGGGCGACGGGAGCAATGTTGGCAGCGGGCCTTTTTGCACTTCTGCATGCCTCGCTACACCCCGACAACTCACGACGTGCAACTCTTGTGCTGGCGTTCGGTCTCATCGCTACATTCGCCCTGATTCTGATTTCCTGGTCTCGCACCTCATTGCTGAGCTTTGTCGCAATGTTCCTGACATTTTGCTTAGCCGTGATCTCTTCTTGGAATACGAACCGGACACCTGTGCTGAAGATCCTAGCATCAGTAGTGGCAATAGTACTGTTGTTTGTTTGGTTAGGGGGATTGGCCTCTTCATATGGGGAACTAGTTACCACGGTTACCGCGGGCGTAGAAGGCAAGACAGGGACCTCCGGCAGAGATGTGATATGGCAAAAGGCGTTTAGCGAGATAAGCATGCTTGGCTATGGGAAGGATTACTTCACATCTGTGTTCGGATTGGGCGCACATAATGTATTTGTGGAGTATCTTGGAGAATACGGCATAGTGTCATCGCTTTGTCTGTTCTGTTGCGCGTTAATGAGCGTTTTCTCTGCGTATGTATACGCGACCAAGCAGGCCGGGCAGAATCCTTACGCGTTTGCGCCACTTATCGTGATCATTAGTTTCTGGGTGATGTCTCTAGGCGAGAATATGTTTGGCCTATTGGGCAACGGGCTCACCCTCGCGTGTATGCTGTCCATCGGGACGATTATCCAAGGAGTCGATCAGGATTGAGACCAAGTGCGATGTTTGCGGAAATTCAATGTCAGTCTTGCCCGCAGAGAAAATGCGCGCAGCAATCCGTAGTTATACAATGATAGGCACTACTCGTCCAATTCGCGTAATGCAGGTGGTTGGTAGCATGAGCCCGGGCGGCACAGAAACATGGTTGCTGAACGTTCTCTCGCACATCGACCGAAGCCGCTTTCACATCGACTTCCTTGTGCACAAAATGGAACAATGTGAGTACGACGATGCAGTTCGGGCTTGCGGCAGCCAGATTATCCCCTGTCCAGGAATATCCCGACCGTGGGTGTATGAGAGGAATCTGAGCCGAATACTAGAGCAGTGCGGTCCGTACGATATCGTGCATAGCCACGTACATCACTTCAGCGGTATCGTGCTCAAAACGGCAAGAAGAGCCGGCGTCCGTGTCCGAATTGCACATAGCCACAGCGATACCAAGCACACAAACAAGCAAGCAAGCATTTGTCGCAGACTGTATCTTAACATATCCGCAAGGTGGATTCAGCAAAACGCCACTCTTAAGCTTGCTGCGAGCCATCTCGCCGCAAGCGCGCTGTTTGGTGATACATGGGAAACAGATCAGAATACCCTTATACTGTACTGTGGGGTAGACCTTGCTCCATTTCGCCTGCCTGTGGACCGAAACGATGCGAGAAAGCAGCTTGGAATTCCGGAGAAAGCGCTTGTACTCGGAAATGTAGGCAGACTGGTGAATGTTAAGAATCATTTGCTCATTCTGCGGGCGGCAGCGAAATTGGTTGAACGAGGTCTGGACGTTCGTGTCTTGCTGGTGGGAGACGGGCCACTGCGTTTGGACATTGAGAGGGAAACTCATGAACTGGGATTGGGTGGGCGAGTTGTGATGACGGGATTCAGATCAGATGTGGCACGGATCATGCGCGGAGTGATGGACGTCTTTGTGTTTCCTTCACACAATGAAGGACTTGGTCTCGCTTTGATAGAAGCACAGGCGGCAGGCCTTTCCTGTATGATTTCCGACGCGATTCCGGAGGAAGCGGATCTGGTTAAACCAATGATCCGGCGGCTGGCAGTATCGGCTCCGGTTGAGGACTGGGCTGATGAGATAGAGCGCTTTCACAAGCGGCACGCGAAGACAGATCAGGCTGAGATGTTGCGTGTCGTGGAACAGAGCCCTTTCAATATCAGAGCAAGCGCGCGCGAATTGCAGGAGCTATATGCCATCGCCACAATGTAGATTAGGCGATAGGAACCGACCCGTGCGTTTCTCTCGGATGAGGGATCTAGGAATGAGAGGTATCAATTGTCCGTAGTCACCATAGGAATACCAATCTATAACGCGGAGAGAACTTTGCCGGATGTTCTCCGCTCCGTATTTGCCCAGTCACTGCAGGACTGGGAGCTGATCATGGTGGATGACGGCTCCACCGACGGATCGCTCTTGATTGCGCAGTCAGTCAAAGACGGCCGCGTGCGCGTGGTGACAGATGGGCGAAACCTGGGGTTGGAGAACAGGCTGAATCAGATCACACAGATGGCGCGGAGCCCTTTGATAGCGCGAATGGATGCCGACGACCTTATGCACCCTGAGCGGCTAGCCGCGCAAGTATACTTGCTCGAGAATCATCCGGAGCTTGATGCCGTTGATTGTGGTGTCCTCATCATTGACGGCCAGGGTCGGCCGACGGGAGCGCGGCCATCCAGGCAACTTGGCACGAGCCCTTACGAAGCGCTGCAGAATACGCTCATGGTGCATCCGTCAGTCACTGCAAGGGCCAAATGGATGCTCGAGAACCCGTATGATCTTGCTTACCCGCGGGCAGAGGACTACGAACTCTGGGTTCGTACCGTCGCGCGCTCGCAGTTTTCACGGATCGCCGTTCCTCTGTACTTTTACCGCGAAGTTGGCTGGGAGCCGTTCCCATTCTTGCGCAAGTACCTGAAGAGCGCCGTAAGTGTGCGAGCTGCGATCCGTAAGCATGGCCCCGGTTTGGTCGGTCGGCGCAGGGTGGCGCAATTGCTGGTGCGGTCCTATGCCAAGTGCCTTGTTTTCCGCGCCTGCACAGTCGTGGGCAAACAGGAACTCCTGATCCGTGCCAGAAGCGGGGAGCTGACTCCAGCGGAAAGGGCGGAGGCCGAAGAGATAATCCGCAGGGTGAGAGCGACTGTTGTCCCAGGACTGGAGAGTCCTGCATTGTTGTAGCGCGTGGGACAACGGTTCATAGGGTCGCGCAAGCCTTCGGGAGGAAATGCGTGGGCGCTTGTCCAACTATGTGGCGAGCCCTTCGATGTGCGCAGTGAAGGACAAACTCGAATTGCACGAGGGAATCAATATGCGAACCACATTACTAGCATCAATGCTCGTCGTCTTGGCATTGACCGCTTTGCCTGTCCGTGGCGCGGATGGCAAAGAGGATACTGTCATCCGGTGGCTCGCGCGCTGAGATGGCCGCATTCGTCGCTATAGTAAGTCTCCTCGCCCACAACGTGACGGAAGTGTTCTTCTATTCCCCAGTTCTGATGAGCATGGTGATGCTCATAGTAGCTCTGCCAACCGCGGTCTCGTTAAACGAGTCTACCTCGCCTTGTGATGCTTGACATCATCTCGGCAAGCAAGTAGAATCATTGAGGCCCCGTGTCGAAGGAACAGGACGCAGCATTGTCGCGCGCCTTGCGACGTGTTTGGATTTCACGTGGCTAGGGCGAGCGCGGGGAAGGGTATTGGGCGAGATTGGAAAGCAAGGAATATCAAAACGACGAGACTCTTGATCTAAGCGTCCTGGTGGCGTCTCTGCTTTCAAAATGGAAGCTTCTGCTGCTGTTTTTGCTTATGGGATGCGCCGTGGGCTTCACCGCAACCAGATTCGTGCCCAACACCTATCAGTCCACCGCAGTTATCTTTGCCAAACAAAGCCACTCCTCCGACATGCTGCGCAATCTTCCCATCTCCCTGGGTTCCGGCGACGGCGGGACCTCGGGCTACATTACTGCTATATTGCAGAGTCAGACGTGTCTGCGGAGGGTCATCACCCGCCTCGACCTGCTCAACAACCCCGTGTTCACGCGCGGCAAGAAAATGACAACTGACGAGGTCATCGAGCGTCTTGAGAAGACTGTGGATGTCAAGGACAACAGGTCAGGCAGCACCTATATTACTGTAAAGGCTTGGAGCCCGCGCCTGGCTGCCGACATAGCCAACGCAATGGTCGACACTCTGGGCGGCTTGGTGGTAAGGACGTCCAAGCGCAAGGCCGATTTTATCGCCGCAAGGTTGGATGAGACTACAAGGGATCTGCGGAATGCGGAAGACGAGATGCAGCATTTTGCGGAGAAGACCGATGTGGCGTCTATTGACGAGCAGACTAAGGACATGGTTAAGGAACTCGGCGAACTAGATGGTCGTCTGCTGTCTTTGGACGTGGAACTGGAGGAAGTCAGCAGTCGCCTCTCCAACTCCGGCGAACTGGAATCGCTTGTGGACTTGGAGGTGCGGAAGAAGGCCATAGAGTCCAGCCGGTCCGTTGTGTCGGCGAGAAAAGCCGAGTTGCAGAACAAGCTGGAGAGTATTCCGGAAGTCGCGGCGAACTACGGCCGCATCCAACGCAAGATGATGGTTCTCTCTAAGACATTTGAAATCCTGACTCAGCAGTATCAAGTGGAGCGCATCACCCAGCAGGGCGAAGACGGCGACTATCAGACAATCGACCGTGCACGTCCGAACAAGAAAAAGGTGGCCCCGCGCACGATGGCTAGCATTGCTTCCGGTGGAATGCTGGGGATGGTGTTAGGCGCTCTTGTTGCTAGTGCGGGCGCCGGTCGCCGGAAATACAAAAAGGATCAATGATTGGTGGTCGATAAGCAATGAGACTCACAAGATTCCTGGTCGCAATAAGTATATTGCTGGCAGTGTGTCCGGCAAGCCACTCTGAAGCACAACAGTCGAATGTGAACCAGAAGAAGGAGAACTCCGCGAATGAGGGAGCGGTGCCCGAATTCACTGTGGCCGAAAAGACCAAGAAGTCCGAGGAAGTCTTCGAGCAGCAACTAGTGGAGCTCGCAAAAGAGATCCTCTCCATTGAGACACGCGTTGCCGATCTTCGCAAGCGCGCCGATGCGCCGCCGCAGTGGGAAGTAGAACAGGTAGAGAAAGACCTTAGTCTCCTTGACCAGCAACTCACCAAA
>Ga0209226_10000288_pt1 | contig 30927 bp, 20 predicted proteins | sample BarGraNGADG00212_2_FD_184497 | JGI IMG/M metagenome (GOLD analysis project Ga0209226, IMG submission 184497) | Arctic peat soil microbial communities from Barrow, Alaska, USA - Barrow Graham LP Ref core NGADG0011-212 (SPAdes) (version 2) | ecosystem: Environmental > Terrestrial > Soil >...
ATCCTTCTCAGAGTTGATGGCGTATACAGCGCTGACCCTGAGAAGGATCCAAAAGCAGTAAAGTTTGATAAAATTACCTACGAAGAGGTCATTAACAAACGATTGAAAGTTATGGATTCTACTGCTTTTACCTTATGCAGGGATAACAATATGCCAATGATCGTATTTGATATGAATAAACCTGGAAATCTGATTAAACTGGTAGATGGGGCCAGTATTGGAACTCTGGTAAGCAATTAAAAGGATTTTTGTGATTCCGTCTATTTTACTATTTTTGTTCTGCCTGTAATAAAAAGCATAAAAAGACAGGGACTTATTTAACAGCTAAGATTATCTAACACTTGTAATATGAACGAAGAAGTAGAACTGATAACAGAAGAGACCAGGGACAGAATGGAAAAAGCTATTGAACATCTTGAACATGAACTTGCAAGGCTTCGTGCCGGAAGATCAAACCCTGCTCTGCTCGATGGTATTACAGTCGACTATTATGGAGTTATTTCACCGCTAAGCCAGGTTTCCAATATAAATACTCCCGATCCTAAGACAATTCTTATTCAGCCCTGGGAAAAAAATATGCTGGGGATAATTGAAAAAGCTATTATGGCTGCAAATATCGGACTCACACCTGTAAATAACGGGGAACTTATCCGCCTCAGCATCCCTCCACTCACAGAAGAAAGACGTCATCAGCTTGTAAAACAAGTACGCAACGAAGGAGAAACAGCTAAAATAAGTGTACGCACAGCCCGTAAATGGGCCAATGATGAACTGAAGCAACTTTTGAAAGACGGACTGCCTGAGGATATGGAAAAAGAAGCTGTTGACATTGTACAGGAAATGACCCACTCTTACAATACGAAAATCGATAAGATTATGGCGTTAAAGGAGAAGGATGTGATGACGGTGTAGGGTCTCTCCCTTTACCTGCCCGGGGGAGGTTAAATAATTGCCTTCTTGCCTTCGTTTAATGAGACTTATATAAAAGCCTTTCATCCAGATTATTAAGTATTATTTTATCTAAAGTCCAAATAAGGTGCTTATTATCTGTAACAGCCTTGGAGAGAATTGAATCAATTAAACCAATTCCAATATTATGATAATTCATTTTATTAGCAAAATCTGCTGATTCAATAAAAAAACCTTCCAAAAATTTAATTTTGGGTAGTACTTTCCAGTAAGATAAAATCATATTTCTTTCATTATCGCTTCTTGAACCGTAAAGAAGTTCTGCGAAAACTGGTTCGATAGTTATCACGTTTTTGTTTTCCAACAATGATTCTATTTCATTGACAAAAACAGGATTTGATTTAAAGAATTCAATCCAAATAGTTGTATCTACTAAAATCATATTTACCGTGTATTGCGTAATGTTTCTGCGTTAAAACCATCTGCAAACTGTAAAGGGTTTTTACGTACCTCTCTATTCAATTTTTGAATCCTTTTAATATAAAGCCAATCAGAAAGAGCCTTTATAAGACTATCTGTGATGTTTTTTCCTTTTGTATATTCCTGGACATCGTTAATTATATCATCAGGAATCAATGCTGTTACTTTCATATAATACGATTTTATAATACGATACAAAATTACGATAACATAATCGTATTTACAAATTTATTTTGAATTTTTTTGCTTGTAAAGCGTAACAGCTGCAGAAGCTTTCTTTTTGTTGTAAGATCCTGCCGGTCTTCCTCCTTTTACAACTCTCGTCCTGGCAGCTTCTATTCCAAATATTGTTCTCTCCCGGAAACTTTCTCCTGGAAGATCCTTTCACAACCGGCTTTTTTAAGCGCATCTGTCTGTAAATTCAGAATTTGTTCCCAGGTAGAAACTCTGACGTATCCCAAAATCATAATAGTTCTAATATATGTACAAACAAAGATAAAAAGCACTTTGATTGATAAATAAAAAGCGCTTAATCGAACTTTTTATTTTTAAAGACCACCTTTGGCCGGAGTTAGGTGCCCGTTGATTAGTTATGTATGCTAATCTTTATTTGAATGGCCAAATGTGGTCAAGATGCCCGGCTTTTACACTGAGGGGGCAGATTTCTTAAATAAATTAATTATTTTATCGTATAATAGCTTTTCGTCAACAGGTTTTGAGATATAATCATTCATACCTACAGCTTTGCATTTTTGTAAATCAACCGTGGTTACATCAGCAGTTAAAGCGATGATGGGGATTTTAGAATTCATTTTGTTACGAATGTATTCTGTAGCTTCAAACCCATTCATCTCAGGCATCTGCAAGTCCATCAATATAATATCGTAAGATTTATTTTGTAGTTTTTCGATGGCTATTTTTCCGTTACCTACTATATCGTGTTCAAAACCAAAATCGTCCAATAGCGTTTTCATCAGTAATTGATTGAGTGCAATGTCTTCTGCTACCAATACTTTTATGTTTATAATTTCCTTATCCAATTCCACTATTCCTGTTTCTGTTTCAGTTTCAGCTTCCGCATTTGTTTTCTGAAAAGGTAAAATAAAACTAAAAGTAGAGCCCTCATTAATTTTGCTTTTTACACTAATGCTTCCACCCTGCGGTTCTACTAATTGTTTAACAATGGCAAGTCCTAATCCCGTTCCCCCATATAACCTTGCAGTTCCGCTGGTAGCCTGCTGAAAGTTCTCAAAAATATGTCCTATCTTTTCTTCTGCAATTCCAATTCCGGTATCAGTAACTGCAAATTCAATGGTTGCTTTCTTTTCATCTTCATTCAGCAAATGAACACTTACTGTAATTTTTCCTTTGTTTGTAAACTTTACTGCATTACTCACAAAATTTAAAATAATCTGGTGCAAACGCACCGGGTCGCCAACCAACACCTCAGGAATTTTGTTATCGTATTCTTTAACCAACTCTAAATTCTTTTCCTGAATTTTTGTATCAAACAAATGAAGCATGGCTGATATGGATAAGGCCATTTTGAAAGGTATTTTCTCAAATGTCATTTTTCCTGCATCTACTTTTGCCAAATCGAGTATGTCATTAATGAGTACGATTAATGTATCGCCACTCATTTTTATGGCTGTTAAATATTCTTTTTGTTTTGCTGACAAATCTGTTTTCAACACCACCTTTGTAAATCCGATAATCGAATTCATAGGTGTGCGAATTTCATGACTCATGTTTGACAAAAATTGCTGTTTCGCTTTCACTGCATCTTCTGCTATTCGTGTGGCACTTTCGGCTTTACTTTTTGCTTCTTCAGCAATTCCTGTTGCCAGCTCAGCAAACACTTTCGCCTCTATCAATTCTGTAGCAATTCTTTTTTGGTCAGTAACATCTCTGGCGACAATCACCACCCCCAGTACATTTCCTCTATCATCTTTATAAACCGATCCGTTGAATAATACATCGGTCAGCTTGCCGTCTTTATGGCGAAGCGTAAGTGGATAATCGGCAACAGATCCTTTTGCGAACACTTCCTTATAAACTTCACGCGCCTTTTGTGGTTCGGTAAAATAATCGAAAAAGTCGGTGCCTGTGAGTTTTTTGCGAGTCATACCTGTAATGTTCGCCAATGCCTCATTCATATCCGTGATCTTACCTTCGGGGCTTATGGTAACCAATGGATCACGACTCGCTTCAATAAGGCTAAGAGAATATTGAGAAGCTAATTTTAAAGAATAGCTGAATGCTTCAAGTTCTTTATTTGCAGTTTCCCGTTTTTCTTTCTCTCCGGTTTGAAATACAAGTTCTTTGTCAGCAATGATTAATTCTGATGCACGTTTTTCTTTTTCTTCATTTTGAAATACAAGTTCTTTGTTAGCTATAATTAACTCTTCTGCACGTTTTTCTTTCTCTTCACTCTGAAAAGCAAGTTCCTTGTTAGCTATGATTAATTCTGATGCACGTTTTTCTTTCTCTATATTGGCAATGACTAACTCCGCCACGCGTTTTTCTTTCTCACTGTTTTGAAAGGCAAGTTCCTTGTTAGCCATAATTAACTCATCTGCACGTTTTTCTTTCTCACTGTTTTGAAAGACAAGTTCTTTGTTTGCAATGATTAACTCATCTGCACGTTTTTCTTTCTCACTGTTTTGAAAGACAAGTTCTTTGTTTGCAATGATTAACTCATCTGCACGTTTTTCTTTCTCTCCCTTAGCAATGACCAACTCTGCTTCACGCTTTGCTTTCTGTTTGTTGGCAATGACTAACTCCGCTTCACGTTTTGCTTTCTCTTCGTTAGCAATGATTAACTCATCAACTTTTTCTTTTTTAGTCATATTCTGTCTCGATAAAATTGTTTTAAAAATGAACCTCCCCGCCGCAAGCAGCGGGGTATCAAAATACCAGCCGCATAAGGCAAATTTCGCAGCAAGCGGCGGGGAACTAACCCCGAAAGAGATTAAAGATTTTAAACTTCTCGAAAAAAATTCATAGCCAAAAAATAATAATCAACAATGCCCTTACTCCTGTTAAGTAGTACAAGAACGCCAGCAAAGGCTCATATGTAATGCGGGTTTCAGAGTTTTGCGAAGCCAATTATTACATTTTAAATCCCAACCTCTTTAGTTTTAACATTGACCAGACGAAACAATAGAGATACTTTTCGTTTGCGATATAAGGATTCATAGAAATCACAATATTTTTCAACGGTTTTAATCTTTCTATTTCTACTGGTTTTGAAATCGTCTTTTTGATCATCTTCATAAATTATTTCGCCAGAGCCAGATCAATTCCATTATATCAATTATATATTACATCACCAAGACCCCCGGTTTTTTTTGCCAAAAAAGCATCTATTTTTTTTTGATCAACGATCATTTTCTGTTCAAAGTCAAATTTATCTCTATTGAAGCCTGCTTCTATAATTTTATCTGGAGTAACCACCTTTGATTTTCTCCTTGTAAAATACCAAGATGCAATTAGTAATAAAGAAACTCCGATGATAATTGTCTGTACTTTCATAGCTATTATTTTTATCTTGATATTTTTTGAATCATACGACATCATTCCTGAAATCTATTTGAATCCTTTACATAAGGAGACCAACGCTCTTTACTGTGACCAGATGCTATCGCCACCTGTTATCAAATTCTGATTTTTTACTCTTGGCAACATATTCTTTGCCACACTGCTTACAATTTTGTACATATCTCTTCTCGGACATACGAACAATTTATTAAAAACGGATTCAAAAACGATTTATTTTAAAAATCGTTTGGTAATTATTAATATTAATTTGCAGTTATTAACATATCATTTTAATTTTCGGGAAATAGAATAAGACCTTTTACACAGTAGTTTGGCATCAGACTTATACAAATACTTTGATAGATAGCTTCTTCTGCTCGTTGTTATGAATTCAACACCTGTCCACTGTCCCCACAAATCCTCAAACTTTAAAGCCGATGGGATCTCTTATCACTTCCACACTAAATTTGATTTTCTATTGTATTTAATCGTTCGGAGTCAAGGTTGCGGGATGGAGGTTTTGGCATGTGTTTTTGTTTTGTGCGCAGGGGGTGAAACGGATAGGCAGGAAGAAAATATCGAACAAAATAGATTAGGCCTTAAAGCAGTAGGCTGCAAAACCTCTTTAATAAAATAATTAGTGGTGATATGAACGGAACTGTAATGAAATGAAGCGTTGGTGTAGTATCTCTGTTTTGACTTTTTCAAAGAAATTTAAGAATTCAATTTTGGAGTTTATTATTACTAACTCAGATTGATGATTTTTTAAATTCCAAAGTTTTCTCCTAATGTGGAAAAAACGGTCAAATTGACCACCCAATCGCAAATTAAAAAGACTTCTAAAAAACAGTTAATTAGAAATTGATAAGATTTATTAAAAGGAGGAAGACCTCCATTCAGTAAGTTGTTATTGTTCAAACCTCTCCTCATGCAAAGCTTGTATAATCTTTCTGATGATCAACTTGAATTTCAGATTGTTGACCGGGCAGGTTTTAAACGGTTTTTGGGAATGAAGAAAAGTGACAAGGTGCCTGACAATAAAACATTTTGGTTGTTCCGTACGTGGAATAGGTACGATTATTTAGGTAATCCACGGATAATAAATGTCTAATAACGCTATCCCGTAATCAAAGAACAATAAATTCTATTCGAAGGTGATGATACATCCGATCATACTTTAAAGAGATCCTGCGCTTAAGCCCATGGTTAAAACCTTTTTGCCATTTTAAATATTCCTGGGGTTTTTAGCGTTTGCCATAGGGTGAGGGGGATGAGGTTCTACTTCCCAGGTTTAAGTATCAGTGTATATTTCGCTGCTGCTTTAACTGCTCCTTCTGAAAATGCATCTTTATAAAACTTCCCTTCAAGATATGCCTTGGTCTGGGAAAGATAAAACTCACTCGCAGGAATTCCAGATTCCCCGGTTGGAATTACAGTATACGATTCATCCCAATCAGCCGTATTAAAGATATGCCTTTCTGAAGCTCCGTGATTTACTTTAAATCCCGGGCCATAGGAATATGGACTTACTGTATGATTACTTCCGCCAATTTCAAATTCAGCCGAATTAAATCCGAAGAGCCGATCCAAAATTTTTATTGAACCTAAGGGATGCTCAATAGTGATTTTATGAATACTACCCCATTTCCATTTTGTCTGATCCCCGCCATATTGCAGCGAAAGTGATGAAACACAATCTTTAAAACTTTGAAGAACAATATCATCCAGAGTTTCTTTTTGAGGGGTATTAATATTGTCTACCCACTCATCAGGAGCTGTAGTCAAAATACGATAAATGTAATAATCCCTGGCCGTACCATATAACTGTCCATAAAGATCTCCCAATTCATCAGCAAGCAGATTCTTTGCAAAGCTTATCCTGAAAAACTCAAAGACAGACGGAGTAATTGAACCTGCATTCATATCATAATCCCAGTTGGTAAAGTTTGAAAGGACACTGGTCTCTTCAGGTGTAAGTTCTTTTTTCCTGTCGTTAAGTTTTAAAATAAATGGAGTAAGAAGAGCTGCATAATTTGAATGCTGGTCGAGAACCATCCTTTTAAAATCATCAATACCAAATTTCTCCTTCTCATTTAGCATTTGCCTTATCCGGTTAATCCTGTAGGGAAGAACAAAATCAGAACTGATATAATACGGATAGTCTTCACTAACTGTTCTGTTGTTTGCTGAAGAAACATATCCAATTTCAGGGTTAAAGCTTGAAGGTAGCTGGTCAAACGGGACATATCCTTTCCAGTCAAATTCATCAGTTTCACCATTCCTTATAATGGATCCATTTCCTTTTCTGATTGGAATACCTCCTCCGGTATTTATGCCGATATTTCCATCAACATCGGCATAAGCAAAATTCTGGCTGGCAGATATAAATGTGCTTATGGCTGATCGGAAATCATCCCACCCTTTTGCTCTGTTCAGAAGGCAAACCGATCTGATTTCATCGCTGTAATCATATCCTGACCATCTCATACTCAAAGATGCATTTTTAACATCTCTGAAACCTGATATTATCGGACCTCTATGCGTGTATTTTATGATAATTGAATCCTGTTTCCCTCCCTTTATTTTTATTATTTCCTTCTTCACTACCATTTCTTTCCACTCACCATTGAAAAAATACTGATTTTCATTTTGTGGATTTATTTTTTCTGCAAAAAGATCAATATCATCAACCATCAGATTTGTTTCACCCCATGCTATCCTTTCATTATGTCCGGCAACGATGAAAGGCTCGCCCGGAACAGCTACACCGGTGACATTAAGCTTCCCCGGTATTACCTGGTGCATCTGCATCCATATTCCCGGAGAGCCAAAGCTCAGATGCATATCATTTGAAAGAATTGGTTTCCCTGTTTCGCTTCTCTTTCCGTTAACAGCCCAGTTATTGCTGCCGGAGAAAGCGGCAACACCCATTTTTTCAAGTGTATCCATCGACGAAATGAATGTTTTGGCATTTTTTATAACATTCTCATCCAATTTGAAGCAGGGAAAAACCAAAGAGTTGACTGCTTTCCAGTCAGGAATAAGCTGTGAAGCTTTATCCGCTTCAAGTTTTTGTGCTATCTGGTAATATGACAAATCAGCTGTAAGGTTATCTTTTGCAAGATCCCAACCCATATAACCTATAATATTGGCAATATCTTCCAACTTCCAGGGTTCAGGTTTATATCCGAGTATTCTGAATTCGGGAGGAAGCTTTTTCCCGGCTGCAGCAATATAAGCATTGACCCCATCTGCATAAGCCTGCATATAAGACACGATCTGTGGGTCTTCTTTGCTAAGCAACATTTTTGATTTTTGTGTCATTTCCAGACATCTCAGGAATTTGTCTGTGGGAACAAGTTTTTCACCCATTACCTCAGCCAATCTTCCTGTTGTTACGCGTCGTATGAGATCCATAAACCAGAGTCTTTCCTGAGCCATCACATAACCAACAGAAAAATAAAGGTCGTGTTCATTGGTAGCATAGATATGAGGCATTCCCCGCTCATCCCTGTAAACTGTGACATCTGAACCCAGTCCCGATGCAATAAGCTCACCTTTATACTGAGGGATAGCACCACGTTTTATCCCTGAAAGAAATACTGTTCCTGCTATAGAAGCTATAATTAGAAGAACAAGTACTGAGAAAAGGATGGTTTTAAATGTTTTCATAACCTAAAGATTTGGATAATTAATATCTGACACCTCTCAACCCTGAGGTACAATTTCTGCATATTTCGATCATGTGACGACCTGAAAGAATACTTTTTCTGAAAATCCTGTACTTCGGACCATTCCATATCTCCCTGAATGAATCGGTATTCAGATCCCCCATGACATATTCTGCATCCTTATCGAAACAACAGGGAATGACTTTTCCATCCCATGTTATTACAGGATTAAACCATAGCCTTGCACACCTGTTTGGTAATGAATTCTTGGTTACAAATTCCCCATCCTTCTTCCTGTATCTTCTGAATCGCTCGTTCAGAGGCAGCCACGATCCTATATTGGCATTATTGAGTATCTGCATTGACTTGAGTCTCAGACTGGCCTTAAACCTGTCTGCCAATTGCTGCATCCGGGGAATCTGATACTCATTCAGTTTGTTCACTATAAACTGAATCACTATTTTAATTGTTGAATGAAATTTCTCTTTTGCTTCGGTAACGTTTTTTATTCCGGCCAGAACAGTGTTTACATCCCCGTTTATCCTGTAAGCAGAATATGTGCTCTGATCAATACCATCGACTGATATGATAAGTTCACTTAATCCCGATTTCACAAGTTTTTCTGAATTATCAACCGATAGAAAATGTCCGTTCGTAGAAACAACTGTACGAAATTTTCTCCTTTGTTCTGCAAAAGAGAAAAACAAAGGATGTAGCATTGGTTCACCCTGAAAATAGAGATTTACATTAAAAAGGTAAGGAGTGAGTTCTTTTATAACCTTATTAAAAAGCTCAATGTCCATATATCCTCTTTTCCTCAGCATCACACCTGAACCTGATGAACATTCGGGGCAATGCAGGTTGCAATTATTTGTAAGTTCTGCACCAATTGAGAGAGGCATGAAATTAGCATTCGCACTGCCTGTGACAGAACTTTTCAGATACGAATATCCGGCCAGAATAACATTTGCTGGTTTAATAAGTCTTTCGACCATTGATTCTTTAAAATTATGAAGTAAGATAAGAAAATATTTATCATGATAGTAATAGGGTAAAATATCATCCCAATGGTCTTAGAGATGAAAAGGAAAGAATACAGTATTCGAAAACAAATTAAAATGTAGTTTTAACTTAATAAATTAATGCCATGAAAAATTTTAAACACATCTGGTTGATTGCAGCCGTTCTTCTGATGGCCTTCTCAGCCCAGACTGCATCTGCCGGAGTTTTTCGTAATAAAAAGAAAAACGATCAGCAGAGTTTTATCACTATAAAAGGGAAAGTAGTAGATAAAGAAAATGGAAACGCCCTTGTATTCGCTACAGTAGCTGTAAAGGAAACAAATGTTGCAATTGTAACAAACATCGATGGAGAATTCACTCTTAAAATTGGTGATAATGTAACTTCTAAAAATCTGGAGATTTCATTTTTGGGATACAAAAATAAAACTGTTCCTATAAGTGACCTGAAGGATAATGGTTCAAAAAACATTATCTCTCTTGAATCAGCTCCTATTCCAATCAAAGAGATTATTGTAAAGCCTTTGGATCCTAATCTTATTGTAGAAAAAGCTATCGCTAACATTGACAAAAACTATGAGTCTGTACCAAACCTTATGACAGCATTCTACAGGGAGACAATCAGAAAGAATCGCACGTATGTTTCGATAGGTGAAGCTGTGGTTGAGATTTTCAAAGCGCCTTATGACAACGATATTCGTTTTGATGGTGCCAGAATTTACAAAGGAAGAAAAAGCTCGGATGTTGAAAAGATGGACACAGTATTATTCAAACTCCAGGGCGGGCCGGTAAGTGTTTTACAACTTGACATTGCTAAAAACTCTGAATCTGTCCTTACCAGGGAATCGATGCAGTATTATAACTATTCTCTGTCAGGTGTTATTGAAATAGATAACAAACCTCACTATGTAATTGACTTTGTTCAAAAGCCTTCAGTTGACATACCTTTATTTATGGGAAGCTTGTATATTGAAATGGATTCTTATGCAATTACTGAAGTAGAGTTTGGATTTAATCTTTCAAACAAAGATGCTGCAGCATCGATCTTTATCAGGAAAAAACCGCTTGGGATGAAGGTAACTCCTGAAATTGCAACATACAGAACGAAATATCGCGAACAGAATGGTAAATGGTACTTCTCTTACTCCAGAGCTGAAGTTAAATTTAAAGTTGACTGGAATAAAAAACTTTTCAACACTTACTATACAACCATGTCAGAAATAGCAGTAACTGACCGTACTGACCAGGAAGTTATTAAATTTGCAAATAAAGATAAGATTAAGTACACAGATGTATTTTCTGAAAAAGTTAGCTCATTTACCGATGCAAAATACTGGGGCGACTATAACGTGATTGAACCCGACCAGACTATTGAATCAGCAATTCGCAGACTGGCCAGAAAACTTAAGTTCAGCGAAAGAGAGAAAGAAAATCAATAATCAATTGATAAATGATCAGTGATACTGAGATAACAGGGAGGATCCGACAAGGCGATATTGGACAGTTTGAGTCGCTTTTCAGATCCTCCTATGTTTCACTGGTACGATACGCGAAGACTCTGATTAAGGATCATGATACCGCTGAAGAAATAGTACAGGATCTGTTTTTCAGACTCTGGCAGGACAGAGAAAAAATAAAAATTGAAAGTTCTTTAAATGGTTACCTCTTCAGATCGGTCCACAACAGATGCCTTCACTATATTGAGCATAACAAGGTTGTCGATCGTCATGCAGCAGAGATGTCATTCCATCCGAATGATAGTCCGGAGAATCCTTCAGATATCCTGCAATACAAGGAGCTCCAGGCCAAAATAGCAGGAATACTTGAAAAACTTCCTGAGAGATGCGGACAGATTTTTTGCATGAGCAGGTTTGAAGGGCTTAAATACAACGAGATAGCTGAAAGACTTTCTGTCTCGGTGAAAACAGTTGAAGCGAATATGGGCAGGGCACTAAAAGAATTCAGAAAAGAATTAACCGAACGATGAAAGAGATAAATAACACAGAGAGATTTACTGATCAGGAATGGGAAGAACTCGCTTCTATCCTCTCAGAAGAAAAAGGTGAGCCAAAGGATCTCCTTAACCGGTTTATGGCTGAAGACAATCATAATACCGGAAAGCAATGGAAAGAGTTAAGCAATATGAGTAGTGAGAAGAAGATAAATGTCGACAAAGCATGGAATAATGTTCATGCAAGACTAAAGGAGAGTGGATTGGATACAGCAAAAGAATCTGTCAGAATCAGTTTTTACAGAAGTAAGATCTTAAGAATTGCCGCTATAGGACTTTTATTATTAAGCCTTGGATTCACAGCTGTTTACCTTAATAACAGTGATGCTTTCAGTAAAAAAATCAGTTTGGTCACCGGATCTGATCAAAAAAATCTTGAAGTTTCTCTTCCCGATGGAAGTAAAGTAATTCTGAACCGTAATTCTGAATTCAGCTATCGCGAAAATTTTGGAAAACATAACAGAAATGTAAAACTTACCGGAGAAGCCTTTTTCGATATAAAGCATGATGATGCAAAACCTTTCATGATAGATGCTGGCAAAGCCAGGGTGAAAGATGTCGGAACATCATTCAATGTGATCACAACCAATGAAGAATCAGCTGTGGAAGTTTTTGTAAAAACCGGGAAAGTGATGCTTTCTGATAACTCTGGTTCAAAGTCACTTATTCTTGACCCCGGGTTTATTGGTAAAATGGATTCGGAAAAGTCAGAAAAATCTGTCAATAATAATCCGAACTATCTATCGTGGAATACAGGTCATCTTGTGTATACCAATCAGAAGCTTGCAGTCGTGTTCAAAGATCTTAAGAGAGTTTTCAATATGGAAATTATTGCTGACGATCCTGCCATTCTCGAAAACCCATGGCACTCCCCTATTGATGATAATCTTAAACAGGAAGATATAATCCGGATGATTTGTCTTAGCTTTAACCTGAGTTTTACAAAAGACGGAAGCAAATACCATCTTTCAAAAAAATAACTTCATCTTAAAAAAATGTCGTCAGTCAATGGCTTTATATTAAAAAAACAGTATGCCATTGTATTATTCATTTTATTGTTACTGCCATATACAGCTGAATGTCAGCGGGGAATCCTCGACTCTCTTTATACCTTCAAAGCCGGGAATGTCAGAACAGGGAATGCTCTTGATATCATCAGTAAAAAAACCGGATACAATTTTACTTATGACAGCCGCCTTATTGATGCTGACAGAAAAACAGAACTGAATTTCATAAATACAAAACTTATTACCGTTCTGGATAACGTTCTAAGGAATGACTCGCTTTCTTATTCTTTAATAGGCAAATATATCATCATCTCACGTACTGAGAAAACTCCATCTCAAAATCCTGATTCAATATTAACTGTGACAGTTAAATATATTACCGGGAATATTTTAGATGATGAAACTCAGGATCCTTTGCCTTTTGCAACATTAGCTCTCAAAAATTGCGGAAAAGGAACGGTAACAAATAATAACGGCGAATTCGGATTAAGAATAAATCCAGAGAATGTAAATGACACTCTGTCAATTTCATACCTCGGATATATCCGAAGAGAAATACCTGTGGGTCAGGCTCTCGGCAATAACTTCACAATTTCCATGAAACGTGAATTTATTTCCATCCCTGAGATCATAATCAGAAATCAGATACCGCAGGAGATTATTTCAAAGGCCCGGCAGGCGATACCTGATAATTTTGGAAACACACCAGTCAGGATGACAGGTTTTTACCGGGAAGGGGTAATGAAAAAAAACGAACTTCAGACTTACTCTGAGGCTATCCTGAATATTTACAAAAGCGCTTATTCCGGAACCCTTTTCAGCGATCAGATTAAAGTATACAAAAGCAGAAAAATTGAGAATACCGACCGTCAGGATACCCTGGCAGTCAGACTTAAAGCCGGATTAAGCACATGTCTTGAACTCGACGGGGCCAGGAATGTTTTTGATTTTCTCACAAAGGAAACAATGCCGGACTATAGTTACAGGATGACCGATATTGTAACTTACGATGATGAGACTGCCTATGTAATTGATTTTGAGCAGCGCGATTATGTTGATATGCCTCTGTTTAAAGGAGCAATATATATAAATACAGCCGACTATGGAATTCTCAATGCAGAATTTGAACTAAATAAGTCTTTGATCCACAAGATGAAAAATTCATTTGTTTCAAATAATACCCGTGGATTCAATACATGGCCTGTATCAGTAAAGTACACTGTTAGTTACAGGAAGATGAATAACAGGTATTTCCTGAGCCATGTGCGGGGCGATCTGGTATTCAATTCAAGTCAGAAGAAAAAGCTTTTCAATACACAGTTCAATGTTTTCTTTGAACTGGCAATTACCGAAATAGATCTTAAAAATGTCACCCGCTTTGAAAGGGAAGAACTGGCCCCAATTCATTCAATCTTCTCAAAGACAATAACCAATTATGATCCGCTGTTTTGGGGAAATCAGGACTTCCTCAGGCCTGAGGACAATCTGCTCCAGGCACTTAAGAATATGAATGTGAAATTGCAGGAATTTTCAAAATGATTTCCTAATACTTATTTATCAACTGGTACAACTCCGTAAGATCGGGAGTAAGGATGATCTCCGTTCTCCTGTTTTTCTGACGTGCCACAGCTGAATTACTATCATCAACAGGCAGATACTGACTTCTTCCTGAAGCAGTGAGCCTTTTTGGATCTATTTTTGAACCGTCAAGAAGCACCCGCACAACTGTAGTTGCTCTTTTAACACTCAGATCCCAGTTGTCCTTAAGCTGACCAGCTCCCGGATTATAAGGAACATTATCGGTATACCCCTCTATCATAACCTGGATATCAGAATTTTTTTCAAGTACCCCGGCAAGTTTTTTCAGAGCATTTTTCCCGTTGACATCAATATCATAACTGGCCGATTTGAACAACAATTTCTCATCAAGGGATACATACACTTTGCCATTCTTATTGGTTACAGTCAGTCCGTTGTTCTCAAATCCGAGAAGAGCTTCTGACACCTTATTCTTCAGCTCCTGAACCATTTTTTTCTGTGCATCAAGAATTTTTTCAAGTTCTGCCAGCCTGGCGTTTCTTTTTTCCAGTTCAAAGGTAAGTTCATCAAGGGAAGCCTTTTTTGTGTCGAGTGTTTGTTCGAGCTGACGCAGAAGATCTTCCTTCTTCTGAAGGTTTTCCTGTGCGGCCTGAAGCTCTGTAAGGAGTTTTTGAGTCTCTTTTACATTTCCTTTTACAAGATCTTCCTGTGCATTCTGAAGTTCATTATACTTCCCTGAAATTTTATTAAAGTCATCAACAGCTTTATCGCGTGAAGACTGAGCGACAGATATCTCCTTTTTGACGGCAGCCATTTCCTTTTCTATTGTCGCCAACTTTTCTTCATATTCTTTGTTTTGCATTTCAAGCCCGATGTTGTCGGTTTTAAAAGCATCCCTCTCATTCATGAATTGCTTGCTGGTATCCTGAAGACTGCTGTATTTTTTGCCCGAAACGCATGACATTGAAAACATTACAAGGAATACAAGTCCAAATATATTTACTACTATTTTTTTCATAATTTCAAATTGATTTATAATATAACACTAACCCTTATAAAAAATTGTTGCGGCACTGTGAATATCGGAGCAAAAATAAGAAATCTCAGCTAAGGTTCCACAAACACAATGGAATATAAATAAGAAGTGCCTAGAGTGCCTAGAGTGCCTAGAGTGCCTAGAGTACTTAGAGTTATTTAAACAGCCCGTGAATTTAGTCACGCTAAACTTCGGCTCACTTTAAACTCTTGACACTTTAGGCACTTTAGGCACTTTAGGCACTTTAGCTCACTCTAGATACTTTAGCTCACTCTTTTCTAATTTGTTGTTATATTTGCCGGTTATTTGTTTCAATCATTCTATAATGGAGAAGGTAGAGAATTTGCTCTCTAAAATAACAACCCCTGAAGATCTCAGGAAACTCGATCCGGCCGACCTTGTACAGGTCAGCTCGGAACTTCGTCAATTCATCATTGACGTTGTTTGCAATAACCCCGGCCACTTTGGAGCAAGTCTGGGTGTTGTTGAACTTACTGTTGCCCTTCATTATGTTTTCAATACCCCTTACGATAAATTAATCTGGGATGTAGGTCATCAGGCTTATGGACATAAAATACTCACAGGAAGAAGAGAAGTATTTTCAACAAACAGAAGATATAAAGGAATAAGCGGGTTTCCTAAAATGGCTGAAAGTGAGTATGATGCATTTGGAACAGGCCATTCCTCCACATCTATATCAGCTGCTTTGGGAATGGCTCATGCGGCAAGAGCCAAGGGAGAAAACAGACATGTTGTCGCTATTATCGGAGACGGTGCAATGACAGCCGGAGAAGCTTTCGAGGGACTCAATAATGCCGGTATTGGCAAGTCTGATATTCTTGTGATCCTCAACGATAATAATATGGCAATCGATGCCAATGTTGGTGCCCTTAAGGAATATCTGCTTGATATAACAACAAGTAAAACATATAATAAATTCAAGGACAAGGTATGGAGGGGACTTGGAGTATTAGGCAAGCTTGGACCGAATGCCAGATCTCTTGCATCACAACTTGAGGCTGGTGCCAAAAGTACCTTCCTCGACAGAAGTAACCTATTCGAAGGGTTGAATTTCAGATATTTCGGACCTATTGACGGTCATGACGTACTTCACCTAACCAAAGTACTTGAAGACCTGAAAAGAATCCCCGGTCCAAAACTGCTTCACTGCATAACAGTAAAAGGGAAGGGGTTCAAACAGGCTGAAGAAAACCAGACCACATTTCATGCACCCGGAAAATTCGACAAAGAAACCGGAGTGATAATAAGCACTTCCGATACCGGATTACCGCCTACATATCAGGAAGTTTTCGGAAACACAATTCTTGAACTTGCAGAACAAAACGATAAGATACTTGGAATAACCCCGGCGATGCCTTCCGGGAGCTCACTGAGTATTATGATGAAGGCGATGCCTGAAAGAACATTCGATGTGGGAATTGCTGAACAACATGCAGTAACCTTTTCAGCAGGACTTGCCTCTCAGGGGATGATCCCTTTTTGCAATATCTATTCATCATTTATCCAGAGAGCTTACGACCAGATAATTCATGATGTTGCCCTCCAAAACCTGCATGTAGTATTCTGTTTAGACCGCGGAGGACTTGTCGGAGCTGACGGAGCCACTCATCATGGATTTTTCGATATGGCATTTATGCGTGCTATCCCTAATATGATAGTAAGTGCTCCGATGGATGAGCTTGAACTGAGGAACATGATGTACAGTGCCCAGCTTGAGAAGAACAAATCGCCCTTTTCTATCCGTTATCCCCGGGGACGCGGGGTTTTTCCCGAATGGAAAAAACCATTCCATGAGATTGAAATCGGAACCGGACGGCAGATAAGCGAGGGTAATGACCTTGCAATTTTAAGTATAGGTCATCCCGGTAATTTTGCTGCTGCCGTAGTTAAAAAACTTGCAAAAGAAAACATCTCTGTTGCCCATTACGACATGAGATTTGTTGCTCCGGTCGACAAGGAAATTCTACATACTGTTTTTAAAAAATTTGCTCACATAATCACTGTGGAAGACGGTATACTGAAGGGAGGCTTCGGCAGCGCAGTAATTGAATTCATGTCCGATAACGGATATAACTCCGAAGTAAGACGATTAGGGATCCCCGATTATTTTGTTGAACAGGGCACTCAGGAAGAGCTGCAGCGGGAGTGTGGTTTTGATGCAGAGGGTATTGAAGTTGCAATCAGGGAAATTCTTGTGAAAAAGCAATAAAGACAAAAGACAAAAGTAAAAAGACAAAAGTTTTTTATACTTTCGCAGTCCCGTTCTTTAACTGCACGACTTGCAAGACTGCAAGACAGGCAGACCGAAAGACAATTCAAGCCCGGATGGCGGAATTGGTAGACGCGCTGGTCTCAAACACCAGTGGTAGCAATGCTGTGCCGGTTCGATCCCGGCTCCGGGTACTTTTTAAAACAAATAAAGCCTTGATAAACAATAACATTGAGGCTTTTTTGTTTGTTACTACTGAAACATAGCTGAAACATTTCAAGAGTTGTAATCATAGTTCATTTCTTAAAAACTCTTTATAATTCCGTATTAATAAGAAATAATCCATATCTATATTAAAATCTGAACGCTCAATTTTACTTTTTAAATATTTCTCTCTGTGTCTATTATTAGACATATTTATGCTATCTAATATTGACCAAGACTTAATTAAATTTACATCTTCTACATCATCTAAAGGAAGGTAATATGTGAAATCTAAAAATAGAGATCTTAATAGATTTGAAATAATTTTACAACAACCTTGCGGATAGCTTATAAATTTGGTATGCTGTATTAAACGTGTAATTAAAAATAATATATAAAGATCCCAGGCGACACTTTCCTTTTATCAGACAGACATGCTACCCGCATTGTCTACCAGACATTGACTTTCACATTCACATCAAACAAGTGTCGCCTTTTTTAAGTTCTTTGATGGTCAGGGCATTTGACCTTTAGGCGGTACATTCTATTAATCCCTTTTAGCACGGGGATTACTCCATACCACATGGAGAATGCAGCGAACTTCTTGATATGTACCGCCTTTTTTATTAATCATGGGGTCGCTGGTCCGAGCCCCTCTGAGTCCACTTGAATACTAAGCACATACAAATACTTATTTGTATGTGCTTTTTTATTTGCATACAATTTTTATAAATCGCACCTTGTTTAGTAAAGAAATAATTCCCGAATAATTTTATTTAAGGGTTTCTGCTAGTCTTACCTATAGCAGAACTATAACTGATAACCCCGAATGACGGATCAATTATTTTTTCTATGTTTGGTATTAAGCTTTGTGTCCTTACTAAAGCGAAAATTCTTATCTCAGTTTTGGGAAAAGTTTCATTTAATCTTTGCACACACGCTAAAGTTGTTCGGCCTAAAGTTAGAACATCATCAATTAATGTAATTTGATCGGGCTCTAATAAGACAGGGGTAACTGATAGACTATCATAATGCTCTTCAACCGAGGGCCTGCTGTCTGCATGGGGTCGATTAGATTAAAAGGGGGGAAAAAAAGAAAGCCGGCAATTTTGCCGGCTTTCATATTATATTTCACCAAAATAATAACTAGTACCCTGGATTCTGATAAGCAGCTTTTGCAGTAGCATCAAGAGGAATGCCGGCTTCATCAGTCAGCAGATCGAGATAAACTCTTGGCCATACCCTGAACGTATAGTATTTCTGCATGGCACCTTTGCCGTTTCCATCCTGACCGTTGCCACTTGAAGTGTTATCAGCTGAAGGCCACAGACCTGTCATGCTTGAAGACATCTGGTTAAGATACATAACTCTGTCGTACAGAATACCTGCATTATGCTGATCTTCCCATGAAAGGCCTTCAGAAATGAATTCACGTGCTTTTTCGTTATAGATAAAGTGAATAAACATATCCGATTTGGAAGTGACAGTAGGAATATACTTTTCAGCATTTGCCTCAGGTGTCCCTGGGGTGAAGATATTTTCTGTAACCGCGATTGCAGTGTAAGGATTTCCTGATACGTTATATGGAGTAGCTTTGTCTCCTGCAGGAAGTGAAGCAGCCTGTGGCTCATACTTCACACAAACTTCCGGACGGGCTTCTCCTGATTTATAAGCTGCACGATAACGCAAAACATTTATGTCATCAACAGCCAGGTTATATTGACCCTTACGTCCATAGGCCTCGGCGCGCACAAGATAGGTTTCCGCAAGGCGCATAAGAAGAGCATCGCGGGTACCTTTTTCAGTGTTATAGTTTGATTCATCACTACTACCTCCTCTGGTCCCATCAACATATTTCTTTGATGAGAGATAAATATTAGTTCTTGTAGTACTCAGTCCCATGTCGCTTCCATCATAATATACGCGATAGTAATATTTACCGGTAACAGCGGACTTGACCCACCGAGCCATAAACTGGAATGGCTGGCTGTTCACCATTGCAGAATCGAGAGCTTCTGTTTTCTGGTTTTCAATGTAAATGAGAGCTCTTTTACCATACGCTATTCTCTTAGCGGTAGCTGATACGGTTGGTTCACCAGCCGGCTTATTTGCGTTCCACCATGCAGCAGCTTTTGGGTTCCATGTATATGATGAATTGCTTGTAGCCATATTGCTTACGTATTCGTACTGGAAAGTTTTATAATACCGTGAATCATTTACTTTATCGCGGAAATTATCGTAACCCCAGTCAGTTGGTTTATACAGGCCGAATGCTCTCCCGTAAGCCATGGTAGTAGCTACCCCGTCTTGTGTAGTATAGTTACCGGTATGGTAATTGCAGGAACGGTTTCCCCCGAATCTACCATCGAATGCAGTGTTAATATCAAATTGTGCAGACCAGATTACTTCAGAACTTGGAGTACTTTCACTTACTTTTTGATCAAAAAGGGTCCAGTAGTCAGTTGCAAGACCTTTGTAAGTACCTGCTGCCCCCTGTAAGCCATTAATAACCTGAGTGGTAAGATAGATAACTGAGTCGAGGTCTGTGGAAACATTGCCTTTGAAAAGCATCTTCAGGTGTGTTTCACTACTGTTCTCGAAAGTTGCTCCCTGTGCCCTGTTAAGATAGAGTTTGGCGAGAAGATGACCGGCTGCATACTTTGTTATGCGTCCTCTATCTGTCTGAGTTGCAGGTAGATTATCGTAGGCAAAACGAACATCACTGATTATTCTTTTATAAATATCTGTAAGGCTTGATTTAGGATAATAATAGATACCAATATCCTCACGCTTTGAATTAAGCAATAAAGGGACCTCTCCGAATTGGTTGGAAACAAGGTAGTAAGCCCATGCACGAAGAAAAAGTACTTCCGCTTTACGATTAGATGTAAAAGTTGCATCAGTACCGAATTTACCGGGTTTGGCTTTTTCAATCTGCTCGAGGGCAATGTTACAGTTATTAATGTGAGGATAAGCGCCCATTGGGGCATAGCTTGAGTTTGCCAATCCAATATATGCGATAAGGTTTAATCTGGCCACCGTGCTCACATCATTTCCGTATGCTGAAGTATTGCTTTTTGCATATTCCATAGATGTATTCATGTACTGGTCCGTTTCTGGATCGATCAGTTTTGTTCCGTTATCCTGCCATTCATGTTTAACTCTGGCATATACATACAGACCTTTGATGAGACTTTCGAGTCCGGCCTCATTACTATAGTAGTCTTGTGTAAGGGTCGATATCTGCTTCTCATCCAAAAAATCTTTGCAGGAGATTGTGGAAGCGATTATCAATAATAAGACAATAAATTTTTTCATATTTTTATTTTTTTAAAATTACAGAAGATTAGAAGCCAGCTTTAATACCAAACACGAAACTCTGAACAAGTACAGTGTTATTGTTCATCCCACCAATGGGAGAATCGCCGGCACTGCCAGAAACGACATCCCAGTTTGTAGAATCTTCCGGGTTTATACCATGTTTGACTGCATCACCTCCGAACATGAATGGATTTACTACCTGGCAGCTGAGCTGTAAATTGCTTAATGATGTTATTTTAAGCCATTTAGATGGCAGAGTATAAGACAGAGAGATGTTCCGCACTGAAATGTAGGAGCCATCGTTGTAGTTTAATGCTGCTGAAATGTTTTCAACATTGCCACTATTTGGCATTGGCCAGCGCCCGTTAGGATTATCCCATGACCAGTTATCGGTTTCAACACGATTGCCCGGATAACCACCAAAATAAGTTTGTCCGATTCTGGCATATACAAAGAAGCTTAATTCCAGGTCTTTATACCTGACAGTATTGGTTATACCACCTGTCCATTTCGGACGGTTTGTACCGACTATTACCATATCTTCAGCGTTTATCTTATGGTCTGCGGCATCTTTTACTCCATCACCATCGGAATCAACAGTAAGTTGATCCACTACTTTAACTGTTCCCGGGAAGAACTTATGACCATTAGCATTGAAGAGCGCCATTTCAGCAAGATCTTCGGGTGTATTCTGCCAGATTCCGCCATTTTTATAATTGTAATAAACCTGAGTAGGCTGACCTATGAACCAACGGTTTGCCAGTATATCCATCGGTTTGCCATTAGCATCCTTTGAGAGAAGTTCAACGATCTCTTCCTTATTGGCATAGTATGTGAAGTCTGTTGTCCAACCGAAGTCATTATTACGTACGTTGACTGTTGTAAGTGAAATTTCAACTCCTCTGTTTCTGGTTTTACCAATATTCTGGACTTTCGATATAAAACCTGACACGGCAGGAAGTGTTTTATTCAGGAGCAAATCACTCGTATTGGATTGATAAAGTTCAATTGTTCCTGACACGCGGTTATTCAAAAATCCAAAATCGAGCCCAAGGTTTGACTGCGCTGTTTTTTCCCATGTAAGCATCGGATTAGGTACAATCTGAGGTAAATAACCAATAGCTGGTACAGATCCGAAAACATAAGGATTTTTACTAAGAGGGCCTGATGTAGAATAAGGACTAACTGATGAGTTACCTGTTATACCAAAACCGAAACGAAGTTTAACCTGGTCAATCCAGCTGATGTCCTTTAAGAATGATTCCTCCTGTACTTTCCATGCTAAAGCGAATGAAGGGAAGAATTCCCATTTGTGTCCGGGGGCTAAAACCGAGGCACCATCCCAACGACCTGAACCTGTGAGAAGGTACTTATTCATAAGAGTGTAATTAAATCGGGCCATGTAAGACATAAGAGAATTTTCGGTGTAACTTGTACCATAAGCGCTAGGGGTTCCTATAAGGTTAGAGGCAATATCGTACCAGAGGCTTGTGTCATAAATCATGCTTGTACCACTGAGACTAATACCCTCCTGGTTTGATTTTTGAGCAGACTGAAGAAGAGTTACACCCAAAGTATGGATCTTAGCAAAAGTCTTATCGAAGTACAAGAGGTTCTCTGCAACCCATGCAAAATTTTGAGTTGTGTTAAAACCGGCAGTATTTGGGGTATTGGTAATGTGGCTTGTAGCTTTTGGACCGGTCCAGTTACCGCTTCTGTATTGACGGAATTGGGCGCCAAAGTTCATTCGGTACCTTAGCCATGGGGCAAATTTAACCTCTGCGAATGTATTCGAATATAAAGCATAAGTCAACCTTTGGTTAATGGACTGATCGATATCAATAAGTGGGTTCCAGAGTGTCAGGCTACCTCCGGGATGGTAGTTATAGGTTCCATCCGCAAGTAATGGCAAAGCATAAGTATACTGGTCAAGAGCCCTTGAATAAAGATCCTTCGACCCTGTATTTGATGTATTTACGCCCTGAATTCCAAAATTCTGATTAGACCTCGATCCGTTAAGGGAAACACCAATTGTAAGCCATTTGACCGGAGTGATATCTCCGTTCATAATGATGTTATAACGTTTGTAATCCTGATCCTTCTGAACACCAAGCTGACCAAGATAAGCTAACGACAAGTACAGGTGTGAAAAATTGTCTCCTCTCGATAGCGAAAGCTGGTGGTTCTGTGTTACGCCCTGGCGGAGTACATCCTTTGTCCAGTCATAGCTTCTCATATTGGCTGAGTTGTAAATTGGTACCTGAGCCGGCCATCCGAGAGCCAGTTCTTCGGCTGTACTAGGTCTGGTAGAAACAGTTCCTCCAATAACACCACCATCCCATTCATATCCCATAAGCACCGACTCCTGTGAAATAGGATCAACAGCAAGACCAAATTTGGTAATATCTAAATTAGGGTCCGGATACCAAAGTATGGCCGGAACTTTTAAGTCAGTATTTGTTGTGGCATTATACAACCTTCCGTTCATCATACTCAGTCGTCTCTTGTCAATGGTTTGTCCGGTGTTCATCCAATCTGTAAGGGAATGATAAGAGTCGAGCGATACGGAAGTGTTATAATTGATAGAAATTTTACCGGCAGCTCCTTTTTTGGTAGAGATGAGGATAACACCGTTAGCACCACGGGAACCGTAAATTGCTGTAGCTGATGCATCCTTGAGGATCTCAACGGAACTGATATCGTTTGGGTTAAAATCAGTCATATTACCAATAGCAAGCGGAATACCATCAACGACATAGAGAGGTGCATTTGAAGCCTGCATGGAACGGTTTCCGCGGATAGTGATAGGAGGGAGCTCGCCTGGTTTGATATTAGATGTGATATCTACTCCGGTAGCCTTTCCCTGAAGAGCCTGGACAACATTCTGAACAGGACGTTCACTCAGGGTTTTCTCTGATACGCTGGTAAGAGAACCGGTAACATCACTCTTTTTAGTAGTACCATAACCAACTACAATAACTTCATCAAGTCCAACTGAACTTTCTTCCAAAACAATATCAATCTTTGTCTGATTACCGATTATGACTTCCTGGGATAACATCCCGATGAATGAGAAAACAAGCGTTTTGCCTGCAGGTTCAACATTCACTACGTAGCTTCCGGCCTGGTCGGTTGTAGTTCCTGTCATACTCTCTTTCACTTTAACAGTAACCCCTGGAAGAGGTTCGTTAGCAGCAGTTCTTACAGATCCAGATATTCTGCGAGTGCCTTCCTGCGCTGTAGCTATTGTGGCTGACAGCAGTAAAAGCACTAACATGAACTTCATCCGGGACCATGCTTTTGTTAGGATTTGTTCCCTGAAAAAGGAACGGATGATCAGATTTTTTTTCATAGTTAGGATAGGATTAATAAAACAAAAAAAATATAATTTATTCGCCAAGATAATATGAAGTTAAGGGTGGCTGCTGATACCCCATTGACTGGACTACTATTTCTGCCCTGTACACCGGATCCTGCAATAAACAAACACGACGATCCTTTGCCGGAATAGTTGTTGTATAGATACGCAATTCGCCGGGAAGAACGGTGATAATTTCTTCCCTCCAGTCTCCGGCGATATCGGCAACAAAAGAGACATTGCCTTTAATATCACTTGTAAGTTTTTCGCCGGTATATTTAATTACCGAAAACAGTGCCGGAGGTCTTACCCTAGGTGCTGGAGGTGTGGCAGGTGTTGCTGTAGCTGATGCAGCACTTGCATTAGTTTGAGCAGGAGGTCTGGGAGGCATATTATTTGGATCAGATCTTGCTTCATTTACAGCTACTTCACGAAGGAGGTCGGCATCCCAGAACACCCAGTTATTGAATCCCGGGAAGTTTGCCGAAGCTTCCATTGTTTTCCCGCCTGCAGACAACATATAAATAGGAGGTCTCTGGCTATATCCTGCACCTCCCGGATCTGCTTTAGGGGATTCCTGGGCAAAACACTCCAAACCCGGTATGGCAGGATCTATATCAGCAACCAATCCTTCGCCAACATGTGTGGTTGGAATGCCTATTGTCCAGATGGTTTTACCGGTTTTGGCATCGACAAGGCAAACACCTCTTCCGTTATCACGCGATTGTTCGAGGGAATAGAAGATTTCCAGACCAGGCCTCGAAGGATCAATATCGGTGACCATAGTAACATCAGGATGACCAAGTCCGGTTGACCATAGTGCGGTACCATCATCATCAAGAACAACAGATCCCAGAACAATTTCATCACGCCCATCTCCATCAACATCTGCCGGATGCATACTATGAGAACCCTGACTGCGGATAACAGGACTTTCTTCGTCTCCGTCCCAATGCCATAATTTCTTTAATTCGCCTTTATTAAAAGTATAGGCATCCACAACCATTAATTTATAGGTGCCACGCTCCACAATGAGACAAGGGGTTTTCCCATCCAGAAAGGCCATTCCCAACTGATTGCGACTTTGTCTGTTGTAACCACCAAACCTTGGATCGCGTTTTGGCCAGTCGACTCGTGCTTTTTCTTCTCCGGTCATTCCATTGAGGATTGAACACCATTCAGATCCGGTAGTTACACGTCCGTCAGCGCCCCGTGCATCAGTAGGACCTGTTTTAACTGCAACCTCAGCTTTTCCGTCGCCATCAAAATCATAAACAATATATGGAGTATACCAGATCCCTGGTTCCAGACCCAGACCCAAATCTTTTCTCCAAAGGAAAGTTCCATCGTTCAGATAGGCTTCTAACTTATAGGTAAGGCCTTCAGTATTGCCTGTCCTTCCACCCGGATCGATTCCCTGTTCGGGTTGCTTAATTACAAAGTCCATTAATTTGTCGCCATTTAAATCGGCAACTGCAACACGTTGAGGGATGTAGTTCCCTTGAAACTTAATAGATCTGTATAGTCCTTTTTCGACAGAGCTTTTTTCAAAACTATAAATTTCTGAAGATTCCAGTTCTTTGCCGGCAACAACTGGCTTAACCCAATAATTGTAGCTTAAACCGGGTTTAACTTTTTTGTCAATAAAATCTGTTGTCTGCTTTATCGGGGTATCATTTAATTTTAATGTTTTATTCCCGTTCTCGTTACGATAAAGATTAAAAGCAACATCAGGTGAATCTGTTTTAAGCAATCGCCATGATACGTAGTGTTCTCCTTTTTCATTTAAGACAGCTACCAATCCCCTGTTTAACACTTCTTCGACGCGATTTTCAGCCCATCCTGTTACTTTTTCCTTTTTTTCATGAGCAGGAGTCAGATTCTCATAATAATAGTATCTTTCTCTTACGTCTCCGTCATACTGCGGTCTCATAAGTTTTTGAAAAAATTCACGCTCTTTCCTGTCATTTTCTTCAGTAGTCTTTCTAATATCCTGCTCCTGTGCTTTTGAAGCGATAGCTACAAAAGACAGTACAAAAATGCAAGCTATCCGATTTATTGAATAAGTCATAGTTTGAAATACTGTTAGGTTATTAATAAAAATAATTTTTTGAAATAATGTTCCCCATACAAATAAAAGATGATTTTGTAAAAAACTAATTTCCGGGAGTATCAAAAAGAAAAGAATTCACTACTCAATTCTTCACGTCCACCGCGTAAACATTGGCTGCACCTTCAAAATTAGCTCTGAATATAATCCATTTACCATCAGGGCTAAAATGAACATTTGGTTCCAGCTTATACTGGTGATATTTCAAGCTCACAAGTTTTTCAGAAATAAATTTATCACCGGCTGGTGTAAATAAATATATCCATTGTCCATCTGGTGCTTTGGCTACAGCGCCCGGGTGGCCACCATCACCGGCAAATAATGTTTCGGTACTATTGGAGTTGTAATGTACGCTCCACTCATTGCGTTGTAAGTTATATTTCATTTCTTTACCAGAGGCTACATCATAAGCACCTACAAAAAATGTTTCGCCTTTTGGTTGTTGTAAATCAAACCAGATTGTTTTCCCACTTTTCCCGAACCATTCATGACCCCAAATTTCATTAACAATTGTGCGGTGATGAATTTGTGTAACCTGTTTTGTATTAACATCAATTGTCCAGAGCCTGTTAACCTTGTGCCATGGGCCTTCATGGCAAAACATTAATAATCCGGGGTTAACGGAAGAAAACTGGACATGATTAAGCCATGCACTATCGGTAAATATTTTATTAAGCTGGCCTGTTTCAATATTGATAGTAAATAATGTTTTAGGAAGTTTGGCTTCATATATCAAAGTGAAATAATCGCTTTTAAGAGGGTTCTTTATAAGAATTTGTTTTTCAGCGTCGGTAGACCTTGCACCCGCAAGTAATGTGCCATTTGAATTTACTGTGGTAATGACAGCCTTAAAATCTTCCGGAAAAACATACACCAGTTTTGTTTTTTTTGTTGTAAGCTGAACGGAAAAAACGCTGTCTTTAATTTGGTAGAAAATTGTTTTTGTTTTTTCACTAACCACTTCCCCGTTCATGGGTGAAGGACTAAAAGTAAGTTGTTGTATTTTTTTGGTGGTAAGATTGATGCTGTAAAGCTGTTTGTTGTTTATATTTCTTTCAGAAGCTGCTTCTTTTTTCATATCGGTAACATCATCAGGATTTTGTTTGCTGCTGTTATAAAAAACCATTTCGTCACCAATAAAAGGATTATTATGAAAATAAAAGCTAAGGCTGTTACCTTCCATTTTTGCAGTCAGCTTTACCACTTTATGGTTGGTATCTTTATCAATCCATTCATCTGGCATTTTACCACCACCTGTAGTTAGAATTTGCTGAGCGTTTATTTTAAGAGAAAAAAATACGCACATTAAAAAAAAGATAATTAATTTTTTCATTATAACAATAAGTAATAGCAATAAAATAGAATTCTCTTTTTTAATCAGATAGTTATCAAAGGTAATTAATCTTTCTATACAAGGGAAATGTTTTTTTCAAGAAGAAGATTGTATTTAACCTTGTTTAAGATCAATGAATTCTGTCATCTGTCATTTTTTTTCAAACTGGGTGTCATCTGGTTGCAGTACACGCCTTACACCCAACTAGCAAATAAAGGTATGCTTTATCTGGTATATTCAGAAATTAATTGACCCCTTGGTCAAGTTAACTTAGAAGAAATCCATTTGTTTGAATTTAAAATTGTAACACATAGATAATGTGTAAAATAGCTAAACAAAAAAGTATAAAACACTAAACTCAAAACGTAGTTTTTTCATAAAAATGGCCTTTGCCTAAATACCGAAGGTCGAGAACGACCGGCAGGGAGTGAGCGGGATGCCGGGTGAAAAAACCAGAGGCCTGATCACCTCTGGACGGAGTTAGATGTTTGATTTTAAAATATGTATGTAAATTATGATCTTACCTAACAAAAGTGGCCAGGGCGCCCAGCTCTTGCAGTTGCTGAGCATTTCGGGAAGGTCTGAAAAGTATTCGTTAAATAAAACTTATTTTACGGTCAAAGTGATCCAGGATAACAATCAGCGTGTCGATCCGGTAGTCCAGGGTTCCTTTCTCTATCTGGGTGATCCGTGCCGGAGAAACCCCAACCTTAAAAGCAAGGTCCTTCTGACTTATTCCTGAATCGGTGCGTAAAGCCTTAACGAGCTCCCCGATCCGCTCCCTCTCCTGCTATTTATGGGCCAGACTTAAAACATTCCATGTATTGTCCATAACCTGGCTTTTGAATGCATCTGTAATCTTTAAGTATTTTCTCAAATCTTTCTCTTTTTTAGGAGCTCCCATATCCTGTAATGCTTTTATGTTTACTCCTAACATGATACTATTTGTAATAAATGTTTTTCTGGCCGTGTGGAATGTAATAGCTTCATGTAGAGGAAGAGATTCTTCCGTTGTTTCGCTTCCTATTACAGTTTTTTTTATCACCCGCACATTAAATCCAGTATTTGGCAATTGCTTTAGAGCGATAGCTTTACAGCATTCCTTAATGTAATCATTTATTTTTTGAATGGACATTCTTGGTAGTGGATTTTCATCTCCTTCATATTTTTTAAGGATTTCGAGAGCAAAATCGTTTAGAGGTATCATTTTAACATACCCTGTTTTGACTTGTGTTTTAGTTAACAACTTATTATTTATATGTTCACGCTTCAATGAAACCACATCGCTGTAACGAAGCCCTGTAAAGGAAGCAAAGCAATATAAATCACGAACTTTTTGTAATCGATTTATTTCAAAATTATAATCCATTAACACCAGTAGATCATCCATACTTAGAAAAACAACCTCTTTTTCAGCTTCTTCAGCTTTTAGTTTAGGATAAATATTATCGTGATAATAATTCCGTTCTTCAGACCAATGAAGAAATGTCGAAAGGACTCTTGTAATCTTGGCATAATAACGTTCGATCCCGGCTCCGGGTACGAAAAGCCTCGATTTATCGGGGCTTTCCGCATTTTATAGGTGCTAATCAGGTGCTAAAATATATTTTGCAAAAAATCTAAATTGACTTATTTTTAATAATGAAAGTCAATATGAGTAAAACGCAATTTAAAGAGCTACTTGAAGAGTATACTTCAAATCTCGAAAAGGATTATGATTCTAATCAGACAGGGAACAGTAATCATCCTGTTTTTTCTGTGATTCAGAACACGTACCAAAAGCTTGAAGACAAATATTATTACAGGAAGTTAGGCTTCACCATCATGTATTTCTTATCCTGCATTATTTATTTAGCTATAACAATAGTCTTTCCTTCACTCCCTCTGGCTTTCTTCATAGTATTTCCTTTTTTGATTCTATTATCTTTTTATTTAGTTGTAACTAAACTCATTAAAACACCGGATTTAGTTGACATTACAAGTTTAGGAGATAGAATATTACTAGTAAGAGAAAAAATAAAATACTTCGATTTTGATTACCTTGTAGTTAAAGAAATGATCATTGACATTGATAAAATTTACCATTTAGAAAGATTAGCTTACTTAAGAAAGTACTATGAATTAATGAAACCCACATTTGATGGTAACAAAAATAAAAGCACAAATTACGAATCAAATCCGGTTGAAAGATTGATTGCAATCGATCAGATTATTGAAACTACCAAAATTCCAATTCAGAATGAAGAAAGAGCGTTACTGCTTTCTAGTATCCTCAGGATTAGTGTTTCAGATTTCCCTAATGTAAAAACCTCATTGAATGTTATAAACAAAATAAAAAATAAAGAAGAGCTAAAGGATAGTGAGTTAAAAAAACTTAAGATTATAAAAGAGTCTTTAAGAAATGCTATTACAATACTTCAGGTTGCCACTAAAAATACTGAAAATTTGTTTAGTACATTAGATAAAACTACCTAAAAACAAAGTCTTTTCAGACCTGAATTAGACTTAAATAGATAAGATATTGTCATTTTTTTGTACTGGTCTTAAAAACAGTACAACATGGAAAATATCATTATTGTTAATCCGAATGACTTTTGGGATAAGCATCGTGAAATAACCAAGCAAGTCATAAGGGAAGAACTAGATAAAGAAAACCCATGTAAAGAAAATGAAGAAGATATCTTGGTTATAGAGGATGTTTGTAGACTCCTTAAAAAATCCAAACAAACTATCTACAACTGGATGGAAGCAGATATAATTAAAGGCCATCATATTAATGAAAGCCTTTTCTTTTTTCGAAGCGAAATAATAGATCTTCTTAAAAACGGTATTAAAGAACATAAGAAGAGATGATGCAACTTGCTTATAATCAGTACAGCAAAAGTATCTATGTGATACTTTAAAAATATGCACTAGATACTAATAAGGTATTTATTTAAACCATAATAGATACTTTTTAGGTATGCAGAAGTTGCGTGAAAAATATCATTTTACCGTTTAAAAGTTACTTGTATGAAATATATCCCTTTAAATAAATTCCCGGAGTATGACGAAAATCCATTCATGGAAAATGCTCTTCAAGAGATAAGCAGACATTCAATTAAAAAAAAGGTATTTGTCAGAGGAAATAAATCAGTATTAAACCAAGTAATCAACGAT